>Ga0315275_10004860_pt1 | contig 12642 bp, 10 predicted proteins | sample YL17G03_0_MG_FD_205557 | JGI IMG/M metagenome (GOLD analysis project Ga0315275, IMG submission 205557) | Sediment microbial communities from Yellowstone Lake, YNP, Wyoming, USA - YL17G03_0 | ecosystem: Environmental > Aquatic > Freshwater > Lake > Sediment | place: USA: Wyoming | collected... | reverse complement strand
ACCGTGAGCCGCATTCCGCTGGCCAGGATCACGCTGCCAGGGCGCGGCGCGTGGCTGGCACGCACCTGGGCGAGCGCGTGCCGCGCGTCGAGCACCCGCTCCACCAGCAGTTCGACACGGCCGCCGCTGTCCTTGTGCCCGAGCAGGCGCGCCTTGATCACTTGCGTGTCGTTGAACACGAGCAAGTCGGAGGCCTCGATCAACTCGGGTAGGTCGGCGAAGCGGCGATCAACCAACGTGCCGCTGTCGGCGTCGAGACAGAGCAACCGGCTCTCGCCCCGACGCTCGCTCGGAAACTGTGCGATCAGCTCGGTGGGCAGGTCGAAGTCGAAGTCTTCGAGCCGCATGCCCGGCATTATAGCCGCCACCGCGAAAATCCCGGATAATGCCCTCCCCACACCGTGCCGGGATGGCGAAATTGGTAGACGCACGGGACTCAAAATCCCGCGCCCTCACGGGCTTGCGAGTTCGATTCTCGCTCCCGGCACCAACCAAGCGCGCGAGCCAGCGCCTGGTTGCGGCGCGGGATTTCGGCGGAGGCTAACCTGCCTGCTTGCAGGCAGGTTAAGCAAAGCGGCCGGAGCCAAAATCCGACGGTGGAAACATCGTGAGGGTTCGAGTCCCTCTCCCGGCACCAAACTGCCCCAGTGTCCAAGGGAGAGCAACCAGGCGGATTTCTGCGGAGGCTAACCTGCCTGCGTGCGGGTCGGTCAGGCGAATGCCGCCGCCCGCCCCCTGCGCGATGGGCCCCCTGGCCGAAGGACTCACTTCGCCCGGCCCGGTCCTCGCTTCCACTCTGCTGTGCGCCGCCCTGTGGCTGTCTTCAGTCAAGGGCGCCCGCGCCGATGTTGAAGGGGTTGTGTTCTGCAGCGGAGAGGTGTCGGTGGTGACCAGTTCCGGAAGGCGCCGGCGAATCGAGACGGGGCACAAGGTAGCCGCCGGGAACCGGCTGCGGGCGGGGCGCAACAGGCCCGCACCGATCGGGCCCGGAGGCTAGGCCCGTTTGACTTTCGCCCACCGCGCACTACACTCTGGGCATCGCGCTACGCGGCCGCAGCGCGTACCCTCCTCGGCAGCGCCCGACTCTGTTCGCAGCACCTCGGGTTTCACACTTGAAGCTGCCGATCAAGAAGATCGATGATCACCGCTGGCGCGCGGCGAGCCCCTGGGCAACGTCGTGCGCGCCGCCATTTGAGCCAGCACGCCGCGAGGCCGACAAGATGATGACCCCGGAAAACGTTCGCGAAGCGGCACAACTCCTGTGGTCCCTCTGGCAGAGCGAGCGCCGCATCAGCACCCTGCCCGACGCGTGCCGGCCGGCCACGCGCGCGGACGGCTACCGTATCCAGGAACAGGTGCTCGCGCTGTCGGGATGCACGCTGTACGGCTGGAAGATTGCAGCGACCAGCCCCGCCGGGCAAGCACACATCGGCGTGGACGGCCCGCTGGCGGGGCGCTTACTTGGCGCTCAGGTGGTCGACGAAGGCGCAAGCGTGCCGTTGGGCGGATGCCACATGCGGGTCGCGGAACCCGAGTTCGCCTTTCGCATGGGGCGCGATCTGGCCCCGCGCAGCGCGCCCTACCGGCAGGCCGAAGTGCTGGACGCGGTGGACAGCCTGCATCCCGCGATCGAGGTCCCGGACTCGCGCTTCGAGGACTTCGCGCGAGCCGGCGCCGCGCAGCTGATCGCCGACAACGCCTGCGCGCATCGCTTCGTCCTTGGCAGAGCCACCGGCGCGAACTGGCGCGTGGTGGATCTGAGCCGCCACGTAGTACGCGGCGAGGTCCTGGCGGGAGCCGCGCGCGTGGGCAGCGGTGCTAACGTGCTCGGCGGGCCTGGCATCGCGCTTACCTGGCTGGCCAACGAGTTGTCGGGCCTGGGCATCACCCTGGCTGCCGGCCAGGTAGTGACCACCGGCACCTGCCTCACACCGCTCGAGGTCGGCCCGCGCGATTGCGTCGTAGCGGACTTCGGCGAACTGGGGCGCATCGAAGTGCGCTTCGGCGACTGATTGCGCGCGCCCGCGCACCGCACCGCTCATGTGGCGTTTGTATCCTAAGTCGTTTCCGATGCTCATCCTCGCGGGCTTTTCGCTCGCGGTGGTGCCGCTCATCTTCGCACTGGTAAACAATGCGGTGTCGATCCGCGAGCTCGCCACCAAGGGCCAGCGCGCCGTGTTCAACGCCGTGCAGGCGACTCAGAGCAGCCGTCAGCTGATCGAGCAGATCACCGCCATGGAGCGCAGCGCGCGTCAGCTGTCCATCCTGGCCGAGCCCGAGATCTTCTCGGTGTTCGAGACCACACACCGCGACTTCCTGGACACGGTGCGGCGCATGCGCGGCCTGCCGCTGGTGCCGGCCCAGGTGCGCGTATTGGATCGCATGGCCGAGATCGAGAACCTGCTCTTCACCAGCGTGGCGGGATTGCGCGCTCAGCCGCGCCTGGTGGCCGACCTGGTGGACGACTACGTCAACCTGGGCGAGCTCGCGCGCACGCTCGATGCGATGGGGCGCGAGGCGGTGGGCCGCGAGACGGCCGCCATGCAGGCGCTGTCGAGCGAGGTGAACAGCTTCATCTTCTGGCAGCTGGTGGCGCTGGTCCCGGTGGCGCTGTTTCTGGTGATTGGCGCGACCATCTTGATCCTCAAACCGATCAAGCAGATCGAGGGAGCGCTCAAGCGCATCGGCGAGGGCGACTTCCAGCACGCGGTGGAGGTGTCGGGGCCGCGCGACCTGGAGGATCTCGGGCGCCAGATCGACTGGGTGCGCTTGCGCTTGATGGAGTTGGAGGAGCAGAAGACGCGTTTCCTGCACCAGGTCTCGCACGAGCTGAAAACCCCCTTGTCCGCCATCCGCGAAGGCGCGGAACTGATGGCCGATGGCGCCGTGGGCCCGATGTCCGCGCCGCAGGCGGAGGTCGCCCGCATCCTGCATGAGAATACGCTGCGCCTGCAGCGGCTGATCGAGGATTTGCTAAACTACCACACGGTTCAGTTTCAGCGCTCCGGCATCCATCTGGAGCAGGTGCAACTGCCCGGGGTCATTCAGCGAGTGGCCGAAGCGCACCGTTTGCCGATGCGCGCCAAGGACCTCCGGTTGAACGTGAGCTGCCCAGATATCGTGCTGCAGGCCGACCAGAACAAGCTCGAAGTGATCCTGGATAACCTGCTGTCCAATGCCGTCAAGTTCTCGCCGCCCTTCGGAGAGATCATGATTACCGCTCACGCCCGCGACAGCGAGGTCGTCCTGGATGTGACGGACGAGGGCCCGGGCGTGACCCCAACCGAGCGCGATCGGGTGTTCAACCCGTTCTACCAGGGCAAGGCGCGTTCGGATGCCACGGTCAAAGGCACCGGCCTTGGGCTGGCCATCGTGCGCGAGTACGTGGGGGCCCACGGCGGGAAGGTAGAGATCCTGGACAGCCGGGGTCAGGGGGCGCATTTCCAGGTCCGGCTGCCGAAGGCGGCAGCGACCCTCGCCGTGCCCACTCTGTGATCCGAGGTGTGCCCCGAGGGCTGGTGTCGCTTGCCCTGGCCGGGGCGCTGGCTGCGGGCTGCATGCTGCAACCGGCCAGGAAGGCAGCCCCGCCGGTCCCGGTGGTCGAAAACCCGGCCCCTGAGCCGCCCGCGTCGCTCCCGCTGCCCGCGGCGCGCGTGAGCGATGCGGAGCGTCTGCTGTACTATTACGAATATGTCCTGGGGCTCACCCCCGAGCAGGTGGGGCGCGAGGCCGAGCGCACTCAGCGCTTTTTCGGCCAGCACCGCTCGGAGTTCGCGCTCATGCAGCTGGTACTGCTCAGGACGCTGCCAGCCTCCACGCCCAAAGACCGGGCGCAGGCCCTGGAGGTGTTGGCGCAGTACTTGAAGGAGACGCGCGATCGGCCTTCGGAGTTGCGGCCCTTTGCACTGATGCTGAACACCCTGCTCCTCGAGCAGCACCGCCAAGGCGCCGCGATCCAGGCGCAGACGGTAAAGCTCAAGGAAGAGTCACGGCGCCACGACGAGCTCAAGCAGAAGCTCGATGCGCTGGTCGGGACCGAACGCAAGATGCTCGAGCGCAAACAGGAGAGTAGAAGCCAATGAATACCCAACGAGCCCGTGTGCTGCTGGTCGACGACGACCCCGATCTGCTGCGCCTGCTCTCCATCCGCCTGCAGGGCGCGGGGTACGGCGTCACCGCGGTAGAGAGCGGCGAGGCGGCGCTGTCGCAACTGGCGGTGGCGAGCCCGGATGTCGTCATCACCGATCTGCGCATGGGCGGCATGGACGGCATGGCGCTGTTCGAATCGCTGCAGAAGAAGAACCCGGCGCTGCCGGTGATCATCCTCACCGCCCACGGCACCATCCCCGATGCGGTTGACGCCACCCAGCGCGGTGTGTTCGGATACATCACCAAACCGTTCGACGGCAAGGCGCTGCTCACCCAGGTGGAGAAGGCGCTGCAGGTCAGCGGCAGCCGCGCGATCACCTCGGGCAGCCCCGCCGAAGGCGGCTGGCGCGAGGAGATCATCACGCGCAGTCCCGAGATGGAGGCGATCTTGGGGAAAGCGCGGCTGGTGGCGAGCAGCGACGCCAGTGTGATGATCTTTGGCGAGAGCGGTACCGGCAAGGAGTTACTCTCGCGCGCAATCCATCGGGCCAGCCCGCGCGCAGCACAGCCGTTCGTGGCGGTCAACTGCGGCGCGATCCCTGAGCAGTTGCTCGAATCCGAGCTGTTCGGTCACACCAAGGGCGCCTTCACCGGCGCGGCGTCCGAGTATAAGGGTCTGTTCCAGGCGGCCGGCCGCGGCACTGTGTTCCTGGACGAGATCGGCGACATGCCCCTGGCTCTGCAGGTGAAGCTGCTGCGCGTGCTGCAGGAGAAGGAGGTGCGCCCGATCGGCTCCACCCAGTCGGTCAAAGTGGACGTGCGGATCATCTCCGCGACGCACCGCAACCTGGAAGAGGCGATCAAGGCCGGCACCTTCCGCGAAGACCTCTACTACCGCCTGCACGTGGTGGCGCTGTCGCTGCCTGCACTGTCACAACGCCGCGAAGACATCCCGGTGCTGGCCGCTCACTTCCTGAAGAACCTCGCCTCGCGCTACGGCAAGACGCTCAACGGGTTCGCCCAGGATGCACTGGAAGTGCTGGTGAAGCACTCATGGCCGGGCAACGTGCGCGAGCTCTACAACGTGATCGAGCAGGCGGTGGCGCTCTCCACGACCTCTATTGTCACCCCGGCGCAGTTGGAGACCGCGATCCGCGGAGACACTGGCGACCTGTCCTCGTTTGAGTCGGCACGCTTCGATTTCGAGCGAGACTACCTGGCCAAGCTGCTCAAGATCACCAACGGCAACGTTACCCAGGCGGCGCGGCTGGCCAAGCGCAATCGCACCGAATTCTACAAGCTGCTGCAACGCCACCACCTCAACCCATCGATGTTCAAGCCCGGGGTCGCTGCATGAGTCGCACGCGCAGCGCTGCGTGCGCGGCGGGCTGCGCTGTGCGCATGCCACGCGCTAAGCCCTTGTCATGGATAAGCGACCATCAATCGGGCGCGCTATCAGCGAGTTAGTCCTGGCCGCGCAGAGCGCGTCGTTGATCGGTGACAGAACGACTCGCATGGACGTCATGAATAGTCCAAACATTCAGTGATTTAACGCTTGGTATACAAGTTGCATTGAATTGCGTCGAGCACCCGCGCCGCGCAGTCGGACAACGCCGATGCGCAAGCGGCTGGAGACCTGCAGGCATCACATAAGGTGCCGCGACGAATGAGGAAGGACCTCAATGCAACGGCGGCAAGGATGGCTGTTTCCGATGATGGTCGTCGCCGCGGCATCCACGATTGCATCCGGCGCACTGGGAATCGTCGCCATCACGGGACATCTCGTCATGCCACCCGTTGCACCCGCGCCACTTGACCAGGCCGCAGACAATCTCGGCCCGCTGGCTAGCGCGCAAGCATACGCGCCGGAGCATCTCGCACAACGCAAGGACGCAACCAGCAACGCCGCGGCTGCGGCGCAAACCGCGCGCCTGCCGGCAGGTCCGCATGGGCATCCAGTTGTGCGAAACTAACGCCTTCCAGGAGACAAGCTCCCCACCCACTCACCGACTCACCGGACCCTTCCGGATCGATTTCATGCGCGTAAGCGCCCTCTTTTCTGCCCGATTACCTCCCTTGTCGGGCTTTTTTTTTTCTGGCGGCGGGTGCGCCCATGCGGCGCGCTGCATTGCCGCGCTGCTGCTAAGCGCGCTCGCCGGCGGCTGCGCACCCGCAAAGCCGCCGCCATCGGCGGTCAACCTCTCCGGCTTCCCGCCCGCGTTTCGTGACGGCTACGCTGCCGGATGCGACAGCGCCAAGCGCGGCGGCGCGCCGCGCAGGGACGAGACGCGCTTCGCCCAGGACCGACAGTACGCGGCCGGATGGCGCGACGGCTTGGACGTGTGCAAGAAGAAGCCCTAGTCGTGGGGTCAGGTCTATACTTTATAGTTGGGGTCAGTGCTATAGTCGCCCTGATCAGATATAGGGATGACCCCAACTATAAAGTATAGACCTGACCCCACTCCTGACCAGCTATAGGGGTGACCCCAACTACAAAGTATAGACCTGACCCCACTCCTACTTGCGCTCGGGGCCCAGGGCGATCAGCACGCCGCACGGCGCGTGCTCGATGAGCGAGGAGCCGACCCAGCCTTTCCACCAACGCGCGGCGAAGGACAGCCGGCGGGGATGGCGCACCAGGATCAGATCGCTGCCCAGACGTTTGCCGGCGCTGCAGATCTCGTCCACCGGCTCACCCGAGGTGAGGATGCCCTCGGCTGAGAAGCCGCGGCGGCGCAATTCCGCCACCCCGGCATCGAGCAGCGCCTGCGCGCGCAGTCGGTCGTCCTCGAGCACCTCACCGGGCACGTAGCCTTCGCCCAGGAACAGCCCGCTGGGCATCGGCATCACCGCAAGCAGATGCACTTCGCCGTGCGGCAGCCAGGTCAGGTCGGGCGTGCTCAACAGAGCGGCCTGCGCCTCTTCGGTTGCGTCATAGGCCATCAGGATCTTCATGGCGGGCCTCCTTGCGTGGCGGCGGCTTGCGTGACAGGCATTGTACCTCCGCCGTCGGCGGGGACGGCTGGCGCCCCGGTGTATACTCGCGCCGCACACTGCGCCGCTGAAGGGAAGTCCATGAACGCCCCGCCCGCAAAGCCCCAGTTCGCCTGGGAAGACCCGCTGCTGATCGAGGAACAGCTCAGCGAAGAAGAGCGCCTGGTGCGCGACTCGGCACGGGCCTACGCGCAGGACAAGCTGATGCCGCGCGTGCTCGAAGCGCACCGCAACGAGCACTTCCACCGCGAGATCATGCACGAGATGGGCGCGCTCGGCTTTCTCGGCTGCACGATCGAGGGCTATGGCTGCGCGGGGGTCAACCATATCGCCTACGGGTTGATCGCGCGTGAGATCGAGCGCGTCGACTCCAGCTACCGATCCGCGCTCAGCGTGCAATCGAGCCTGGTCATGTACCCGATCTACGCCTACGGCAGCGAGGCGCAGCGGAGCAAGTATCTGCCCGGGCTCGCCAGCGGCGCGCTGGTCGGCTGTTTCGGCCTGACCGAGCCGGGCTACGGCTCGGACGCCGGCAGCATGATCACACGCGCGCGCAAGGTCGATGGCGGCTGGGTGCTGAAAGGCGCCAAGATGTGGATCACCAACTCCCCCATCGCCGATGTCTTTGTCGTCTGGGCCAAAGATGACGGCGGCGTGATCCGCGGCTACCTCCTCGAGAAGGGCATGGCGGGGCTGTCAGCGCCCAAGATCCAGGGCAAGTTCAGCCTGCGCGCCTCGGTGACGGGCGAGATCGTCATGGACGATGTGCTGGTGCCCGAGGACAATCTGCTGCCCGCGGTCAGCGGGCTGAAAGGCCCGTTCGGCTGCCTGAACAAGGCGCGCTACGGCATCGCCTGGGGCGCCACGGGAGCAGCCGAGTTCTGCTGGCACGCCGCGCGCCAGTACACGCTCGATCGCATTGCGTTTGGCCGGCCGCTTGCCGCCAACCAACTGATCCAGCTCAAGCTCGCCAACATGCAGACCGAGATTGCACTCGCCCTGCAGGCCGCGCTGCGGGTCGGCCGCCTGATGGACGAAGGCCGTGCCGCGCCGGAGATGATCTCGCTCATCAAGCGGAATTCCTGCGGCAAGGCGCTCGATATCGCACGCACTGCACGCGACATGCACGGCGGGAACGGCATCGCCGACGAGTATCACGTGATCCGGCACATGCTCAACCTCGAGGCGGTCAACACCTACGAAGGCACGCACGACATCCACGCCTTGATCCTGGGTCGGGCGCAGACCGGAATCGCCGCCTTTAACTAAGGCAAGAGCCGGTCAACACCTCACCGCCAAGGCGCGAAGGCGCAAAGAGTGCGCAAAGGCAGACGTTAAATCCACGGCGCGACCCGAGGAACCACAGGCAGCGAAGAAGTCGCTGGCCCGCTGCCCACACGCCGCTTTGTTTCGCCCCCTTACCTGCTCGCGCCTTTGTTCTTTGCGTTCCCTTTGCGCCTTCGCGCCTGTGCGGTGAAGCTCTACTGCAGGAAGGTCAGACGCAGCGCCCGCCGTCCACGTCCAGGCTCACACCGGTGATGAACTCGGCGTCGTCCGAGGCCAGATACAGCGCGGCGTTGGCGATGTCGAGCGGGCGCGACAGACGGCCCAGCGGGATGGAGGCGATGAACTTGGCGCGGATCTCGGGAGTGTCCTGGCCGCCCATGAATTCGGACAGCAGCGCGGTCTCGCCGGCCACCGGGTTGATCGTATTCACGCGGATTTTTTCGGGTGCAAGTTCCACTGCCATCGAGCGGCTGGTCAGGATCACTGCGCCTTTGCTGCCGTTGTACCAGGTGAGCCCCGGCCGCGGGCGCACGCCGGCGGTGGAGGCGATGTTCACGAATACGCCGCCGCCCTTCTGCCGAAAGTAGGGCACGCAGTGCTTGGCGCTCAAGAAAATGCTCTTGACGTTCACCGCATAGATACGGTCGAACTGCTCCTCAGTGACGTTGAGCATCGGTTGATTGCGGTGCGTGGTTCCGGCATTGTTGACCACGATGTTCAGGCCGCCGAACGCATCCAGCGTGGCCTTGACCAGCGCCGCCCAGTCCGCGTCCTTCGAGACATCACCTTTGACGAAGCGCGCCTGGGCGCCGATCTCCTGCGCGACGCGCTCTCCGCCCGCGGCATTGATGTCGTTGACGATGATCTTGCAGCCTTCCTGCGCGAAGCGCTTGGCGATGCCCTCTCCGAAGCCCGAGCCGGCGCCGGTGACGATCGCGATTTTGTCTTTCAGTCTCATTTTGGTCTCCTCAAGCTGTGAACCACGGAGGACACGGAGGGCACGGAGGAAAAGCCAAACGGATGGTTGCTTGCCGCTGTTCGTCCTAAGCCCTCGGAATCATAACGGCGGGCGCGCATGCGTTGCGGCTCTTGTTCCGGTTTCCTCCGTGTCCTCCGTGTCCTCCGTGGTTCAAGAAAAACAAGGGAGCCGCGAGGCTCCCATCCGCGAGGCGCGCACGGCTCACGCGCGCACGGCGCTCGCGCACACCGGCCCCTCCTGCACCACCTCCTTGCTCTCCTTGGTGCCGACGGTTGCGAGGTCGACGCCGTGGCGCACGGCGGTCATCTCCGCCAGGATCGCAATCGCGATCTCGGGCGGGGTCTTGCTGCCGATGCGCAGGCCTACCGGCCCGTGCAGCCGGTCCAGCTCGGCCTGCGACAAATCGAACTCGGCCAAGCGCCGCTTGCGCTTGGCGGTGTTCGAGCGCGAGCCCAGCGCGCCGACGTAGAACGCGGCCGACTTGAGCGCCTCGATCAGAGCCAGGTCATCGAGCTTCGCGTCGTGAGTGAGCGCGACCATCGCGCTGTGGCTGTCGAGGTTGAGCTCGGTAATGACGTCATCGGGCATGCCGTTGCTCAACTCGACGCCCTGCAAGTCCCAGGTGTGGGCGTACTCCTCGCGCGGGTCGCACACGAAGACGCTGTAGTCGAGCGCCTGGGCCATCTGCGCGAGATAACGCGAAAGCTGTCCGGCACCGATGATCACCAGGCGCCAGCGCGGGCCGTGCACGGTGCGCAGCACCGTGCCGTCGAAGATCATGGCATCGGCGCGGCTGGCCGGGGACACCCGTACATGCCCGCTGGTGAGGTCGAGCTCGCGGGCGACCAGCTCTCGGTTGGCCACGCGAGCCAGCAGTTCCACCAGCCAGGGACAGGCCTGATTCAAGGGTTCGAGGACAATGCGCAGCTGCCCGCCACAGGGCAGGCCGAAGCGGGCTGCTTCCTCCTTGGTGATGCCATAGACAGTCAGCTCGGGCTTGTCGCCTGCCAGCTCCTGCTTGCGAATGCGATCGATGAGATCGTCTTCCACGCAGCCCCCGGACACGGAGCCGGCCACCTGACCGTCGTCGCGCACGGCGAGCAGTGCACCGGCTGGGCGCGGTGCGGAGCCCCAGGTCTCGACCACGGTGGCCAGCACGACGCGGTGACCCGCCTCGAGCCACTGAGCGCTGCTCCTGAGTACCTGCAGATCTACGCTGTCCATACTATTGGAAGGCCTGAAAGGGTGATCCTATGCTTGCACCACGTAACTGCCTGCAGGTTCGTTATTCCCGACGGGAAATAACCCTTGGTTCAAAAAACCCCCGAGGGCCCTCCCCGCCGCGAAGGCGGAGAGGGTCTCGGGGGTGGCTTTTCGCCAGAGCGTGCTGCTTACGACGCGCGGATGTTCTCGGGCGTCAACGGCAGACGGCGCACGCGCTTGCCGCTGGCGGCAAAGATCGCGTTGGCAATCGCCGGCTGAACCACTGCCGTGCCAGGCTCGCCCAGGCCGCCTGGCGGCTGGTTGGCGGCAGGCTGGACCCAGGTGACTTCGATCGACTTGGGCGATTCGTTCATGCGCACCACACGGTACATGTCGAAGTTGTTCTGCTCGATCATGTTGTTCTTGACCGTGATCTCGCCGAACATACACGCCGACTGGCCGAAGTTGATGCAGGACTCCATCTGCGCAAGGGCCTGATCCGGGTGGATCAGCGGGCCGGCATCCACCACCGCGACGACCCGATCCAGACTGACGTCGTAGTTGGTCGACACGGTGACTTCGGCAACGATGGCGATCACACTGTTGTAGCCTTCCATCACCGCCACGCCGCGGCCTTTGCCTTTGGCCATCGGCTTGCCCCAGCCCGACTTGTCGCGCACCATCTGCAGCGCCGCCTTGATGCGCGGGCCGACCGCTACGCCGGCCGACAGCCCCGACCAGGCGTGCTTGGAGGCACCCATGTCGATCTGGCCCAGACGGTACTCGATCGGATCCTTGCCGGCTGCGTTTGCGCACTCGTCGATGAAGCACTCCAGCGCCACGGCGTTGAGGTTATGCGACACCGCACGCCAGTAACCCGGCGTAACGCCCGAGTCGTGCATGACATAAGTGAACTTGAGGTTCGGCACGGCGTACGGGAAGTTGTCGATACCCTCCACCGCGAACGGGTCGATACCGTCCTTGACGATGCTCGGGAACAGACGTGCCGAGATCGACGGGCTGGTGGAATGGAAGCGCACACCCGCCATGTTGCCGCTGGCATCCAATCCTGCGCTGAGCGTGTACAGACCGGCCGGGCGATACGAGTCATGCGTCATATCGTCTTCGCGGCTCCACACCATCTTGACCGGCACACCGCCGGCAGCCTTGGAGATCTCCGCGGCATCGATGGCGTAGTCCACTTCCACGCGACGGCCGAAGCCACCGCCGAGGAAAGTGGTGGTGACCTGCACCTGCTCGGGCTTGAGGCCCGTGGCGCCGGCCACGACGTGCGGAATCAACTGCTGGAACTGTGTCGGCGTGATGATGATCGCCTTGTCCGCCGACACTTGCGCCGTGGTGTTCTGCGCTTCCATCGGGGAGTGCGACAGGAACGGCAGCTGATAGGTCGCGGTGACCGTCTTGGCTGCGCCGCTCATCGCCGCGTCGGTATTACCGGCCTCGCGGAACACCGCGCCCGGCTGCTTGGAGGCCTCGCGCAGGCCGGCCCAGATGTCGGCCTGGTTCATCCCTGCGTTGAGCCCCTGATCCCACACGATTTCGAGCAGATCCCTGGCCTTCTTGGCTTGCCAGTACGAATCGGCCACCACTGCCACGCCGCGGCTGTACTGCACGATCGACTTCACGCCGGGCATGTTCTTGGCGCGGGAGTCGTCGTAGGCCTTAACCTTGCCGCCGATGTAGGGGCTCATCGCGACCGCGGCGTACATCATGCCGGGCACGCGCGTATCGATACCGTAAGTGGGCTCGCCCTTGACCTTCTGGACGGTGTCCAGACGCTTCTGCTTGGCGTTGCCGACGACTTTGAAGGCCGAGACCGGCTTGAGGGGCACGTCCTTAGGCGGCTCCAGCTGCGCGGCGGCAGGTGCGGCCATGCCGTAGCTCATCCGCTTGCCGCCCGGCCCGATCAGGCTGCCATTCTCGGCACGCACCTGGGACGGATCGACGCCCCAGTTGGTTGCGGCAGCGGAGATCAGCATCATCCTGGCGCTGGCGCCAGCCTTACGCAGCTTCTCCCATGCATCGCGCACGGAAGTCGAGCCGCCCGTGAGCTGGCCGCCCAGCAGGCT
>Ga0315275_10004859_pt1 | contig 12642 bp, 10 predicted proteins | sample YL17G03_0_MG_FD_205557 | JGI IMG/M metagenome (GOLD analysis project Ga0315275, IMG submission 205557) | Sediment microbial communities from Yellowstone Lake, YNP, Wyoming, USA - YL17G03_0 | ecosystem: Environmental > Aquatic > Freshwater > Lake > Sediment | place: USA: Wyoming | collected... | reverse complement strand
CGACCGCGCACTATCGTGCGACCGCGCACTATCGTGCGACCGCGCACTATCGTGCGACCGCGCACTATCGTGCGACCGCGCACTATCGTGCGACCGCGCACTATCGTGCGACCGCGCACTATCGTGCATCCATACGGTGGAGCCTGGGTGAGCGCCCGTACAGATCCTGTAAGGACAGCTCCGGCGCAGGTTTACCGGTTTCGATCAGGGCATCCATTGAGGTGCGTACCCTCCTTTGACTAACTCGATGGGTTGGCTGCCATCGGCATCGATGAGCCACAGCTCAGCCGGTTCCGTCAGGATGGTTTGGTTAAAGCGCACAAAAGCCAACCGCTGGCCGTCCAGGCTCCAGGCAAAGTCGTGATGGTTGTAATCACCAGACTGGGTCAGTGGGCGGGCCTCGCGGCCATCCGAGCGCATCAGCCAGAGCTGCTTGCCGGGAGTCCAACGGGGGTTATCCAGGTAACGGCGGGCGAAGGCAATCCATTCCCCGTTGGGTGAATACGCCGGCGAAACATCCTCCAGGTCGACAGCCTGGGTCAGGTCAGCCGTCTGTGGCTTACCGGCGCTGTCCAACTTGGTCAGGTCATACACAACCAGGTGGCTGGATGTCAGCGTCCCCAGGGTACCGATCGTTTCCAAGATGACCTCTTCGGCCGCAAAAGTACTCCCCTCCGGATGCCAGCCACCCAACTCACCAGTCCGGTTGGGGAAAAAGCCAATTTCCCGACCCGTTGCGTCTTGAACGACAAATCCCTGGCGCTCGCTCTCGTAAAAAGACAGCCACCCGAATGCCGACCAGCTTGAGTGAAATGTGGTATGGCCTGGCTGGCTGACAGGCCGGGTAGTTCGATCGTCCAGAGACAACAGCCAGACTGATGTAGTCCCAGGCTGTCCCTGTTCGTCCATGGGGGTACGTTCATAAGCCAGCCATTTCCCATCTGGCGAGGGCCTGGGTGAGCGGCAAGCCGCCAGAGGGCATTCCAGGATCGTCTCGGGGGCTGGGAGTGCCTGAAGCAGTCCGCCAGCCTCCTTGCGGGCCTGGCGCCAGAGGGCGGTATCGTTGCCTGGAAGCTCAACACTGTAAAAGAGCCAAAAACCATCCACGCTGACGGAATAATCCAGGATGTTCTGCGTGGTTGTGATCCGCCTGACATCCCCCGTCAAGGGATCGAGGGTGTACAGGTCGGCCCCTCCAGCCGCCGGCCACAGGTAAGCCAGCAGCGTTTGGCTGGTGGTGAAAGACCAGGCTTGCCCTTTCAACAGAGGCAGGCTGACGAACTGTTTGGACCGAATCCCCACCGCGATCTGAACCGTGATAGTCGCTCCGCTGGGCCACGGCTGGCTGGGTGTAAACACCAGGGTATTCCCTTCCCAGGCATAGGAACCTTTCCGTACAGGTTGAATCGTTATCCGGCTGGTTGCCGAGTCGGGCCGGACAGGCCTCGAGAACGTCAGCCGCACCGGGGTATAGGGAGGAATGTTGGTGCTGCCGGGTGCGGGAGTAACTTCCAGCAGGCGCGGGGCACGTACCCAGGCCATCACCCCCAAACCCAGCACGGCGAGGATTACGATCAGGATCACAGCCAGCCAACGGATTTTCCGCATAGACCAATTATACCCAGTCAGAAATATAGTAGAATGAACCGTATGAAACGCTGGCAGTTTTGGGTCGGGGTGCTGATCAGCATCCTATTTTTATGGTGGGCGCTGCGCGGACTCAAGCTGGAAGACTTGCTGGCCGTGCTGCCCAAGGTAAACTTCTGGTGGTTGCTGCCGGGCATCGCAGTTTATTTCCTGGGCGTGTGGGCGCGCGCCTGGCGCTGGCACTACCTGCTGCGCCCCTTGAAGAAAATCTCTACGCTCAAGATGTTCCCGATTGTTGCCATTGGCTATGCCGGGAACAACCTCCTCCCCGCCCGGGCTGGAGAATTGCTGCGCGCCGTCGTCCTCAAACGGCGCCAGGGAGTGCCTGTTTCTGCCTCCTTAGCGACCATCATTGTGGAGCGTGTCTTCGATGGGGTTGTGATGCTGGCCTTTGTGTTCGTAAACCTGACCGAGCTGGCCCGGCTGACCAGCGACTCGGGATTTGTCGGCAGCATCCAGGCTTTGGCGTTATGGGGGACGGTGGCATTCTTAGGGGCCTTAGGCGTCTTCCTGCTGGCAGCTATGTTTCCCGGGCGCACTGAAGCTATTCTTGAGCTCTTGATCCAGCGCTTCGCTCCTGGTTCGATGCGTGACAAGCTGCTCGGCTTTTCACAGCGATTTTTAGGTGGCCTGGAATCGCTCCGCTCGCCGCGCCATGTTCTGATGGTTTTTCTGACTTCCGTGGTCATCTGGCTGTTAGAAACCGGCAAATATTGGTTTATCATGCACGCTTTCCCCTTTAAGGTGAGTTTTTTTACACTGATGTTGATGAACGGGATAGTCAACCTGGCAACCACCCTTCCCTCTGCGCCCGGTTACGTGGGCACGTTTGACGCGCCGGGGATTGCTGTCCTCCAGGCTTATGGGGTTGACAAGGCCATGGCTGCCGGGTATACCCTGGTGCTGCACGTGGCTTTATGGCTGCCTATCACAGCCCTGGGTTTGTATTTTATGGCCCGTGAAGGGATCCGCTGGACCGGCCAGGTTGAGAAACTAGGGGAGGAAGCATGAGCGAGGCATTCTTTGGAGAAACGGTGGCTGTGCTGGGCGCTGGGATTGGCGGCCTGGCGGCTGCTTATGACCTGGTGCGCGCCGGGCGCAAGGTAGCAATTTTTGAAGCTGCAGACTTCGTCGGCGGATTGGCCTCTGGTTTCAAAGAGCCGCATTGGTCCTGGTCTGTGGAAAAGTTTTATCATCACTGGTTTGCTTCTGACCGGCACATGTTGGGGTTGATCGATGAGCTCGGCTGGCGCGACCGAGTGATCTTCCCCCGGCCTTATACCGTGATGTACCATCAGGGCAAGTTTTATCCCTTCGACTCGATCCTGGCAGCTCTGCTCTTCCCTGGCTTGGGTTGGGGGGTCAATAAAGCCCGTTTTGGACTGGTGGGGTTATATCTCCGCTTATCAAAGGATTGGCAGGCCCTCGAAAAAGTTACCGCCGATGCCTGGATGCGTAAATGGGCTGGAAACCGTGTCTACGAGCTGATGTGGGAGCCCCTGCTGGTGGGGAAATTTGGAGAGCAATATGCCCGGCAGGTCAATATGGCCTGGATGTGGGCGCGTTTTAAGGCACGCACCACCCGCCTGGGAACGTACCGGGGAGGCTTCCAGGCCTTTGCAGATGATTTTGCCGAGCACCTGCGCAGCCTGGGGGTCGATATCCGCCGCTCTACCCCCGTAGAGCGGATTGGAGTTCATCCTGAAGGAGGGCTGTCTATTGTGACCCCGACGGGTGAAGAACGTTATGCACAAACGTTGGTGACCACCTCTCCTGCGCTTCTGGCACGCCTGGCGCCTACCTTGCCCCCAAGTTACTTGAAGGGATTGTTGGAGCTGAAGAGCATGGGGGCAGTCGTAATGATCTTGGCGCTCACGCAGCAGCTCTCCGAACAGGGTTATTACTGGTATAACCTGCCCAAGTCTGCCGGTTTCCCCTTCCTGGCCCTGGTCGAGCATACGAATTTCCTCTCGCCAGAGTATTTCGGAGGCGATCACATTGTCTATATGGGCGATTACCTCGAAGCCGATCACGAATACTTCCAATTGAGTCAGGCCGAGTTGCTGCAGCGTTTCCTGCCCTCTCTCTCTTTGTTCAATCCAAAGTTTTCACCCGATTGGATAAAGAAGACCTGGCTGTTCCGTACCAATTACGCCCAACCCATCCCGTTGGTTGACCATTCCCGCAATATCCCTGCCATCCAGACCCCTTTGCCGGGCCTGTACTACGCCAGTATGAGCCAGGTCTATCCCTGGGACCGGGGGACCAACTTTGCTGTAGAAATCGGGCGGAGAGCAGCCCGGATGATGTTAGGCTAGCCGTTTTCGTTGGCGATGGGATCGTGGATCTTAAGACATTCCGTTCCTTGCTGACACCTCCTGGACAGGCAGCGCTGCAAGCTGCCCAGGAACTGCAGCCGCGTGAAGAGCAATTTCTCCTTCACTTTCAAACCCTGGAGCGACGTTTCCCGAGCGAACTGGCACGCGGCGCCCTGGAAATCGCCATCTTACGCAAAGAAGCAGCCCGTAAATTCACCCTGGCAGAGCGGCTGTATTTCACCCGTGAAGCCCTGGAACAGGCATCTTCAGAAGGGGTCGCGGTTTACCGTTCTCAGCGCTTCCGACCCTTTCGGCGCGTGCTGGACCTGGGTTGTTCGGTTGGGGGAGATACCCTGACCCTGGCTGCGGCAGCTTCTGCCATCGGGCTTGACCGTGATCCGCTGCGACTGGCGATGGCTCAGGCGAACGCCAATGCCCTGGGTTTAAGCGAGCGGGCTGCTTTTCTCCAGGCAGATCTGACCTGTCCTCTTCCGTTCAGGCTTTCCTTCTCGCAACCGGGTGATCGCCCGGCTTTATTTTTTGACCCGGCCCGGCGCGCGGCAGGTCGGCGGCTGTTTTCGGTTCAGGAATATTCACCTCCGCTTTCGATCGTCAAAGAATGGTTAGATCACTTCCCAGCGCTGGGAGTGAAAATTTCTCCAGGCGTCAAACTGGAGCAGCTACAGGATTATGAAGCCGAGGTAGAGTTTATTTCCTTACAAGGTGAATTGAAAGAGGCTGTCTTATGGTTTGGCCCCTTCAGAACAGCCCGGCGCAGGGCAACCGTGTTGCCTGGCCCGCACTCGATGGAAGAAGAGGTTTCCGAGCCCCTGCCCCTCAGCGCCCCCCAAAATTATCTGTATGAGCCGGATCCCTCAATTTTACGGGCCGGGTTGGTAGCAGCCCTGGGCGCCCGTCTGGGCGCTTCTCAGTTAGACCCAGATATTGCCTATCTGACGGCTGAGAACCAGGTGCCCACCCCTTTCGCACGCGTTTGGGCCGTCCGAGATTGGTTTCCGTTTACCCTCAAGCATTTGCGTACTTACCTGCGAGAGCGACAGATTGGCCGGGTGGTGATCAAGAAACGCGGTTCTCCCCTGGAGCCAGACCGCTTGCTGCATGACTTGCGCCTGGAAGGAGAAGCGCAGGCGGTTGTCTTTCTGACCCACCTGCGCGGTCGTCCAATCGTTATCATCAGCAACGGCTAAGCAGGAGCTTCCTGGCTTGCCTATGATCCTGCGTCAGCTTCAGGCTGGGTTTTAGGAACCTGAAAAGCCTTTAGGCGGTACAAGGCCGCGTCTGCCTCTTCGAGTATTTGCTCACCTGAAATCCCTGGTCGATAAGTTGCTGCACCAATGCTGATACTCAAAGGTTGGTCGGAAAACATTTGATCCCCAACTGCTTTCCTCATCTTCGCCGCAACCGCCTCGGCTCCCTGGAGATCTGTCTCGGGCAAGACAACCACAAACTCATCGCCCCCGAAGCGCGCCAGGAAGTCGCTTTTCCTCAAATTCGCCGAAAGCGTATCGGCGATGATTTTCAGCACCATGTCCCCTTGCAGGTGCCCGCAGGTGTCGTTGAAATGCTTGAAATTATCCACATCCATGAGCAGCACCGAAAGCGGCTTTTCATACCGGCCTGCACGTCCGATTTCACGATGAAAAGTCTCGTTGAAAAAATGCCGATTGTAGAGGTTGGTCAAGCTGTCCGTCGTGGCTAGCCGCTGCAATTCTCTTGAAATTTCAACATTCTCAACCAGCACAACATACTGCCGGACCATCACCAGCGCAACCAGGATCAGGGTACCCAATAGCAAACCGCGCAAGCGTTGATCAAAGGTGGTGGCGTTGTAAATAGAGACTACTAAGAGGATTGGGCCTATTGCAGCAGCAATATAAGGCAACGTCAGACGCAGCAGGCGCTGTGTGCGATCGATGAAGGCAATATGAGGCAAGTCTTTCAGGCTGGTACGATATTGCCAGGCCGCAGCCAGGAAAATATACAGACCCGAGCCTGCCCAGAGCACATTCAGCGGAGCCATTGAATATTCAATCCCATTGGTTTCATAGAAAGCAAAAAACAGATCTCCCAAGGCCGAAAGGGCCATGCCAATCGCCAGGAAGAATAAAGGTGCCCGGGCCGCTTTTTCGGCATCCCTCTGGATCAATGCAATGACACCTGTCAGGATCAGCAAATCTCCCAGGGGGTAACTGAGCGCCATGAACCCCACCAAACCCGAATCTGCACTAGCCTGCATTGAAGCCAGGAAGAAATACCATAAAGTCATCGCACAGGCGGTGATGATAATCAACAGGTCAAGATACAATACCTGACTTTCCCTTTTCTTCGGATGTGTAAACGGGAAAGACAGCACAGCCGCCAGGAGCAAGGGATAATAGAGCAGATAGAACAAATCTGCTAAAGAGGGGAAAGGCTCAATTCCCAGGACATTTTCATAATATACCCATAAAAATTCCCCGACTGTAGTGGACAACATGGCCAACGAGATAAAAAACCATCCCCATCTCCAACGTGAATGGAAATACTTTTGCAAGAAAATGCGAAAACCCACGGCAGCGGAGAGAATATACAGGGTAGACAGCACCCCACTGGAAACGAGCGGCTCAATCTGATCGTTGTATTGACCCGACAGGATCCATACAATATAAACCAGCGTTCCCAACGTGGCTGCTATCGCAAGAATTCCCACTGGACTGTGCCATAGACCGCGGTCAGAAGATTTTTGAGCCATCCTTTTTAGTTTATCACAATTCTATTTTGGGGCATGCGTTTAAGGATTGGTCTTTCAAGATTGTGAGCTTGTGCAACCTCAAAGTTTCTGAAAGGTAAACCACTAAAGCTTTTCTGCTATAATGACGGATATGGATGCATCGTTACCCCTTCAGACTGTACAGTGCACCCAATGTGGTGGAGAGCTGCACCCGGATGAAGGGCAGATCTTCCTGACCTGCCCTTATTGCAATTCGACGGTTTATCTGGATAAAGCCCAGGTGGTCTTTCACTGGTACCTGGCCCCCACCCTGGATGAGACCAAGGCCCGGTCGACCCTGAGGCGCTGGATGGCTGGTAACCAGACGGTCAAAGACCTGGATAAGAAATCTCGCCTGGTCAGTGGATCGTTCGAATATTTTCCGGTGTGGTACTTCAAGCGCCGTCAGGCGGATAGAAAAGAAGAGATCCTGTTAGAGCCGGCCGCGGCTACCTCGGTGAGTGAGCTGCGCCGGCTTAACCTCCCGGCGGGTGACTTGCGCAAGTATGACCCCTCGCTGGACAGCCAGGCCCATCCCCCAAGCGTACCGCTGCACGCCGCACTCAACTGGTTGGCTGAACGCCAGATTCCAGCGGGAGAGCTGGTCGAACGTGCCCTGGTGCATATTCCTCTGTATACCTATAAATACACCTATCAGGAAAAAACCTATACCGCCCTGGTGGAAGGGGCAACTGGGGGGGTACTTGCGAATATTTTCCCCGCCAAGGCCGAAGCTCCTTATCTTTTGGCGGGTGGTCTGACTGCCGCGGTGTTCCTGTGCCTGGCTGGTATGCCAGTGGTAGGTGCTTTTTTTGGAGAAAGCGGCATTCCAATTGGGTTGGCCATCTGTAGTATATTGGGCTTGATCGCCTTTCCGGTTCTCTTGGCCCTGGCAGCCTGGGTGGCATCCAAAATATGAGCGCACAAGAAGCAGCACACGGTTTAGCCTGCCCCCAATGCGGGGGTGTCGTACCTGTTCCAGAAGGACAGGTGATTGTGCAATGCCCTTACTGTAACCTGCGCTCCCTGGTGAAAGGGGAGCGCGGCTTACAGCGCTACCAGGTGTCCAGGCGGATCGAACGCAGCCAGGCCCTGGAATCGATGCGCCGGTTTCTTTCCAACCGGGCCGCGGTTGCCAGGGATGCCGCCCAGAAATTCACCCTACAAGAGGTCTTTCTGGCTTACCTGCCCTTCTGGGCTGCCTGGTCGCGGGTTTTGGGCTGGGTCTTTGGGCAGAAGAAGGTCGGCAGTGGGGACAATTCCCGCTACGAACCGCGCGAGGTTAAATCCATTCAGGATATGACCTGGAATGGTGTCGCCTGCGATGTGGGCGAGTTTGGTGTGTTGGGGATCCCCCTGGAAGGGCGGACCCTGGAACCCTTTAACCCCGATGTGCTCCACAAAAGCGGCTTGGTCTTTGAGCCAGTTGGGTCAATTTCCGATGCGAAAGAGGCCGCCGAAAACGACTTTGAGGAGCGAGTCCGGAGGTCGGCTGGCCTGGATCGCATCGCCCAGGTCTTTGTGCGCCAGCTCCGGAAGCGCATGGGACTAGTTTATTACCCGCTGTGGGTTTTGCGGTACCTTTACCGCGATCGTTCATTTCAGGTTGTGGTCGATGGCTACTCAGGAGAGGTATTGTATGGCAAAGCGCCAGGCAGCGTACTGTTCCGGGCGGGTATGTTGATCGGGGGCATGGCGCTGGGCGCTCTGTTGGCTGTGGATGCCTCCGCGGCAGCTTTTTACCTGGGAATCCAGACAAATGGCGACAGTGCTTCGTTCTTCTTGATCGGGGGGCTGGTCGCCCTGGTGGGCGGGTTTGGTCTGATGGGGCTTTCTTACCGGGCCTTCCGATATGGAGAGCAATATGAATACCGCAAGGGTGGACCGTCCGGTAGCCAGGCGCTGCAGCCCAAGCGAATCCTTTCCCAGATTGAGGAAGTGTCTTCGTGGACCGACCGGTAGAACTTATCGCATTGAAATGCTTCAAGTGTGACACACCCGTTCCGGCAGGGTCCGAGGAAGTAGCCTGGGTGTGCAAACAGTGCGGGCAGGGGCTGGCTCTGGATGAAAAGAAAGGTCTGGTACCTCTGGAAATCCAATTTCAAGCCGGTTTGTCGCCTCAATCCGTAGGAAAGCCCTTCTGGGTTGTCGAAGGCCAGGCTTACATCCAACGCGAGACGTACAGCGGATCAGGACAAACGGCAGAGGCTGCCCTTTTTTGGAGTTTACCGCGCACTTTCTATATACCGGCTTTTCCTTGTACTATGGATATTCTGATTGCGCTGGGGGTCAGGCTGCTGCTCCAGCCACCCGCTTTACAGCCAGGCTCTCAAGCTGCATTTGAGTCGATTACCCTGGCGCAGGCTGACCTGGAAGCCGCGGCGGAATTTATCGTGGTGGCGATTGAAGCAGATCGCAAAGATAAGTTGAAGAATGTCCAGGTTTCAGTAAAATTGTCTGAACCGGTGCTGTGGATTTTGCCATAAATCTTGCTCTTCCTTAGGACCATGAAAAACGGAAAACTCCTTTCCTGCTCTTGCTCATATCGGCTCTTCTGATGCTGTTCCTCAGCGGCTGCGAAGAGAATCTGGAACCCAACCGCACTCCGCCTACAAGCCCTGAAAGTACGTCGGCGGATTTGGAAGCCTGGTTCAGCGTTTATTTTACAGACCCCAAAAGCCCCACAGCCGACTCCTTCCGTGGTGGTCCGGATGCAAAGCTGGTAACAGCTATCGGACAAGCCCGCGTGAGCGTGGATGCTGCGATTTACGATTTGAACCTGTGGAGCCTGCGCGATGCCCTGATCAAAGCCTTCCGGCGCGGGGTTGCTGTGCGGGTTGTCATCGAAAGCGATAACCTGGATGAGCCGGAAATCCAGGACTTGCAGGATGCAGGAATTCCAATCCTGGGCGACCGCCGGGAAGGACTGATGCACAACAAGTTTGTGATCATCGATCGATCCGAAGTTTGGACAGGTTCAATGAACTTCACCACCACGGATGGCTACCTGAACGATAATAACCTGCTGAGGGTACGCTCGGTTCGCCTGGCTGAAAATTACACAACCGAGTTCAATGAAATGTTCCAGGATGATCTGTTCGGCCTCGATGCTCGTGCCGCAACCCCTTACCCAGAGTTTGTCGTAGAAGGTGTGCCGCTGGAAGTGTATTTTTCTCCCGATGATGGGGTTGCTGGTCATCTCATCGATTTGATCCAGGCAGCCGAGGAAAGCCTGTATTTCATGGCATTTTCATTCACCTCCGATGAGCTGGCAAACGCCATCCTGGAGCGCGCTCAGAACGGTGTGATCGTGGCTGGTGTGATGGAGGAATCTCAGGTTGAGTCAAATTCAGGGTCGGATTATGACCGCTTTCGCCAGGCTGGCCTGGATGTTCGCCTGGATGGTAATCCACGCAATATGCATCACAAAGTGATCCTCATCGATGGGAAAACCGTTGTGACCGGCTCGTATAATTTTAGTGAGAGCGCGGAGAGGCGCAACGACGAAAATGTGCTCGTACTTCACGACCCCCAGATTGCAGCCCAGTTCATGGCTGAGTTTGAAAGGGTCTTTGCTGATGGACATCGTTAGAAAGTCGATCTTTTCTGGAGGTGATCGTTGAACTTGTTCTTTATGCTGGTTATCAGGCCCTAAAATTGCAACAGGATTAGAAACCATAATGGATACACAAGGCAAGTTCTATCTTGGGCGAATATTTGAAAGCGGGCGTGGGCAAGCTGGCAATCAACCACTGCTGTATGATCCGGCTGACCTGACCACGCATGCGGTCGTGGTGGGAATGACCGGCTCTGGTAAGACGGGTTTATGTATCAGCCTGTTGGAGGAGGCAGCCTTACAGGGGATACCTGCATTAATGATTGACCCGAAAGGTGATATCACCAACAGCCTGCTGCACTTTCCCGACCTGGCACCTCAGGACTTTCAGCCTTGGGTCAATCCTGACCAGGCCCGCCATGAGGGAAAAACGCTTCAGCAGGCTGCCATCGAAGCTGCGCACTCCTGGCAAGAGGGATTGGCGCAATGGGATATCCCTGCAGAACGCCTGTCAGCGCTTAAGAACGCCGTGCAGTTTAAAGTTTATACGCCCGGTTCGGATACAGGTATTCCGGTCAGCATTTTGGCCTCTTTAAAGGCTCCTGCCATTGCCTGGGAGGGAAACCGAGAGATTTTACGCGAGAAAATCTCTGGCACTGTCACTGCATTGTTGGGCCTGGTGGGGTTGACCGATATCGATCCAGTGCGCTCGCGCGAGCATATCCTTCTGGCGAATATTTTCGAAAACGCCTGGAGCAAGGGCAAGGATCTTGACCTGGGCGAGCTGATCATGCAGACGCAGACCCCGCCCTTCCCCAAGTTGGGTGTTTTTGATGTGAACACCTTCTTTCCAGAAAAGGAGCGTTTCAACCTGGCGATGATGTTGAATAACATTTTGGCTGCTCCTGCTTTTCAAAGCTGGATCGAAGGCCAGCCGCTCGATATCCCCGCCTTATTGTTCTCACCCGACGGACGCCCCCAGCACAGTGTCTTTTACATCGCCCATCTTAGCGATTCGGAGCGCATGTTCTTTGTGACCTTGCTGTTCTCAGCTGTTGAAACCTGGATGCGTTCGCAAACGGGTTCCTCCGCGCTGCGTGCCATCGTATATTTTGATGAGATTTTTGGTTACTTGCCCCCCGTGAGTAATCCTCCTTCCAAGCAGCCGATGCTGCGTATGCTCAAACAGGCCCGTGCCTTTGGGGTTGGGCAGGTTCTAGTCACCCAGAACCCGGTCGATGTCGATTACAAGGCACTCTCCAATGCAGGCACCTGGTTTATCGGCAAACTGCAAACTGAGCAGGACAAAATCAGGCTGCTCGATGGCCTTGAGAGTGCCATGGCAGGCGGGTTGGACCGGAGCGAGTATGACCGATTAATCTCCTCGCTGGGAAAAAGAGTGTTCTTATTGCACAATGTTCACGAGCAGCACCCCGTCCTCTTTCAAACACGTTGGGCCATGAACTACCTGGCTGGACCGCTCACCCGGGTGCAGATTCCAATGTTGAACCAGTTGGCAGGTGCTGGTACTTTGCGAACTCCTCAATCTGTTCTTCCCATCCAGACTGTCCAGGAAAGTACCCCACCGCCGGCGCTGGATGAGTTTCAGCCTATCCCGATCACAACAACTGCGCAGCCTGTCTCAGGACCAAGAGTCACGGCTGGTGATCGGCAGGCTCCAATTGGCTCTTCAACCCGGCCAGCCATCCCCGCAGGGGTTAAAGAATATTTCTTGCCCAATAACCTGACCCTCACCCAGGCCCTCAAAGCTGCCGGGCAGGCCTTTTCTCCTGAGATGACCAGCCTGGGACTGGTGTATCGCCCTGTGATTCTGGGACAAGCCATTATCCGCTTCATAAACCGCACGTATAACCTGGATTATGAGATGTCACACACGGTGATTGATCCCGCACCTGACCGGCGCGGGGTTGCGCGTTGGGACCAGGTCATGGTCTCATCGATCGACCCACACAGCCTGGAAAGCGAGCCGGCTCCTGAAGCCCGGTTTGCAGCGCTGGAAGCGCCTTTCTCCGATGCCAGGCAGATCACCTCCCTGCAGAAAGATTTTCTTGATTGGGCTTACCGCACCTCCCAGGTGGTTGTGCGCGCCCAGGAAGCCTTCAAGTTATATGCCGGGCCAGATGTATCACAGGCTGAGTTTCGCCGCCTGGTGGCTGATGCAGCCCGCACAGGCCGGGATGCTGAGCTTGGCAAGGTTCTTGAGGCCTATGACCGGCGCATCGAGGCTTTAGACACAAAGCGCTCACGGGAGGAACGTGAGTTGAGTGAAGACAAGACCGAGCTGTCCCAGCGGAGAATGGAAGAGACCGGTACTAATATTGAGAATCTAT
>Ga0315275_10004858_pt1 | contig 12644 bp, 10 predicted proteins | sample YL17G03_0_MG_FD_205557 | JGI IMG/M metagenome (GOLD analysis project Ga0315275, IMG submission 205557) | Sediment microbial communities from Yellowstone Lake, YNP, Wyoming, USA - YL17G03_0 | ecosystem: Environmental > Aquatic > Freshwater > Lake > Sediment | place: USA: Wyoming | collected... | reverse complement strand
CTGACGATGAATTTGTTGTGCCGGTGTTCGTGACCAACCTCACGGGCCGGAAAGAAACGGTGGAGGTGGAACTTAAGGCAAGCATGGAAGTGGCTATAAAGGGCGACTCGAAAAAGACGATTGTGCTCGCGCCCGATCAGGCCGAGACCGTGACTTTCCTTTGCCGAACGGTCGCGGCGTTCGGCACGGCGGTATTCGACGTGGAAGCTCGCGGCGGAAAAGTGGTCTCGAAGGATCACGCGCAGATACCGCTTCTCCCCAATGGCCCGCTTACCATAGAGACCTCTGTGCAAAAATTGACTCAGGGCGTAAACGATCTCACCGGCTCACTGAAAGGCTGGGCGCCGCAATACGAGCAGACAACCGTCTCAGTGATCAATAACCGGTACGCGAAAGAACTGGGGCATTTGAAGTACCTTATCCGGTATCCGTACGGCTGCATCGAACAGACAACCTCGACCACGCGCCCGCTGCTCTATATCGGCAATATCGTGTCCTCGATTGACCCCGCGATACTTAAGGACGGGACCATCGAAACCAAATTCATGTACGGCATCAGGCGGCTGTTCAGCATGCAGACTTCGGGCGGCGGATTCTCATACTGGCCGGGCGAGCAAGAGCCGACTTATTGGGGTACCGCTTACGTCACGCACCTGATGCTCGAAGGCATCGAGGCCGGATATCCGATCAGCAAAGACCGTGTGAACCGCGCGATTCAATTCATGGAAGACATTCTTACTCATACCCCTGATAAAAAAGACCCGAAATACGGGTATTCGATGGCGGAGTCGGAGCCGTATATGCAGTTTGTGCTTGCGCGCGCCGGAAAGGCCCGCCCCGGCCGGATCAAAAGCCTGATCGAGCATCCCAAGCAGGACTGGGGTGAACTCAAAGAGGAAAACCTGTTCCTTCTCAAAGCGGCATTATATCTCTCCGGAGATCGGACTTATGAAAAGGATTTGAAAAACCCGCCGTTGGATATTCGCACCGATCGCACCAACGGATGGACCTTCTGGTCTGCGTTGCGCACTCGCGGCATGATGCTCGAAATCATGGAAGACCTGTTCCCGAACAATCCTCAAAATGAAGCGCTTGCTCAAACGATAGCCGACCGGCTGAAAAGCCAGAGCTGGTACTACACCACGCAGGAGCTTTCATGGTGTGTCAGCGCGTTGGGAAAACGATCGGCGGGCGGAGCGCGTAACTGGTCCATGCCCAGTTTGAGCCTTGACGGGAAAATCATAAAGCCGCTGCCACGCCCCAATGAAAAGGATAAGCAAACCACTTGGCAGGTCTCGGGCGCAAGCGGCGCAAAGCGGTTCCTCATAACTATTGACTCCATCGAAGGCGGAGACCTGTTTGCGCTTATGCAGGTCGAGGGATTGAAACCGGGCGCGCCATACGAGCTCGGCGATCATTCCCTTCAGGTGCGCCGCCAGTATCGAAAAGCGGACGGCAGCAATGTAGACCCTAAGAATATTCGGCTGGGGGACGTTATTTACGTCGAGCTGACCCTGACCAATCTCACCGGTGAAGACATCCAGAACGTTGCGCTGGTGGATCGGTTTGGAGCCGGGCTGGAGATCGAGAATCCGCGCCTCGATCGAGAGCATATCGCCGAATGGGTTGATGCCGACACGTTGTGGGAAACGAGCTACGTCAATATGCGCGACGACCACGTCGAGATTTTCGGAAATCTCCCCGGCGGAAAAGCCGTGACGGCAGTTTATGTTCTCAGGGCCGCGACGGGAGGAAAATTCACCACGCCGCCGGTACGCGCCGAGGTCATGTACGAACCGAGACAGTTCTCTCAGCAGTTGGGCGAACCGATACGGATACTGGATTTGTGGAATACGCTGACGGATTAAAGGTTGCGAAGTGTAATATAATGGGTGCCACGGACAAGCGAGTCTTTTAAGCTTGTCCGTGTCTTTGTTGAATACGGCACGGTCAAACAAGTTTCTGTGTGGCGCCCATTGAAATGATTTTCAAAATAATGAAAAGAAGACGGATATTTCTCTACCTGTCAACGGCGGTCCTTGTGTTTATCGGCGTCGGCATTTTTGTCATCCGGCTTGTGCCGTTGCCGCAGCGGCTGAACATTCGGGGTTCGCGCGTGGTCGCTTATGCCGACGGGAAGCCGATGTGCGTGTATTTGAGCGCGGACGAAAAATGGCGCATTCCCGTGGATATCAAAGACGTTGATCCGCATTATATCGCGGCCCTGATCCGGTTCGAGGACAAGCGGTTTTACCGGCATATCGGCGTTGATCCGATCGCCTTGATCCGGGCGTTTTTCCAGAATATGAAAGCACGTAGGGTGGTTTCCGGCGCAAGCACCGTCACCATGCAACTGGTGCGGATTCTGGAGCCGCGGCCGCGCACGATACGGTCGAAAATCATCGAGATGTTCCGGGCTATCCAGCTCGAATGCCGCTTCAGCAAGCGTGAGATTCTCGAGCATTACCTTCAATTTTTGCCGTTCGGGACAAACCTCGAGGGCGTCGAGGCAGCGTCGCTTGCCTATTTCGGGCATCGCTCGAAAGACCTCTCGCCATTTGAAATCGCATATCTCCTGAGCGTTCCGCAAGACCCGCCGGGACGATACCCGTCGCCGGGTAACGCCAAAAAGATGCCCGCTGTGCTGGCGGGGATAAGCGACCGGCTTCGGGAAAACGGGATTTTCAGCGACGATGAGGCTGCGGAGGTCAAGAGGACTCAGCCGCCGGATTTGTTAAAACCTTTCCCACGCGATGCGATGCACGTGGCGCAGTATCTTTCGAGCCGATACCCGGACATGTGGATACAAAGCACCATACGGCAGGACGCACAGGCAATCGCGGTAAATGCGCTCGACACTTATCGGCGCGAATTCGAGTCAATGGGCATATATAACGCCGCTGCGGTGGTGCTCGACGAGGAGACAAGCAAAGTCGTCGCGGCAGTCGGAAATTTTGACTTTTGGGATACTGCGCATCAGGGGCAGGTGATCGGATTTATGGCCCCGCGATCTCCGGGGTCGGCGATGAAGCCGTTCATTTACGCGCTGGCGATAAACAAGGGAATCGCCCTGCCGGATTATCTGGTGGCGGATATTCCGGTGCGTTATTCCGGCTACGAGCCGATAAATTACGACCGGAAATTTCGCGGGTTGATCCGGCTGGAGGAGGCGCTTTCGTACAGCCTCAATATCCCGTTTGTAAACCTGCTCCATCAGGTAGGGCTGCCGGATTATCTCGAGTTTCTGCATCAGGCCGGGTTGACGACGCTTGTGGACGTTCCCGGATACTACGGCCTATCCATTGCGATAGGCGCATGCGAGGTGCGGCCGGCGGAGCTTGCGAATATGTATGCGATGCTGGGCCGGAACGGGAAATTCATGGAGCTGGTCTGGAAAGAAGACTATAAGCCGGCGCCGCCGAAGCAATTGCTGGCCCCCGGAGCCGCTTACCTTACTCGGCAGACGTTACGCATACGCGACCGGCCCGATTTCCCGGAGCGACGCGCCGCCGTGCCGCTTGCCCCGGAGATATTCTGGAAGACCGGCACCTCGGGATATCATCGGGACGCATGGTCGCTCGGCGGGACTTCCCGCTACATAGCGGGGGTGTGGGCGGGCAACTTCGACGGCACTCCCAGCCGGTATCTTGTCGGAGCCGAAACTGCGGCCCCGATATTATTCGATATTTTGGAAGGGCTTTCGCACGAAAACCGGGGCGAATTCGCAGATCGCCAGACGCCGGATTTAGTCCCGGTGGAGGTCTGCACATGGTCGGGGCGGCTTGCAAGCCGATATTGCCCGTCGCGCAAGACCGTCCTTGGATTGCAATCTCACATGCCTCAGACCGCGTGTCGGTATCATGTGGAGTATATTGTGGACGCTCAGACCGGCTATCGGCTCAACCCGCTTTGCATGACGGGGCATAAAGCCGTGCCGCGCGTGTTTACCGTGTTGCCCGCTTCGACTCGCAGATGGATAGACGACAACCAATTCGAAACACCTGCCCCGCCTCCAAACCTCCCCGGCTGCCCTCACGTGGCCGAGGGAGAAGGCCCGTCAATACTGTCTCCAAAACCGAATATGGTCTACTTCCTTGTACCCGGCCTCAAGCCTGAACAGCAGGAAATACCGCTCGAAGCGGAAGCGGGGTCGGACGTGGGAGAGCTGTACTGGTTTGTGGACGGCCGGTTTTTATCCGAATCGGCCCCTCACGAGCGAGTGTGGCTGACACCGACAGTCGGGACTCACGAGCTGCGCGTTCAGGACGCCACCGGCAAAAGCGACGCCATTCACATCCAGATCATGCCGCCGGGATGAAAAATAAAATTAAAAATTAAGAATTCAGTGATGATGCCGTGGAACTGCGCCTGGAAATCAAAGCACTCCATGTTGACAATCAAAGCACATTTCTATTAAATTAGCCCCAAGCATTGCACATCTTGCGATAGCAGCATGTGGTTTAAATATCCGGCAAGTGAAAACTCATAAGGCTTAAACGCTCCCTTCGGGGAAATGCCTCATTTCACTTTATAAGGAGAACGTCATGGCAAGGAATAAAATAGCTCTTATCGGCGGTGGCGCTATCGGCGGCACGTTGGCTCACGAAATTCTCAAGCGTCGTCTGGGGGACGTCGTTCTGCTCGACATCAAGGACAAGGAGGGGATGGTGCAGGGAAAGGCGCTCGATCTCATGGAAGCGCTGCCATTGATGGAAAGCGATTGCGGGATGATCGGCACGAGCGATTATCGGGACATCAAAGGCGCAAACGTGGTGATAATCACCGCCGGAGTGCCTCGAAAGCCGGGGATGAGCCGGGACGATCTTTTCGAGGTTAACAGCAAGATCATGGGCGGGGTTGCGCCGGAGGTTAAAAAATATGCCCCGAAGGCTTTTGTGATCGTGGTTTCCAATCCGCTTGATGTGATGGTGACCCTGTTCAAGAAGATCACCGGTTTTGCACGCGATCATGTGGTCGGCATGGCGGGCGTGCTCGATAGCTCGCGTTTCAGAGCGTTCATCGCGGCGGAGTTGAAAGTAAGCGTCAAGGACGTGTATGCGATCGTGCTGGGCGGACATGGAGACACGATGGTTCCGCTGCCGAGGCTTGCCACCGTCGCGGGAGTGCCCATAAAACATTTGCTGGACGAAAAAACCATTGATCGCATAGTGCTGCGCACCCGAAACGCCGGTGGCGAGATCGTCGAGCTGTTGAAACAAGGCAGCGCGTTTTATTCGCCCGCTTTCAGCGCTATCGAAATGACCGAGTCGTATCTGCTGGACCAGAAGCGCATCCTCCCGTGTGCGGCTTATCTCGAAGGGGAATACGGTGTCAACGGGTTCTTCGTCGGTGTGCCGGTATTAATCGGCGCCGGCGGAATAGAGAAGATCATCGAGATGCCACTCGAACCGGCGGAAAAGGAAGAATTTAATAAAAGCGTCGAACACGTTCGCAAGATGGTCGAGAACCTGAAATAAAAATGAGAACCATACCAGCGGAAAAAATAACAAAGGCCGTTCGCGACAATTCCATTTCGATGTGCGTCAAGCTTCCCGACGAAGTGCTGGACGCGTTGAAAAAAGCCCGCAACCTCGAGGAAAGCCCACTCGGAATCGAAGTGTTGGATCAGTTGATCGTTAACGCAGCACTGGCGGAGAAGGCGAACTTGCCGCTTTGCCAGGACACGGGTTTGGCAGTGGTGTTTGTCGAGATCGGCCAGGATGTCCACATCGAGGGCAACCTCATCGAAGCCGTCAATGAAGGAGTGCGGCAGGGATACAAGGACGGATATTTGCGTAAAAGCGCCTGCCATTGCCTCACCCGAAAAAACACCGGCGATAATACCCCCGCAGTCATCCACACCGAAATTGTCCCCGGCGACAAACTACTCATAAGAATCGCGGCAAAGGGGGGCGGGAGTGAAAACATGAGCCGGGTAACAGTCCTGAAACCGGCCCAGGGAGTCGCGGGGATAAAGGAATTCGTCCGGGAACGTGTTCGGGAATCCGGCGCCAACCCATGCCCGCCCATCATCGTTGGAGTCGGCATCGGCGGCACTATCGAGCGATGCGCGCTGCTCGCCAAGAAGGCACTGTTCCGGCAGCTCGGCCAGTTCTCGACTGACCCGGATGTGATGCAGCTCGAACTTGAGCTACTTCAGGAAGTCAACAACACCGGCGTCGGCCCCATGGGGTACGGAGGGCGCGTCACCGCGCTCGCCGTGCATGTGAACGCCGAGCCGTGCCATATCGCGTCCCTGCCGGTCGCCGTTAATATCAACTGCCATTCTCACCGGCATCGCGAGTTCGAGCTTTAACGGAGGATTACAGATTGGCTGATACTGTTTTAAAGTCACCTCTTTCAGATAAAATTATCAAATCGCTAAAAGCCGGGGACAGGGTGTCAATCACCGGCGTGATATACACCGCCCGAGACGCCGCGCATAAAAGGCTTATCGAGCTTCTGGATCAAGGCAAGCTGCTTCCGTTCGATATCAAAGGCGCGATAATTTATTATGTTGGGCCCACTCCCGCGCCGCCCGGCAGGCCGATCGGTTCCGCCGGGCCGACCACCAGCGGGAGGATGGACGCTTACGCGCCCAAGCTCATTGCCGTGGGATTGAAGGCGATGATCGGGAAAGGGGCCAGAGGCGCGGAAGTCATCGAGGCGATGAAAAATCATAAAGCAGTTTACCTCGGCGCCACCGGAGGCGCAGGCGCGCTTATATCCCTGAAAATAAAATCGAGCGAAGTCGTCGCCTACGAGGACCTCGGCCCGGAGGCGATTCGCAGGCTCGAGGTCGAGGATTTCCCCGCAATTGTCATAAACGACACTTTCGGCGGAGACCTTTACAAAGCTGGGCAGAATAAATACCGGAGAGGTTGACCGGATAAAATGGAAACTATAGTTCACGATGTGGTGATAGTCGGGGCGGGTTTGGCGGGGCTGGGCGCCGCGCTCGAAGTCGGCGTGGATCCGACCATTGACGTGGCGGTGATCAGCAAGGTGGTTCCGATGCGGAGCCATTCGGGAGCGGCTCAGGGCGGAATCGCCGCGGCGTTGGGCAACGAGGAAGAGGATTACGTCGAGTGGCACATATTCGACACCGTTAAAGGCTCCGATTACCTCGCCGATCAGGACATCGCGGAATTCCTCGCATCGGAAGCTCCGCGCGCTATACGCGAGCTCGAGCACTGGGGCGCGCCGTTCAGCCGCACGTCGGAGGGAAAGATCGCGCAACGCTGCTTCGGAGGTCACACCAGCGAGCACGGCAAGGCGGCCGTCCGACGCGCATGTTATTGCGCGGACCGCACCGGGCATATCATTTTGCACACCCTTTACGAACAGAACTGGCGGCGGGGGGTGCGGTTTTACAGCGAATTCAATGTGCTTTCGCTTATCATCGAGGATCGCGTCTGCCGGGGCGTGGTGGTGTACGAGACCGCGACCGGGGAATTGAAGGTCATCCGCGCAAAAGCGGTAATGTTCGCCACCGGCGGGTACGCGCGAGCTTTCCATATCACGTCGAACGCGCATGCGAACACCGGAGACGGGATAGCGTTAGCTTACAACGCCGGAGCGCCGCTCGAGGATCTCGAGTTCGTGCAGTTTCACCCGACCGGCTTATGGAAAATGGGCATACTCGTGACAGAAGGCGCACGGGGCGAAGGCGGCCTGCTCATCAACGGCAATAAAGAGCGCTTCATGGAACGATACGCGCCGACAGTGAAGGAGTTGGCTCCGCGCGATATGGTCACTCGGGCGATCCAGACGGAGATAAACGAGGGCAGAGGCATAAACGGAGAGGATTACGTTTATCTCGACCTGACTCATCTGGGTCGCGCCGCGCTCGAAGAACGCCTCCCGGAAATCACCTCATTCGCAAAAATATACATGGGCGTTGATCCGGCGAAAGACCCGATTCCCATTCAGCCGACGGCTCATTACGCGATGGGCGGTATTCCCGTGAACAAAAACTGCGAGGTGGAGGCGGACAACAAAGGGAACCTGATCGGCGGCTTTTACGCCGCGGGAGAATGCTCCTGCGTAAGCGTCCACGGCGCGAACCGGCTCGGGTGCAATTCTCTGCTTGACGCCATGCTCTTCGGCAGGCGCGCTGGAGTGAGCATGAGGAATTTCATGCGATCCGGCCCGGCGCTGGCTACATGGCCGAAAAGCGCCGAAGACAAAGCCGCCCAGAAGGTTGCGAAACTGCTCGCTTCCACGGGGAAGGAAAAAGTGTCAACTCTGCGACAGAATTTGCAGGGCGAGATGAAAAACCGCTGCGGCATATTCAGGAACGCAGCCGATCTGAAAGGCCTGCTTGCCCGATTCGGCGAATTCGCAGACCGCTATGACCGCATCGGCATAACCGACCGGGGAAAAATATTCAACACGGAGCTGCTCGAAGCTATCGAGCTGGGCAACATGATCACTTATTCGAGGGTAATCGTCGAAGGCGCTCTGGCGCGCGCGGAAAGCCGTGGCGCTCACTATCGGACGGATTATCCGAAACGCGACGACGCAAATTGGATGAAACACACCTATGCGCGCCGTGGAGTTGACGGGAAAACTCTGCTCGATTACAAGCCGGTCGCCGTCACGAGCTATCAACCCATGGAGAGGAAATATTGATGGAAATTGTCCTCCAAATAAGGCGATTCAATCCTGAAAAGGACAAGAAGCCGTTCTGGCAGCCGTTCCGGATAAACGCAGACCCGACTTGGAAAATGCTCGACTGCCTCATGCACATAAAAAACGAGATGGACGGCACGCTCACCTTCCGGAAATCCTGCGCGCACGGAATATGCGGCTCCGACGCGATGAAGATAAACGGCAAATCCACGCTTGCGTGCCAACGGCTGGTGCGGGATTACAAGGCGGGCAAGTTCGTTATCGAGCCGCTGCCCGGATTTCCGGTCATCAAGGACCTGGTGGTGGATTTCGATTGCTTCTTCGACAAACTCCGGAAAGTGCTCCCGTGGTTCATAAACGACGACCCGGCTCCGGCGGATTCCGAGCGGATTCAATCGCCGGAGCAGGCGGAGAAGATACTCGAATCGGTCAAATGCATCCTGTGCGGTAGCTGCACGTCGAGCTGCCCGTCCGCGTGGATGAACGCCGACTACCTCGGCCCTGCCGCGCTGCTCAAAGCGTATCGCTTCATCGCCGACAGCCGCGACCGGGCCGCGGGGGAAAGAATCCGCATCGTAAACGACCATGACGGCGCGTGGAGATGCCACACGATTTTCAACTGCGTCGAAGCGTGCCCGAAGGAGATAAACGTCACCGATCATATAGCCCGGCTGAGGCTTGAAATATTCAGCCGGAAAATCTGAGGCTCAGGGAAATGGATGGAATAAAGTATAAATGGATGGCCCCGTTCAGCGAGCATTTCCGGTATCGGTTTCACACCGGCATGGTCGCGTGGGGGGCGCATAGGCTTACCGGAATCGGAATAGTGATATTCATCGTCGTACACATCTGGAGTATCTCGCATTTGGGCAGTGGCGCGGATTCTTTCAATACGGTAATGGCGTTATACAACACACCTCTTTTCAAAGTCGGCGAGATTATCCTTTATGGAACAATTCTGTTTCATGCGTTGAACGGATTGAGAATTATCTCAGTGGATTTCTTCGGCGGGGCGCGATATCACAAAAAGTTGTTCTGGGGACTTATGGCCGTGGGAGTGATATTGTTTCTGATTGGCGTCTGGACGATGCTAAACCGCGCAATACCGATGAACGTATAAGGAAATTATAAATGGGTGTAATAGTTAAGCAAGGCGGCTCCGATTCCGGTCACTGGCTGTGGTTTTTGCAGCGTATAACCGGAGTCGGGGTATTGGCGATAATTATAATTCACTGGTTTTTACAGCATTTTTCTCATTACATCGCCGGGGTTCAGCCCATAGATTACGCCACCGTGATTCAGCGGTTAACGCTGCCGGAGTATCGTGTTCTGTATTCATTGTTTCTTATCCTTGCGCTGTTTCACGGTTTCCACGGGTTGTGGATGATCGGGCGGGATTATCTCCATGCGAAATGGTCTCAGATTTGTCTGGCCACCGTGTTGATATCTGTCTCGTCAACTCTGGTGATATGGGGATTGATAATTCTGTTTTCGCCGTATTCCGTTTAATACCTTAAGGGGGAAATTTAAGTGAATATCCATGAGTATCAGGCGAAGAAATTGGCGCGTGAAGCCGGGGTACCCGTTCCGGAGGGGGACGTTGCGACCACTCCGGACGAAGCGAAAGCGGTTGCGGAGCGGCTTGGGGACGAGGGGTTTGTGGTCAAAGCTCAGGTTCACGCGGGCGGTCGGGGAAAAGCCGGCGGAGTGAAACTGGCGAAAACGCCCGGTGAGGTGAAAGAGCATGCGGCAAAGATTATCGGCATGACGCTCGTCAGCCCGCAGACCGGCCCGAAAGGAAAACTGGTCAGGAAAGTGCTCGTCGAGCGCGCGGGAAAGATCGAGCGGGAGCTTTACATCGGGTTCGTGCTGAACCGATCTATATCCCGTTACGTGCTCACATACAGCCGGATGGGCGGCGTGGAAACAGAGGAGACGGCGCGGCTGCACCCGGAGCTGATCTTACAGGAACCGGTTGATCCGGCGTTCGGGCTGGCAGCATATCAGGCCCGGCGCGCCGCCTCGAAACTGGGGCTGAAAGGCGACAGCGCCAAGCAGGCGGCGGAAGCTATAATGGGATTGTGGAAAGTGTTCGCCAACACAGACGCCAGTCTCGCCGAGTGCAATCCGCTGGCGGTGATGTCCGACGGGAAGATCGTCGCGGTGGATGCGAAAATAGTTTTCGATGATAACGCGCTGTACCGCCATCCGGAGCTACAGGAGCTTTATGATTTAGACGAGGAAGACCCACGGGAAGCAAAAGCCAAAAAAGCCGACTTGTCTTATGTCAGCCTCGAGGGCAACATCGGATGCCTGGTGAACGGCGCGGGGCTGGCGATGGCCACTATGGATCTCGTGGCCAATTACGGCGGCATGCCCGCGAACTTCCTCGATATCGGCGGCGGAGCGGACAAAACGCGCGTTTCCGAAGCGTTCCGATTGATACTCGCCGATGAAACCGTCAAGGTGATTTTCATAAACATTTTCGGAGGCATTATCCAATGCCCTATGGTGGCGGAGGGCGTGGTGGAAGCGGCGCGTGAGATCGGCGTGAAAGTGCCCCTGGTGGTTTGCCTGAAAGGCACGGGGCAGGAGAAGGGCAGGACGATCCTGAGTTCGAGCGGGCTGGACATACACAATGTCGAAACGATGAGCGAGGGCGCTCACAAAGCCGTCGAGATGGCCAGGACGGAGGCGCTATCATGAGCATCCTCTGCAACGAAGACACTCGCGTTATGGTGCAGGGCATCACGGGCCGAAACGGCCGATTCCACACTGCCCGATGCCTCGAATACGGCACTCGCATCGTCGCCGGAGTAAGCCCCGGAAAAGGCGGCTCGGAAGCGGAAGGCGTGCCGGTGTTCGACACTGCGGCGCAGGCGGTTTCCGAGACCGGGGCGAACGCATCGTTGATATTTGTGCCCGCGCCGGGCGCATCGGACGCCATCATGGAGGCCGCCGACGCCGTAGTCGGGCTTATCGTGTGCATTACCGAAGGCATTCCGGCAAGCGATATGGTCAGAGTGAAACGATTCCTCGAAGGCCGCCCGACGCGGCTCATCGGGCCGAATTGCCCCGGAGTGATATCGCCCGCATCGAAATGCAAAATCGGCATCATGCCCGGGTTTATTCATACCCCCGGGCCGGTCGGAGTTATCAGCCGGTCGGGAACGCTGACCTACGAGGCAGTGGATCAACTCACCCGATTGGGGATCGGCCAAAGCACCTGCATAGGTATCGGCGGCGATCCCGTAGTGGGGACGTCGTTTGTGGACTTGCTCGATTTGTTCGAGCGGGACAATCAGACAAAAGCGGTGGTCTTGATCGGGGAGATCGGTGGAAACGCGGAGGAGGAAGCGGCGCGGTTCATCCGGGAGAAGATGACCAAGCCGGTGGTGGCGTTTGTGGCCGGGAAAAAGGCTCCGGCGGGAAAACGCATGGGCCATGCGGGCGCGATAATCAGCGGAGGGAAAGGCACTGCGGCGGAAAAACTGGACGCCATGCGCGCCGCAGGCGTTATCGCCGTGGACGACCCGTCGGCAATCGGGAAGACTACGAAAAAACTGCTATTGTCCAGAGCGTGAAAATATTAGAAAATGGGGAGTGGCAATACTTTTTGCTTAAAAAATGACACCTGTTTCCACATTTGGTGGCAGAGATTCAAATGAATCGTCTTAGTTTCCGCAACAAAGAAATAATGGCGCCGATACTTCTCGTATGTGCCAGTTCAATCCCGTTTATTGTAAATTTATACACCCATACCAGTCCTGTCAGTCAAGGCTCGGAAACTGTATACATCTGGCACCCCTTTCAAACCTTTGTTAATATGGCATATTCAGTAGGGCATTTCCCTTTATGGTCCCCTCATTTTTTTTGCGGAATGAGTACTATAGGATTTGCGCATGCGACAGCGATTTATCCATTTAATTTTTTCGTTCTGCCTCTAAAATATACTCAGGCCGCCATTCCACATTTTTTCTTTCATTTAACAGTTCTCGCATTAGGTGTGT
>Ga0315275_10004857_pt1 | contig 12644 bp, 10 predicted proteins | sample YL17G03_0_MG_FD_205557 | JGI IMG/M metagenome (GOLD analysis project Ga0315275, IMG submission 205557) | Sediment microbial communities from Yellowstone Lake, YNP, Wyoming, USA - YL17G03_0 | ecosystem: Environmental > Aquatic > Freshwater > Lake > Sediment | place: USA: Wyoming | collected... | reverse complement strand
GGTGCTGCGCGGTGGTTTCGGGATCTTCGTGGGGCCGGGCCAGACCGAAGACCAGATTCAGCCGGTCGAGAGCGACCGCATCAGCATCACGCAGTCGGGCGGGTCGTACCCGATCGATCCGGCGGCGCTGCGGGCGGCGTTCGTGACCAGCCCGAACACGCGCAACTATCAGCCGCGCGCCTACGCGAACGAGTACACGATTCCCGAGAAGATCTACCAGTACACCGTCTCATTCCAGCGGGAACTGCCGGGCCGCTTCGCGCTGACCGCCGCCTACGTCGGAAGCCAGGGCCGGAACCTCTTCCTGCGCAGCGTGGCCAACCAGATCACCCAGGTCATCACCAACCCGATCCCGGCCAGCGCGGCCATCGTCCTGCGCGAGTTCTCGATCCCCGTGAAGGACGCTAACGGCAACATCACGGGCGTGCAGAACCCGTACGCCGAAGTCGATTACAAGACCAGCGGCGGCCAGGACAACTACAACGCCCTGCAGCTCTCACTCGTGCGACGCTTCAGCCAGGGCCTGACGCTGAACACCCAGTACACCTTCGCGCGCAGCTACGGCAACACCGGCGGCTCGAACGAGGCGCTGACGGCGGCCAACAACGCCCGGACACTCGATCAGTTCAACTACGACCTGGGCTACAACAACTTCGACGTGCGCCACATGTTCAACCTGAGCGCGCTCTACTCGCTGCCGTGGGGCAAGGGCCGCTCCCGTGCCCTCGGCGGCGTCACCAACGCACTCCTCGGCGGCTGGGACATCGGCGGCATCGTCAATGCCCGCGCGGGCCTCCCGATCGACGTCCGCATCGTCCGGCCGGACGTGCTCTACAAGGACGGTGCGGGCAACTTCTTCAACAACCCGGCGGCGGACCGCGTGGCGGTCGTCAACACGCCGGGCGGCGGGAACTCGCGCAACGTGCGCCGGCCGAACCTGGTGCCGGGCGTCAGCCCGTTCATCACCAACGGCGGGCTGGTGTTCCTGAACCCGGCCGCCTTCTCGGTGCCCCTGCCCGGGACCTTCGGCGACCTGAAGCGGAACTCGATCAAGGGACCGGGCGTCCAGCAGGTCGACATGGTCTTCAGCAAGCGCTTCCCGATGGGGCGCACGTCGAATCTGGAGTTCCGCACGGAGATCTTCAACATCTTCAACCGGACCAATTTCACCAACCCGATCGGCACGCTGCCGAACGCCCTGCCGTCGAGCAGCACGACGGAAGCGAACAAGGTCCAGCCGGGCCAGCCGTACACGGCCGCGGCGGCGGGCACGTTCGGCACGCTGACGAGTACGGTAGGCCGGACGGTTGGCCTCGGCACCAACCGTCAGGTGCAGTTCGCGTTGCGCCTGAACTTCTAACGCTCCTGAGTGTGGCCCCAGATAGGGGCCCGCGGTGCGGCCGATCGCCACGGATGTTGGCGGTCGGCCGTTCGTGCGTACTGCGGGCGTCCTGATCGGCGTCGATGCTATTCTGTGGGCTTCGTGAATGTCGTCGGAAAGAACCCGGCCGGAGCCTGACCCATGACTGCTCGGACTCGTGTGTGGCTGGCCATCGCCATCGTCGCCTTCGCGACCGCCAGTGAGCCCCTCGCTGCTCGTCGCACGCCGCGCCACGACGTCATCACAGAGCGCGCTGTGCGGGCGCACATGACGTTTCTCGCCGGTGACGCCCTGAACGGGCGCGGCAGCGGCACGCGCGACGAGTGGATCGCGGCCAGCTACATCGGGGCGCAGATGGCGCGATGGGGCCTGGAGCCGCTCGGCGACAACGGCGGCTTCGTGCAGACCGTCGAGATGACGCGCCAGGATGCCGCGGCGCCGCCCGTGCTGACGGCGGGAAGCGTCGTGCTGACGCACGGGAAGCAGATGATCGTGCAGTCGCTGCGGACAGCAACCGTCAGCGGACCGCTGCACAAGTTCGTCGCGGGCACGCCGGTGCCGGCTGGCTCCGTCGTGATCATGCCCGAGGGTGCGGCTCCGGACGCGCTGCAAGCCGCCGCGGCTGCCGCAGCGGTCCTGACGATCGAAACACCATCGACGCGCGAGCGTTGGGACAGCCTCGGGGCGCGCCTGCCCTCGCTCGGCCGCGCACGCCTCGTGTTCGCTCCCCCGCCCGCGGCGGCCGCCGGGCCCGGCGCGCCCGGGCCGCTCGCGCGCATCGTGCTCGACAAGGCCGCGCACGCGGCCCTGATGGCGCTCGCCCCTGGCGTGCCCGTGAACCTCACGGCGCAGATCAAGCAGACGCCGGTGTTCACATGGAATGCGGTGGGCCGTCTCACCGGCAGCGATCCGAAGCGCGCCGGCGACGTCATCCTCCTGACGTCACACCTGGATCATCTCGGCGCGCGCACCACGGGCGCGGACCCAATCTTCAACGGCGCCGACGACGATGCCTCGGGCACGACGGCGGTGCTCGCGTTGGCCGAGGCCCTTGCGACGGGCAAACGCCCGAAGCGGACGTTCGTCTTTGCGTGCTTCGGCAGCGAGGAAGCCGGCGGCTACGGTGCCTCGGCCTTCGTCGAGCGCCCGCCGGTACCGCTTCCTCAGATCATCGCCAATCTGGAGTTCGAGATGATCGGCAGGCCCGACAGCAAGGTGCCGCCGCGCACCCTCTGGCTGACCGGCTGGGAGCGGACCACGCTCGGGCCCGAGCTGGCCAGGCACGGCGCGCGGCTGGTCGCGGATCCCCACCCCGAACAGAACTTCTTCCAGCGCTCCGACAACATCACGCTCGCCCGCCGCGGCGTCGTCGCGCAGACCGTCTCAAGCTACGGCCTGCACAAGGAGTATCACCAGGCGAACGACGACCTGGCGCACATCGACTTCGCGCACTTGACCGAGGCGATTCAGTCTATGGTCGCGCCGATTCGCTGGCTGGCGAACGCGCCGTTCACGCCGGCGTGGCGGCCGGGCGGCCAGCCGAAATAGCCGGCTGCCCGATGCGCCGCGGTTAGGGTCCTACCAGCTCCAGAAGAAGGTCGTCCGGAACACGATGTCGTTCTTAAGTGGCGCAGCACCGGCGGAAACCGGCGTGCCGTAGGCCACCCACTCGACGTTCGGGCTGAACCGCACGGACGGATGGATGTAGAACTCGACGCCCGCCAGCCCGAAGGTGAACGGCGCGCCTGGATCGATGGGCAGATAGCTGAGATCCGCGCACCTCGGGCAGGCGTCCAGATAGAAATCCAGGCGGGCGAACGCGGAGATCTTCTGCGGCCTGGGGTCGGCCACGCCGAAGACCGAGACGACACGCTGGGTGACGTCCGGCGTCGTGCTGAAGTCGCCGTGTTCCCTTAGCTGGTACGCGTACTCGACGCCGGCGCGTCCGCGGGCATGCCGGTAGCCCAGTTGCGCGTGCGCGGTGACCCAGTCGGCGTGAGAGACGTGGTGGAATCGCGACACGTTGGCCTGGAACGTCAGCCCGGAACCGGCGTCGTACCGGAGCGCCGATCGGATGGCCTTCGAGGAGTTGAGCTCCGATTCCGTGCCGGATTCGTTGCCGAACTGGAACGTGTACTTGACGCGGCCGGCACGATCGAGCGGTCCCGACGCCGTCACGGCGAAGTCGCGGGACGAGTCCCACTTGTACAGGTCGAGCGGCGTCTTCTCGATGTGGCGCAGGCCCCAGAACGCGTCGCCGAACTCGATGATCGGCGTGGGCTGAATGCCCAGCGTCACCTGCTGGCGGCCCGCATACGTCCACCGCAGGTACGCGTCCTTGACGTACGGCGTGATGTTGCCGGACTTCAGTTGTCCGTTGCTGTTCATCTCCAGTCGAAGACGCGTGACCAGCGTCGGCGAAAACGTGTGGTCCCAGGTGAGGTAGATGCGCCTGAGCCAGAATCCGTTCTCGCCTTCCCAGTTCGGATCGTGGTCCTGCGCGAAGTAGTAGTAGTCCCCGAACACCAGCGCCGAGAACTTGTCGGCGGGCGGCGTTGGTGCCGGCGTGGCGGGGGCGGCCTGCGCCGGAGACGGCGTGGCGGGGGCGGTCTGTGCCGGAGTCGGCGCGGCGGGGGCGCTCTGCCCGGACACCACCTGCGCGTGCGCCCGGCTCGCACCGACGGCCACCCCGATCGCGACGATGATCGTCCCTGCAATTCTGCCCGCGCCAGGCCACGTCCCCAGATCACGCATACCAGCAGACTACCGGCTGCCGCGTCGATTGGGAAGTCCGGAGTGGCAGCACGGACATAGAATGATGAGGATATGCCCGAGTTCGTCCACGCAGCCGACGAAACATGATGACCACCGAAGACTGGCTGGCCTGGGCCAGCGCCGACGCGGATCGGCGCGCGCTGCCCGAGTTGAAACCGCTGCTCGCCGGGCTGGCGGGCGCCATGCGCGCGCTGCGCGACGCGGACTGGAACGAAGACGCGAGCCGGGATCTGCGCGAGGGTGACGCACCGGCGGGTGACGCGCCGGCGGGTGGCGCGGATTCGGCAGGAGCGCGGTCATGACCGTCCCGCTCCATTTCTATGCCATCACGGAACTGGCGCCGCTCATCGCGGCCGGGCACGTGTCGTCGGTGGACCTGACGAAGGCCTGCCTGGCGGAGATCGAGGCGCACAACGACGCATTGCGCGCGTTCATCACGGTGACGGCCGAGGAGGCGCTGGCGCAGGCCCGCGAGCGCGACGCCGAAGTTGCCGCCGGCCGCTGCCGCGGCCCGCTGCACGGCATCCCCGTGTCGCTGAAGGACCTCATCGACCAGCGCGGCGTGCCGACCACCGCCGCTTCGCACGTCCGCGACGGGCACATCGCTGCGGGCGACGCGCCGGTCACCGCGACACTTCGCGAGGCCGGCGCGGTGTTTGTCGGCAAGACGAACCTCCACGAGTTCGCGTTCGGCACGACCAGCGACGAGACCGCGTACGGCGCCGTGCGCAACCCGCACGATCAGACGCGATCGCCGGGCGGGTCGAGCGGCGGCTCCGCGGTCGCGATTCTCACCGGCATGTCCGTGGCGTCGATCGGGACCGATACCGGCGGATCGGTCCGCATTCCGGCCGCCGCCTGCGGCGCGGTGGGCCTCAAACCGACGCACGGCGAGCTCTCGGCGGACGGCGTCGTGCCGCTCAGCCGCTCGCTCGATCACGTGGGGCCGCTGGCCCGGTCCGTCGCCGACGCGTGGCTCCTCTATCTCGTGATGCGCGGGACGCCGCCTTCCGCCGGCGCCTCCTGGGCCGAAGCCCGACGCGTCAACGGCCTGCGGCTTGGGGTGCTGCGTCCGTACATCCACGACATCCTCGACGAGGAGGTGCGAGGCCGGTTCGCGGAGTCGCTGGCGTGGCTGCGGCAGGCCGGCGCGAAGACAGTGGATGTCGCGATCCCGCACGCGGGCGACACGGCGCCCATCTACTCGTTCACGTCGTTGCCCGAAGCGGCCGCCTATCACGCGACGGCGGTGGCCGATCATCCCGAGCGCTACACGCCGAACGTCCGGCTGCGGATCGAGATGGGGCGCTACGTGCTGGCCGAAGACTACGCCCGGGCGCAGCGTGGCCGCGAGGTGCTGCGGGCGGAAGTGGACCGCGCTCTGGCCAACGTCGATGCGCTCGTGCTGCCGACGCTGCCAATTCCGGCGCCGCCGATCGGGGCGGCGACCGTCGAGGTGGCCGGCAAGACCGAATCGGTGCGCAACATGATGCTGCGCCTGACGCAGCTGTTCAACGTGACCGGCCATCCGGCGATCTCGATCCCCTGCGGGTCGACGTCCGATGGCCTGCCCTGCGGCTTCCAGATCGTCGGCCGGCGCCACGACACGGAAGCGCTGCTGGCCGTGGCGGCGGCCTGCGAACCGCGGGTGGTGGCGTGATGACGACTGCGGCGCACGCGCGTGACAGCCTGGCGCGAAACGGGTGCGTGCGCCACGCTGCCCGCGTGAGGGCGGTCACGTGCTGAGCCAGCTCTTCTACAGGTGGGAACGCAAGCTCGCGTCGGTGGACAACAACCGCGTGGTCCGGCCGTTCGAGTGGGGCGCCGACTGGCTGCCGCACGACGAGCTCGAGGGACACGAGGATCCGTCGCTGCGCGTGCAGAGCTACGTCGACCGGGTGATGGAAGACACCGAGGCGTGGTTCGCCGTGGAACCGGCCCGTGAGTACGGCACGGTTCCCCCGCCGGCGGACGCCGGCCCCGATGAGCGGATGATCACGTTCACCAGCGCGATCACCACGCCGCACGACGCGAATAACACCGTCTATCTTCGCTACTTCCCCGCGTCGCCAAAGCCGCGTCCGGACGGCACGCCGGCGCCGCGCCGCGCCGTCGTGGTGATGGCGCAGTGGAACGCCGACGAGGGCGGCCACGTCGGGCTGTGCAAGCTGCTCGTGAAACTCGGCATCAGCGCGGTGCGCATCACGCTCCCGTACCACGATCGGCGGATGCCTCGGGAGTTGCAGCGCGCCGACTTCATTGTCTCGAGCAACGTCGGCCAGACGCTCCAGGTGTGCCGGCAGGCCGTGCTCGACACCAGGCGGGCGGTGGCGTGGCTCGACCAGCAGGGATACGAGCGCATCGGCCTGCTCGGCACCAGCCTGGGATCGTGCCTGTCGATGCTGGCCGGGGCGCATGAACCGCTCGTGAAGGCGATGGCCCTCAACCACGTCTCCCCGTGGTTTGCCGACGTCGTGTGGGAGGGGCTGTCGACGGCCCACGTCCGGGCCGGGTTCGAAGGCCACGTCGACCTGACGATGCTGCGCGAGTTGTGGCGGCCCATCAGCCCGCAGAGCTACATGCACCGCATCGGCAACCGGCCGTCGCTGCTGGTCTACGCGCTGTTCGACCTCTCATTCCCGCTGCATCTTTCCCGGGATGTCGTCCGCGAATACCGCCGCCATGGGATCCCCACCGAGGTGCGCGTCCTGCCCTGCGGCCACTACACCACCGGCAAGGCCCCCTTCAAGTACCTCGACGGTTACTACCTCGCCAGCTTCCTGCGCCGGGCCCTCTGACCGCGCCTCTTGGGGTCAGGTCTGAAGTGAGGTGTTTTCCCCCTCATGGGGCCACGTTCGTCTGCTCGAACCTGGCACCGGAAGGGGAAGAATGTCGCAGTTCAGACCTGACCCCGAGAGGGGGGGCGCCTAGAGGTAGCGGAGGATGCCTTTGAAGGCGTCGTAGAGGACGCCGGCCAGGGCCTGAACCAGTGGGGACACCTGGCCGGTCTCGACGGCATCGGCGACGGTCACCGGGTCGGTGATCAGCAGCCAGATGGTCGCCGTCGCCAGCACGGTCGAGATGACCGCGACCGTGCCGAACAGGCTGAGACTCAGGCGGGCAAGGCTCATGGGCAGCAGCAGAGAGACGGGCATAGTTTACACCCGCGTCCGATCGTCTGGTTACTAATACGCACCCGCCAGACGCCGGGTTGCACATTAGGGCCTGTTAGCGAACAAAGGCAGCAGCAGTTGTTCGCTTACAGGCCCTTATGGCGGGCCCACACGCTCGACATGCTGCGTTTGTTCATCTACGCCCTATTGGACGTCGATCGTGTGCTTCGGGTTGGGCCGGAATGTTAAGCCCTCGTCAAATCTCAGACCCTCAGCCGGCGGGCGGCCAGCGGAAAGCTGATGGCGAAGAGGGCGACGAACCCCAGCGCAAACGGCGCGACGTCCATCCAGCCGGCGCCGAAGGCCAGCATGGCATTGACCCCTTCCATGGCCCACCCCGTCGGCACGGCGTAGGCCAGCTGGCGCATCGCCGGGCTCACGATTTCCAGCGGCCACCACAGGCCGCCCAGGGGAGCCAGGAGGATGGCGACCCAGACGGCGATGCTGGCGCACTTGTCGGGATCCTTGAACAGGGTGCCCAGCAGGATGCCCAGCGAAGCCGACGAGAGGGCGAACAGGCTAAGAAACGCGAAGAACAGCCAGCCGTGGTCGGCCCACCGGATCCCGACGATCAGGCCGAACCCGAGCATGTAGACAATCTGGATCCAGCCGATGGCGAAACGGCCGAGCAGTTTACCCAGCACGATTTCCTGCCGCGACACGGGAGCCATCGCGATCCGGCGTAACCGGCCGCTGGCGCGGTCTTCGGCAATGCCCGCTCCCGACACCAGCAAGTTGAGGAACACGAACATCACCAGGTACGCCGGGACGCTGCGCTGGAAGCCCGTCGTCTGCTCCCGGCGTGACACCCCGATCACCGCTTCGCGGATGACGAGCGGCCCCTCGGGTACCGGTGTTGCAGTCGTCCCCGGTGTCGCCGCTGCGCCAGCCGCCTGCTGCCCCAGATACAGCCGGGTCAGCGCCTTCTGGATCTTGAAGCGCGTGTTGCGCTCCGCGGTCGACTCGTCGGCACCGGCGTGCAGCGTGTAGGTGACGCCTTGCTGGGCCTGCAGCGCGTCGCCGGCGCCGGCTGGAATCACCAGCGTCAGGCGGTCCTTCTCCACCGCGGGCACGGGCTTGACGGTGACGCCGTCCTGCTCGAGCCACGGCGTCGCGGCGCGCAGGACCTGGTCGGTCGTGTCCTGGTTGACCACCCGCAGCGTCGGGCGCACGGAGGGACTCGGCCGGAACAGCAGGCCGAAAAACACGGTGAAGATCAGCGGGCCGACAAACAGCCAGAACAGCGATTCGCGCTCGCGCAACACGCGCTTGATGTCGTACCACGCAATGACGAGCACGTGTCGCATCACACCCTCAGCCGCCGGCGCTCGAAGAACACCGCCAGCCCCATCGTGACCAGCGCCCAGGCCCACGTCACCGCCAGGCGGCCGCCGAGCCCGGCGAGCGGAATCTTGTGCACCAGCACGTCGATGAACCCCTGCTGCGCCGCACCGTTAGGCACCAGTGACGCCACCGCGCGCAGGAACGGCGGATAGGTTTCGGCCGGCACGAACGTCCCGCCCAGCAGCGACAGCACCAGCACGACGACGCTGCCGACGAAACTGGCGCCGCGATCGCTGCGGGCCAGGCTGCTCGAGAGCAGATGCAGCCCGCCGGCGAAGATCGCAAAGCCCAGCCCGATCGCCACCAGCGCGAGCGGGTCCCGAAGCTGGATGCGGAACACCAGCGCGCCGATGAGCGCCAGGAACGCCAGCAGCGCAAGCAGCCCCACCACCAGATAGGTGACGCCGCCCATCACGACCGACGTCGCCGACACCGGCGCCATCACGATGCGGCGCTGCAGGCCCTTCATGCGGTCCCGCAGGAGCCGCATCGTGAGGGACTGCGCGATGAACATCAGCGCGAACACCACGAGCCCGGGGAACACGTAGGCAAAGAACGTGTTCGGGTCGTTGCCGAACCCCGTGCGGGCCTCGGCCTCACCCGGCCGCTGCACGCCCACCTTGAGGTCGTTGAGCGACTGGAGGCCGCCCAGCCGGCGCCCGGCCTCGAAAAAGCCCTGGGAAATCGCGGCCACTTCGGCGGCCGTGGGATCGCGCTTCGCGTCGAACAGGGCTTTGATGCGCCCCACGGGCTCCAGCGCCTGCGCGTACAGGCCGTTGCCGATGAGCACGGTCATCTCGAGCATGCTGCGCGAGATCTCGGGGCCGATCGACTGGATCGGGTTCGGGTAGAAGATCACCTCGCAGCGCGTGCCGGCCAGCAGCGCATCCTGGAAACCCTTCTGCACGACGATCAGCGCCGAGGCCTGGCCGCGCTTGAACATCCGTGCCGCCTCGTCGCGCGACGGCACCTGCGCCAGTTCGAAGAAGTCCTTCGCCGGACCGCCCGAGAACACCTGCGGCAGAAAGCCGGACGCCAGCGTGTCGTCCTCATCGAGGAACAGCACCTTGGTCGGCGGCAGCTTGCCTTCCGCCGCCGTGCGGCCGAAGGCCGCGTACTCCATGACCGCCAGCGTCAGCGGGATCGCGAGCAGCAGGAGAATGAGCCCGGGATTCCGGACGACCCGTCGGAGCTGGTGCGCGGCGATAGTGAAGACCGCTCGCATAATTACAGCCTCGCGCATCCCGGGATTCGGGATTCGGGGTTCGGGATTCGGCAGGAACCGCGAGTCGCTCTCATCGCTGACCCCACTAATCCCGCAACTCGCGGCCGGTCAGCTTGATGAACAGGTTCTCGAGGCTGGGCTGGCGAATCGCCACTTCGCGCACGGTGCCGAGCGTGGCGGCAATCGCGAGCAAGCTGGTCAGCTGCTGCTCGGCGCGCTGCACGGTCAGCAGCAGCTCGTCTTCCGACGCCTTGATCAGTTCGACGTCGGCGTGCTTCTCCATTTCAATCGCCGCGGCTTCCGCGCGGAACGTCCCGCGCAGGGCGATAATCTCGCGCGCACCGGCGGCCTGCCGCAGCTCCTGCAGGGTGCCCTCCGCCAGGATCGCCCCGTGATCGATGATGCCGATGCGATCGCACAGCCGCTCGGCCTCGTCGAGGTAGTGCGTCGTGTAGACGACGGCGGCCCCGCCGGTCGCGATTGACTTTACGAGGTCGAGAATGCTCGCGCGCGTCTGCGGATCGAGGCCGACCGTCGGTTCGTCCATCAGCACCACGCTTGGCGCATGCAGCAGCCCGGCCGCAATGTTGAGGCGCCGCAGCATCCCGCCCGAGAAGCCCTCGATCGCCTCCTTCGCGCGATCCGCGAGGCCGACGCGCTGCAGCACCTGATCGATGGCCGTCTTCAGCGCGGCGCCCGAGAGGCCGTAGAGCTGCCCGAAGAAGTTCAGGTTGTCGCGCGCGGAGAACTCCGAGTACAGCGCGACCTCCTGCGGCACCACGCCCAGGACGCGTCTCGCCTCGACGGGGCGCCTCGCGATATCGATCCCGTTGAGCGATGCCTGCCCGGCGTCCGGCTTCACCAGTCCGCAGAGGATGCCGATCGTGGTCGACTTGCCGGCGCCGTTCGGGCCGAGCAGCCCGTAGATCTCGCCCGGCTGCACGCGGAAGGAAATCCCCTTCAGCGCCTCGTTGTCGCCGAACCGCTTACGAAGGTTGGAAACCTCAATCACAGTGTCCCCACATCCTTGAAGATACGCAGCGCACCGATCTTCCGTTCCGGCGCCGTTCCGCGGCCGCGCCGATGCGCCCCCGATGCTGCCCGCGTGTCAGTCCCGGGTCACCCGCGGCCGCATGAGACGTACCATCGCCAGGACCCCCAGGAGCGGACCGGGCAGCACGACCAGGAACGCCCACTGCCATCCCACCCAGGCGGCCGCCGCCGAGGTCAGACGGATTGAGACCATCGTCAGGAGGAAACCGAGGCACGTCTGCACCGTCAGCGCGGTGCCGACGTAGTCGTCGGCGGCGGTCTCGGAGACGATCGCCGAGAACTGCGCGGAGTCGGCGACCACGGCGAACCCCCACACGCCCACCAGCGCGACCACCATCGCATACGGCGCGTGGAACACCGGCGCCGTCAGCGCGCAGCACGTGGCGCTCATCATCATCGACCACGCCGCAATGCGCGCGCGGCCGAGCTTGTCGGCATAGAACCCGGCCACCACGCAGCCGGCCGCGCCGGCGCCAATCGCGGCAAATGCCGCCAGGGCGCCGAGTCGCGCCGCGCCCTCCGTTCCATGCATCATCAGCGACGCGGCCACGTAGGCGCCGACCCACGTCCACATCGCATAGAGCTCCCACATGTGGCCGAGGTAGCCAAGCACGGCCAGCCGCGTCGCGCGCTGCGTGAACACCCGCGCCGCGGCCCGCGGGTTGAACGGCGCGCTGGGCTTCACATGCGGCCCGTCGCGCACCGTCAGCACCACCAGCAGACCGCCGGCGGCGGCCAGCCACGACGAGAGCAGCATCATCGACCGCCACGATTCGCCGGATACCGCCGCCAGCAGGTACGGCAGCGCCTTTCCGAGGGTGAGGCAGCCCACCAGAATGCCGAGCGCGGCCCCGCGCTGCGCCTTGAACCACCCCGCCGCAATCTTCATTGCGGGCGGATACACGAGCGCGAGCGCGGACCCGGTGGCGAACCGCCAGGCGACGGCTTCGACGGGCGATGGCGCGACCGTCACCAGGGCATTGGCGATGGCGGCCCCGGCACACCCGATGGCGAACACCCACCGCGCGCTGATGAGATCCGCGAGGCTGAACAGCGCGCTGACCAGCGTGCCGGCCACGAACCCGCCCTGCACGGCCATCGTCAGCCACGCTTCCTGCGCGCCCGTGAGGTGGTATTCGGCGACGATGCCGGAGGAGACGGCCGAGGCCGAGAACCACGGGCTCATGCCCAGCAGCTCCGCCAGCCCCAGCAGCGCCAGCATGCGCCACGCCTGTTGCCCGTTTACCATGCGAGGTGTTTCCCAGTACGATGCCGGAGACCGGTCAGTATACGCTGAGTCGGAGACCACGTGCCGTCACGCCAACTCGATATTCCGTTTCGGAAACACGTCCTCGGGAACGGCCTCCAGGTCGTGATCCACCAGGATCACGACTGCCCGATCGTGGCCGTGAACGTCTGGTACCACGTCGGGTCGAAAAACGAGGTGCCGGGGCGCACGGGGTTTGCGCACCTGTTCGAGCACCTGATGTTCGAGGGATCCGCGCATCACGACTCGGGCTATTTCGAGCCGATCCAGCAGGCCGGCGGCACGCTGAACGGGTCCACCAACACCGACCGCACGAATTACTGGGAGATCGTGCCGTCCAATGCGCTCGACCTGGCGCTCTGGATGGAATCCGATCGCATGGGCCACCTGCTGCCCGCGCTCACGGATCAGAAATTCGTCAACCAG
>Ga0315275_10004856_pt1 | contig 12646 bp, 10 predicted proteins | sample YL17G03_0_MG_FD_205557 | JGI IMG/M metagenome (GOLD analysis project Ga0315275, IMG submission 205557) | Sediment microbial communities from Yellowstone Lake, YNP, Wyoming, USA - YL17G03_0 | ecosystem: Environmental > Aquatic > Freshwater > Lake > Sediment | place: USA: Wyoming | collected... | reverse complement strand
CGCTTCCCCTGAGTGGAAATCAGGTACTTTACCAATTAAGCTATATCTTGCATTGCCTCGACTTTTTGCTGAACCTCTTAGATTCACCTGTTCAAAGACAGGGAGTGTTTTTCAGTCGAGTAACTTTTTGAGATGATTACCTTCTATAAACAAATGGGTATTTTATTCATTTATAGTTATTAACAGCATTCATAAAAATTTCATTTTTATTATATTTAGTATGTTCAATTCGATGACAATTTGAACATAATAATTCACATTTTTGTATTTCTTTTTTTACAACTTTCCAAGATTTATTACTAATATCAGCAATTCCAAATTTTTTATTGTCATCTGGGTGATGAAATTCAAAAGCTGCAATGTTACCTGACCATCCACATCTATTACATTTTCCATCCAATAATTTAACTGCACGTTGTTTTGTTCTATATCTTCTTATTCTTGTAACACAAGATTGACAATTACTTCTGTTTGCAATATTATTTTTTATTAAATTACCACATAATGTACAGAATTCATTTTTTTCTTTTTTAATAGTTTTTAATTCATATTTATTTAACCAATATTTAATGTTACTTTCTGAACAATTTAATTCTTTTCCAATTTTTCTATGTGAATATCCTAATTCAACATATTTTTTTAATTCATTTAATTCCATAATATTTATTTTTATATAAATACTGTGGTTTTCAATAAATGTTTTACTATTGAGTTATATTGTAGAGATTACTGAACTCGAATCAGTTTCTCCGGATTTTCAGTCCGGCGCATAGACCATCTCTGCCAAATCTCTATAAAAATTAAGTTCTGGTGTGAGCCTTCTACTCACGTCCCCTGAAAGCATTGCAACTAACTTAAAATGTCTCGGAGAACACTAATGCATTTAACGTGATGCCAGTCACAAATACACCATATTCTTACTGAACATTAGGGCAGCTTCTTATGCACCCAGAACTATTATACCAGAATAATTTCATGAAAACTGTTCTGATATATAAACCATGTGATGTGATCCAATGCACATGATTTGAGGGCGGAGGCAGTAGGACTCGAACCCACAACACCCATTCTTATAGGGTGTTACATGTTTTCAGGACACGCCCTTCATCCAGCCAGATTACCTCCATATTGTTTTTTTATGTTTTTTATTATATTTTCTTTAATATAATTTCTTCTTTTTGAATGTTTTGTTTTGGATTTAAATGTACTTGTTTGGGAATCACAATTAGGACAAATTAATCTTAAATTATTTCTTTTATTATTCGAAGAATCACCATCAATATGATCTATAACAAACACTAAATTTTTATTCATCCAAGTTGGTTTAATGCTACAAATAGCACATTTATTATTTTGTTCTTTTAAAAAGAAATCTTTAAAATGTTTTGGTGAATAATATCCAACACAATATTTATCATTATCATTTAAAAATTTATTATATGAATTTTTGTGTAAAAAATCTGAACTGCATTTTGCCGAACAAAAATTTTTGTTGCATTTTCGTTTTGTTTTACTTCCGCAATTTAAGCAAATAGTTGTGTAATTTTCTTTTTTATTTCCTATTGTTCTTTTTCTTTTTTTTATTCCTTTACCATATTTATATATAACTTTTTTTGAAATATTTAATTCATCGGCAAGTATGTTTGCTGTTTTTGTGGGATACTCATTTAAAATTCGATTAATAATGTTATCATTTATTTTATTGGGGTTTACATTTGGTTTATTTAAACCATTATTTTTACAATGATATGAGATTGTACTTCGTGCACATCCTAATTCTTTTTCAATTCTTTTATAAGAATATCCAAGTTTTCTTAATTTTAAAATTTTTTCTTTCATAATATTAATTTTAATATAAATACTATGAAGGTTCGAAAAAGTTTGTTGTCCTGAGTGGAGTTGAACCACCGATCTTTACATTATCAGTGTACTGCTCTAACCAACTGAGCTACAGGACAATATGAGACAGGGAAGGGATTCGAACCCATGTGTGCTCTTTTAAAGCAAATTGTTTTGCAGACAACTCTTTTCAACCGCTCAAGCACCCTGTCAGATATTATAAAACATTCATTATTAAACAGTTAGTTAATCTATTATTAAGATTATGCAGTATCACCACGAGCAGGTTGTTATTGATACCACCCAGCATGTCAAAGAACATAATTATAGGTGTTTAAACCGATAATCATTAAATATCGGTTGTTATACCGATAATTTAGAGCCTGAACCTTGAATTGGACAAGAATTTTCTACTTACCAAGCAGGAGTTCTACCATTGAACTATTCAGGCGAATATTAATATATTTAAAAGAACATAAAACAAAAAACCCGATTCATTTCTGATCGGGTTCTTGTTTGAAAAATTCCAGTTCATTCATTTTCATGAAAACAAAAACCCGATATTGATATTATTTCTGCCTGTAAAACTTGAACAGCCAAGTATAATATCCCCATTGCGACTTGAGGTCGATGTTGCAATAATAATATTTTCCATCAATGTTTTCATAACCATTTTTTGTTATATTAAACTATTTTTATCTAAATACGGTGCAAAGATAAAAAATGTTACAACAATTCCAAACTTTTTTAAATTATTTTTATAAAAAAACCTCAAATTTTTTGTTTGAGGTTCTAATTATTAGATTTAGAATAGATTATATCTTAATTTCTTTTTCATTTAAATCGAAGGTAAATTCCAAATCCTGACCATCCAATTTAAGACTTAATGTATTTTCATCAAAAGATTTAAATTCAGTGAACCACCTTTTTGATAAAATAAGCGCAAATTTAATTTGTGCAATTTCCTGTAGTGCCTTTCTTCTTTGTTTATTCAGAATACCGGATTTGGTTTCAAGATATGTTTTAAGCACACCCTTTTGTTGTTCTTCCGATAATGACCTATACATATCGGAATCCAGTTGAGTCAGATATTTTTTAATAGCATCCGACATAACCCATTCGTTCAGCTTTAATGGTTTATTGTCTTTAATTTTTGCGACAACATCTTCAACTTTTGGAAGTGAAGATAATCCTTTGATTTTTGTTGCAAGATTAACTGACATATAAAAATCGGTTGATTCTTCTTCCACGGTTTTTGGAGCAAAACCATTATAATCAGTAACACCAACTTCTTTTAACCAATTTGCAGCTTCCTGACCGAGCAATTCAACAAATGATTTACTGGTTTTGGGAAATAATGATTTTTTGTAATAATCGTAGACTTTTTTGTCACCCTGCAATTTAAGAAGCGACCATTCTTGTTTTGCAAGTTCATTTGCAGAAATTGTTTTAACCATACCCCTGTTAATAATTGGAAGACATGTAAGATCAATTATAATTGTATGACCATACGTGTCACCAGCACCAAATATTGCCAGTTCCTGTTTAATTAAAGCATCGTGTTTAGTTAAATCACAAACAAAGCTAACCCTGTTTTTTATTAACAGATCATATAATTCATTGGAATATAATACCGGAAGTTTTTCAACATTCACAATACCGTCTTTTACAAGTGTAAATGTATTATATTTGAATGATGCAACTTTATCAATATTGAATTTATTTTTAGGAAGCAGTACTTCGCCTTCGATATATATACGAATTGAAAGATTTGCCCTTTCTTCGTTCCACACCAAATCTGTCATTGGATAACCTCTTTCCGGATTACTATTGACAAATTTAACATCAACTTTCTTTTCTTCAAGTTCTTTTAGAATTTTAGCTGCTTCATCAACATTTTTTGCTTCAGCAAGTCGTTGTTTATCGGCATCAGTAAGAACACTTCCTACACTAATACGTTTTCTGCCAATCCTGTTATATTTAAAATCGGGGTGATTGGAATAAAATAAACATCCGTCAATATTACCCAAATCTTCAATAAGATTCATCAGGCAATATGCATTATCATCAACTTTTTCAATTTTTTTCTTTCCCCCATCCGGAAATCTTTTTGATACATCGGCAACACATTCTTTAATTGCTGTTTTGAATGCATTAAGTTTTTGTTTACCAAAAGCATTAACCAGCAACTTATAATGGTAATTATCACCAAGTGTATAAAATACTTTTTCCGCATCCTCATTTAAAAGGCGATCTGAAAGTAGGTAAATTCCGGCATAAAGTGCAGTATCAGTACCAGCATCTTCAGTACCCACTGCTTTTGGACTAAAGAAATGAATTTCTTTCACATCCGAACCAACCATAATTTTATTATCAATAATATTATATACTAATACACAACCATCAGTATGAACTGAAAACACGAAATCATATAGATACTTATCGTTGATTTCAACAATAATCTTTTTACCACCACCAATAGTTTTGTCAAAACTCTTATCAATCACCATGTTATATTCTTCGAATCCTGAACAACTTATCTTTTCCCCCCCTAATGCCCCCGCTATCTCCGTCAATCTTTGTGAATCTGCATACCAGCCATATTCAACAATAACTGAAGAAGATAATTTTGGAGAAATTTGTTTTACAGCATTCATGACATTTTCCCATGAAGTATCGTTGTTATACCCATCACTCATAAAAAGTAAAAAATATAAACTATTGGGATTATTTATATTAATACGTTCAATAACATCGTTTGCTAATTCTAATGGTTTTGCAAATGCAGTTAAACCAATTGGCTTTAGAAATTTATCAATTGCTTCGTTTAAATCATTGAGTTGTTTTAGTGAATTCACATGAACCTCTTCTTTTAAAATACCTGCATCGTTTCTGCCTGAGAACCAAATTATTGTCACAGTATCGGAATCATGTTTGACCAGATTACTAATTTTATTTTTTAAATTTTTTCTAATTTTTGGCAAATCATAAGTCATTGAGCCACTAACATCAACAATTATTAAATAATTAATGCTTTTTACAACTTCTACAGTTGCATTGGAGTTAACTTCTTGCGAGACAAGAAAATAATTGTTGTCTAATTTTAAACATTTCTTCATAATTACAGATTTAAATTAATTTATTGCAAATATAAGAAATAAATATTAATAAACAAATTAAATTATTTTATTATATTTTTTTAAATTTTCATTAATTAAAAGTGGTTGGGTATTACTGTAATGAAAACATTTTTTCTGTTCTTCGGGTAAAGACAAATCAAAGGTAGAACATGGTTTGATATGGTCAATGTGCCAAATCGTCCCATAATTTTCCCATGACATATCGTCACGAAATTGCTTTTCTAAATATATTTTATAATTTTCCAATGAACAATCAAGCAATTTTAAACCACTCACAGATTTATTTTCACGTAATAACCCACTGATACGGCTACGTATATATTTAGTTGCTCTATATATAGGATCAGACTTCATACGTTTTTTATTATATTCAAAATTTTGTTTCAATTTTTTATCTCGATTTTTAATATACCAATTACGATGTTTTACTGCAATTCTTTCGATATTACTATCACGCCAACGTTTTTCAGTAAATTTCTTTCTTTCTAAATTATTTTCCATCCATTTTTTTTGTCTATTTTTTTGTTTATCTTTATTAATTAAATAATATTTGTTTCGCCATTCATCGTAACTTTCTTTATTTTCCAGATATCGTTTCATATTATCCTCGTTTGTGCATATTTTACAAGCACTTTTTTTACCATCTGAACTATATTTGTGATTATAAAATTTATCTAAAGATTTTTCAATATGACATTTACTACAAATTTTCATTTTGTGTTGATTTTCTTAAAATGCTCCAGTAAAAGCCAATTTATTAGTTTGGATTTGTTGATTTTTAGTTCTTCGAGTTGTATATTAATTTCGGGATTAATTGTAATTGAGAATTTTCTTTTTTTCTCTTCAAATTTCATTGGTTTTCTTGCCATAATATTTATTTTAATATAAATACTAAGAAAAACTCAAAAAGTAAGATTAATCATACTTTTTTGTGAAATTTTTTATATTTTTTTTATCAGACTTTAACCACTTATCTAATAATGAATTAATTAACTTAGATTTATTGTAATTGGCTTTCTCAAGTTCTTCATTGATTTTCCGATCAATGGCTATAGTTATTTTTGCTCGGTTTTTACTCATAATATGTTTTATTTACCACAAAATATTATAATTAAATCAATCACAAAGTTATATAAATTATTTTGAAAAATATTATTTACTGTAATATTTATTGGCATTTTCCGCTACCACACGCCATGCATATAAGACATCCCTCTTTAAATTCAAGATGTTCACTACCACAATTAGGACATTTACCCTTTCCTTTTTCACCATCTTTAATATATTTTTTTATAACACGTGCCACACCATTTTTCCATGTATTAATGTGATCTTCCCTAAAATTTAAAGATTCGATTAATTTTAATATATATTTTGTTTCCATTTTATGACGCATAATTCCCGATAGAAGTTTAGCATAATTCCAAAATTCTGGATCAAACGCTTGATTTAATCCAGTATGAATTTGTCTATCACCATTATTGTCAATATATTCAATATCATATCTTTTTTTTCTTACTTTAACCAAAACACCATTTTCATTGACTTCTTCAATTTCAAAAACATTTTTTACAACCTCGCATTCCTTTATATTATTTGGTAAATATGCTAATCCGTTTTTAAGTAATCCGGTGAAGATTTCGTATGGTTTTTCATCTCTTAATCCAACAACAGCAATCCATTTTTCAAGATTATTTTGAAACCTATGAATTTCGCCTTTCAATCTTTTTGGACGTTTTGAAAATTCATTCTCATCCTTTTTTTCATTATCACCTAAAAGAACACCACTTCGTGATCCATCACGATATACCGTAATGCCTTTTAATTTATGTTTCCATGCCTCTAAATAAATTTCCCCAACCTTTTCAATATTTACGTCTTTAGGAAGATTAATTGTTGAGCTGATTGAATGTGTTATAAATTTTTGAACAATCGATTGTATTTTAATTCTTTTTATCCAATCAATTTCAGATGCTGTTGATCCTACGTATGGACTTTTAGTAAATGCAAGAGATATGTCAGAAATATTATTTATATTAAGCCATTCTTTTACTTTAGGGTGCAGAACATCAAATTCCTGCCAAGCATCGCCCATATCATCAACAAAATCGATTTTTATATTTTTTTCATTAGAATTAATTTTCTTTCTTCTTTTATATCCAATCATAAATAATGGTTCAATTCCTGATGTACTTTGTGTTAAAATACTTAAACTACCTGTTGGTGCGACTGTGCTTATTGAAATATTACGTCTGCCGTATTTCATCATTCTATTATATAAATCAGGATATTCATTTTTCATCATCATAATAAATTCTGATTTATTTTCATATTCAGGATTAAAATCATCAAATTTTCCTCTTTGAATTGCCATATCAATTGATGAATCAAATTCGGCAATAAATTTTGTTTCGGATATTTTTTCAATTAATTTCATTCCCTCGGCGGAATCATATTTAAGTCTCATTGCTGCCAATGTATCACCTAATGCAGTAAAACCCAAACCGGTACGTCTACCCGCTTTACCTTTATTGTATAAATTTTTCCATGTTTCAAGTTCGACTAATTTAATATGTTCGGGTTCGGGATCATTTTTAATTTTGCCTATAATTTTTTCAACAGCCAATAATTCTAAATCAACCAAATCATCGATTAATCTTTGTGCTTCATATGTAATTTCATATAATTTATTGAAATTAAATTTGGCATTTATTGTAAATGGATTTTCAACGCAACTAAAATAATTAACAATCATTAGTCTACAACTATCATCATTCATTGCAATTTCACTACAATTATGAACTAAAAATCCATTGGCATCAAATTCATGGGCATCATTTATAATACAGTCATAAACATTTTCATATCCAAATTTTTCAATTGTTTTAATTTTATCATAATAATATTCATTATATAATCCTCGTTTATACATTTTATTTAGAATAATTTTAAGTTCTTTGTTTTTTTGATTTGATTTAAATCCAATTATTTTGGCAAAAGTTTTTATATTATTTTTTGATATTGAAAGTTCATGAAAATCTTGACATAAATATTTTTTTTGTCCACCCATGCCATCTGGTAATAATTTATATGTTTTTTTCTTTCTTTTTTCATATATCGTTGAAACAATACCAAGTCTTAATAACATTCTTTGTATAATTTTTAGGTTATTTAAATTTATTGAACTAAGTCTTACCGTTATACCCTTCAAAATATTTTTGGATATTGTTCCATCAGCATCAAAATAACCCGATATTAATCCTTTATAAAATTCGGAACTTGTTGATTCTATTTTTTCGTTTAAATTTTTATTAATATCAATATTTAATTTTTTAAATTCATTAAATAATACATTTGATGAAATTCTAATTCGATTATGATATTTTACATTTTTTGATTCGTTCGATCCTGTACCAAAAGAATTTTTTTTATATTGAAAATTATTTTTTATATATAATATTGTAAAATCTTTTAATTGAATTTTATCATTACCCCAAAAATCCAAAATGGCTCTTCCATTACTAATACATCCATCTCCAATTACATAACCAAATAACCACCCCATTTCTTTATTACCATAACCATTCCAATTAATATTAATATTATTATTTAATTTTATTTTATCGTTTATATTTAAATTTTTAAGTTCTGTCCAATCTGTGTTAATTTTATTTCTTTTTTTTAATATAATTTTTTTATATAAATGAGTATTTGTTGAAATTATTTCATAACCTTTTTTAGTTGTTAATCTATAAGTATCTTTCATGCCAGTATTAAAGAAACCTAAGTTGGTTGAATCATATTTAGTGCCATTAATGATTGCAGTAAAATTACGATTAATTAAATTTTTTACTTGAATAGGACCATTTTGGGTCATAATCCATGTATTATCAACAATACATGGATTTGTGCTAATATTAGTCCAATTAGGATATATTGATGATGTTGAGTATAAATGTTGTCTGTCGTTAAATAATAAACCCGGTTCACCACATAGATGTGCAGATTTTATTATTTCATTCCATAGATCAATGGCATTAATTTCCTTAATAATTAAAGCATTTTCAATATTTGAATCAACAGGAAATCTTAAGGTATATTTTTCATTTTTTTCAACAGCTTGCATAAAATCATCTCTTAATTTGATTGAAATGTTAGCACCTGTTACTTTTTTTAAATCTCTTTTTATCTTAACAAAATCAAAAATATCGGGATGTCTTACATCAATACTGATCATTAACGCCCCACGTCTTGAATTTTGTGAAATTTCTCTTGTGGTATTTGAAAATCTTTCCATAAATGAAATAGCACCGGTTGATGTTTCAGCAACATTATTTACTTTTGCATTTTTTGGTCTTAAAGTAGATATATCACAACCACAACCAGAACGTCTTTTAAAAAGTTGTGCTAATTGTTGATCAGCAAACATTACCCCCCCTAAACTATCGTATATTTTAGGTATAACAACGCAATTGGATAATGAACCAATAACATTATTATTACCCAATGCATACATTATTGAACCCTGTGGTGATATGTATCTAAAATTTTTAAAATAATTAAAAATTTTTTCTTCGGTTAATATTTCTCTTTTTTTACCGTAATCAGATAAATTGTTAGTGATTTTATTATTATAATTAAATTCAATTTTTGCAAATTCTTTTGCAAGTCTTTTATGCATATCATCGGGAGTTAATTCATAGTAGTTTTTATCATCTTTTAAACAATATTTATTAGCCCACACGTCTGCTGCTAACGAATCACCGCTGAAATATTCTAATGTTGCTTTTATTACTTCTTGTTTGGTGTAAATTTTTGGGGGATTTTCGGTCATGAAAATAGTAAATTTTTATAAAAATTATTGTTGTAAATGTATTGTATAGCTTCCATAAATACAAGGATTTATGAAAAAAACGGTAAAAATTTTTATTAATTTTTTATCTAATTCTACCACAAACTTTTAACAAAAAAAGGGATAAAAAATATCCCTTTTTTTGCAATGAAAAAACAACAAAAAAATGAAAATTAAGTAGCATTACCCAAATTTTCAGTATTGGCATTTCCGGAATCTTCGGTTGTAACATTTGGTACGACTGGAGTATCAGCGGAATCATTAATTAATGATTTTGATCTTTTTGAAAAATCATCGCTGTTTGAACTCATTCCTCTATAGGATACGGTTGCGTTAATTAAAGTATTTGACATATCAAATACACCGGAACTATTTGATGTATATGTAAAGGTATTTGCTCCGCTTACGCCAAAAGATGTACCAACGGCAAATGCATTTTGATTTGCTGCAAGATAAATGAAGTTCCAGTCATCATTTTCACATTTTTTAATAAGTTTTTTAATATCGTCATTTTTGTATTCGTGACTTGCATTTTCAAGACCATCGGTTACAATACAAACCAATACCTTTGCGGGTGTTTCTTTTCCGAGTTTTACAAATCGTGATTTTTCATCATTAATTGTTTTACCAATTGCATCATATAATGCGGTTAATCCTCTTGGATACCAAACAGTATTTGTAACTTCTTCTGCTTTTTTAATATCAACATTATCATAAAGCAATTCATATTTATCATCAAAAAGTGCAACAGTAATTGTTGCTTCATCGGGTAATTCTTTTTGTTTTTTCAAGAAGGTGTTAAAACCACCGATAGAATCGCCTATAATGCTTGACATCGAACCACTGCGATCAAGAATGCAAATAATGTGTGTTTTTTCGTTAGTGGGAACATTAATAATTTCCTCAGTAACAGTTGTGGTAACTGTAGTTGTTACTTTTTTCTTTTTTTTAGACATGTTTCATAAAAATTAAATTTGGGGTTATTTTTAAAATTATAAATATAATATGTTTTAATTAAAAATGCAAGAGATATATTTATTTTTTTATTATTGGTTTATAATATTTTATCCATTTTCTAATAGCATTATCAGAAACACCATATTTACGACCAGTTGCTGAATATCCTAATTTTTTAACTTCTTGAAATAATTGTTCTTTTGGGGGTCTTTCTACTTTTCTATTTTTTTTATTGTGACAATCAATACACATTTTTGAAATTAATCGGATTTCTTTACCACAAAAACAATATTTGTGTTTTTTTATTTTTGTTTTGATTTTTTTTCTTTTTATATCCTTCACATTTCTTCCACAATGTGTTGAAAGTGTAGCATTACAATTAGGACAAACAATTCTTAAATTTTCTAAACAATTATTATAATTAATTCCATTAATATGGTCAAGAATAAGACTCATTCTTTTACCATACCAAATTTCACCCTGACCACATAATTCGCAAATGGGTTTTTTAAAACCCTCTTCATATAATCGTTTTTTTAAATTTGTTCTATTTGAATATGTTGAACCAGAAACTAAAATTTCATTTATTTGTATTTTTTTCTTAAATATTAAATTTTTAATATTACCCATCCTTTTAAAATGTGATATGTCAATATTATATTTTTTTAAATATCTATTTAACGTATCATAATTACCGGTAAATGTGTGTAGACCTAATTTATGAAGTGTTTCGCTTTTATTTTTAGATTCTTTTACCACTATTTTTAAACAATTTTCATCCCATTTTTTTTCCATAATTAAAATATTTTAACATAAATACTCGAACTATGAAAAAATAACAAAAAATTGTTTTGTACGTTATTATTTGTGGGAGTAGAAGGATTCGAACCTCCAATGTTTACCCTATGGGAATTGATCTACAGTCAATCACAACACCGCCACCGTTGCCGTACTCCCTATTGTGACCCCGGTGGGACTCAAACCCACGCTCTCTGCATTAAAAGTGCAAGGTTTTATCAGCTAAACTACGGAGTCATAAAACAAAAAACCCGACTCATTTGAATCGGGTTTTCCTTATTTAATTAAATCACTGCTTATTTTTAATAATTAGGCATAATATTCCCGATTCCTATAAGTTGTTTCTTATAAGATTTTTTACCGTAATAATATGTACTAATTGTTATCATTTTTATTTTTAAAATTTCAAACACCAAAAATATAACATAAATACATAATAAACAAATAAATGTTATAATATTTTTAAAATATTTTTGATTTTAGCTTATAAATGCTTCAAGTTGGGCATATGCTGTATTAAATTTTGACGGCAATAAACCCAGATCATGTATTGGTTTTAAATCAGTATATAATTTTCTTGCATCCGCTTTTGCTGTAGCAATTCCTCTTAAATAATCTTCCTTTATTCGTTGATATTCATCTGCATATCCCTGCAAATCAATACTTGTTGAACCTGTGTATACTTTATTTACTACATCAGGATTTTCTGTTGGTGAATAGTTTGCCATAGTTTTATTTTATTTAAAATGATATATTATTATTTTATGATAAATACGAAACAATTTCCATTTTACCGCTTCCCATTTTATACCAAGTTAATATTAACATGCTATTATCTATTGGAGTATAAAATGTTATGTTATCCTCCTGATATGCGGTACTTATGAATCCAATTGCAATCTGAGCACGACCTTCTTCGCCAGTAAAAATTCCTTCATATGCAGTATTATCTTCTTGTAATATTAACAGTCCATATTTTTCCAGAATATTTTCAATTAAATCCATTGGTATTCCTTCATGGTAATTTGGTAATGCGGATAATTCACGATTTATTTTTTTT
>Ga0315275_10004855_pt1 | contig 12646 bp, 8 predicted proteins | sample YL17G03_0_MG_FD_205557 | JGI IMG/M metagenome (GOLD analysis project Ga0315275, IMG submission 205557) | Sediment microbial communities from Yellowstone Lake, YNP, Wyoming, USA - YL17G03_0 | ecosystem: Environmental > Aquatic > Freshwater > Lake > Sediment | place: USA: Wyoming | collected... | reverse complement strand
CCGTGCCGCCGGGATCGGGCCTCTCATCGGAAAGAGGACTTGGGGCGGCCTGGTTGGAATGGCCGGCGCCGCTCCGCTCATGGACGGCGGATTCACGGGGGCGCCGCAGAGCGGGTTCTGGAACCCGGACGGCACCTGGGACGTCGAGAACCACGGTGTGGACCCGGATATTGAGGTGGAGAATGACCCGGCCTCCGTCAAAGCCGGACACGACGCGCAGCTCGAAAAGGCCGTCCAGGCCTGCCTCGACCTCCTGGCCAAGAATCCGCCTCCCAAGCACAAGAAGCCGGCCTACCCCAACTACCACCAGAAGCTTTAAAAGAACTGGAGCCGTCTTTGTTTGTTTCCAAGGCAGGAGTGATACTACCTTTCCGGGTCATACCAAAACCGCCGGCAGAAATCCTTATCTCTGAACCCCTTGATGCCCCCTTTACGGATAATCTTAGGGATATTTCTGAAATAGTACCAGTCACCAAATCTATCGAACGACCTAGTTGAGGTGATGACATAGTCGTCTTTGAGGATCCTGAACTTTTTGCCCGCCTTTGTCCCGTATTTTTTAAGTTCCAGGGCAAACTTTGTATCCTCGGCACAATAAAGAGATTCGTCGAATCCGCCGATATCCTCAAAGATTTTCTTCTCTGTGAACAACAGGCCACCCATGATGCCCAACAACCACTTTGCAGGTAAGACAGTGATGCAACGGGTGAAGTAAAGCCCGAGAGACATTCTTTCAAGCTCGATCCTTGTCCCCCCTCCTACATATAAACCTGAAGACATCGTTTCCTCGATGGAATTGAACATGTGAGACGTTACTAAGCTATCTGCATCCAAAAAACCCACAAGGCTTCCTGAAGCCGAATAAGCACCTTTATTTTTAACTGAGGAAATGCACCTTTTCTCTTCTAAAACAACCTTCGCTCCGTAGCTCAGCGCAATAGCTTCGGTCCCGTCGGTGGAGCCGTTGTTGACAACGATTATCTCGATTAAGAATGGGTTCTGATAATTTTCCCTGGCTCTCATGGCCGAGTCCAGTGTCCTGCCCAAGTATTTCTCTTCATTAAAAGCTGGAATCACCAGAGAGATTGACATTCTTCCTTGAGCAGACATGAGCCTTGATTCCGAACAAAACCTAGCACTCTTGATGAATCGCTGTCAATGCCTGAAATTCCGATAGGCACAAGCGCGCTAAGCACCAATCTCTTTTCAGGTATTTCGAAGGCGAACCAAAGCCACTTTTCTCGCCGGCTCTTTTAGGATATCGCCTATTTGATCCCGAAAGAAGAAATCCATTTCTGCCCTTCTTGAGTCATGTTGTATTGACAGTCATCTCGGTCCTTGACTTCGATTACCGGCCGGAAATATCATGACTCATCGATGGACGTTTTTGAAACCGGGCTCGACAAGAAACAGCGCCGCCATCGCCTGGTATCTATCATTTTCGCCTAACAAAGGAATCATCATGGCCTCATCGAACAACGGATTCTTCGGGTATACAGGCCGGTGGGCTTTCGTCGACCTGACCAACCGCACGGTCCGAATCGTGCCGGCCGACCCGGCCATCTACCGCGATTACGTGGGCGGCCGCGGCGTCCAAGCCCGGCTGATCTACGACCACCTCCGACCCATCGGTCCTCTCCGGGATCCGCTCGCTTCCGAGAACAGGCTCATCCTGGGCACGGCCGCACCCAACGACACTTTCATCCCCACGGCGGGCCGCGGCTCTTGCTCCTTCGTCAGCCCCATGACCCGCTCGCCCGAGCCGGCGTCCTGGGTCCCGGGGCACAAACCCCTCTTCGGCCTCCTCACCCATTCGAGCGCCGGCGGCCTCTTCCCCAACATGCTGAAGCGGGCCGGCCTCGACCAGCTCATCATCGACGGCCGGGCCGACCGCCCCGTCCGCATCCTCGTGACCGAGGATGCCGTTCAGGTCATCGAGGCCGAGGATGAACTCTTCGAAACCGTCGACGGCCGTAAGGTAGCCCGCCCGGCCTCGACCATAACAGACTTTTTGACCGCGAAATATCCCGGCTCCTCGACGATGTGCCTGGGGCCGGCGGGGTGGAACGGAGTCGACTTCGCCTGCCTGACCGGCGACCATCACCGCAATTTCGGCCGGGGAGGGGCAGGCGCGGTCATGGGCTCAAAGAATCTGGTTGCGGTCACGGCCCTGGGGAAGCGGCAGACGACCTACGCCGACGCCGATACCTTCCAAAAGCTGAGTAAGGAGCTCGACGCCCAGATCAAGGCGCATGTCGGCGACCCGGGATGGACGGCCTCGTTCCGGCCCAAGACGGGCACGACATGGTGGCTCGACAGGGCCTTCAATGGCCGCTACCTGGGCAAGCAGGGTGGATATCTCCCCTGGCACAACTTCGATGAAGGCTGGTTCGATCCCGCCGCCTACTCCAGGGTCGGCACCGACGCCTTCCTGGCGATCGCAGGAAAGCCCAAGGTCTGCAACCGTTGCCGGCACGTCATGTGCACGCGTTCGGCCAAGGTGGAGTCGGGTCCATATGCGGGAGAAGGGGTGCGGCCCGAGTTCGAGACGATCGCCCTGTGGATCAACTGCTGCCTCACCGACCGAGACGCCATCTTCCACCTCAACCGCCTCTGCAATGAACTGGGAGTGGACACGATGAGCTTCGGCGGGGTGACGGCCGGCACCATGGACCTCGAGGAGAAAGGGCTCTTAAAAAAATATGCCGGCTCGCCGAAATTCGGCGATGCTCCGAGCATGATCCAGTTCCTGGAAGACATCGCCTACCTGAGGGGGGATACGGGCCGGCTTTTCGCCCGCCACTCCGACGCCGTCATCGCCGAGGTCGGGGCCGGAGCGACGGCGGCCGATCTCGAAGCTATCACCCGATGCGTCGTCACGGCCTACGGAGGGCTAGGTTATGCCGGCATTGAGCCCAAGGTTTTTCCCGGCATGTTCACGGCCTACGGCACATCCAACCGCGGCCGGGGCGACCACACCTATGCCTGGACGATCCAGGCCGAGGAGGGCGGGCTGGAGGGCGCGGAGAAAGTCGCCCTGTACGTCGCCTCGGGACAAGTTGAAAAGGCGCTGGTCGATTCATTAGGACTGTGTGATTTCTTCCCCGAATCCATCACCACGGACTTCTTCCTCGGTCTGTACAAGGCGCTGACAGGGATTGAGTACACAGCGGAGTCGATAACCGCTTGCGGCGAAAGGATCTGGAACCTCGAACGCCGCTTCAACAATATCCAAGGCCGCGACCGCGCCTACGACGCCTACGTGCCGCCCAAGCTGACGGTCCCGCTTACGGCCGGAGCGCACAAAGGCCGGGCCGTCAAATTGGAATACTACCGGGAAATCCTCGACGCCTACTACGCTCACTTCGGCTGGACGCCCGACGGTCTCGTCCCGGCGGAGAAGCTCAGGGGATTGTAGGAGGACCCACTCCTCATAGATCCTCATCTTTCTCCAGGCCAAGCTTCTTGAGGCCACGGAAGAGGCTGAGGAATCCGGAAGCGACACCCAGAAGCGTGAACACGATCAGGAGCCAGGGGTCTGTTCCCAGGAGTTTGTCCAGAAAATACCCCATGAACAGCCCGACGGCGATAGAGGAGGGCAGCATCAGGCCGAGTGAGCTCAGGGCGGCGAGCTTGCGGTAGTTCATCTCCCACGCCATTTTCGCCCCGTTTTTCGCTAAAAGTCAACTGGACCAGGGGCTTGACAAAGCTGAAGCAATCCTCTCTAATTGAGAGAGAAGTCGCATTTTCCAAGATCTTCTGTGTGAGAAGGGGTTATGAGAAAAAATCTGTTTTTATTCTCTTTCGCGCTGGCTTCGCTCCTGGCTTTTTCTAGCCTCCGTCCTGGTCGTCAAACACGCCCGCCCGGGAGCCCGTCCTTCCCTTCATCCTTCTTAAGAGTCGAGCCGGATTTCGGGCGGATGCCGCTCCACTTCATCCCCAACCTAGGCCAGGCGGACGAGCGGGTCGATTTTTATATCCAGGGTAAAGACAAAGCCCTTTACTTTACCCCGGCGGGATTGACGTTGATCCTGACTGCGGCTGACCCCGCCGAGTCAGGTTCGCCGCCGCCCAGAATGGAGTCAAGACCGAAAGTCGAGGTGATCAAGCCGGGACAACGCTGGGTGGTGAAGCTGGATTTCTTAGGGGCCAATCCCGGCGCGCATCCCCAAGGGGAGGAAAAAACAGGTGCGGCTGTATCGTATTTTCGGGGAAAGCCGGAAGACTGGAAGACCGGTCTGTCGACGTATTCGAGGATCTTTTATCCCGATCTCTGGCCGGGGATCGACCTCTCCTATTCCGGCTCCGCGGGCCGGTTGAAGTATGAGTTCATCGTCCGTCCGGGGGCGGATCCGTCACTCATCCGGCTGGCCTATCGCGGGGCGGAGGCCGTGGAGGTCGACGAGGACGGTCGGCTTGTCGTGGAGACAGCGGCCGGAAGCTTCCGGGACGATGTGCCGGCGGCCCACCAGGATACGGGTGATGAGAGGACAAACGTTCCCCTGAGATACAGGGTCGAGCGCCCTTCTCAGGACGGAACTTTCAGCTATGGGTTCGAGGTCGGAGAATATGACCGGACCAAAATCCTCGTTCTCGACCCGGCAGTGCTCGTCTATTGCGGTTTCATCGGCGGCATAGGAGACGAAAGCGCCGCCGGTATTGCCGTCGACGGAAGCGGGAACGCTTACGTAGCGGGCTTCACGAGTTCAAATGAGGCGTCCTTTCCCGTGAAAGCCGGCCCCGACCTGGACCATAACCTGAACATCGATGCCTTTGTGGCCAAGGTGAACAGCTCCGGCTCTGGCCTTATCTATTGCGGCTACATCGGAGGAACTGCCGACGATTATGCCCTGGATATCGCCCTGGACGACAGCGGGAACGCCTATGTGGTGGGGAAGACTTTTTCAAACGAGTATTCTTTCCCCGTGATTGTCGGGCCGGACAGGACCATCAACGACTGGATGAGCGAGAGCTACGGGGATGCTTTTGTGGCCAAGGTGAACAGCTCGGGGAGCAGTCTCGTTTATTGCGGTTATATCGGGGGGATCTCAGCTGATGTGGCGACGGCGATCGCCGTCGACGACGCCGGCCATGCGTATGTAGCGGGAGAAACCTCTTCCCGGCAAGGGTCGGGTCAGTTTCCGGTCAAGGGAGGGCCCGACCTGACCCACAATGGCAACGCCGACGCCTTTATGGCCAAAGTGACGCCATCGGGGGCAAGCCTCGTCTATTGCGGCTATATCGGCGGGGCCGACAACGACCAGGCCCTGGGGATTGCGGTCGATGCGAGCGACAGTGTTTATCTGGCAGGACTCACGGATTCCACGCAGACGACATTTCCGGAGAGGGTGGGGCCGGACCTGAGCTACAACGGCAACCAGGACGCTTTTGTGGCCAAGGTGGTGCCCTCGGGAGAAAGCCTCGTCTATTGCGGCTATATCGGGGGCTGGATGTCGGATGAGGCCCGGGGCATCGCCGTCGATGGGAACGGGAACGCCTTTATCACGGGCGGTACGGCTTCGCCCGAAACGTCGTTTCCCGTGGCGGTGGGCCCGGAGCTTCACCACGCCGGCGAGGGCTTTTATGATGGGTTCGTGGCGAAGGTGAACTCCTCCGGAACCGGCCTCGTCTACTGCGGCTACATCGGGGGGTCGGACCACGATTTCGGCCAGGGCATCGCCTTAGACATCGCCGGGAGCGCCTATATAGCCGGTTACACCTGGTCGACGGAAGCCACTTTTCCGGTGTCAGTCGGCCCCGACCTGACTCATAACGGAAATTCTGATGCCTTTGTCGCCAAGGTAAACCCCGGGGGCGCGGACTTTGTCTACAGCGGGTTTATCGGCGGGTTTTCGACTGACCTAGCCAACAGCATTGCCGTAGACAAGACCGGAAATGTCTTCCTCGCCGGTGAGACCAACTCTCCGGAGATGACTTTTCCCGTGGCCGTGGGTCCGGATCTTTCCTTCAACGGCTTTCCCCGGGATGCGTTTGTCGCCAAAATCTCTCGTCCCGACAAGGTGATGATATCCGGAAAAGTCTCGGCCGGAGGCTCCCCGCTTCCGGGAGTCGTCATGACCGGGTTACCTGATGATCCGCAGACCGATTCCCTGGGTGCCTATGGTGCCGAGGTGGACTCCGGCTGGTGGGGGACCGTGACTCCGAGCAAGACCGGTTATACGTTCAGTCCCCCAAGCCGAAGCTATTCCGGTGTCACGTCGCACCAAACGAACCAGGACTATACGGCGGCCATCGTCATGCTGACCATTTCGGGGTCGGTGAAAACTGGCGGGGGGACGGCCCTGAGCGGTGTCGTGATGGGCGGGCTCCCCGGGAATCCGCAGACGGAGGCGAACGGCAATTATGCCGGCGCCGTGCCTTACGGCTGGTCGGGAACGGTGACTCCGGCGAAGGCAGGGTATGCGTTCACTCCTCCAACGCGGAATTACGCGAACGTCATTGTCAACCAGACGAGTCAAAACTATACGGGCACGGGAGGATACACGAAGCCGACGGTGACGACGGCGGCGGTGACGTCGATCGGGACGACAACGGCAGTGAGCGGCGGAAACGTGACTTCGGACGGCGGCGCGTCCGTAACGGACCGGGGAGTCTGCTGGCGTACCACGTCCGGCCCGACGGTCGCCAATCCACACACTCATGACGGCGCAGGGACGGGGAGCTTCGTCAGCAACCTCACGGGGTTGATTGCGAACAAAACCTATTATGTACGAGCCTATGCGACCAACTCCGCCGGGACAAGTTATGGGAACGAGGTCGGGTTCAAGACTCTGGCCGCCCCTCCCAACGCGGACTATGTGGGCGTTTTGAAGAAGAACGGAGCCTCAGACAATAACCTATTCGTCTACACGGCCCCAGTTGGGGTGCAAAACGGGACGCTCATGGGGACGGATTGGTGGAGAGGAGATGGAAACACGGTGGCTATTGCCGGAGGAGATTTCAACGGAAACGGAGGGAACGAGATCGCCTATCTTAAGCAGGTGACGGCAACGGACTTTACCCTGTTCGTCTATACCGCGCCGCTCGGAACGCAGAAAGGCACGCTCATCGGCACAGATTCCACCAATTACGATGGTACGCCTGTCGCGTTGGCCGCAGTAGACATCGACGGCAACGGAACCGACGAAATCGCCGTCCTGAAGAAGGCCGGCACCGCCAACAACGACCTCTTTGTGTACAGTGCGCCTCAAGGGACCCTCGAGGGGACTCTCGTCGGGACGGATTATTTGAGCGGGGACGGAAACACGGTGGCCATTGCCGGAGGAGATTTCGACGGAAACGGAGTGGACGAGATCGCTTACCTTAAACGGGTGACGGCAACGGACTTTAGCCTATTCGTCCATGCGGCACCGGTCGGAACGCAGGAAGGCACACTCATAGGGACGGACTTGAGGAGCTATGACGGCAAAACGATAGCCATAGCCGGGGTGGACAACGACGGCAACGGGACCGACGAGATCGCAGTCATCAAAAACTTAAGCGGCACGGACAACGACCTGTTTATCTACACGGCGCCTATCGGTACCCAGAAAGGAATGCTCAAGGGGACCGACAGGCGGCGCTACGACGGCAACTCCAAGAAAATCGTGGGAATAAAAGGCTATTGATCTACAGTTTCTTCCCTCCGGAATTTGGCTAATACTATTCCCTAGCTAAAATCCGTCGGGACTATGACCGGCCCCTATAACCCGAGCCGCCGTTTCTGGGCTTTTTTCTCGGTAAAGGTGCGGGGGACATAGACCGGTTCGCCCGTGATCGGGTCAATCCCGGTGTGGTACATGCAGGTGGAGCGGGTCATCGGCGTCGGCGTGAAGACCTGGACGCCCTCGACCGGCCTCTCCCCCTCCCGCTCAAGTTTTTCCAGATGCCGGGCCAGCTCCCCGGCTTCCTTGTCCGATGTCCCCGGATGAGCCACCATGTAGTAGCCCTTGAGCTGCTGCCTCTTGTCCCGGTTCAGCTCTTTGAACAGCCGGCGGAACTCCTCGCTCCGGTCCCGGCCTTTGTTCATCAGACGCAGCACCCGCGGCGAGACATGCTCGGGCGCGATCTTGAGCAGCCCGCTGACGTGGTGATCACACAACTCCCGGAGATACTCGCGACTCTCCATAGCCAGGTCGTAGCGGATGCCGCTGCGGACAAAGACCTTCTTGACGCCGGGTATGGCCCGCGCCCGCTTCATCAACCGGATGAGCCGGCCGTGGCTTCGGTCGAGTTTCTTGCAGGGCAGGCAGCTCCCCTCAGGGCACGGCGCCGGGCAGTCCATCCCATACATGTTGGCCGTCGGCCCGCCCAGGTCATCGATATAACCCTTAAACTCGGGATGCCGGGTCAACCGCCGGATTTCCTCTATGATGGAACCCTCACTCCGGGAGACGATCCGGTCTCCCTGATGGAGGGACAGGGAGCAGAACGAGCAGTCGCCGATGCAACCGCGATGGGTGACCACAGAGAACCGAGCCAGGGCGAACTCAGAAAAATCGGATGGCACGCGACGCGAATAGGGCAATCCGTATATCCAGTCCAGGTCCGCGGTCGTGTATTCCGGCATCGGGTACTGGAGCACGTAGCGGCCGGCATGGGCCTGAGCGAGGTTCCGGCGATTGGAGAAAAGTCGTTGGGCCTCGCAGAACTTGGCCGGATCCTGCCTCACCCCTTCATAAGAAGGAATGACACTGAACCCGGCGGGAAGCTCCCGCCGAATCACACACGTCCCTGGCACTCCGAGAATATCCTCGCCGTTTTCCAGGCGCCGGGCAATCTCCAGGGCCTGCTTCTCGCCGGGGCCGTACACCAGGACATCCGCCCGCGAATCCAAAAGCAGGCTGCGCCGGACCTTGTTCTCCCAGTAATCGTAATGGGCGAAACGCCGCAGCGAGGCCTCGATCCCGCCGAGGACGATCGTCGAATCGGGAAAAAGAGGCTTGATCTTGTTGGCGTAGACAAGGACGGCCCGGTCGGGGATTCCGGAATGATAAGGAACATGCGGGTCCTTGGCTCTCTCTCTTTTGAGCGGCGTATAGTTGACCAACATGCTGTCCATGGAGCCGGATGTGATGCCGAAATAGAGGCGCGGCCGGCCCAGCTTGAGGAAATCCTTATCGGTCTTCCAGTCCGGCCGCCCGATAACGCCAACCTTGTACCCCTTGGCGTCGAGCACACGGGCGATGACCCCGGCCGCCGACAGGGGATGGTCGACATAGGGCTCGCCGCTCACGAGGATGATGTCAAAATCCTTTCCGGCTGGCGAGATCATCGTTTTCTCGAAGCAAGATATTATAGCAAAAAAAAGGGCGGCCCCGGTGAGGGACCGCCCGATGGTAAGACTTGGATAACTCTTCCGGTTAGCTTTTCTTGAGCTGGATATCGCCGCTGAAGGAGGACACTTTGAGCACGGCCCCTCCTCCGTTTACGGACCCGCTCATCTCCTTGGGGGAGACCTTGCCCATGACCTTGATCTCGAAATCGGTCTCGATGCCGCCGCTGAAGGTCTCGGCCTCAAAATCGAAGGCCGAATCGGCCGGAAGATAGAGCACCACGTTGCCGCTGTGCGACTTGAGGCTGTAGTTGCCCTGCTGGCTGATGCGGCCGCGATACAGAACCTCGCCGCTCAGCGCCTTGACCCGCACGGTCGGAGCCTCGGAGACGTCGACGAGCTCAACATCACCGCTGACGGTCTCGGCCTCGACCGAGCCCTTGATCAAGTTGGCCTTGACGTCGCCGGAGACGGACTTGAGGAAGGCGCTGCCGATCACTTGGCCGACTGTGACATCGCCGCTGACCGAGTTGCAGTCGGCCCCGCCGGCCGCCTTGATGAGCTGGACGTTGCCGCTCACCGCCTTGAGGGCGGCCGCGCCGCCGATGGCTTCGGCCGTGATGTCGCCGCTGATGTTGTTGGCCTTGAGGGACGCCTTCTCCGGGATCCAGAGCTTGTAGTCCACAGAAACGTTGACTGACTCACCGCCCCAGAACTTATCGCTCTTGGGGTACTTGGTTTCGATCCGCAGAAGGCTGCCTTCCTGGACGACTTCGATCGTCACCTTGGCCGCATTCTCCTTGGCTTTCTCCAGGGAAGACGCCCGGGAGACCTTGAGGGCCTCGATCTTAACCTGGTCCTGGTTCCAACTCATAACCGTGATATCGCCCGAAATGTTGCTGATGTCCACTTTGCCGTCTTTGGCGAGCGCCACGGTCTTATCGAACTTTTCCTCGTATTTCTCTTTGGCCACAGCCAAGGAGAAAACCAACAGCAGAGAGACAACAAGCCATCCCGTCATTTTCATTCGCCGATTGGTCATTCTTTTCCTCCTCTTATTTATGAGATTCAAAGGGTCGTTTCGGTCTTATCCCGGGCGGCCGATCGCTCCGCACCCATTATTTCCTCAAGGAAATTCACCTTCTCCCGGTAGGCGGTCAGAAGGTAGGCCCGGGCCGTCAGGTTGTCGGGGTCTTGCCGGATGATCTGCCGGCAAGACTGGATGGTCTCGTCCATGGCCGTAAGGTTGTGGTTAAAGGCCTCGGCCAGCCGGGGGTCCATGCCGCCTTCCTGAGACTGCAGGGCCTCACGCAGGGACTGAATGGCCTTTTCATAATAGCCTTGGGCCTCCTGGAGCTTGGCCAGGGTGAATTCGATCGAACTTTCCTTTGACGGTCCTCCGGTCGACCAAGGTTTTTGCCAGATGAGGAACCCGCCGACGGCCACAAGGACAAGGGCAGCCGCCGCGGCGTATCTCAATCCAGCCAGGCTCCAGAATGATCCGAGCCAGCTCCTCTTCTCTCGGGCTGACGCCGGCGCTTCCTGAAGAGCCACTCTCGCCCCAGCGGCGACCCTCGGCCAGACCGCAGATGAGGGCTCAAGAGAGACCAGGCCCGTTGCTCCCCGGACGATGGCAGCGAAATCACCGGCCAGCTCCCGGCAATCCCGGCAGCCTTCCAAATGGGCTTTGAGTTCCGCTTCCCGGCCCGGGCCGAGAGCACCGTCCATATGTTCGCTGATCAGTTCTTGGGCGGCCGCGCATTTCATCGTCGCACTCCCTATAAAACCTTCTTCTCTTTGAGAAACTCCCGGATCCTCATCCGGGCCTTGAACAGCTGGGACTTGGATGTTCCCACCGTAAACCCGAGCATCCGTCCGATTTCCTCGTGGGTGTGCCCCTGAACGTCATGGAGCATGAAGACGGCCCGGAGCCGTTCCGGCAGCTTCTGGACCGCCTCGTCTAGGGGCCCGGCCAGGCTCTTTTCATGCCCGTCATAGACAGCCTCTGCCTTTTTCCCCTCGATTTCGCTGAGGCTGACAGACTGTCCATCCCCGCTCCGCCGGCTGCGGAGATAGGAAAAGCAGGTGTTGAGGGCGATGCGGTACATCCAGGCGACAAAGGTCTCATCCCTGTCCACTTCATCGAGATGGGAGAAAATCTTGACAAAGATGTCCTGGAGGAGGTCTTCGGCAGCCAGGCGGTCAAAAGTGTACCGATAGGCCAGGTTAAAAAGGGGCCTCTTGTAATGCTCGTAAATCTTTTCCATGGCTCCTTCATCTCCCCCCTGGCTTCTCTTGATGAGAACAGAGAGGGTGGAAAGGGGCATAGAGGGGCTTTTTTTCCAGTCTCTTTCGTCTGCCGTCATGAGAGGAGGCGCCGCCGGGAAAAAGATGCAGGCAACCTGGGGGCCATTATCCCTCAAGAGGGGTCCTGTGGCAAGTGCCAGAGCGGGGCAACAGGCGTTCATGTCGTCCTCATATGGATAAGATGAACAGGAGGGCCGAAAGGTTGCCTGGCCCGAGTTTTTTTTCCCGGGGTTAAAGGAGGTAGCCCCAGCCTGGGTATCTCTCGGGCGCCGCGAGAGGAATCGCCGGCCCGCTCAGAACGGCCCCCAACGCATCAAGACGGGAGGGATGAGGGTGAGCAACCCGAATATCACCCAGATCACCACCAGCGGAAGGAGCCACTTGGCCCACTTCTCCCAGCGCAGCTGGGCCAGGCCCAGGATCCCCATGGTCACGCCGGAAGTCGGCAGGATCGGGTTGATATACTCGGCCAGCTGGAAGGCAAAGACCGAAGTCTGGCGGGTGATACCCACCAGCTCTCCCAGGGGCGCCATGATAGGCATGGTCAGTGCGGCTTGGGCGGTCCCTGAATGGACGAAAAAGTTGATGATGCACTGGGAGATGAACATCAGCTGGGCCGAGAGGATGGGATGAAAGTGGGCGATCGCCTTCGACATGGAATACAGCGTCGTGTCCAGAATCCGGCCGTCGGTGGCCACGACGAGGATGGCCCGGGCACAACCGATGATCAGGGCAGCGTTGACCATGTCCTTCGCCCCGTCGACGAACGACCGGGCCATGTCGTCCGCCTTCAGCCGCCCGACAAAACCGGAGATAACCCCCAGGGCCAGAAAGAGCCCGGCGATCTCGTTGATATACCACTTGAACCTGAGGATCCCGAAGACAAGGAGGGCCATCCCCGCCAGGAACAGGACAAGGACCCGCTTGTGGGCCGGCGTAAGTTGGACCATCTCGGTGGGGGACAGATTGAGCTGGAGTTTTTCTCTCCGTTCCAGGTCGTCCTCATAGGTCGGGCTCTGCCGTGGATTCCTGTGCACCCGCGCCGCATAGCGCATGACGACGGTG
>Ga0315275_10004853_pt1 | contig 12652 bp, 4 predicted proteins | sample YL17G03_0_MG_FD_205557 | JGI IMG/M metagenome (GOLD analysis project Ga0315275, IMG submission 205557) | Sediment microbial communities from Yellowstone Lake, YNP, Wyoming, USA - YL17G03_0 | ecosystem: Environmental > Aquatic > Freshwater > Lake > Sediment | place: USA: Wyoming | collected... | reverse complement strand
AACGTCCTCATTGCCCATCTGGTAGATCTTCCAGGCGTTTTCCAGCCTGACGATCTCGCGTCCATTTTCTGGCAAAGTCACTGCACCCATCTACTGAGTCCTCTCTTGTCCCGGAGCCCGACTTCCACCAGGCACCTGGCGACCACTCGGGCTCCGGCCTTGGAAGTCGGGCGATGTCGTTCGCCCCGGCTTTATTTGCTGGGGACCTGCAACACGCGGTCGCCGCACGGGCTCGTTGGCCGCTTTGAGCTTCTCATTGATCTGTTGCGTCATCCCGTTGGCATCCGCGCCCCGGATCCCGGCGTGCCTCGACCCGGGCTTCACCGCCCCGGCCTTCAGCGGGGGCGTCAACAGGACGAGTTCCCCCTCCTTCAAGCCGCTGGTGATTTGGACCACGTTGTTGTCGTCCAGGCCGATTTCGACCTTGCGTTCCTCGATGCTCCCATCGTCGTTGAGCACGAATACCGTGGGATGTCCCCCCACCCGCAGGACGCTCTGGATCGGGACGTACACCGCCTCGGGGTCGTGTTCGACGATGATCTCCGCCTTGCAGTTCATGCCGCTGCGCAGCGAGAGGTCGTTGGCGTCCAGGGCGATTTCCGTCTTGTAGACCTTCAAATCCGGATTCATCCACATGCTCTGCGGATCCGGCAACGGCGCGATGCGAGTGACCGTGCCCATGAGCTTCTTGCCCGGCGCCGCATCGACCGTCACGATCGCCGGCAGACCCACCCGAACTTTTTGCAGCCTCGCTTCGTGCACGTCCACTTCCGCCACGGTCGAGGTGGTTTTCGGAAGGTAGATGAGCTCCTGCCGCTCCCAGACTTCGACGCCGTCGGCCAGCGGACGCCGGTCATCATGGAAGCCGCCGCCCCGGGCGCTGGTCGCATAAACCACCATACCGTCCGTCGGAGCATAAATCTTGCCCTTGGTGATCTGATCGTCGAGCTTATCCAGCATGTCCTGGTAACGCCGGTACTCCTGCTCTCTGGCCACCAGCGCGGCATTGGCCTGGACGATATTGGCCCGGGCCTTGGCCTGTGCCCGCTCCAGGGCCATCCCCGCCTGGTTGACGTCGCTCGTGAGCTGGGCGATCTGGCGGTTGTAGGTATACTGCTTCAGGAGATTGGCGTCGTTGCTCGCTACCTTGAGGTTCAAGGCGGCGCGTTTCATCGCCAGCTCGTCCGCCTGACGCTGGGTCTCGGAGAGATACTTCTCGTCATAAAGCTTCTTGGACCAGTCATAGTAGTCCTGGGCCTTCTTGAGCTCCTCGCTGTTCAACGCGATCTTGCCCTCGGCGGAAGCGAGAAGGTTGGAGTATTCTCCGTTCTTTCCCCGGTATTTCTCCAGGTCCTGGATGGCGAACTCATGCCTCAACCCGGCCAGGTCCACGTTGCTCTGTGCCAGGCTCGTTAGGATGATCAAAGACTCCTTGGCGTTGATCCAGGCCGCCTCGGCGTTTTTCACCATGATCTCGTGGTCCACCCGGTGGTCTACCAGCGCGCTTACGTCCAACTCGACCAGCAGGTCCCCCGCGCTGACACGGGCACCCTCGGGAATGATCGAGATGATCGCCGCCCTGCCGTGAAGACTACTGCAGATGATCTCCGGATTCTTGGCTTTGAGCGCTCCGGCTTCGAGGACGCTGACGGTCAGCGGTCCGCATTGGGCGGCAAACGTCGCCACGCTGCTCACGGGGTTCTCACCGCCCCGAACGACTGTGAACCAGATGACGACCAAGCCGATAGCCGCGACGAGAACGACCGTACCGACAATTCGATATGGCTTGCGCCCGGCGATCCCGCCCTTGGTTTCTACGTGATCATGAGATGTCATTTCCGGCGGCTCCCAGCGGCGGCTATTGCCATAATACCCTCTCTCACCACAACCAAGTCCACGTCGCACCCGAGATCGGCGGCAGTCCTAACCGCCTCTGGGCCCGGGAGATCTTGATGGCGTTTCTGGATGGGACGATCTCTCGCCCGTTCTCCGGCACAGTCGCCACTTTCATCTATTGGGTCCTCCCGCCGCGACCTCCGCCTCCGCCTGGCCCGCCGCCACCGCCCGGCCCACGGCCTCCACCGCCGCCTCGGCCTTCACCGCCACCCGGGCCTCGGCCTTCACCCGAGCTCGAATCACCGCCTGAGCCTCTTCTCTGACGCAATTGCTCTTGCTGCTCGGGCGTCAGGTTCTTCATCCGCTCCTGGATCATCTTGTCCCGCTCTTCCGGGGACATGGTCTTGAACTTAGCCGTCTCTTCGGGCGTGAACATCTGGAAGCCTCCTCGCCCGCCCCCGCGCCGCTGTCCTGCCTCGCCGGCTCTAGCCTCCGTCGCCTGGCCCGGACCACCATTCTTCTGGCGTCGAGCGGTCGGCACGGGCTCGTTGGCCGCTTTGAGCTTCTCATTGATCTGCTGCGTCATTTCGTTGGCATCCGCGCCCCGGATCCCGGCGAGCTTCGCCCCGGGCTCCATCGCCCCAGCCTTCAGCGGGGGCGCCAACAGCACGGATTCCCCCTCCTTGAGGCCGCTGGCGATGCGGACCATGCTGTTGTCATCCAAGCCGATCTCAACCGCGCGCTCCTCGGTGTCTCCATTGTCTTTGAGCACGTAGACGGTGGGCTGTCCGCCCACCCGCAGGACAGCCTGAACCGGGACGTACACCGTTTCCTTGTGTTGCTCGACGATGATCTCCGCCTTGCAGTTCATGCCGCTGCGCAGCGAAGGATCGTTGCTGTCCAGAGCGATTTCCGTCTTATAGACCTTTAAATCCGGATTCATCCACATGCTCTGGGGATCGGGCAAAGGCGCGATGCGAGTGACGGTGCCCATGAGCTTTTTGCCCGGCAGCGCATCGACCGTCACGATGGCCGGCAGACCCGCGCGTACCTTTTGCAGGCTCGCCTCGTGCACGTCCACCTCCGCCACGGTCGAGGTGGACCTTGGAAGATAGATGAGCTCTTGCCGCTCAAAGACTTCGACGCCATCGGCCAACGGCTTTCGGTCGTCGCGGAAGCCGCCGCCCCGGGCGCTGGTCGCGTAGACCACCATGCCCTCCGTTGGAGCGTAGATCATGGCCTTGCCGATCTGATCGGTGATCTTATCCAATTTGTCCTTCTGGCGCCCGTACTCCTGCACTCTGGCCGCCAATCCGGCATCGGCCTGGGCGATATTGGCCCGGGCCTTGGCACGGGCCCGCTCCAGGGCCATCCCCGCCTGGTTGACGTCGCTCGTGAGCTGGGCGATCTGGCGGTTGTAGGTGTACTGCCTCAAGAGATTGGCGTCGTTGCTCGCTACCTTGAGGTTCAGGGCGGCACGTTTCATCGCCAGCTCGTCCGCCTGACGCTGGGTCTCGGAGAGATACTTCTCGTCATAGAGCTTCTTGGACCAGTCATAGTAGTCCTGGGCCTTCTTGAGCTCCTCGTTATTCAACGCGATCTTGCCCTCGGCGGAAGCGAGAAGGTTGGAGTATTCTCCGTTCTTTCCCCGGTATTTCTCCAGGTCCTGTTTCGCGAACTCATGCTTCAACCTGGCCAAGTCCATGTCACTTTTCCCCTGGCTGATCGTAATGGCCCGCGTCTCGTTGGCATCGATCCGGGCCGCCTCGGCGTTGTTCACCCGGATCACCTGGTCGACCCGGCTGTCTACCAGCGTGCTGACGTCCAATTCGACGAGCAGGTCCCCCTGGTTGACGCGGGTGCCCTCGGGAATGATCGAGATGACTGTCGCCCTTCCCTCCAGATTGTTGCGGATGATCTCCGGGTCTTTGGCCTTGAGCGCGCCGGCCTCCAGGACACTGATCGTCAGCGGTCCTCGCTTGGCGACGAACGTCGCCACGCTGCTCGCGGTGTCCTCCCCGCCCCGGACGACCTTGAACCAGATGACGACCAGGGCGATAGCCGTGACAAGGACAGCCGTGCCGATAATCTTGTACGGTCTCTTCTTCATGCCACCGTTAGCCCGATGTGTGCTGTTAGTTGCCATGTCTTATTTCCTCTGGTGAAAATTCCTGCAATAATCCCTCTCTGGTTATCGTGAGCAGCTCCAGATCACGCTGGAGCTGCAACTCCGCCGTACGGTAATTGATGATGGCCGAAGTCAAATCGTTCTGGGCCCGTAGGAGTGCGTCCTGAGCATCCAACAGGTCGCGGATCTGGACTCGCCCCGCCTCCAAGAGCATCATGGCGTTCTTGTAGCTGTTCTCCGCAATCACCACCGACTGGGCCGAAATCTTGAGGCTCTCCCGCGATTGCAGGAGCGTCCGCAGTTCCGTACGAATGGCCGTCTTGATCTGATCTTCGAGGGATTGGACTCTCCTGGTGGAATCCTCCAGGCTGATGAGGCTCGTGCGATACGCATTTCGCTGACTGGTCCTGTCGATGGGCAGATCCAGGCCGAGCGAAGCGGAGTACGTTCCATCCCGGAGATCCAGTCCGACGTCGCGGGCCGTGGCCGCGCCGGGACTGCCGCCAAATCGAGCCCGGCCCCCCAGGTTCAAGCCCGCCCGGAGGTTATCAGCCGCGACGATGACCTGCCTCTGAACATCGTAGACCCGACCGTTGGCCACCCGCAGGTCCAGCCGGTTCTCCAGAGCCACCTTGATTGCAACCAACTCGTCGACTTCGTACGGCCCGGCATCCTCCTTGCTCGGCCAGATCAGTTCCGCGGGGGCATCGGCTGAAACGGCCGTCTCGGCCGCGACGGCCTTGTACGCCGTTTTCATAGTCTCAACGTACTTATTGCCGCGTTCCCGCAACGGCTCCAGGTCACACGGATCCAACTTGATCAGGGCATCCGCCGGCAATCCGACCAGGACCTTGAACGAATCCAGACGGTTCTCCAACTGCTGCTGCGCGGAAATCCAGCCGCTGCGGGACTGCAATTCTCGCTGAACCGCCAAGTCCACTTGGATTGGCGTCAGGCGGCCCGCGTCGCCTTGCCGGCGGGAGATCCGCGAGGATACAATAGCGGACTTGTAGTTGTTTTCGCTGTTCTTGAGCGAGTCCATTTGGCCAAGCACGGACAGATAGTTCGTGGTGACGTTGACGGCGAAAGTCCGTTTGTACCGCTCGAAATTCCATAAGGCATAGACCACGCTGCGTTCGGCTTGGGTCAGAGGCTCGGTGACGATGTGCCGTCCGGCGCCCCGGAGCAACGGGATCGACACCGAGGTGTCGGCGCCCAGCCCCAGAGAAGACGCCCCCCCCTGCGTCAGCAGGTTCAAAAGGTCGACCGTCAACGCCGCACTGATCGCGGCGCCGTTCTTCAAGAGCCGGTCCACCCCCGCCGATGCGCCGTTGGTGGTCGTGGTGCGCGTGGCCCCGCCGGTAGTCATGTTGACCTGGCTGTCCGTCCCGGCCGAAAAGATGTTTTGAAAACGATGACGCTGAGAATCGAGCGACAAGGCCGTGCTGAAGACCTGCTCCTTCTGCGTTTGGTAGTCCGGACTGTTGTGAGCCGCGATCTGGAGGACGTCGACCAGCGAGAGCTTCAGGGTTTCGTTCGGCTCGACCGGGATGTTCGCATCCGGGGAATGGGTTTCGGGGGGGTACGTATCCTTGGGCCAATGGGGAATCGGCTTGAGCTCATCCGTACCCAGCGAGGCCGCACTGGAGACGGGCAGATTCTGGTCCGCGATGAGCCGACGCCGCAGGATGTCACTCGGCCGCTCGATCTCGAGCGGCTCCGTTTTCCCCACGGCCTCCTCCTGTTTCTGCGCGATGATTTTGTCGGCTACCTTGTCAGCTTTTTCCCTAAACTGCTCCGGGCTGCGACAACCCGCCAGAATCAGGCCGCCGAACAATGAAACAGCGACAAAGAACCGTACACCACTTCCGGACAGGGCTCCCAAACGCACTGGACCGCATTGGAAGTCCCAACGACAGACTCGTTGACTTGGCTGCACAGAACAACCCCGTTCCATTGAATATGACTGAAATCGAACACGACTCGGAATCTCCGACGCGGTCGGTCGCGTCGGAAACCCCTCCCAGCCGCGACTGGTCGCGACCGGGGTCCCACAAATCCGTCAGTATCCCACATCCGGTGGGCCTTCGGGTCCCCAGAAGCCCAAGTTTGCCAGGGATCCCAAGCTCCCTGGGCGACCGGTCGCGCCGACTTTCCGGCGGGGTTCATCACCCGCCGGCTCGGACGCGGCTCGGGGGTCCCAAGCAGGGGCTTGCACGCTTGGAAACCCTTTCCATCCAAGTTGCGTATACCGAGGGTTGATTCCAAGCCACACCCGTACGTCGGCGCGAGGCCACCTGTCATGGTAGACGCCTCCCGACTCCAACACATTGCACCCAATTGCCGGTGCTGATCCGTTTTGCTGGTGTAACAAGCGTCATCACCATACAGGTGGTGCCACAGTATACCGCCGTTACAGGAAATTGGAAGTCCGAAGCGAAAACTATCCAAATACTGTGCGGCCCATCGATCCGTGTCGAAGGCCCGCGAACAAAGGCGGCATTGGCGATCTCTGGTAGTTTGGTGCCGCTGCCCAATCCAGGCAACATGGGCAAAATGGCCAATCAGTATTGAGGACAGCGCGCGTGCGTCAACGATTGGGGCGTTGTTTGGCGATGGCGGGTGACGGGATGGCCGCCTGCCAGTTCAGCGGATCGTCGCCCCAGCGGTCCGAACTGATGCGGGTCAGCGTCTGGCCCTGGCCATCGGCTTGGACCGGCCAAGGATCCAGGCCGGCGGGGAAATTGTCATGGTGCGAACCGTCGCTGTAGGTTACGCGGTCTACGGCGATCCAGGTGCGGAGGCCGTTGTCGAGGTCGCCCGGCCGGCTCAGCTCGATCGTCGCGCCCGCGTTGTTCAGACTGCCCACACCCCATTCGAGAATCTGCACGGAAGGGAAGACACCGAACCGGCTCTCGAAGAGGGTGCGATCCTTGACCAGCAATAGATAGCCACGGGACGACAGAGTCACCGGCGGGTCCTTCGGAAACAGCAGTTCGATGCCTCCCTCGCCTTGGCTGTCGCCGAAGCGCCATGGGGTGTCCTTGGCAACGTCGTACAGCGTGACCTCGGCGGCGCTGACATTCTGCAACTCGATATATTCGACGTCGCCCAGGTTGTCCGCATGGTACATGATCTCGCTAATGATGACCGGACCCACCGCCGGATCGGCATTGGCCGCTCCGGGCGTCGCCGCGCGCAGCGGCACGAAATGCACACCGGCGGCGCCGTCCACGTATCGGCCGAACGTCACGCCGGGCTCCGACACGCCGAACTTGGCCTGCTCCCGGTAGCCGGTGATCTGTCCCTTGTCGCCGGAGCATAGGTAGGCGGTTTCACCGGTCCGGCTCAGGCCGAAGGGCTCGCGACAGCCAGAATCGCGGAGATTGCCGAAATGCCGGTCTTCCGTGAGCACGAGGTAGCCATGGGGCAGGATGCTGGTGCCTTTGGCGATCTCGTACTTGGCCGGCTTGTCCGCCTCATCGCTGAGGAACCAGCCGCCGACGTCGATGGCTTGGCCGGTCGTATTGCACAGCTCGACCCAGTCGGGACCGCCGCCAAGGGCGCTGGCCATCAGCTCATTGATGACCACCGCGCCGGCCGGCGGGATCGCGCCGCTGTCGTCCGACCCCGGCGAGCCGCCAGGCATCGCGCTGGCACGCCATGCGGCCGGAGTGCTCCAGGAGCTTCCCGGCGAGGAGGCCGGATACCGGACCGTCAGAGAGTAGCCCAAGCCATCGGTGGTGCGGGACCAGTTGTCTTGATAGGCGAAACTGTGGATGACGGCACCGGCGGCATCCTGCAATTCGATCCGCTCGCCACCGTCATTCAGGCTCCCCGTGTATTGGCCCGCCACCGGCAGCCCCGGACCATACCGGGCCTCGAACGCGGCTCGATCCTTGACCACAACACAGAAAGCCTGCGGGGCCAGTTGCACGCCCGGAAAGGTGAAGTGGATACCCTTCGTGAACTTGACGAAGTTGAGGTCGAGAGGCTCGGCACCGATGTTGGTCAGCTCGATGTACTCGGCATTGGGGTCGCCGGGCTTGCCCGTGTCCGCCGGGTGGTACATGATCTCGCTGACGCGGAGGTTGTCCTTCACCGGCCCGACGGCAAACGTCGCCTCGGCCAGAGCACTCCACGTGTTGCCGCTCTGGGTGCGAGCCTTGACCAGGGTGGTCCGCGTCAAGGCGATGGGACTCATGTACACCTGCGGTCCGGTGGGGCTGTCGCTGACGTGCACCTGGCTGGCCGTAAGCTCCACACCGATCAGGAAGTCACTGTCGTTCGCAGAGGCATTAAGGCCCTGGATCGCCAGGACATTGTCGCCCTGCTGCAACGTGCCGATCTGGTCGGAGATGTCGATGGGCTCGAAGACAATGGCCGCCGCGTTGTCGTGGCTGGCCGTGGCCGTGGAGTCCCAGGCCGGATCGCCCTCGAAATTCCGCCGCGCGACTTCGGCGCCATTGAGGTAGGCGACAAAGCCATCGTCATACTGCATTTTCAGGACCAGGGTATCCAATGCGCCTTTGTCGCCGTCGAACCGGAAGGGAATGCGGATGTAGCATGAGCCGTTGATCTTGTACATCCGGCTGCTCACGTAGGTGCCGATGTAGGATTCGTAGCCGGAGCCCCGGCCGAAACCGACGCCACCGGGGAGTCCTGACGACGCCTGCCAGGACGAGTCATCGAAGGCCCCCGCACTTCGCCAGTCGCTCGCCAGCGGCCCCGTCGGGACCAGGATGCGTTTGGGCGAATCCCTGGCCACCAGTTGGGTGACGGTCGGCCCCAGTTGCAGGCCGGACTGGGCCGGGTCCGTCCCGTCCAGGGTGTAGTAGATCGCACCCCTGCTAGCGGTGGGAATCACGGCCAGCCGATCTCCACGGGAAGCCTGACCGCCGTACAGGGGAACGCCGTTGATGGCGAAGCCGGGACCAGCGGACGTGTACATGCCTACCCGCACACAGGCATCCAGGAAGATGGGCCGGCGGCTCGGCGTCCAGCCGTCGAGGATATAGGTGTTCATGCTGGGAATGACGCTCCGCAGCTCATCGCGCAGCTCGTAGAGCCGTTGCTGGATGTTCTGATCGGTCAGGGCGCCGCCGTTGTAGAAGTGCTTGTAGATGCGGTCTGCGAAGAGCAGCCGGAAATCCGGGTTCGCCTTGAGGGCCTGATAGAGATACCCATTGGCGTTGCCCTGGGTGTTGAGTTCGTTGAACCGGTCGAGCTGCAACTGGCCTGACTCAAAGGTGCCCTCGGCATCCCATACGAAGAACTTCCATTGGCCCGTCGCGGAACGCTCGCAGGCGGCCGACCAGTTGTTCTGCGGCCAGTCCCAATCGTTGGGCCACAAGCGGATGATGAGGTAGTCGATGAAGGAGACCATGTCGAGCTTCTTGCACAACTCGGCGTAGTAATAGGGGTCGGCGAGGTTGTGGCCCTGGGCATACTTGACCATCGTGTCAAACGACACGGAATCGCCGTCGCGGATGCCATTCATCGTCATGACGTCCCAGGGCTTGTCGCTGTCGAACCATTCCTGGCAGGTCTCCTCCTTGACTTGCTCGGTGGGGTTGTAAAAACCCTTGTATTCGCCATTGATGAAGAGATTGGCGAACGTGCCCATACAGGCGACCTGGCCCATGTCCCTGTGCAACCGGCGCAGGAGCTCGTCCTTGATGAAGGGATTGGTGCGGTCGTTGTGACCGGCCCGCAGGACGACCGTCGCGAACCGCTCGACCTCGGACACCGGGATCAGCGGGTATTCGAGCCGGCTCTGTCCGTACTCGCCCCGGAAGTACAGCCGCAGGCTGATCTTGCCGTCCCCCGACCAGAAACCGTTCTGCCGGACATAGCGGGGCCGAATCCACGGGCTGCCATGAACGCGAAGACCGCAATCGAGCTGGAACCCGTCATCATCGCCCTGAGAGAACCACTCCGCGGAGACGGGCCGCTCCAAGTCGCGATTGAGCATGTTGTTATAGCTGCCTGCGCCCGAGGGACTCCATACGCTGCCGGTATAGGCGCCGCCGACGATGGCCATGACGCCGTTCGGCTCGTAGAAGACGGTGCCGGCGCCACCCACGAGCGAAACCACGGGCAGAGTCTTCAGCTCCGAGCGGAGATCGAGGACATAGGTGTGAGTATAGACCGGCGTCGGCTTCCAGCCGGGCTTGTCGGCCATCACGCGAAGGCACATCGTTTGGCCGATGCGGATCGGGCCGCCATAGAGACTGGCCCCCGTGTCTATCACGGCAGGCTCCGTGTCTGTCCCAGTAGGCCGGCGAGCGGGACGATCACGGGCGGGAGGAGTCGCCCGTACCTCGTTCGGGGCGTACCCATCCAGCGTGTAGAGGATCCGCGCACCTTCCGTCGCCGTCTTGATCGTCACGTCGAAGGGACTGCTGTAGAAACCCCGCTCGTGACTGAATTGCAGCGGCGCCACTTCGCCCAGGTAGCCTTCATTATTCGGCTGTCCCGGGGTGGGGACGCCGAAAAATCGCAGGGTCTGGCTACCGTCCGGGTAGCGGCCGTAGGAAACATCGGTCGTCTGCTTGCCGAAGACCAGGCTGTCGATCTCCATCTGCCCGTCGGTATCGAACAAATGAACCTCGTCGCTTTCGGCACCCAGCCGGAAACTCGCGTGCAGGCCGGCATCGGGGACGTCTCCGTCTGCCCATACGATCAGATGACTCTTGGGACGAATGCTGGTCGCGCCGCGCAGGCCCGTCGGAATCGGAATCCGCCATTTCCTGGGGTCCGCCGGATCGTCCGTCAGGTACATGCCGGCCACGTCCACAGCGGTGTCGCCCGCGTTGAACAGTTCGATCCAGTCGTCGAAGTCCCCTTGGGGGTCAGCCAGGGTCTTCGTATTCGAGGCCATCACTTCATTGATGACCACTGCCGGACGGGATAGGCCTTTCGCGGTTATCAAAAGGCACAAGCCGGAGATGAAAAACGAGAAAGTCCCGGCCCCAGAGCGGCCGCCCCACATTCCTGACACTGTCACTACGTTGCTCCTCCTGAATTTCACGCCATCAGCATAACAAATCTCCGGCCTCAAATCCAATGAATTTCGCCTGCCAGGCCAAGAAAGCCGGTCACACGGGGACGCCGGTGCGGCACTACCTTCTGTAGGCCCCGCAGGTCGTCCCCTCGCACGTGCGGGGCACAATGGCCGGCAAGCAGGTTTCGTTGCACGAACGGCCGGGCGCGGATATAATGATGGTGGTGCGGGGGTGAAGGTGGGTACCTTTTATGTATAGGAGGGTCGGACCATGTTCAGGCGACTCTTGATCCCAATGTGTGTCATCGTACTGGGCGCGGGCATCGGGCTCTGCGCCGCCGCCACGCCGGCGGTTCCGCAAAACACCGGCTTGCGGCTCACGAACGGCATGAAAATCATCTCCGTGACCCCGTCGGCCAAGTCGCTCCAATCGGCCCCGGACATACGGATCGCGGCGGAAACACCGTCGCTGCCCCGGCCACCCATGGCCGGCTTCTCGCCGCTGGTAGCCATCGTCACCTCCGACCGGCGAAGCTCGGACGATTTTGACTGGGAGCACGCCCTGGTGTCTTCCTACGTCGGAAAACCGCTCAATCCGCCGGCGGAGAAGAATTTTGTCGTCGGCGTCCTGGACACCGGCTCGGTGGTCGATCTGGCGGCGGGCGATAGCGCCCAAATCCTGGGACTGAAGGGCCGCTATCTCACAACGAACACTATGGGCATCGGTGGCGTCGGCGGGACGATAGATGCAACCATCACGATGCCCATTGGAGTCTTCGCCGCCGGTCTGGCCGCCGTCAGTCCGAATGGCCAGCTTGACCTGTCAAAACTGGTCGGGCACACGAACGTCTCGGTCCTGGCGTCGCCTGCCATCGAATGCGACGGCGACAGCCTCTCCGGCGTCGTGGGGACCCCCTTCCTGGCCTTCTACACCACGATCATCCGCGTGGACCAGCCGCGCAAGGTCGTCGTGCGCGGCAAGACCTACATCGGCCCGGACATCCAGATCTTGAGTTCCTACAAGCCACCGACCTCCGTGTATCGCCACAAGATTCCGATGGAGCTCGGCGGCTTGTCGCCCGTCAGCACGGCGAGCTACTACGCGTTCCCGGATTTTGACGACATCCTGGGCGAATGGTTCCCGATAGCACCGACGGCGCTGTCGATGGGCGCCATGATGCTCCCCACCGGCGGCTCGTTCTACGCCGAGGTGGGCCTGCTCCAGGGCCAAATCGGGCCGCTGAATATGCTGCAGACCGCCAGGATGCTCGTCGATACGGGGGCCCAGAGCTCGATCATCAGCTCGAATGTCGCGGCCAAGCTGAACTTGCCCCTGGAACCGGACTTCACGGCCCAGATCTGCGGTATCGGTGGCACCACGGAGGCGCCGGGCTACTATGTGGACTATGTCCGGATCAACGCCATGGGCGGCGCCCTGGAGTTCGAGCGCGTCCCGTTCATCGTCCTCGACATGGAGTCCCCCGAAGGCGGCTCGCTCGACGGCATTCTCGGCATGAACCTCTTCTGGAACCGCAATATCGTTCTGGAGCCGACCACCAGCGGTACGGGCTTCCTGCACATATCCAACCCCGTGCCGTTCGCCTACATCGACCTCAACCTCGACGACGTAGTGGATGCGACCGACTTCGCGATCTTTGCCGCCGCCTGGCGCACGACCCCAG
>Ga0315275_10004850_pt1 | contig 12653 bp, 9 predicted proteins | sample YL17G03_0_MG_FD_205557 | JGI IMG/M metagenome (GOLD analysis project Ga0315275, IMG submission 205557) | Sediment microbial communities from Yellowstone Lake, YNP, Wyoming, USA - YL17G03_0 | ecosystem: Environmental > Aquatic > Freshwater > Lake > Sediment | place: USA: Wyoming | collected... | reverse complement strand
CGATGGACGCCGTCGTCAGGAAGTTCGAGGCCAAGGTCCTGGAGTCGGATGTCGAGAAGGAGCTGAACGCCCGCGTCCAGCCGGAAGACGCTTATCTTTCCATCTCCTTTCCAGCCGCCGTCGAGAATTCATCCCGGCCCTACGCCCTCAAGGAAGAGCTCATCCGGCTGGCCACGCGGTTCGCCGGCGTCAGTATCGGGATCTACGGATTCGACCCCCAGGGTTATCATTCGAGCCTGGAGGCCGGAACATTTTATGATTCGAGGATCAAGTTCACCGGCTACAACCTGAAGAAGCTCAAGGACATCACCGCCGAGCTGGAAAGGGCCCTCAGGCGGAACCCCAGAACCAAGGACGTCCGGACGACCTCCAGCCGGTTCGGCTGGTGGCGTCCGGATTCATTCGAATACGTCCTCCGGATCGATCGGGAGGCGCTCCGGAAGTATGATGTCGATCCCCGGTCCCTCTTTTTCCACGTCCGGACGCTCCTGGCCGGCCGTTTCGGCGCGCCGACCCGGGCCCTCCTCGATGGAAAAGAGACGGACATCATCTTCAAGTTCCCGGAAGCCGATCAGATGGACCTCGGGCATCTCCAGGATGCGCTCCTGAATACAAAGGGGGGCGAATCCCTGAGGCTGGGGGAGGTCATGACCCTGGAAGAGAAGGCCGTGGCCGGCTCCATCGATCGGGAGGACCAACGGTTCCAGCAGACCGTCATGTGGGAGTTTCGGGGCCCTTCAAAGGCCGCCGATACCTTCAAAAGATCCGTCTTTTCCTCTCTGAAGTTGCCGCCGGGATTTTCGGTATCGATCGACGAGGAGGGACGGATGACCGGCGAGGAGAAAAACCGGATGGCGTTCGCCGGCGTCTTCGCCGTCATCATCATTTATATGGTCCTGGCCGCTCTTTATGAATCTCTGCTTCAGCCGTTCATCATCCTGCTTTCGGTGCCCTTGGCCTTGATCGGCGTCTTCGCGGCTTTCGTCATCGCCGGCTATCCCTTCGACTCCTCGGCCTACATCGGCGTCCTTCTCATGGCCGGCATCGTCGTCAACAACGCCATCCTTCTCGTAGACCACATCAACCTCAAAAGAAAGCGGGGGCTGCCTCGTCTGGAAGCGGTCATCACCGGGACGAGGGAGAGAATCCGGCCCGTTTTCATGACCACCGCGACCACCATCCTCGGCATGTTGCCCATGCTCTTTCTCCAGGCCAATGCCGGACGCCGGGACATTTGGTCGACGCTCGCCCTGTGCACGGTGGGCGGCCTTTCGAGCTCGACGATCTTCATCTTCATCATCATTCCCATCTTCTATTATTATGGAGAACGAAAATGATCTTTTCCAAAAGAACCCTGGCGTTTTCCCTGGGGATCATCTTCGTCGCCGCGCTCTCCTATGTCTTCATGCTGAAGAACGGACGGACGCGCGACGGGGACGCGACGGCCGAAGAGGTTGATCAGCCGGCGGCGCCGGGCGCGGCCGGCCGGGTCGAAGAAACACCGCTTCCGGTCAAGGCGGTCCGGGTCGGGCGGGGCGACCTCGTCATCCGACTTAAGTCGCCCGGGGAAGCCTTCACGGAGAAGAAGGCTTTGATCAAAGCCGAAGTGCCCGGAGTCGTCAAAGAGGTCAAAGCCGAGGAGGGGAAGACCGTCCGGGCGGGCGAAGTTCTAGTCGTTTTGGACGATCATAGTTCCCGTCTCCGGCTCGAGAAGGCGGAGGCCGAAAGGCTCAACAGGCTTTCTGAGATGCTCTTGGAGAACCAGTTTGGCGAACCGGAACGGAAATCCTCGGGCTCGATGACAGAAGAGCTGTGCCTGTCGAACGAAGAGTTTGAAAAGGCAGCCTCCCGCCTGGCCATGGGCGAGATCGGGCGGGCCGAATACGACAAGGTCCGGAACGCCCATGAAGTCCTCCTTATCGAGGCCGGGATGAAGAAGGACGAGATTCAGGCGGCGGCCAAAGGTCTTACCCAGGCAGAGATCGAAGTCGCCATCGCCCGCATGGAACTGGAGAAGACGAAGGTCCAGGCCCCGTTCGAGGGCATCGTGACCGGAGTCAAGGCTTCGATAGGGGAGAGCGTCAGCCCCGGTCAAGACCTCTTCACCCTGGTCGATATCCGGGAGATCCGGCTTGAAGCCAGGGTCCTGGAAAGCGAGATCGGCCGGATAAAAACCGGCCGGGAGGCGGACATCAGGTTCGCCGCTTATCCGGGCCGAGTCTTCCGGGGGAAGGTCCGGGCCGTGAGCCCGGTGGTCGACCCGGAGACCAGGACATGCGGCGTCCACATCGACCTCGACAATCCATCAGGGGAGATCAAGCCCGGCATGCATGCCGAGGTCGAGATCGCTGCCGAAATCTTTAGGGACCGACTCCTCGTCCCCCAGGAGGCCGTGCTTGTCCGGGGAGGCCGGAAGCTCGTCTTCGTCGTAGGGGACAGCCTGGCCAAGTGGAGGTACATCGAGCCGGGATTGGAGAACGAACGCTTCGTCGAGGTCCTGGAAGGCGTCAAGGAGGGGGACGAAATCATCACCGACGGCCATCTGACACTTGCCCATGATGCCGAGGTCAAGATCGTCGAGTGAAAATCCCGGAACTTGCGAAAACCGCGACTCTGTCCGATAATAGGCTTCGTTCAAACCCATGGAGGCGAAGATGGCCGCTTTTTCCTTGGCAGACATCCGGGCGAGGATCGCCAGGTTCCCGAGAGTCGAGCTCATCCACCTGCCGACGCCGCTCAGGAAACTCGACGCGTTGACGGCCGAACTAGGCGGGCCCGAGATCTACATCAAGCGCGACGACCTGACGGGCCTGGCTTTCGGCGGCAACAAGTCGCGGAAGCTCGAATTCATCCTGGCCGACATCCTCGAAAAAAAGGCCAACACCGTCATCACATGGGGTAGCCTCCAGTCGAACTGGTGCCTGCAGACCGCCGCGGCGGCCAGAAAATACGGGGTCGATCCCATCCTCGTCCTTTTCAAATCTTATGACCTCCCGGCCGGATTCGACGGGAATATGCTGCTCGAGCGCATCCTGGACGCGGACATCCGGATCAGAGAGGGGCGCAAGGGCAAGGTCGTCACCATTGGGGAAACGATCGGACTTCTGAACGAGATCGCAAACGAGGAGCGGAAAAAAGGGCGCCGGCCGTACGTCGTGCCTGTCGGAGGCTCCATGATCGCGGGGGACATGACCCGGCCGCTGGGGGCCGTCAGTTACGTAAATGCCTTTGGCGAGATGCTGGAGCAGACCGCGGCCCTGGGATTCGTCCCGGACGCCGTCATCCACGCTACGGGATCGGGGGGGACCCAGGGCGGATTGCTCATCGGCGCCGCGGCCCTGACCGAGGGATGCCGGGTCGTCGGCATCAGCGTCTCCGACGAGAAAGAGATCTTCTCGGGCTGGGTCCGGGAGATCGCCGAAGCGGCCGATAAAACGATGGGACTCGGGCTCACGATCAGCGGGGAAGACATCATCGTTCTCGATGAATATATGAAGGATGGCTATGGCGTCGTCAACAAGGACGTGGCTGAGGTCATCCGCCTCGTCTTCCGGACGGAAGGCATCGTCCTGGATCCGGTTTACACCTCCAAAGCGATGATCGGCTTCATCGACCTCGTCGGCAAGGGCTATTTCAAAAAGGGCGAGAGGGTCGTCTTCTTCCACACCGGCGGGACCCCGACCCTTTTCCCGAACCGGGACGCGCTTGTCGAATATCTTAAATCATGAGGGACGTCTCTTACCTTTTTTCCGGGCTCTTCAGGTACTTCAAGAACTCGCTGTCCGTGGAGAGCAGCAGCCACGTCTCTTTTTCCAACGCCGTCCGGTAGGTCTCGAGCGTCTTCATAAACTGGTAGAACTCGGGGTCCAGGTTGTACGCCTGAGCGTAGACCTTTGTCGCCTCAGCATCCGCCTTCCCCTTGATCTCCTGGGCCTGGCGATAGGCTTCGGACTGGATCCTCTTCAGTTCCTTTTCTTTCTGGCCGCGGATCTCCGCGCTCTTGCCGTCGCCCTCGGACCTGTACTTGGCGGCTATCCGCTGGCGTTCGGCGATCATCCGGTCGAACACCTTTTTCTGGACCTCATCCACGTAGTTCACCCTCATGATCTGGACATCCTTGAGTTCGACCCCGAATTCGGACGTGATCTTCGATGCATTCTCCAGGATCAGTCTGGACAACTTGAGCCGGCCGACCTCGATAACTCCGATGACCCCCGAGAGGTCGAGGAGGGCCGCCTCCTCGCTCAATTCGAATTTGCGGTTCGAGGAACGGACGATCTCGATCAGATCGTGGTTGGCGATGATGTTCCTGGTCTCGCCGTCAACGACGTCGTCCAGCCGCGACTGGCCGCCCCGTTCATCCCTGACCCTCTGGAAAAAGACAAGCGGGTTGCTGATCCGCCACCGACAATAAGTGTCCACCCAGATGTATTTTTTGTCCTTCGTCGGGATCTGGTTCGGGTCGCCGTTCCATTCGAGCCAGCGTTTCTCAAAATAATTGGCTTTCTGGACGAAAGGGACCTTCATGTGCAGACCAGCCTTGGTCACGGCTCCGCCGATAGGCTCGCCGAACTGGGTGATGATGACCTGGTTCATCTCGGTGACGACGTAGATGGAGTCGATCAGGACGAGGAGCGCGATGAACCCGAGCCCGACAAGGATGGCGTTCCTGGTCGATGTCTTCACTTCTTCACCTCCTCGCCGAGGTTGAGCAAGGGGAGGACCCCCTTCTGGCTCTGGTCGATAATGATCTTTTTGGTGAGCTTGGGGAAGACCTCATTGAGGGTTTCGAGGTAGAGCCGCTTCCGGGTAACGGCCGGGGCTTTGACGTATTCCCGGTAGATGCTGGAGAACCTACTCGCATCGCCCAGCGCGTTGTTCACCCGTTCCGTGGCATAGCCTTCCGAAGCGCGGAGCACCTGGTCCGCTTCGCCCGTGGCCTTGGGGATCTCCCGGTTGTACTCGGACCAGGCTTCGTTGATCTTCCGCTCTTTCTCCTGCAGGGCTTCGTTCACGTCGTTGAACGAAGGCTTGACGAGGTCCGGCGGATTGACGTCCTGGAAGATGAGCTGGTTGACGTCGATGCCGATCTCGTAGGCGTCGCAGAGCTGCTGAAGAACGTCCTTAGCCTCGTTGGCGATCCTGGCCCGGCCGACCGTGATGACCTCGTCGACGGAGTTGTCGCCGACGATGCGCCTGACAACGGCTTCGGTCATGCCCCGGAAGGTCGTCGTGGCTTCCCTCATCTTGAACAGGAATTTGTACGGATCCTTGATTTTATACTGGACGATCCACTCCGCCACCACGACGTTCAGATCCCCCGTCAGCATCACGGATTCGGATTTGGTGGAGGCGTTGCTGATGTACTCCGACTGAATTCCGGGCTTCGCCGTGCGGAAGCCGAACTCCAGCTTGAGCTGGCGTTGGACAGGGACCCTGGTCATGGTCTCGATCCCAAGGGGAAGCTTAAAGTGAAGCCCCGGCTCGGTCGTCCGGGCATACTTACCGAAGCGGAGGATGAGGCCCATCTCTTCGGGGCTGATCTGGTAAGCGGACCCGTAGAGAAGGACGATCGCGACGATGCCGATAATGACCCATTGGAGAACATTTTTACTGATCTTCGGCATCTTGAAGTTGATGTCTATCGGAAGACGAAAATCATCGTTCATTCTGACCTCCTTGTTGGATTAGCATTTTCGGTTCTCTTCCATTCAGCGACCCACACAAAACATAAGAGAACCGCGTTTTTTTTATTATAACACAGCCTATCCACGAGATGAACCTAATTCGAGTTTTTTTTCGAGGCCGGCCAACTCGGCTTCCTCAACCCGCAGGGAATGGGCCTCGAGGGCTTTTGGCGCCTTGAGGCCGCTGCCCGTCAGAACGAGGACGGCGGTCTCCTCTTGAGACAGCTTTTTATTTTTGGAAAGCCTGATCAGTGCGGCCAGCGTCACGGCCGATTCGGGCTGGCAAAAGAGGCCTTCCTTGGAGGCGAGCATTCTCTGGGCGTCAAGGATCTCGTTGTCCGGAACGGAGATGATGAGGCCGTCATGATCCCGGATCATTCTCAGGACCGCATTTCCTCCCGGGGGGGCCGGATTGGATATGGCGTGGGCGATGGTATCCGCCTTGTCGAGACGCTCATAACGATTTTCCCCGGCCTCGAAAGCGCGGGCGAGAGGTGCGCATCCCTGGGCCTGGACGCCGACGATGGTCGGGAAGCGATGGAGGAAACCTTCCGCAAGAAGATCTTCGAAGGAACGCATGAGGCCGATAAGATGCCCGCCTGAACTTAGGGGGACGAAGACATAGTCCGGAGATCGCCTGCCGAGACCTTGGAAGATCTCGAAGCCCGTGATCTTGTAACCCTCGACCCGGACGGGGTCGAGGGAATTCATGAAATAAACGCCCAGCTTCTTCCCGATTTCGAGGCTGTGATAAAAGAGACGGCCGTAATCACCTTTGACCCTGACCAGGCGCGGTCCGAAGATCCCCGCGGCCAATAGACTCGATAACGAGGTTTCTTCTTTGAGCAGGACCACCGTTTCGAGACCCGCCCGGGCGCCGTATGCTGCCGTGGAAGCCGCCATGTTGCCCGTCGAGACCGTGCCGATGCGGTCGATTCCGAGGGAAACGGCCTTCTGGACGGCGACCGAGGTTCCCCGGTCCTTAAAGCTAAGAGTGGGGTTCTGGGCCTCGCACTTGGCATAGGTCAGTGGCAATCCGTCCAGTCCGCCGACCTTGTTCAGCTTCACAAGTGGGGTGTTCCCTTCGCCGAGGCTCAGACTCGTGTCGATACGCTCAAGAGGGAGGAAATCCAGGTATCTCTTCAACGGATGTTCTTCATTCGTTTTGATCTGCCTTTGACCGTGCTTGCGGACGAAGAACATGGGTTCGCGACATTCGGGGCAGAATGGGGAAAAAACATCGAGGGGATAATGTTTCTTGCAAAAGAGGCATTCGAGAACATCCATGACGCGCTCCTTCGGGGGATCTTAGTCCAGTTTATCCATTTTTCAGTCCGGACGCAAAGAAGGCCCGGCACGTCCAAAATTTCGACAATTGGAAGGAACCGTTGCTAAACGCCGGAAAGGGCGATAAAATCCTGACCTGGCGCCGGATTATGAAAGAAGACACGCATTTCATGCGCAGGGCTTTGGCCCAGGCCGAAAAGGCCGTTGAAAGGGGAGAGGTGCCGGTGGGGGCTGTCGTCGTCAAGGACGGCACGATCATCGGCCGGGGCTGGAACCGGTCGATCTTGAAGAAAGACCCGACGGCCCACGCAGAGATCATCGCCCTGCGTACCGCCGCTAAAAAGCTCGGGAACTATCGCCTTTCGGGGTGCGACCTCTATGTCACCCTGGAGCCCTGCATGATGTGCCTGGGAGCCGTTGTCCACGCCAGGATCCGTCGCCTCATCTACGGCGCCCCGGACCCCAAGTCCGGCGCCGTCCGGTCCGTCATTCAATTCCCGTTCCAAAAGCTGAACCATCGGCCGGATATCGTCGCCGGCGTCCTGGCCGATGACTGCAGCCGTCTCCTCCGGGATTTCTTCAAGGCCCGGAGATGACTTTCATTTCCTATTTTTCCCTTGATAAAACCCGCGAAGTGGATAAAATGAGGGACTGTACGGAGAGGTGGCCGAGTGGTTGAAGGCGTCGGTCTCGAAAACCGATATACTGAGCAATCGGTATCGCGGGTTCGAATCCCGCCCTCTCCGCCATGCCTCACGTTTAGGAACTCATGAAGAGCGTCAACATCATCGTTGCCGGTTTCGGCCGGGTCGGCCGTGCCTTCTGCAAGATCGTCGAGGACAAGCGCGCGGTCTGCCGGGAGCGCTACGGACTCGACCTCATCCTCAGGGCTGTCTTCAAGAGGGATGGGGGTAAATTCGGCGACACCCCCCTTTTCATTGAGCCATCCCTTACGGACGCACCGCTAGGGGCCCAGAAAAGCCCCGACTGGAAACCGGGGCTCCGTGTCCAGGACATCATCGGGAACCTTGATCCCGGGGTCTTGGTCGAGTGCACGCCCTCCGACCTGCGAACCGGCGAACCGGGCTTGTCCTACCTTACGGCGGCCCTTGATCAAGGCTGGCATGCCGTCGCGGCAAGCAAGGGAGCGCTGGTCCTCAGATTCAAAGAGCTTATCGGCCTGGCCCGCCGGAACGGCGTCCAGTTGAAGTTCAGCGGTGCGGCCGCGGCCGCCCTGCCGACTCTTGATGTCGGCATTGGATCTCTTGCCGGCGCTGATGTCCTCGGGATCGAAGGCATCCTCAATGGCACCACGAATTTCATCATGACCAGAATGGGCGAGGGTCAGGATTACGAGCAGGCCCTAAGTGAGGCCCAGGACAAAGGTATCGCCGAGCTCGATCCCACTCTTGACGTCGACGGCTGGGACACGGCCTGCAAACTTCTTCTCATCAGCAATGCGGTCATGAGAACGGATTTCAGTTTAGGCGAGATCCAGGTGGCAGGCATCCGGGGCATCTCTCAAGAACTTGTCCTCAAGGCAGGTCAGCTGGGAAAGGCGATCAAACTTATGGGGAAGTGCTCGAAGGACGAACCGGACCACCCCTGGAAGCTCGAAGTGGGCCTGGCCCTGCTCGATCCTTCGCACCCTCTTTACGGCGTGAATGGGACGACTAAGGGGATCACGTTCTACACGGACACCATGGGCTCGGTGACCGTCATAGGCGGCAAGTCCGACCCCGTCGGCACGGGGGCCTCCCTCTTAAAAGACATCATCGGCATCTACCATGATCGCTAAGGGCCATCGATGACGGCGGCCAAAATTGACCTCATCTTCATTTTTTGATAACGTAAGGGTTCCGCGCGGGTGGCCGCGATGCAAGGAACGACCGAGGAGAGGTGTCCGAGTGGCTTAAGGAGCACGCTTGGAAAGCGTGTGTGCGCCGTAAGGTGTACCGCGGGTTCGAATCCCGCCCTCTCCGCCGGCATAAATACGGCGGGAAATCAAGATCGCAAGGAGCAAAGACAATGGACAGCAAAGACCTGATCCTTATCGAAGACCTCTACGGCGCCCATAACTACCATCCCCTGGATGTCGTCGTCAGCAAGGCCAAGGGGATTTGGATGTGGGACGTGGAAGGGAAGAAGTATCTCGACTTCCTGAGCTCTTACTCGGCGGTCAACCAGGGTCATTGCCACCCCAGGATCATCAAGGCCCTTCAGGGCCAAGCCAGGAACCTGACCCTGACCTCCAGGGCCTTCCGCAATGACCAGTGGCCCATGCTGGCCAAGGAGCTCTGCGATTGGACCGGTTACAGCATGGTCCTGCCCATGAACTCCGGGGCCGAGGCCGTCGAGACGGCTATCAAGACCGCCCGAAAATGGGGCTATCAAAAAAAAGGCATCCCCGAAGGCAGGGCCGAGATCATCGCTTGTTCCAATAATTTCCACGGCCGGACAGTAACCGTGATCAGCTTCTCCACGGAGCCCCTGTATCGTGACGACTTCGGTCCCTTCACTCCCGGCTTCCCCATCATTCCCTTCGGCGATGCCGAAACCCTGGAAAAAGCGATCACTCCGAACACCGCCGCGTTCATCGTCGAGCCCATCCAGGCCGAGGCGGGCATCCTGATCCCTGCCGAAGGCTATCTCAAGAAAGCCAAGGAGATCTGCGAAAAGAACAATGTCCTCTTCATCGCCGACGAGATCCAGACCGGTTTGGGACGGGTCGGCAAGCTTTTCGCGTGCGACTATGAGGGCGTCAAGCCCGACATGACCGTCATCGGGAAATCTCTTGGCGGCGGATGTTATCCCATCTCTGCCGTCCTGTCGAACCGGGAGATTCTGGGCGTCTTCAAGCCCGGTGAGCACGGCTCCACGTTCGGCGGCAATCCCCTGGCCTGCGCTGTGGCCCGCGAGGCCATCCGAGTGACCCGGGAAGAGAAACTCGTTGAGAACGCGGCCGAACTGGGCGGATACTTCCTGGCCAAACTCCGAACGATCAGGAGCAAGCATATCAAAGAGATCCGCGGCCGCGGCCTGCTCATCGGAGTCGAACTCCATCCCGAAGCCGGAGGAGCAAGGCGGTTCTGTGAAGAGCTGATGAAGGAAGGCCTTCTCTGTAAGGAGACCCATGAGAACGTCATCCGCTTCGCACCGCCCCTGGTCAGCAGAGAAAAGGACCTCAATTGGGCTTACAAGCGGATCAAAACTGTCTTCAAACGCCTGGCCTGAGATCAGAGTGTATCGCCGGAGCCGCCTTTCGGACCGCCTGACATGTGTCGCCTTAAGAGGACAGGTCTTTAGGCTCGCGCCCGGGGATTCCCTGGAGTGGTCTTTGGCATGGATTTTGCTGAAGATTTCAATGGAGAGGAGGAACGCCGGATGAAAAAATACGCCTGGATCGCGGGTCTTATCCTTCTGGCCCTGTCGGCGGCCTGTCTGGTCTATGTCCCCTACGGTGAGGACGGCAGACCCGTTCCGCGTGGGCAGACCTATGACCGGGATTACGGAAGCGGAGGACTGGACGAGGGATATTTCTATGAATACCTCTCGCCCTACGGGAACTGGGTCAACAATCCGCCCCATGGATACGTCTGGGTGCCGCGCCACATGCGGCACGGTTGGCGCCCCTATACGGCTGGACGATGGGTATGGACGGACTACGGCTGGACCTGGGTTTCGAACTTTGAATGGGGCTGGGTGCCTTTCCACTACGGACGATGGGGCTGGGACCGCGGCCTAGGCTGGTTCTGGGTCCCTGACACCGTCTGGGGGCCGGCCTGGGTGACTTGGCGAGCGGGCGACTTCTACATGGGTTGGGCGCCGCTGCCGCCGGAGGCGGAGTTCATTCCCGGCCTGGGGATCCGGTCCTTTGATTTCGACTTCCCTCCGCACTATTGGATTTTCGTGGACGCCCGCCACTTCATGTATGACAGGCTGGACCGTTACGTCCTTCCCTTTGAGCGAAATTATACGATCATCGACTTCACCATGATCAACGGCGGGATCCACGTCCGCGGCGACCGCGTGTTCAATGAAGGGATCGACATTGAACGTGTTCGCAGGTTCACGCGGCAGGAGGTCACGAGGTTCGAGCTTCGCGATCCCAACCGGCCGGGGCCCTCACGGATCGAAGGAAGCAATATCTTTCTCCATAAACCCTCCATTTCCAAGAACCAGTTGGCGAGGCCGAAGACCTCTCTGAGTCGAGACGAAGCGGAGGAAAAGATCCCAATGGAAGAGATCGAGGACGAAGCGGCCGGGGGCATGGCACTCAGGGATGACCAGAAACGGGAAAAGAGACTGCTCGAAGAAAGCCAGGACGTTGAGGTCAACGAGATCCGGCGAAAGGTGGAAGACGACAAGAAACTAGCCCGGACCCTTAACGAAAAAGAGAAAGTCGAAGAGGAATATAAGACCAAGGTGACGGCGCTCAGGAAAAAACACGAGACCGAGAAATCCGAACTTGACCGGCGCCACAAAGAGGAAGAGGACAAGGTCAAGAAAGCAAAGATCAGAAAAAAGGATTGAAAGTCATGACGCCGAGAAGATATCGCTCCATGGAATCGCGCTTTTGCCTGGATCGGCGGCAGTTCTTCAAAGCGGGCGGCGCGGCCGGGGCCGCGGCCGGACTCGGCCTCCTCGCCGGACGCTCGCTTGCTTTCGCCCAGAACGCCGCGCCCGTAAAGATCGAAAAGCCAAAAACCAACATCGATGAGGCCGTAAAGGCCCCCAGGACCAAGTACTCTCTCCCCGGGCCCTTCCCGGGCAGGGTCGTCGAGGTCCACGACCCGAAATGCCTGACGGACGGCAAGGTTGACGCCGCCCTCATCGGAAGCATGTTCGAGAAGGGGCTTACGCGCTTGACGGGCAAAAGCCTCAAGGAGAGCTTCCCGCTCTTTTTTGAGAAAAACGACATCGTCGGCATCAAGGTCAACCCGGTCGGCGCGGGCCTGATCAGCACGCGTCTCGAGGTCGTGGACGCCGTCGTCGATTGGCTCGCCTCGGCCGGCCTGCCGCGCCGGAACATCATCATCTGGGACCGGTTCGACTACATGCTCAAGGACGCGGGCTTCACCGCCGAGAGGTATCCCGGAGTCGGCATCGAAGGCCTTCAGACCATGGACGAGGCGGCCGCCGAAGGGAAGACCAAGGACAACAGCCGCTGGCTCAAGCCGGACGGGACCCACATCAGCACGGACAACTTCGACATGGACGTCTACTATTGGGCCGACGTGGAAGGCCCCAAGGACGAGCCCTATCTCAACCAGCACGTTTTCAACGGTAAGTATTCCTACTTCGGGAAGCTCCTGACCCGGAAACTGACCAAGATCATCAACGTGCCCGTTTTCAAGAACACCGGCAACGCCGTATCGATGGCCACCAAGAACATCGGCTACGGCGCCGTTTGCAACACGAACAGACTCCATCAACCGCTCTTCCTCGATGTTTGCGTCGAAGTCCCTGCCTTTCCGGCCGTTCGGGACAAGCTTGTCCTGAACATCACCGACGGGATCAAGGCCCAGTACGAAGGCGGCCCCGGCGCCGAAGCCAAGTTCATTTACGATTTCGGAACCCTCTTTTTCGGGACGGACCCGTTCGCCCTCGATCTTGTCTGCCATGGCCTCATCGTGGAAAAGCGGAAAGCCATGGGGATCAAGGTCAACGAACATCCCA
>Ga0315275_10004849_pt1 | contig 12654 bp, 10 predicted proteins | sample YL17G03_0_MG_FD_205557 | JGI IMG/M metagenome (GOLD analysis project Ga0315275, IMG submission 205557) | Sediment microbial communities from Yellowstone Lake, YNP, Wyoming, USA - YL17G03_0 | ecosystem: Environmental > Aquatic > Freshwater > Lake > Sediment | place: USA: Wyoming | collected... | reverse complement strand
TCAGCACAGCCGCACTGTTCGGCCTGCTGGGCGAGAACGTCATCCAGGCGGCCCCGGCGGTTGTCCTCAAAGAGCTGGGCAAGATCGCACTGGTGGGAAGTCAGGCTGCGGCGGCAGCCGGGGCAGGCGCCGCTGCAACGGCGTCCAGCGCGGGCGCCCAAGCGGCGGCCGGCGTGCTCACGGGCATCAAGATCAAGGTAGTTACCGCCGTGGCAGTAGCGGTAGTCGGCGTCGGCTCGGTCGTCACATATAACGAGGTTACACGGCCTCCAAAGCCTGCGCCATCCGTACAGCCGACCGCCACGACGCGATATAGCGGGGGCTCGTCAGCGATGTCGTCACAGCCCGTGGCGGCGCAACCAGGCCCCCGCACGGGCAACGCAACGCAAAGCCCGGACTTGTCGGAATTGGAGAGGGCGGCGTGGGAGCAGATATTTGCCGAGCATAAGGGCGGCGCGCCTCCCGCCGGGCCTGCTCCTGAGCCTGTTGATACGCCCAACGAGCCTTCTGCAGAGGTTCCGATTACCGGCTTTGCGATGGGAGCCACCGGCCCCGAAGGCCCCCCCGCCGAGACGCCTCAAGAACCCGCCGAAGTGGAGCCAAACGAACCTCCGGCAGGCTATGGCGGAATGGGCGGGGCCTTCTTCGGCACATCTTACGAGACACCGCAACCACCGGAGCCACCACAGCCTCCGCCGCCTCCTGATCCCAACAGCCCTGAGCAAGGGTAAGCTGAGCGTCGAGATTAGATGGGGGCGTGAGCTTAGGTGATAAGGGCATCTGCGACAATCGCACTACGAAGGGAGCCATCGGTGGGACACACAGAGCGGAATTTGTTCATTGTGCTTTTGATCCTGGTTTCTGCGGCGTCGCTCTGCACGGCGGAGTCCGTGCCGAGTACGCCGAGGCCGTACCGTTCCGCGGTTCTTGAACTGCTGGCCCGGTACGCCCAGGTGCAGCCCGCTAAGCCTGAACCCGGTTCCCAAACAGGTCTTGGCGGCGAAGAGACCCGCGCGTCCGGCGGAGCTCGCATAGTCCATTTTCCCGCCGACAGATCGTTGGGGAAGCTCTACACGCAAGATGCCGATACTGTCAGAGAGCTCACGTATTGGTTCCATTGGACCGGGACGGGGGAGGGCGAGCCGGAATATCTTTGTGAGGCGCAGGGGGACGTTCAGGTTCCTGCGGGCAAGCGGCTGAGCCTGACGGTCAGCAAGGCTGGCAACCGGGGCAAGCTGGTTCTGCGTTTGAAATTGGCTTTGATCGTTTGAAATTGGCTTTGTTTTGGCTTTGTTTTGGATGACGTTCGTGGTTCATTGTTCGTCGTTCTTTGGCATAAGCCTTTGTTCGTACTGTACTTAGGTTTATATTGCCCATTTTGAAATTGGCTTTGTTTTGCATAATCGACTGATGCCCACAAAGGAACCACAGATTGCCCAGATTGCCACAGGTGAACACAGATTGTTGCTGGCCACGAGTTTTCACGAGTCTTGACTACATAGGGTTGGCCTTTGATTTGTCTGTCTGGCATGGTTTGTTTTCCGGGCTTTTAGTGATACGATTCCATTATGTTAGTTTGATGAGTATTATACTATATCTTATGTTGGGTGTCAAGTTAATTTTAACCACAGATTTCACAGATTTTCGCGGATTTTGTGGATTGAGTTGCCGCTAAGGAGACAGAGGACACAGAGATAAGATCAAGAAGAATTGGACACGGATGAGAGTCGGACTGATTGCAATTTTCCCTAATTCTATTGTGTTTCGCTTATAGTCTTCAAACCCTTAATCCATACTACGAGTTGAGATTTGGTCAGGTTGACGTCAGTGAAAGGGAGATCGTTCTCTTTATGGACAACGCGGCTGTTCCGAAAATCATTCATTTTTACAACTATAGTCAGTAAGTCCATCGCTCCCTTTACCTTAAATTTTGCTTTGAGGGCTTCAAAAACACCAGCTATCTTCGTATTGTCATTCATGGCGTAATCTATGCAATTGCGAAGTAAACCAAGGGGGGAAATACCGTTATTGAAGACGAGAGTTTTCTTCAAATTCTGCGCGATGTTCTCGTAGCGGTTTCTTTCACGCTTTGGGATTTCTTCCAAATAAGGCGTAAACCATGCCTTTTGCTCCGGAACGGAGGAAGGCACCTCCGGTAACAGCCGACGCTTGATTATACCCTTTGCCGCCTCATCGACGGAACCGAGCAGTGCCTGAAAAACGGGACCGTAGTCAATGTCAGATTTATTCTCAAGAAATCTAAACAATGAAATTGCCTGCTCCACAGCCTTACGGTATCGGCCCGGCAAAGATTTCAGAATGGCATCGTCAACTAAACCTTTTAGTTCAGGACCTTTATATTCTTCGATTCCTGTTGCGGATGCAAATAAGGGACACTGAACCTTAAAATCCTCCTCGGTAAGCAAATTCTGCAAGGCCGGAGCACACGTTCGGGCAAGGTCGTTTACTGTATCGCCGCTGAGTCTTTCAAAGACTCCCTGTGGGACATAGAGATAGTCCCATTTACGGGTTTTCGATGAAGCGGATTTGCACCATTCGACAGCCGCTTTTACCTTGCGCGGCACGTCTATATCCTCACGGCCTTTTGTTTCGACTACGTAATAATGTCCTTGTGTTGCCCTAACGAAAAAATCAGGGGTATAAAAAGCTAATTGTCCGGCACCGCCCAGATAGTCAATACGAAGACACTGCGGTCCGGCGTTCTTGGCAAAAGCGCCAACATCAGAAGCACGTTCCAGAAACTTTGTCATTGCCACTTCAAGTTCGCGATTGCAGGGGACAAGGTTAAATAATGTTTTGCCTGCCTCAAGTACAGGATGTCTTTCGCTGTGAGTTACCTGATAAGGTTTCCATGATACAAGAGATATGGATTCTCTTTCTTTTGTGCGTGTTTCCGTTGTTATTGTTCTGGCACGAATCAGAGGGACAAAGACGGCCCGGATATGTTCAGCCACGTCAGAATCACCCAAACGGGTGATAAGCTGCTGGTCGAAAAGGTCGGTTTTTTTCTCAAACAACATCTCTTCGAGAAACGTTTGAACGAGCGGCGCGAGCGCCGAATGTAATCCCCTCAGCTTGCAGATTGTTTCCAACTGTTTGACAAAATATGAAACAGCACCGAAGCCACTCTCCAAAAGCGGCAGGTGAATCTTGAGTTTCTCTACAAGTTCACCAGTGAAAAGATGTCGCCCTTCGTAGTTTATTTCTGTTGGCCCTTTTGAGCCAAGAGGCAGGGGTTTATATTTAGAGAACTCTTTCTTTACGTCCTCGATTGTCAGCCCCTTCAAAGTGGGAATTATGCGATGTCCGGGGCTTAGAGGCGGCACTACAATATCCAGTTTTCTAATATCCTTGCGGGCCTCGTCAGGATAAATCGAAACCGTAGTCGCAGGAATCCTGTCAACGTCTATAATTTCTATCGGCAGACCTTCCTGAGCAAGCTCCTGTTGATACAAACTTGCAAAAGCAGGATGGTCAACGACCGTAACTAATTCGTTTGCACCACCAGGCGGTGTTATCCTTCTAAGTCCTCTGCCAAGTGTCTGCTCAGGAAGGATATTGGCCTTTGAACTATAAGGACGCAAAGGGACTATGGTAGTAACATTGCGAATATCCCACCCTTCTCGCAGCATTAGAACAGAGACGATGCAACTATAAGGGCTGGTGTTGTGGTCAAGCTCACGACTGAGCTTTCGCAGGGCTTTTAAGTCCTCATCGCTTATCTCTTTTACGCTTTCCTCAAAAACAATCTTTGCATTTTGGCCTTTGCCAACCTTTTTGACTTTACCTTTGAGGTTGGTATGCAGGTTTATCGTCTTGCCGTTTAGCTCCTTAAATGCTTCATCGCTATTCAATCTGTTTGCTATATCATCCGCCGCCTTTGTGTCCTCGCACATTACAAAAATCAATGCCTTTTTTTCGCTCCTTTTCCATTCCTGCTGACTTGCCTTCCATCGCTCATAACCAAGCCGCAGATGTCTGTCGAATATATAGGCAGCATTGTCACCGGGTTCTTCGGATAGTTTTTGGTCGGCCCTGCCGATTATGGGTGTTTTGACAATACCGGCGTCAACTGCCTCACCAAGCGGAGTGTCGCAGATAATGTGCTTAAAGAGTTGGCCTTTGTTGTCTTTGGGCGTTGCGCTGAAATCAAGCTGAGCGACAATACCGCCGCCTGTGCGGGATTCTATCGCATTGTGCAGGTAATTTATTGCCTCATTCCAAGCCGAATCCGGATCCCAGACGTGATGCGCCTCGTCATTAAGAATCATTATTCCCTTATGAGAGGTTATCCGGTCTCTCAAAGCTGCGCCAGTATCAAGGGCTTTCGATTTAGAAACGGACGGCCCCACCCATTCATAAGTTTCACCATCTTTTTTTGACTTACGCTTTGACATATCATAAAGGCGGTGGATATTTGTCAAATATAGCGTCCCGCCGGTCGCGGCTCCGCTTGCCTCATCTTGCAAAACAACGGATAAGTTCCAATCACCCCGCCATTCAGCAGGGATAAGGGGGTCGGAATCGAATATATCAGGGCCACCTTCAACAGGTTTGAAATCCTCACGCAGCCGTTCGTAAACGGTAAGATTAGGCGCTACAGCCACAAAGTGCCTTGCCATTTCGGAATCGGATTCTCGCAGAGAATGAAAATAACTCCAGACCATAGCCAGCGACATCACTTTTGTTTTGCCTGAGCCGGTCGCCATTTTGAAGGCGTAACGACCCCACAGGTCTTCTTCTTCGGTGATACCCAGAGCCATCAATTCGGCGTTTGTTCCGCTGAATTCTGCGACAATCTGAGAGAGACAATTAAGATGACGGACTTCTTTGAGATAGATAATCGTTTCAATCGCTTCGCGCTGGCAGAAATAGTAGTTGAATGGGTATTCCTCACCGTTATCGGCTTTCTTGCGATGACTACGGTTAAACCAATGATTTAATAAATACCTCGTTGTATCGCTTGCACCGGCGTAAAACCCTTCCCGCCAGTCCCGAACACCGGAGCGAAGGTTTTGGGCAATGGTGATAGGCGTAGGACGCCTGCCTTTGATAATCTTTGCCGGGTCACCGAATTTATCCGCCTTTACACGATGCGAATCAGGTTCTTCCCAGGGCAGGAAAAGCGGCTCAAGTGCGGCAGGATTGATTACAAAACCGTTTTTATTTTCGGTCATAAAAAATCCTCAACTTTTCTGATTTTTCCTGTTGACCAAAGGGCCAAATGGTCGTATATTATAAGTAATCCAGTTATCTGGAGGTGGATGGCACAAGCCATCGGGCCCGAAAGGGCCTTTTTTATTAACGGCAGACATGTGCAGGAATAACCGTAGGTTGCCCTCAGGGCAGCAGCGCATAATGCGTGGGATCCTACGGCCTGGGGTCTGCTCTGGGTTTTTCACTCGTTCCGCCCTCCTGTGTTTCTGTGATTACCTTCAAACTGGGAACATTTATGAAGTGTTTTCCATTGTGAGTTACCAGAGGAAGTTCAAATGCCAAAGCCGTCGCTGCAATCCACGCATCCGGCTTGTCGATTGACCTCCCATCCTTGCAGAGGCAAGCAAAAAGCTTTGCATACTTTTGAGCAACCGTCTTGTCGTATGGAAGTACGACGAAGTTGCGGAGCCTCTGCTCCAGCAACTCTCGTTTCTTATCGCCCCAATTACGCAATTCAGCCCACAGATATAACTCGCCAATAGTAACGAACGCTACACACGTAGTCTTGTTCTTAAGATGCTTGAGATAAGCATCGGCGATACTGTGTCCCTTCATCAGATACGAAATAACATTGGTGTCTACCAGTACCTTCTCCATCCTCACTCATTGCCTCCCATGATCTCGCTTTCGCGGGATTGAACAACCCACTCCTCAAAGCCATCGTCTACGTCTCCCGGCCAGCCACCGAGTAACATTCGTGCATCTGAAATCGGAACAACTCCCTGAGCCTTCGCAAGTTCCTCTACAGTGTGATGTTCCCAGAACTCCACGCCGCTTATTGCAGTCCTGCTAAAAGCCTCCTCATTTTCTTCCGACACATCTATCGGCTCTATATCCGCCAGTTTCACGGATGTCAGCCTTCCCTGCTCATCTCTCCTGCCAGTACCCATCACTCTCACATGCTTGAGGATATTGTCATGAACCTCATCGCGGAATGATTCGTCGAACTCACAATAGACGGATATTCCAAAAGCTTGGTCGATCCTGAATTTGGGCCCGGTTTCCTTAAAGTCCACCATTACCAGCCGCCCCTCGATCGTCTCTTCCATCGCCTCCGGCCGGGCGATCCTTTGCTTTATCACCTCAACAATCTGCTCAGTGTATTCAAAACGCATGGCTTTGGGCCGATGGTTCAGCACAAAGTCAACCTTCGTCACACCCTTGCCGAATATCCTTCCGATATCCCTGTTCTTTAGCAGTACCCCGATATCATATCCAGCCGGAAGCGCCGTACTCTCCCCTGTCAATTCGCCAAATCCGTTCAACCAGTATGTGTAGGCCTGCTTCCCAAGGTCGACGCCTTCCATAAGCATCTGAGTCTCGGACCGCTCAAGCATCGCCACCGCCGCCGGGCTTCCATGCGTAAAGCCCACAATGTCCAAGGACACTGCGGCCTTGAGATCTTTCGGCCTTGCGCCGCGCTTAGTGCTCATCCCGGCATTGGACAGAACAAGTCCCACCCGCTCGACGGCGGTTATCATTTCATTGGCCACTTCGATAAAGTCCGAAAGCCTCATGCGGCCCGCACTGACCTGCGGTCCTTCGAACCTTATTGCCAGAAAAGGCTTTTTTGTCTGCTCACTCATTGCAGCGCCTCCTTTCATTTTTAACCCGATTATACCAAAAATATCGGCGTTCACACCCTTATTTCTACAGTGATGCTTGAATCGCAGCCAAAAGTATCGACGACCTTGACACAGGCGGTATAAGCGCCGCTCTTGGGATACTTGAAACCGGCGTCACTGACGGTCTTTAATGAGCGGTCTTTCCTTGTTCTGTAGTCCTGCCAGTGGTGATTAAAGGGTTTGCCCGGCTGCCAGTCAAAATCCACCGCCCAGAAGTCGATAAAGTCGGTTCCGCTTCTAATCGCCCGCTCCTTGAGGGCCTCTATCTCCTTGCTCGGCACTTCCGCAAGGGATGGCAGGAATTTGGTTATCTTTATATCAACGGTCTTTTCTGCGCTTTTTCCTTTATAGACCGGCTCGGCTTCGAGAACAGCCATTTCCAGAAACGGCGGCGGGTTTTTGCGGTTCTTTTCCATAATCTCACGGGGTATCTGGATAAGCATTAGTTTGACGCCCAATTCTTTTTCCAGAGCAGCCGTCGTAAGGCGTAAATCCATCTCAAATTCCCACGCAAGGACATAACATTCTTTTGCGCCGGCTTGTGCAGCAGCTTTGGCAACTTCTCTTGCCTCGTTGCGGTCGAAAACCGAATCAATGCCGTCAACGTGACAGAACGCGCCGGCCTTTCTGCCGTGAATCAAAGGCGACGGTGCGTTTTGCAGGACTTCGGCCTTAAAGAATTCAAGGACGACTTTTCGATGCTCCTCGTCAGGACTCATTCCGTTGGCGGCGAGTTTGTCGAACCGTTCCTTTTGCCACCACTGCCTTTCATACCTGCCAAGATTATAAACGTCAAAGGCGCGATATGGTTTTCCTTCATCGTGAAGTTTTCTTTGAAGGTCTATCAGGCGTTTCCTTGAGGTATGAATGGCAAACCTGCCGAGATCACAACCTATCCATCTGCGACTATTTCGCTCGGCAGCCAGAAGGGAACTTCCTGACCCCGCAAACACATCTAAGATAAGGTCTCCTTCGTTAGAAGCTACCGCCAAGATTCTTTCAATTAAATCTATTGGTTTCTGTGTATCGTAATTGACCCATTCCTCCTTATTTGCAGGCTGCAAACATCTAATTCGCCATACATTGTCCATCTGACGTTCTGTGCTAAAATATGTGATTGTTTTCCCATTTTCATCTTTATCGTTTATTATCTTGCCATCTACAAAGTGATATTTTAGTTTTTTGACAGGAGTTTCACGGGGCTCAGATAAAGTATGATAGGTATAGTCTGAATTTGCATTTTTCACATAATAGAGAATTTGGTCGAACGCTTTAGGGATGCACCTTTTTCTTGCGCCATGAAGTTTATTATAATAATACCATGCGACCTCATTTTGAAAATTCTCTCTGCCAAAGGTTTCATCCATCAGCGTCTTAATATATGGTCCCATATGAACGTCAAGATGCACAAAGATTGATCCTGTATCGGACAACAATTCTTTGAGCATAACAAGTGATTCGAACATCGTATGCAAATAAGAATCGACACCTTTTCCCCACATATCACGATAAGCAATCATTTCTAAACTAGATTGATCCTTTTCAATCTCTTCGCTGTCACCGATATCAACCTTCATCGTAAAATCAGCGCCGACGTCGAAGGGCGGGTCGATATAGATAAGGTCGATTTTGCCTTTGAAGTCCTTGAGGAGCGAGGCCATAACGAGTTTATTGTCGCCCCAGATAAGCATATTGCGAAAAGCCTGTCCTGAGCTTGCCTGCGGTGAGCCTGTCGAACCCGTCGAAGGATCATCGGTTCTTTGTTTGCGGATTTGGCTTTCAAACAGGGCAAGGTTGCCGTTTGCGATTGCCTGCCTGCGGGGTTCGTCGATTGTTTCGATTTTCTGCATCGGCATAGAGCAGCCGGCGACATCGACGGTGCGCCGGTTGCCGAATTCATCGTATTTCCCCTCCCAGACCAGTTCGGTCTTCATCTTGGACAATGGATGTGGATTACTCAGACTCCACTCTGTCATTTTCTCCGGTCCTTTCCCGGCGGCCCTTATGACTAACGCCCCGGATTTGGTGATGATTTGTTATCCCCGGCAATTTCTCCGCCATTTCGCAATTTCCTAAAAAACAATCCCTGTCAGCACACGAACACGTAAAAACACATTTTACCCCACCCCCCTCCGCCAGTCAAGCCGATTCCGCGTCAAGAAAACGCCAACCAGCTTCTTCGAGCAGCTTGTTTATCTTTATCCTGGCTTTTGCCTCTTTCATAGCAACTATTGTATATTGAGGGGGCGGGACACCAAGTAATAAAAATGCGGGAAAATGTGAAGGTTTAGGGGGGTGAATCGTGGGGCGTAAATGACCCCCGGCACAGGTCCGGGGGCTAACCAGGGGAAGACTTCAGTTGCCTCAGCAAGCTGACACAACTGGGAGACCTCCAAATGACTCCTCACAAAGGCATCACCAATAGCGCGCTGCGCAACCTGGCGGGATTGAATGAGGTCTGGCGTCTTTCGGTCGGCAGCGAGAAGATTACCGACGACGGTTTGGCCTACATCGCAAATATGAAAGGACTGACGAATCTTTGTCTGACGGGGAACTTTACCGATAATGGGCTGGCGCATCTTGAGAAGCTCCGGATACTGTCTGTTCTGGACATAATGAAGGGCGGCAATTTCAGCGCAAGGGCGGTGAATGAGTTCCGCAGCAAGATGCCGCATTTGACGCTTTACCGCAATTTTGAAAAGCCCTCAGCAGCGCCTCCGCGAGCCGCGCCCGCCGCAACCCCCAAGCCACCGCAGCAGGTTTACAGTAAAACCGGCGTATATTGCAGCGGGCAGAACAAATTTGGCGTATCCGTTCTTCCGCACGTGAATCCGCCTTAACGTGACGTCGAGGCTCTTATACCCGGCTGAGCAGGCCATAGTCCTTCAGGGTCTGCTCCAACACGGGCATTTTGCCCTGCTCCAGCGGCGTCATCGGGAGCCGCAGCTCCGCCGAGCACATATCCAGAATCGCCATCGCTGCCTTGATCGGGATGGGATTGGTGGCCAGAGTCAGCATGTTCTTGCTCAGCGGAAAGAGCTTACGGTGCCACTGCCTTGCCGATGCAAAATCACCTTCGAGAATCAAATCGGTCATGGCCTTGACGTCGGCGGGCACAATGTTCGCCACAACGCTGATGACGCCCTTGCCGCCAATCGAAGCCAGAGGAAGCGTGAGCGAATCGTCGCCGGAGATGATTGTCAGATCACAGCGCATCGCGATTTCGCTGGCCTGGTCCAGACTGCCGGATGCCTCTTTGACGGCGACGATGTTCTCGATCTCCGCCAGCCGTGCAATGGTCTCCGGCGTCATGCCGGCCCCGCATCGACTGGGAATGTTGTACAGCACTATCGGCAGATCGACCTCTTCGGCTATCGCCCTGAAATGCTGATAGAAGCCCTCCTGCGTCGGCTTGTTGTAGTACGGGCCGACCTGGAGCGTGGCGTCGGCGCCGACCTTTTTGGAGTACTCCGTCAGCTCGATTGCCTCAGCGGTGCTGTTTGAGCCGGCCCCGGCAATCACGGGCACCTGGCCGCTCACAGTCTTAACGACCCTTTCGATGACCTGCTTGTGCTCTTCGTGGCTGAGAGTCGGACATTCGCCCGTCGTCCCGACCGGGACAATCGCGTCAATGCCGCCGTCTAATTGAAACCCTATCAGCTCATCGAGCGTCTCAAAGTCAATTGCCCCATCCTGAAACGGCGTAACAAGCGCTACCATTGCTCCTGTGAACATCCTAACCTCCTTTTCTGTCAGTTGAAAGTGAGCTAAAGTGAGCTAAAGTGTACTAAAGTGAACTAAAGTGAACTAAAGTGAACTAAAGTGAGCTAAAGTTATTGGCGTCTCAGACGCCATCAACTTCGACCACTTTAGGCACTTTCAACTTTAGTCACTTTAGGCACTTTAGTCACTTCTCTTGGGACTGAATTTATCTATAAGCATTATCATCTCCGCAGTTGCCTCTTCCATCCCGACAAACAGAGCCCGCGATACGATACTGTGGCCTATGTTGAACTCGCAAAGGTCCCTGATGCCGGCGACCGGGCCGATATTTCGATACGTCAGGCCGTGACCGGCGTGAACAATCAGGCCGTTTTCAATCGCCAGATTCTTGCCTTGCTCCAGCTCGGCCAGCCTTTTCTTTACAGCGCGCGGCGTTTTGGCGTTCGCATACGCGCCGGTATGCAGCTCGACTGCGTCGCAGCCCGCCTGGGCCGAGGCGATTATCTGCTCCGGATCGGGCGTGATAAACGCGCTAACGAGAATACCCTTCTTGTGCATCCGTTTGACAACCTGGGCAAGCCGCTTCTTGTACGCGACGCAGTCCAGGCCGCCCTCGGTGGTCAGCTCCTGCCTTTTTTCAGGCACTAACGTAACCTGGTCCGGCCGGAGCTGCTCGGCGATTTTTACTATCGGCTCGGCCATGCACATCTCAAGGTTCAGCTTGCAGGCCACGGTCTCTTTGAGCAGGCGGACGTCGCGGTCGTTTATATGGCGTCTATCCTGGCGCAGATGGACGGTAATCCCGTTGGCCCCGGCCAGCTCGCACTGCGCCGCCGCCCAGACGGGGTCCGGCTCATCGGTCCGCCGAGCCTGACGAACCGTCGCAACGTGGTCGATATTTACATTCAGCACTGCCATTTTCCGGCATCCTCAATTGACTGGCCAATTATAGCACTGCCTCGGTCTCCATCAAGCAAATAAATCCAGTATAATACTTACGAATGCGAGGCAAGGATTTTCTTGCTTGACATAAGCGCCACTCTGATGTAGATTACTCGTATTGTTGGGTGCCCAAACCCCGCAAGTCGATTAATAAGTGCAGTAGGAAACTATGAATCATTTAGGAGTGCATATCATGAAAAAGATTACGTTTGTGTCTCTCCTTGCACTGGCTCTGTTTTTGGCCAGCGACGCTGCTATTGCAGAAGCCAAGGGCAAGGGCCCCGCCGGCGGACAGGGCGAGCAGATTAAGGAAGTCCAGGAGAAAGCCAAGGCCCAGGGCAAAGCCAAGGCCGAATCGGGGGAGGAGAAGGTCAAGGCAAAAACGGAGGCTGCAGGAAACCCTAATGCAGCAGAGAAGGGCAAAGTTGCTGAAAAGGCCAAGGCTGGGCAGCAAGAGGCTGCCAAGGTCAAAGAAGCCGAACAAGCCGCTGCCAAGGCAAAGCAAAAGGCCAAGACCGCAGAGGAGCAAATCGCGAAAGAGAAGGGCAAGGCTGCGGCGGACAAAAAAGCGGCTGCACAGGACAAGGGAAAGGCCGCAGAAAAGGCGCTCGGCAAAGAGCAGCAGCAGCAGCTCGCCGCCATGCGCAAGCAGTTTGCACATGAACAGGCAAAGCATCTTGAGCGCAAGGCCCGACTGGAGCGAATAAAACAGTTGGCCGTAAAGGAAGGCGATTCCAAGACCATCGCGCGGGTGGATAAGCTGATAGCCGATGAGCAGAAGCTCTACGACCGCAAACACAAAGACATGTCGGCCAGAGAGCAGAAAATCCTCAAGGCTGGCGAAGAGGGCCTGAGCGAAGAGGCTATGAAGGCCGCGGGCAAGGGCACTGCCAAGGAGAAGGCTCAGAAGGCCAAAGACGAAGCCGAGAAAGCCAAAACCGAGGCTGAAAAGGTAAAAGGAAAACCGCAGGGGCAGACCAAGGAGAAAGCCGAGCAAGTCGTGGAGAAGGCCGAAGAAGCCGTGGAGAAAGCCAAAGAGGCGGCTAAGGAACCTAACATCCAATAGCATACAGAAAGTAGAGCACACGATGGCAGTTTCCCCAGGGCGTTGTGCCGATAGTAGTTT
>Ga0315275_10004848_pt1 | contig 12656 bp, 11 predicted proteins | sample YL17G03_0_MG_FD_205557 | JGI IMG/M metagenome (GOLD analysis project Ga0315275, IMG submission 205557) | Sediment microbial communities from Yellowstone Lake, YNP, Wyoming, USA - YL17G03_0 | ecosystem: Environmental > Aquatic > Freshwater > Lake > Sediment | place: USA: Wyoming | collected... | reverse complement strand
CTCTCCGATTCTCTTCCACGTATCGAGCAAGAAGGCCCCAACGTCGCGAATCGACGCTGGATCCGGCCCGGGATCCGTCTCGAGGGTTACCTGGAGGTTCGTCAATTCGTCATGGGACCTTTCCAGACGATTGAAGGCGGCTTCCGGGAGAAGGCGGCGGCAGTCTTCGCGCGACCGGGCGTCCCGGAGTCTTCTCATCCGTTCGCCGCGCGCCGGGTGGAAGAGACCGAGCACGATCAGAATCGCCGTTCCCGCGTCGAGACAGCTTTTGAGCAAAACGTAACGGACGTAACGGCGGAACCCGTCGGTCTCGCCTCGTTCGAGCCGGCCCGCGATTTCGGCGATTTCGCCAAGCCTGTTTTCGAGGAGGTACAACGCCTCGGAGGAATCGATCTCCGTTGCGGCAAACTTCCCGGCCTTTGTCGGGTCCGCGGCGGCTCCGTAGAGCAAGACGTTCGCACCGGCGATCTCCGCCGTTCCCGGTCTGGTTTTCTGACCGAGGAAGTCCGCCTCGGAGAAAACTCCGATGTCCGGCTCGGGGAAGATAACAAAGTTCTCGCCGCGCCGCGGAATGGCGGAAACCGCGTGTCTCACGACCCTGCGGGAGCTTTCGAGGTCCGCGGTCGGGCGCGCGATGATGAAGAGGTCCAGATCGGAGTAGATTTCGATCCCGAAAGGGCTCCGGAAGGCGGCGACGTCGTTCCGCGCCACTCCACCGGACACGAAGATGGACTCGACGTTTTTTTCGCCGAGGCATTCGAGAACCACCGTCGAAGCCCGCCCGGCGTAGGAGAGGAGAATGTCTCGGGGATCATCCGTCATCGAAGAAGAATCCGGCTATGCGGGTCCTGCCGTCAGGTGCCCCATCCCTTCCCCCGCCGGCGCGCGCTTCGGCAAAGCCGCCCCATCCGAGAGACAAGACGAGGATCTCCCTCGGCAGGTCGCTAGATCCGCTTATAAATAAAATCGGGTATGTAGTACTTCTTGCGGTTCAGAACGACTCCCAGAACGCGCCCTTTGAAGTTCGCGATCGAATTGAGCGCCCGCACCACCACCTCCCGCTTGGTCTTCCCCGCTTGAACTACCACGACGACACCGTCCACGAAACCCGCCATCGGCGGAGTCTCGGGAGAACTGATCACCGGAGGGGCGTCAACGACCACCGTGTCGTACGTCTTCAGCGCCTCCTCGAGCAAGCGCGGGAAACCCGCGTTCAGGTGGAGTTGGATCACGGTCGCGTCCTGCCGCCCCACGTGCAAGATGTCGAGATCATCCGGCTGTGACCTTTGGACCAGAGAGCTGAGGGTGACCCTCGATAGAAAATACTCGGTAATCCCCGCGTCGCCGTTCGTTGAGAAAACATTCGAGAACGAAGGTCTTCGTGCGTTCATTTCGCAGACCAGAACCCGCTCGCGTCCTTCGAGTGCGAGAATCCTCGCGTAGCTCGCCGCGATGCTCGTCGTCCCCTCTCCGTGCATGGCGCTGGTAAAGAGTATCGTCTTTTTCTTCTTGCCCGCCAGAGCCACTTCGACGGCGTTCCGCAGCATCCCGAGCTCGCGGAGAAACCCGCCGGGTACAGCCACCGCTCTGACCACGGGCGGCCGCCCCTCCACCGCGCTCCCCGCGGGCGCTTCCACTTCCGTAGCGGCGATACGCTCCGAGGCTCTTCTCCGCCGCTCGTCTTCCGCTTTACGCATCGAGTCGAATATCCGGCTCACGCCGCACCACCCGCTTCCTTCCAGCGGCCGGACGCGCCCCCTTCGAGCTCGAGCACGCCGCCTTCGACCATTTCACGGCTGATCGTCATCGTTTTCTGCAGGTACCCGCGGATCAGAACTCTGTCACAAAGCACATTGATGAGCCTCGGTATCCCGTCCGAATACTCGTAAATCGCCTCCTCCGCCTCTGGTGTGAAGACCAGGCGTCCGTTTGTCATCCCCGCCGTGAGCAACCTGAACCGAATGTATTCCTCCACCTCGCTGCGCTGTAGGTTTTTCATGTGGAGCACGCCGGGAATCCGCTGTCTGAGCTGGCGCAGGCTCCTGCTCGTCAGAATCTCGGCAAGCTCGGGCTGGCCCACGAGGACGATCTGAACGAGTTTCTGCTGGTCGGTCTCGAGGTTCGAGAGAAGCCTAAGCTCCTCGAGCACCTCCGGGGCGAGATTCTGCGCCTCATCGATGATCACCACCGGATTCTGATGCCGCGCGAATCGATCGATCAAGAACGAATTGAGCCGATTCAGCATCCGCACTTTCGACGTATCCTCGACGTCGATCGCGAAGTCATGGAGAATGAGGAAGAGCATCTCTTCGAAATTCACTTTGGTGTTCAGCACGAACGCGACTTCCAGACACGGATGAAACGTGTGGACGAACGCCCTCACGACCGTCGTTTTTCCGATACCCACTTCTCCAGTGACCGCGAGGAACCCCTTTTTGCCAAACAGACCGTAGGCGATATACGCTAGCGCCTCCCGGTGCCCCTGGCTCCGGTAGAGAAACCGCGGGTCCGGCGTCGATCCGAAGGGCGCCTCCTTGAGATTGTAGAAGGCCTCGTACATCCTATTTCTTCTTCCGCGTCTCGGACACGGTCGCAATAACCGCGGTGCGGAGGTACTGTTCGACCTCCGCGGGATTCTTGAGCGAGTGATCCATGCTCTCGAAAAAGAACGCGAGCCCCAACCCCACGATCAGACTCACCACGGGTCCCACGGCGAGCCGGACGTAGTCGCTCGTTCTCCTCGCGGTCGCCTTGCCCGGCGGATTGAGCACGACAATTTCGAAATCCTCGCTCGTCGCGATGGCGATCTGGGCCTCGTGCTGCCGCTGGAGAAGAAGCTGGTATTTCTCCTCGTACGCCCTGATATTGCTTTCGATCCGCGCGAGCTCCTTTTCCTTGTCGGGGATCACGGCGAGCTCCGCCTCCGTCTGGCGTTTCTCTTTGAGGAGCGATTCTTGCTTCGCCGCGATCTCGTCGTACTGAGCCACCGCCATCTCGTAAGCGTTCTCCACCTCTTGCTTGAGTTGGCCCCTCAAATCGGCCAACTGATTGTCGACGGCGACCACATCGGGGTGTTTCTCCGTATACAGCGTGATCAGTTCTTCCCGTTTGGTCCTCAGCTTTTGAAGATCCGACTTGATGTCGGCGAACGTCCTCGACTGGACGGCACTCTCCGTAGTCGCGGCCGTGAACCGCTGTTCGAGCTCGCCGACCGACAGACCGACCAACCCTCTCAGCTTGTCGAGGCGGCTTTGCTGGGCGGCTAGCTCGCTCGCGATATCCGCCAGATTCGCCTCCACGCGCGAGAGCTTGTACATCTGGTGGACGCCTTCCTGCGCAACTCCGATGTACTCCTCCCGGTCGAGAAAATCGCTTTTCCTCTGCCGCCACTGGGTGAGCTCGGTCAGGGCGCCGTCGATCTCCGAATCGAAGAAATCATCCACCGGCGGAGGAGCCGCCGCCTTTTTGTAGTACGCGATGTAGGCGTGGGTGACGGCGGCGCACCCGAGCTCACATTCGACCGGGTCGAGCCCCGAGTAGATGATCACGATGACGTTGGACTCCCCCGCGACGTCGGCCCTCACCGCCCCACCGTGGAAACTCCTCGATCCGTCCAGCCCGCGGGCATTGAGCGAATCGGCGAATACCTTCCGCGCTTCCGAGAACACCGCCTCGGAGAGCACGACTTCGAGCTGAGAGCTCATCTCCTCCGACCAGTCGAGGTACCGGGGGTTCGTGGTGAACACGCTCGGTCTCTCGCCACGCTCGACGAGGATCCGCGCGCTCGACGCGTAGGTGACGGGTTTCGTCGCCCTCAAGACGACGATGACAAACGTCGTGAGGAACAAGATCGAGAGGATCAGATATTTCCAACGAAAGACGACGTTGAGAAAATCCCTCAACGTTGTCTCTTGTTTTGTGTGAACAGGAGCCGGCATCTCAGCCTCAAATCCCCGGCGCGCCGCCGATCAGTCCCTCGACTGGATAACCTCGAGTTGCTGACGCAACACTTGGATCTGCCAACCGCGCAGCACAATGTCGACGGGCGGAAAGACTACGTCGTTCACGATGGCGATGAATTCCGACACGGACTGCAAACGAGTCTTGGGAACGTATACGATGTCGTAGTTCTTCAGCCAAAAATCGTTCTGGATGTTGGACCCGCTGGTGATCGCCGCGACATTGACTTCGATCCCGACGATTTTCTCGGGACCCTTGCGGCGAATCACGAGAACGTGGGCCGTCTTCGCCCCGCGGTCCAACCCGCCGGCGAGCGCCAGCGCATGAACTAGAGAAACGTTTGTATTGTAGGGGAATCCGCCCGGGTTTTTCACCTGTCCGAGAACGTAGACGAGCTTCTCCGCGGGCTGGCGGACGATGACGGAGAGGTTTGGCTCCCGCAGAACTTCGGAAAACCGGTACGTCAAGGTCGAGTCGAGGTTCATCGGCGTCACCCCCGCCGCCATGACGTCGCCGACGTACGGCAGAGTAATCCGGCCGTCGGTCCTGACGAGGAGATCGAGCGTCGAAAGCTCCTTGTGCACGAAGAACACAACGTCGAGACGGTCGCCGGCGCCGATAACGTATTCCCCCTCGCTTTCAGGAGGGTTCGTGTCCTCGACGAACTGGCTTACTTCCCTTTGTTGGTAAAGCCCTGTTTGCGGATCGCGCCCGGCGTTTTTCGACGAACACCCGGCGGAAAGCACCGTCAAAGAAACAACTATCGCGATCAACCGCGCCATTGAAGTGAGACTATCCGAAAAGTTCAAAAATCTAAAGCACATACGCGCTTCGTTGCAGCCCGAGTCCGAGCGGGTTCCGTGGGGCACCCGTCTCACAACTATATTATTTTGATCAAGTTACCAAGCAATCCGATAGCTGTCAAAGAGAAATGTTGCAAATTGCATGCCAGCCTTCCTAATAGGCGCCCTTTCTGGCAATAACCGCGGGGATGGTCTTGAGAAAAATGAGGAGGTCCGTCTTGATGCTCCTGTGCTTGAGGTACTCCATGTCGAGTCGCATCCATTCATTGAAGCTCAAATGGCTCCTCCCCGATATTTGCCACAGGCACGTGATTCCGGGGGTCACCTCGAGGCGTCGCCGGTGCCAGGGCTGATAACGCTCGACCTCCGAAGGGAGCGGCGGCCGGGGCCCGACGATGCTCATCTGTCCTTTGACGACGTTGAAGATCTGCGGGATCTCGTCGAGGCTCGAGCGGCGCAAGAAACGACCGACGTCCGTCACCCTGGGATCCAACCGGACTTTGAATACGGGTCCGTCCTGCTCGTTGAGCGCCTCGACCTCTTTCTTCCGCTCTTCCGCACCAGCGAACATCGATCGGAACTTGTAGAAATGGAAGACGCGGCCCCGGCGGCCGACACGCTGCTGGCGGAAGAAGACGGGGCCGGGGGTATCAAGCTTGATCATGACGGCGATGAGCGGGATGATCGGAACGAGGAGAACCAGGGCGAGCCCCGCCACCAAGAGGTCGAACGCCCGTTTCGAAACGGTATACGAAAACCGGTCCCGGATTTTGAACTCCTCCGCGTCGGCGGCGGCCGCCCCCTGCGCCGCGCCTGCCTTCTCGAGTTCCTGATGCGCTCTCATCGGTCTCCCGCCGCGTTTGGAAACGTGTTCGAGTCTCCATCGAGGCCGGGGCGGAACAAACAAAAAACCGCATCCATCGTGAAACGAATGCAGTCACCGTGCCGCCCCGAAAACCTCCCGTTAAAGCCGCTGATCCAAGCCTCCGACCGGTATCATCCCGGTCCGCCCCGCGCGAACAATCGGGGCACATGGGCTCGACACAGGCGTAAAAACTTTAACAGTCTCTTAGGGCGCACCTCCCGAACTATGTGTGCTTAATCTTACCATCGAAACGGGCGTTTGTCAAGCCGCGGCTCTACTTCTGGCTCTGCTTCTGGGCCATCGCAAGGGCATTGCGCTGCCATCCTCCCCCGCGCTCTCCCCCGCCGGTGTCCTCGCGCTACGGCTGTTGCGCGCCCGCTCCAGGTGGATCCGCGGGGGCCGGCTCGCCCTCCGCCTCGACTTCTCTCTGCCGGAGTATGTTCCCAGCCGCGGCAATCAGTCCAAAGAGAAGCCAGACGATATACATATAGATGGTATCCGTGGTCCTTTGGTGGTCCGTTCGCATCTGAGCCACGAGGAGCTGGACGAACTGCACACTAAAGACACAAAGCGCGATCCCCAGGAAGGAGCCCTCCGCGAGCGGGTGTGTGTGCCGGAGCGAAGTTCGAAAGAGCTTAAACACAATGACGAGGAATACCGACAGACCAAAGAGTCCCAACGTGTACAGGTAGAACAGATACCCGTTGTGCGGCCAGTAGACCCTCATCAAACCCCTCCCCGTGTCGTAGAACGGGCCGTGACCGATGAAGATGTGCTCGAAACACTTCTGGATCACCGGACCCCAGACGCCGACGCGGCTGTCCGGCGTCAATCCCTCGAACTGCGTGCCGGTGAGCCGGTCGGTCACCGAAGCGGCGAGCGTGTACTTGTCCAGGAGCATTTGAGCCGACCCGAACGCCACGATGACGGCGCATATCAAGAGCACGTACCGTACGAGGTTCATGTGTCTGCGAAACACCCATAACGAGTAAATGAATGCGACTCCGAAGCTCACCACGGCGCCGCGGTTCGCCGTCGCGAGGACGATCACGAGCGAAACAAGGGAAACCACGAGCCAGAACCCCTTCTCGATGAGGTTCCTCGATCGAAGAAAATGCACGATCATGAACCACAAACAAATGCCGCAATAATCACCGAGAATCTCGTGGCTCCCCACGGCGCCCCCCAACCGGATCCCCTGGACGCGGTATCCCAACTCTCCCTGTCCCATTCGCTGAGCCGTCTGGATCCAACCGGGGATCAGCGTCGCCCCCGGCGCGATCAGCTCCACGAGCCCCGTGAAAGCGACGAGCCCGGCGCTGAGGGCGACGACTTTCGTGATCCTTTCGAGCTTATTCTCGTCGTCCACGAACGTGACGATCAGATAGAAGAAGGCCATCGCCGTGAGCTGTCGCCACACCATCTTGAACCCTCCCACGAGAGCCCCCGGCGTTTCCACGTTATAAAACGACACGATGTAGGCGAGTATGAACACGAGAATCCACTTGTCGATCTCGGTTCGCACAAATAGCCGCTCGCCGGTCGCGCGCGAGCGCGCGAGCCAAACGAGCGGAATCAGCGTCATCACAATGACGTTCGTGCTCGTCAGCACGAGACCGCTCGGAAAGGGGAAGAGGATGATGAACAAGTAGAGCGAGTACACCATTTCGAATCGGAGGATTACGAAGAGGACGAGGAGAAGCATCGCCCCCTTGATCATCCGGTGGTGCGGCCGAACAACCTGTTTGCCGACCACGTACGACACGACCGCCACGAGGATCGAAATCGGCACAAACCGCCAGAACACGTCCGACGCGAGCTTCCGCAAGTTCGTGATCCCCTCGAATCTCATAGCATCGCTCTCAATGAGGTCTCTCGCATCCTACGTGTGACCCGGACCATCGGTTCGCCCCGGGATTTCGCAGACTCGAAATCGGAGTCACTCCTCCATCAATACGGCGTACAGAAGCGGCAGCATGATCTCGTGGTGACCGGTGAACGAGAAGCTCTCCCCCGCGCCTTTGAACGGTCGCGAAAGGATGTTCTCCCTCACCCGGTACTGCGGGAGCATATCGAAGCTCGCCGCCGTTACCCCCCGGGGAGAGCGGCCGAGGTTATAACCGACGGAAACCGCCTTCAGAAACACTTCCGGAAGAACCACCGCCGAACCGAACACGATCACCACGCCCTCGTCGAACATTCTTCCGACCACGGCGGAGAGGATCCGGAAATCCTTCATCGACAACTCGCCGACGAGGGATGCGGGAAACCCCGGATGTTGATGCGTGATATCCGTCCCCAGCGCGACGTGAACCGTGGCGGGTACACGGTTGCGAACCGCTTCGCAAAAAACACTGTAGCGCTCGTGTGGGGTCTTCGATTCCCCGATGTACTCCCCGATTCCCTCGCCGAGGCCGAGAAGCCCGCGGCGGGCGTGTTCGCACGCCGCCGCGAAGTGCGAGGCCGTCTCGCCGGCCATCCCGAACCTGCCGCGAGGTAGCTCGGTTCCCACGTCCTCCGATGTCCCGCCGAAGAACGCGAGCTCGAGATCGTGGATCGCCGCCGACCCCGTGGTGGAGAGCGCGGTTACGAACCCTTTGCGGACGAGCGAATTCACATAGAGGGAAAGACCGCACTTGAGAACGTGGGCGCCGATGAGCCAGAGGATCTCTCTCTTCTCGGCTCGGGCGCGCCGGAGCGCTTGCGCCACCCGCCGCATCTCTTCCCCCTTGAGCAGGCGGGGGAATCTCTCGATGATCCTCGTCGCGCCCTCCCCCTTGTCCGGCTCCCGATCCGGATCGACGAAGTCGCCGACGTGGACTTTCGAATCGCGCCCGCGAATCGAGACCGGGCGGATCTTACCGAGGTTTTCTTCTTCGTATCTACTCGCCATTCCTGAACTTCTCCGCCAGTTTGTAACCGGTCAACTCGGCCGACACTTCACCGATGATCACCTTGCTCTTCATGAGCACCGGGATCTTGTACCTGTCGTTCGTCACCCAAATTCTCACGCGGCCCTTCTGCGTAAAGATCCCCGGGTACCGTAAGAACGGTTCGACCATGAGACAGTCGAACGTTCCCGCCTCCACCCTGATCCGTTCCTCACCCAACACTTTGACGACGAGCGGGTAGTTTTTGCCGTCCGTGTGGTTGGCGAGCGCGAACGAGCTACCCACCTTCAGCGGAAGCGTTCTCGCGTAGTACATCGCGGACAGCACGTCTTGCGTGCGCGGCGCGATCGGGATCTCCTTGTCCTCGTAATACGCCTTGTGCTGTTTCTGGTCGAACACGACGACCCGGTCGCTTTTGAATTTGCCCTCCCGCAGGTGTTTCTCGTATCTGAGGCTGACGAGATCCGTCGTGTCCATGAACGACATGAACCGATCCCTCACGCGGTAGAAGACCGAAAACACGTCGTTCGTCCGGGCGTCGGAGACGATATAGTAGACCGGCTTGTCGTCGATCACGCCGATGTTCCGGACCTCGAGTACCGCCTCACCCGCGTTGACGATCCCGTACTGGACGGAATAGACGAGCCTCTCACCGACACCGAAACCGACAAACTCGGGGAGAAGGCTGTCGATCCCCTCGGCGGCGAGGTCGATAACCGGGACGGCATCCTCCTTTGACCAGGAGGAGTCACCATCGGAAAGAGATCCGGCCGCGCCGGACGGCCCGCCCTCGCTCCCCTCGGGAAGCCCCGCGACTGCGAAGAGCGCGGCGAGACACACCCCGACGAACATGACTCTCGTTTGATTGTCTTGTCGCATAATCATTCTACGTGAGAATCCTCCGGTAAGCGTCCAAAGTCCCCCGGACCATTCGCCGGTAATCGTAGGCTTCCGCCTTTTGCTTCGCCCGAAGGACGCATTCCGAGCGAAGGTCTCCGTCGCGGAGCATCCGAACCACGGCGGCGGCGAGCCGCTCGGGATCGCGCGGCGCGACGAGAAGACCCGTTTGACCGTCCTCGACGAGGTCGGGGACTCCACCCGTCCGCGTCGCGACCACGGGGATCCCCAGCGCCTGCGCGTCCATGATCGACGTGCACAGTCCCTCCAGGTACGAGGAGAGAACGAAACAATCGAACAACGAGAGTAAACCCAACACGTCGCGGCGGAACCCCGTGAATGTGATGTAACCCTCGAGTCCGAGCTGCTTCGCGAGCGATTCGAGCGCCGTTCTGAGTGCCCCTTCTCCCACGATGAAGAACCGGGCGCCCGCAATTTCTTCGCTTATGATCCTGGCCGCGCGGATGAAATCCGCTTGAGACTTGTGGGACGCGAGCGCCGCCACGTTGCCGATCACCTTGGTCCCGCCGCCGAGACCGAATTCTTTCTCGAGATACGCCGTGTCGCCAATCCCGTCGAACTTCCGAAGATCGATACCGCTCTGAACGAGCGTGATTCTCTCCTCACGCACCCCGCACTCCACGAGAACGCGCCGCACTCCGGTGGAAATCGCGAGATACATATCGACGCCGCGCCGGTACTTGAGCGCGCTCAAAACGTTTTTCCCAACGGGGAAGTCCACGCGGCGGCTGACCACGAGCTTTGGCTTCGACAACTGCGTCTTCCCGCCGTGGCCACCAAGGGTGAGCGCGAGCCACGCGATCCCGTGGGCGTGCGACGAGTGACAGTGCACGATGTCGAAACGACCCTCCCGGAGATAGCGTCCGAGCATCCACGCGGCCCTCGCGTCCATACCCCCCGCGATTTGAAGCGCGAGAACCTCTATGCCCAGCTCCTCCGCCTTTCCCGCGATCGACGAACCCGGTGGCGCGGCCAGGACCACCCTTACCCCCTCTTCCACGAGCCCTCGCATGAGGAGTGCCACTTGGGCCTCCCCACCCCGCCAGGTCACCTCCGAGTCGACCATCAGGACACGTATGTTCGCGCCTTGGGCCAAGTGCCTCGCCTCTCCCGCTCGCAAAAAAGCCTCCGTGAAACGCCGCAGAGGGCCCCTGCACACCGCGAATGCCCCCCTGCTTCCCCCCGGGTCCCCCCTTAGTCTAACACCACCCCGGCCCGTTCGGCGCCGGTCTTCGCCCCGGTCCCTACCTTCGCGGCTTCAGAAGTTCGGTGCAATAACCCACGAATCTTGTTGCCAAGATGTCACTTCTAAGCCTGGCATGGACAGCTCGCGCCGCTTGTTCTCCGATCTTGCGCCGCACTTCCGGGTGTCCGTGAAGATGCGTGATTTTCTCCGCCAGAGCGCCGGGGTCCCCCGCGGGAACCAGGCAAATTTCCTTGCCGTCGGTAAAAAACTCTCGAATCGCCGGTGAGTCCGCGGTCACGACGACCCTCCCCATCGCCATCGCCTGGTAGACCTTATTCGCGACCACCCGGCCGGCTTTCTCGGTGCGTCCGAAGACACCCAGACAAACATCGGCCTCCGCGATCGCCCCGGGGAGCGACTCCATTGGAACGCGATCGAGAAGTGTCACGTTCGCGAGGCCGTGCGTTTTTACAAAATCCTCCACGTCCGGGTACGTCTGTCCCCTCCCGATGAGATCGAACCGGATCGCCTCGTTAGCCGAGAGCATTTTCGCCGCGGCGACCACGACGTCGACGCCGTGGAGGGGGAGGTAGTTGCCGAAAAAAAGCACATTCAGATGGACGTCCTCGGGTGAGCGCTCCACTTTCGGTGCGCCGGGATGGAAAAGGTCCTCGTCGAAACCCACGGGAAGCACTCGGATCTTTGACGGCGGCACCCCGAACTCGCGCGAGTAGTATTCTGCGTGCGTCGTCGTGTCGGCCAAAACCAGGTCGGGAAGACCGAGCGAGATCCGGTCGAGGTTGCGGTTGTGCCACGCCTGGACCGACCCGTCTTCGGCGTCTCTCCGATCGAGGATCTTTGTGTCGTAACGCGACACCAGCGGGTCGAACACAAGACGCTTGCCCGTCAACTTCGCGAGCACCCACGCCAGGGGGACGTCCTTGTGACGGAACTCCGGGACATAAATCACGCGAAACGGCCGTTTCATCGCGGCGTATCGGAAGGCGAGAATCGACGCTCGAACGACGCCGCGTTTTCTGGGAGACGTACGACATTCGTGGACGGCCACACCCCTCTTCTCCAGACCCTTGCGGAGAACGTCGCTCCGGGGATACCCCGTTTCGAAACCCCCAAAAAAACAGATGCTATTCATTTCTCCCCGCGCCGTCGCGAATACTCCCACGCCTTGGCGTACTTGATAAAAACCCCGTAGGACGAAAGAAGACAGAGAAGAAATCCCCGTCTCCCGTCGAGAAAACCGCCCTGCGCGACGAACATTCTCAGCATGCGAAACGGAGGATGAACGAGCATGTGGAGAAGCGCGCCCCGCCGTCCGCGTTTGGCGAACTCGCGCGCGCCCCGCGTGCTGTATTGCTCGATCTTGTCGAGGTGCTGCTCGATCCGGCGGTAAGGATGATGGGTAAGCGCGCCACCGAGCATCGATGTTCTCCCGTGGAGGCTCACCTCCTCGTGAACCTCGACCTCGTCGTATCTCCCTTTCGTCCGGTCGAAGAAACGCAACACCTTATCCCTCTGCCAACCGCAGTGGCGGATCGATCCCCCGAGATAGTGGCTCTGACGGCGAATCCAGAAACCGTCAATCCCCGAGGTTTCGTCGAAAGATCCGATCTCACGGAGGATCTCATCGCTCACGATCTCGTCGGCGTCGAGGACAAGCACCCAACGGTGACGGACGATCTCGATCGCCCAGTTTTTCTGTTTCGCGGCCGAGTCGTACGGCCGGAGAAACACCACGGCGTGAAACCGCCGGGCGATCTCGAGGGTCGAGTCGCCGCTAAAGGAATCGACCACGATGACTTCGCCAAAACCGTCGAGCGGAGCGAGACACAACTCGATGTTCGCCTCCTCGTTGAACGTCGTTAGGACAACCGAAACATCCCGGAGGTTCATCTCGAGGACATCTCCCTTTCCATATCGACGACGAGACTCCACACGGATTCGGGAGAGATTTTCATCATGCAGGGAATCTCGTAGGGACACTCCTTGAGTCGGCAGGGCGAGCACGTTTCGGC
>Ga0315275_10004847_pt1 | contig 12657 bp, 11 predicted proteins | sample YL17G03_0_MG_FD_205557 | JGI IMG/M metagenome (GOLD analysis project Ga0315275, IMG submission 205557) | Sediment microbial communities from Yellowstone Lake, YNP, Wyoming, USA - YL17G03_0 | ecosystem: Environmental > Aquatic > Freshwater > Lake > Sediment | place: USA: Wyoming | collected... | reverse complement strand
CATCTGACAATCGCCGGTAGCAACTTTCTTGGACTGTTCGGCCAACTGGAGTCCGGGGCCGAGGTCAAGGACCTCGGAGTAATGGACGTCAACGTAACTTCAGACTACGGTCTCGGCCCCTCCGGTCCGGTTGGTGGGCTGGTGGCGTACAACGGCTATGGGGGTATTGTGAGCCGGTGCTGCAGCACGGGTGTAGTCCGTGGCGGCGGCCAAGCTACCACCGGCGGGGTGGTGGGATCGAACGATGGTACTGTGATCCAGTGCTACAGCACCGCCGTGGTCACGGGTGATGGCGTTGTCGGCGGACTGGTGGGTGCGAATCCCTGGGGTACTGTGACGCAGTGCTACAGCACCGGTGCGGTCAGGGGCACCGGCGGGTATGTCGGCGGGTTGGTGGGAGGCGACTGGGGTCATGTGACCGCCAGTTTCTGGGACATCCAGACTTCAGGCCAGACCACAAGTCAGGGAGGCACAGGCAAGACCACGGCCCAGATGCAGACGGCCAGGACGTTTCTCGATGCCGGCTGGGACTTCGTGGGCGAGACGGCCAACGGCACGGAGGACCTCTGGTGGATTCTCGAAGGGAAGGACTATCCGAGGTTGTGGTGGGAAGCAGCCTCCCATGTTGTAGCTGATTCCCAGGATTAACCTATTTCTGCAAGGGGAGAACCATGAACAAGCAGGACACGATCACCAAGACACTGCTGATCTTTACTGTTTTGTCCCTCGTGAGCATCAATGCGGCTCAGGCTCTTCATGGGACCTACGAAGAAGCCATGGAGATACGCCGCCTTCTGAGTGCGAAGACGCTTGATCCTCGGGCCGAGCCCAGTGTGAAGGCCCAGAACTCGGCCGTCGCGGAAACCATAGTACTGCCCGTCAGTCGAGGATTCAACCAGAGGAACACCGGTCTGTGCTGGGCCTATGCGACACTCAATGCCCTGGAAACGATCCACTTAGTCAGGAATCCGGAAGGACTTGACGTCGAGCTCTCGCGTCGAGCGATGCAATACTATACGATGGAGGACCGCTACCGCCGTTCCATCAAGAAAGTGGAGACGTACATCCGCGAAGGCGGGATCGCGCTGGATGCCATCCGGCTGATCCAGTCCAACGGGATCGTGTCCTTCGACGACTATTACGACATCACCGATCCGTACGGGCAGGCGAACATCAGCGCGATGATCAACAGCGCTGGAAGTTTCACCGAGAAGATCATGGCCATGTCCCAAGGAATGGACATTGTCTATACCGCACCGCCGACTCTGACCCACATTCCCAACCGGTCCGATGTCAACGACCCGAATGTCACGTATGTGGAGGCAGAGGCCGGCGCGCTGGCCAGGCTGGTCTTAGCCCTCGATGTGTGGCAGAGCTACACGCCCTCCGAGACCCAAGTTGGCTTTCACGATCACCCTGATCCTGATGCGCGGTGGGAGAATGTGTCTTGGCACATGCCCCGCAGCGAGTTTCCAGGCCGGATCCGGCAGGCCTTGCAAGCAGGATTTCCAGTCGTCGTGTCGATCCAGAATCACGGGGTGCTGCTCTACGGAGCGGACTATGACAGCAAGGGCTCGCCCCTTACGTATTATATCAAAGACAGCTACAACTCGTTGCGCATCATCGGCGGTTCGCTGGCCTTTGACTATTACTACCGATCTGACGCCGGCCTACTTCATGCGAATCTCTGGGAGATGAGTACCGTCAAGCTGTAGCGTCATAGGCCAATACTCGTGATGTTTGGCATCGACTTGACGGACAGTGGCGTGGAGGACCTCTGGTGGATTCTCGAAGGGAAGGACTATCCGAGGTTGTGGTGGGAAGCCCAGAATTGATGATTGATGATTTTTGATTGATGATTGCAGCGGAATACGGAGAGGACTCGGTTTCTCGCCAAGGCCGCAGAGACCGTAAAGCTTCAAGGGTGTTCTTCTCTTGGTTCTCTTGGCGTGCTTGGCGTCTTGGCGCGAGGAAGAAAGAAGGGTTCTCGCAAAGACGCAAAGATCGCGAAGAATTGAACGCGAAATGAGATCGGGGAGCCTTTTCTGGGCGTTATCTTGGCGCTCTGGGCGCTCTCTGTGCGAGGGACCTTGTTGGCGTTCATCCCCGTTTGTCAGCGGTGTCAGGGCGATCCAGCCGGCGGAATGTCCCAAAAACACGCTTGCAATCCCCGGTCAAACGTGGTTTATTGCTCAATAATCTGCTGACGCCAAGCGTCTTACGGGGCGTAAGTCAGTGGTTGATCGGAGAATGCGACAGGGCCGGCCTGTTCGGGTTCGCTCCGGGCAGGTTTTGCCGTCGGCACAAACATCTTACAGGACAAATGACGCACGTGGTTGCATGTCATGCCGTTGAGGACCCGCGGGACCGATTGCCCGATCTATTTCTTCGCGAGTCCTGAGCCGGACGGGAGGTTTACCGCAGTCATAGGATTGGAGAGCTGAATTATGGTCAAAAGAGGAAATTGGACAAGACGAGAGCTCCTAAGGAGTTCGGCCGTAGCGGCTGGGTCACTGGTGTTTTCCGGGGCGGCCGGGCCCCTGGCCTTTGCGGCAGGCAGCGACACGATTCGCGTTGGTGTCATCGGCTGCGGCGGACGCGGGTCGGAGGCAGCGAAGAACTGCGTCGATTCGTCGCCCGGCGTGAAGATCGTCGCCTTGGCCGACGCGTTCGGGGACAGGCCCCAGGGCGTCAAGAAGAGCTTCGGCGTTCCCGATGACCGCTGTTTCGTCGGCCTCGATGCCTACAAGCAGGTGTTGGCGCTGCCGGACGTGAACCTGGTCATCCTGGCGACGCCGCCGGGCTTTCGACCGATTCATTTGGCCGAGGCAATCAAGCAAGGCAAGAACGTCTTCATGGAAAAGCCCGTCTGCGTGTGCCCTGCCGGGTACAAGATGGTGGTCGAAGCCTCCGAGCAGGCCCAGCAGAAGGGCCTCGCCATCGTCACCGGCACGCAGCGCCGCCATCAGGGTGTGTACGTCGAGGCCATGAAGCGAATCCACGACGGCGCCATCGGCAACATCGTTTCGGCGCAGTGCTACTGGAACATGGGCGGCCTCTGGGTCAACAAGCGTCAGCCCGGCCAGGGCGATGTCGATTGGCAGATCCGCAACTGGCTGTATTTCACGTGGTTGTCCGGCGATCACATCTGCGAGCAGCACGTGCACAATCTCGACGTGGTCAACTGGGCCTTCAAAGACGCGCAGCCCGTCGAGGTCCACGGTCTGGGCGGCCGGCAGTATCGCACCGGCCCGGAGTATGGCAACATCTTCGACCACTTCGGCGTCGAATACACGTATCCGAACGACGTGAAGACGATCAGCATGTGCCGCCAGATCGAGGGGACGGCGGACAACGTGTCCGAGCGGGTCGTCGGCACCAAGGGCGTGTGGCGGTCTGAACCGGGTGTGATCGAGGGCGAGAAGCCGTGGAGATACGAGGGGCCCAGCGTCGATCCGTACGTGCAGGAGCATACCGATCTGATCAAAAGCATTCGCGACGGCAAGCCGCTCAATGAGGGCAAACGGATCGCCGACAGCACGCTGTGCGCGATCATGGGCCGCGAGTCGGCCTACTCCCGGATCCGGTTCCAGCGGTCGTGGTTCCTCGGCCGATGCACGCTGAACCTGCTACCGGCGGAGGACCTCAAGCTTAGCGACGCCAGGCCTGTGCCGGCCGTCGCGGTCCCGGGCCAGTATCAGTTGCCCGGATGGGTGCAGGAAGGCAGACGCGGGAAACGCGGCGCCTGACCCTGGTGCGGATTGAACGAACAAGGACGCCGAACGAAGGAGATTTTGAATATGTCATCGCAAGGGAACAAAGGGGTATCCGGGACCAGCGCGGGCGTGGCCGGCGCGACGGTGGCCGCCGTGCTGGGGCAAATGGCGCACGCTCAGGGGTCCGACAGGATTAGGGTCGGGATGCTCGGCTGCGGCGGACGCGGCAACGGCGCTATACAGAATTGCTTGGACGCCGATCCCGGCGTGGAGATCATCGCTTTGGCCGACCTGTTCGAGAGCCAGGCGAAAGGGACGCGGGACCGCTTCATGAAGAACGAGAAATACAAGGACCGCATCAAGGTCAATGACGATCACATCTTCTCGGGCTTCGACTGCCACGAGAAGATCGCCAAATGCGAGGCGGAACTGCTGTTGATGGCGACGGCGCCGGCCTTTCGCGGCCGGCAACTGATGGCCGCCATCAAGGCCGGTAAGCACGTCTTCACGGAAAAGCCCGTGGGTACGGACGTGGCCGGCTGCAAGGAAGTCATGGAGGCCTCCCGGCTCGCGAAGGAGAAGAACCTGGCGATTGTCGCCGGCACGCAGCGACGCCACCAGGCGGGCTACGTCGAGACGATGAAGCGAATCCACGATGGCGCGATCGGCGAGCTGGTCGGCGGCCAATGCTACTGGTACGGCGATGGGATCTGGTTCCATGGCGTACCTGAGAAGGTCCAGATGAGCGAGCTGGAATGGCAGGTCTACAACTGGTATCACTTCACTTGGCTCTCTGGCGACCAGATCTGCGAGCAGCACATTCACAACATCGACGTGATGAACTGGTGCTTCAACGGCCCGCCGGCAAAGTTCACGGCGGTCGGCGGCCGCCAGTGGCGCAGCTCCAATCCGGAGCAGGTCAAGACGGCCAAGGAAGTCTGCGGCAAGTTCAACAATGGCAGTGAAGAGAACTGGGAGAAATACAACGGCGACATCTGGGACCATATCTACGCCGAGTTCGAGTATCCCAACGGCGCCCGTTGCCTGAGCTTCAGCGGGCACAGCCCCGGCTCCGGACGCAACGGCGAGAAGATCGTCGGCACCAAGGGCTCCAGCGACTGCAACCGCGGCATCACCGGCGAGAACGCCTGGTCCTTCCAGGGCGGAGGCATCGATCCCATGGTGCAGGAGCACAAGGACCTGATCGCGAGCATCCGCAGCGGCAAGCCGCTCAACGAGGGCCAGCGGGTCGCCGAGAGCACGCTGACGGCTATCGCCGCCCGGATGGCGGCCTGCACGGGCCGGACGTTCACCTGGAAGTGGCTGATGGGCGCCTCCAAGCTGGAGTTGGTGCCGAGAGACGTCAAGCCGGGTCCGGGCCTGTTCCACAAGATCGCCACCGGCCGCGATGAGCTGGTGTAGAGAATTGATGAAGTGTGATTTTTGATTTTCAAAATCAACAATCAACCATCAAGAAATCAGACTTCCGAATGGCAAAAGGCCCGGCGCACCCCACTGGTCGTCGGGCCTTTTCGTATCGGTGGGCAGGGAGACCGTGACGATGGCGTACGTACTTTGTCTGTTCTCGCTGTTGCCGATGGCAAGCCGGCCCAATTCCATTGGGTCTGTCCCCGACGCCATCCGGCCGTTCTTCGCGCCTCCGGACCAATACGCCAACGACTTTGGGAGCTACAAGTCGCCACTGGTGTTCAATGATGGCACACCGGTCAAGACGGCCGCCGACTGGCAAGAACGAAGAACGGAGATCCTCGGGGTGTGGCGCGGTCTTGTCGGCACTTGGCCTCCCCTGATCGAGAGGCCCAAAGTCCAGTACTTGGAGCAGCGGCATCGGGACAACTTCACGCAACACAAGGTCGTGGTCGAGATCGCGCCGAACGGGCAGACCGTAGCCGGTTACCTGCTCGTCCCCGACGCGAACAATCCGAGGTCGGATGACCGAGGACGGAAGACGGAAGGAGGTGCCGTGCGCCGGCTTCCGGCCGTGCTCGTCGTTTTCTACGATCCGGAGACCGGAGTCGGTCTTGGCAAGGAGCTTCGTGACTTCGGCTCCCAGCTTGCCAAACGCGGCTTCGTCGTGCTGTCCATCGGGACGCCGGAGTTTTGCAGTCTCAAACCTCCCTACAAGCCGCTGTGCGAATCGCCCGCGGGGCAGCCTGTGCTCCAGCCACTTTCGGCATTGGCCTACGTTGCCGCCAACTGCCACACCGCCCTGGCCAACCTGCCGAACGTTGATCCTGCGCGGATCGGCGTCGTCGGCCACTCCTATGGTGGCAAATGGGCGATGTTCGCCTCCTGTTTCTATGAGAAGTTCGCCTGCGCCGTCTGGTCAGACCCGGGGATCGTCTTCGACGAGGCCCGGCCCAACGTCAATTATTGGGAGCCCTGGTACTTGGGCTGGGACACGACCCGCCGGCGAGAGCGAGGCATTCCCAGCGACGCCAACCCCCGCACCGGCCCCTACAAGACCATGATCGAGACCGGCCGCGACCTGCATGAGCTGCACGCACTGATGGCCCCACGACCGTTCTTAGTCTCCGGCGGGGCCGAAGACCCGCCCAAACGGTGGCAAGCCCTGAATCATGCCGTTGCCGTCAACAAGCTCCTGGGCTACGCGAATCGGGTGGCCATGACGAACCGCCCAAACCACGACCCCACCCCCGAATCCAACGAGCAGCTCTACGCCTTCTTCGAGCACTTCCTGAGACCCGTCTCGCTCGCCGGCAGCGACTGATCGGTTAGCGAGAGTGACAACCTCTGATAATGAAGCCGCCTGACTTCTCTTCCGGTTCCAGGTCCAGGATCCCGCGTGCTTGGGCCTCCTCCAGGAGCTGGTTGAAAGACCGGAAGCCGTAGTAGGATTCGTTGAAGCCGGGCTTGCGGCGTTTGAGGGTCTGTTTGACCATGGAACTCCAGATCTTCTCCCCCTCCCCGCGTTCTTCCACCAAAGCCTCGTAGGTCTCGACGATCAGGTCCCATGCCTCCTGCTTCTTGTCGTCGGCGGGTTTGGCGGCTTTGGCGGTCGAGCCCCGTGCCGGCTTGCGCCCCACCTCTTTGCCGATCTCCTTCGTACGGGGCGGCTGACGGCGCACCAGGTCGTCGTAATAGATGAACTCGTCGCAGTTGGCGATCAACAAATCCGACGTCGAATTCTTGACGCCGACGCCGATGACGATCTTGTCGTTCTCCCGCAGCTTGCTGACGAGCGGGGAGAAATCCGAGTCGCCGCTCAAGATCACGAAGGTGTCCAGGTGCTCTTTCGTGTAACAAAGGTCGAGCGCGTCCACCACCATGCGGATATCGGCGGAGTTCTTGCCCGACAGGCGTACGTGCGGGATCTCGATCAACTCAAAGGACGCTTCGTGCATTGCGGCCTTGAAGTCTTTGTAGCGGTCCCAGTCGCAGTACGCCTTCTTGACGACGATATTGCCCTTGAGCAGGAGCCGCTCGATCACCTTGGCAATGTCGAATTGGGCGTAATGTGCGTCGCGAACGCCCAAGGCGATGTTCTCGAAATCGCAGAACAGGGCCATATTCCGTGTCTCAGCCCGATAGGTCATAGCATGGTTCCTTCCGCAAATAAGTTTCGTGATCGGATTTCCCGATAGTCATCTTCGTCAATAGCCATTTCCTTGTTCTTGGCGCACACATCCTAACACAAACGCCAACCCGATTCAAACGCGATCTGCCGCGCGATGATTTCCTTTGCCCCCGGCCCGAATCCAACACCCGGATCTGCGTCTTCTTCAAGCACTGCTTGCTACCCTTTCCGCCTTCCACGTCCGACTGAATCTCTCGTCCATGCCGCAGAGTCTTGCCGACCACTACCGTCAGGCTCACGGCACTGCGCCATGTGCAACGAATAGCTCGCTGGCCTCATTTCTGCCACGTTGTCTTGACGAAGTCCGATATCTTCCGCAGAAGAGCCTGGTTCTTGCGCATGAACTCCACATCACATGTAATTCGAAATCGACTCCGTTTCTGTACAAAGGCGATGTCTGCTTCGTCCAGCATCTTCGAGACTGTGTCCACATCCTCGTCGGCGATGCGGAAGCCAAGCAGCGATTTGTGTGCACTACGTTTGTGAAACCAGAAGTAGTTGTTGCCGAGGACGGTGATGGCGACATAGTTCTTGACGAACCGTATGGTCGGAGAGTCGAACATGTCGCCAACGGCTTCCACGAGCGAGCGTGCTGTGTCGATCGTCCACGGCGATTTCTTCTTCCAGAATGACTCGTCGTATGTCGGCTCGTCTGTGCCATCGTCTGGTTCTTCATACGTATCGAGTACCTTGGAGAAGTGCAAAGCATGCTGACCACCAGTCTCAAGCAGATTGACTTGAACTGCGATGATGGGAATTGAGTGGCTGAGGAGTTGAATGACGTTGAAGAACCGACGTGTGATACTCTCGGCAACGAGGACGGCATAGTGCTGCCGTTGGGGCCATCGCCGCTTCTCATTATCCCAGTATTCGATGGTGCGCACGATGTGTGACTCGTCTGTTTCGCCGAGCATGACTTCGACTTCGTACATCGAGTCGTCTTCTGGATTCTTCAGCAGGAGGTCGAGCCGTCCGCCGGACGACTGTTGTTTCTCTTTCGCGACTGATTCCAGGTCGCCGAGGCCTAAGCACGTTGGGTTGTCGTAGATCTGGTCCTGAAGCCAGTATTCGTCCATTCCAGCCTCACGGATCGAAACCACAGTGGCAATCGGTATTTCCATGTCTCTCTCCTTCTATTGAGTACTATTCATACGCACCCGCGTAACGATGACCTCGCAGCGGGGCTCCAGCCAATCGCGTGGATGCAAGCCGTTGCCGTCTTCGCGCCGCTACGTCTCAGGCACTTCGAGCATTCGTCTCTTCTCTGCTCACCAATCAAGAAGGGTAGCATGCAACAGGTGTTCAGTCAACAGGGTCGGCGGGGAAAGGGTGACCCGCAGACGCATTGTGGATGAAGCAGGCAGCGCGGAAGTGCCTCTTCCGCTTGGTCACCGCCCTTTGCGGGCAAGCAGAATGCGACAAACGCAAGTCGGACTGTCCTCGCGGCATTTTCGGCTTTTGCAGGGGTGATTTCTCGGCAGAATCTCTCGCTGGGTGCCATGCTTACGCTTGCGTAAGCATGTTATAACCCCTCAGATTCAGCCTGTTCAGGTGAGCATGGGAGCGCATCCAACGTGCGAAGGTCGTGAGTCTGTCGCTTTGGGCCTCCAGCGTGGTTCATCGCGTGTCGCGTATGCAGGCACGCGGGGCGGGCTTGCCTTACCGGGACCACCGGTCGGAATCCGTGTCAGAACCGGTCGGCGGGTTTGGCGTGGGCGTCGATGAGGAGAGGGCCGGAGGGTGCCTTCCACACCCGACACAGGGGCTTCTCCTCACGTTTCCAACCCTGTTCTTGCAGTTGCGGCTCCGTGGAGTAAAGGTAGCGGCCTGAGTTGGCATGATGATACTCGTAGAGCGGCATGATGCAGGTGTTTTCACTCTGTCTTTCGACGGGCGGCAAAGCGAGGAAGAGCGGCTTGGCTGACGCTTCAGGTTGGGTCGCCAGACGGACAGCCCGACCGTTCCCGGTAGTGGTCTTCTGTGCGTAGGCTGCCACCAGACCGTCGGCGGTCCTGTTCGGTTCGATGGCGTAGAAGGCCACGGATTCGACCGAGTCCCACCTGCCCGCCCGTGCGACGGCATTGCCCAGCAGATAATCCCTCCCGCTTTGTCCATCCCGCACCTGGTAGATTGGTGAGGGCAGAGACAGACGCGGATCGTCCAGGTTCAGCCGGTACATGATCTGGTTGTAGTCGTATCGCGGCGTTGCCCTTTCCTCGGAGCCGGAGAAGGTCCACGAGTAGGTGCCCTCGAGGTAGATCATCCGACCGCCATCCTGGTCGAAGTAGGGGTGCTGCTTGGGGTTGTAGAAGGAGTACTTGTTGTGCGTCACGACTTTGCAGGCGTAGGCCCACGGCCCGATGGGCGTATCGGCCTCGGCGTACCAGACTTCGCCGATATACGAGCTTTCGCCCCCGGTTTGGAGGAAGATCGAGATCCACTTGTGGCGGTGCGCGTTGAAGTAGACGCTCCCGCCGTGGGGCACGATCTGCTTGCCGGACTCTGCGTCATAGAAGTGCGTGTCCTTCTTTTCTCGCTTTAGAGCAGCCGCGACCCGAGCCTTCGCAGCGGCATTTTTGCCGACGAGTGCATCGAAACGCACCCATCGGTAGGTGGCGAGCGGGGACGCTCGCCCTACGAAATCCGGCTGCAGGGTCGTCAGTACCTCGTAGCGGTTCGGATCGATCACGTTGTCCCATTTCGCCTCAACTCTCATGCGGACGGTCAGAGGGAAGGGCAATGCGAAGTAGTAGTACTCCCGCCCTTCGGCGTTCACGCGGAAGGCGTGGCCGAAATCGGGATAGGGCAGGAGATTCGGGTCCGAACGGAACACCGGCTCGAAGGACTGCGTGGTGTCGTTGAAGACGGCGAGGCCCTTCTCGCGTGCTTCGCCGAGGCTCTTCATTCTCGCGTATCTGGCGACCATCCGCTCCGTGCCCACGCCGTCTCGAACCGTGAGCAAGCCATCGAGCCAGACCATGCCGGGTTCTTTCAGGGGACAGATCGGGCGGCTGAAGCCGTCCTTGCCCACGAAGTACTCGAGATTGACGCCGACCGCCGGGTCCAGGCCTCCATGACCGGGCAGGTCCGACACAGCGCCGGCCGTCGCGAAATGGCCGAGCGGATAGGAGGGCCTGCCGGTATCGCCCCAAAGCCAGAACAACCGGCCGTGGTAGATGCAGGTATCCACGGAGTCTTGCCCCATGACTTGGCCGTTGAGGGCCGGGTTTTGCAGCGGGACCGGCCGGCCCGTCAGAATGCTGTCGCGGTAGATGCCCTGGCCTGTGACGCGGTACAGCCGCTCGGCGATGTTGAGCCGGTCGATCTTGACGACCGCCTCTTTTCCCGGCGTGGTCTTGAGGCGTGCCCCGCGATATCCGAAACCATCCTTGGGGACCTGGTAGCCGTGGCTTTCGACAAAGAAAAAGACGTCCACGTTCATCAGCCCCGGCTCAAGGAATGCAACGATGCCGTTGCTGTCGGTGAAATACCTGATGCTGTTGGTCGTCCGCAGCTCGACCAGCGGCACGCCACGGCCCGTCTGCCGGTCGATGACCTTGATCGTGAAGTATTCGCTCGCGGGCCGTGTCTCTGAGGCGGCAAGTAGGTCGCCGGCGAGCATAATCAGGACCATTTCAACAAACAGGACGATCACGCGATCTCGTTGTGTCGTATTCATAACACGGTATGATATCCGTAGGGTTCATTCGATTCCATCCCGAACAGGAAGGATGGACATCGAAGGCCGGCCATGGTACCATGACGCCGTTGGAACGTGATGGATAGGAACTGTGTTTGAAAAGGGAGTCACCGCCATGGACAAGCTGTATGAGCAATCCGAAACGGGGTGTTGCCCGCGATTCGATCCGGGGCCGTGGGACCAGAAAGAGGTCACCTTCCACGACAGGCTGTTCGTCAAGGACCGCGTCCGCAGCTTCTTTCACATCCCGCTGAACTTCGGCAAGGTGATGGTCCGCAACATGGAGAAGATCCAGGCGGCCGGGGCCCTGGCGCCCGAGCCGCTGCTGCTGTCGGATGAGAACTCCCTGTGGGGTGCGGACGTGTACATCGCGGTGGCCAAGGACGTGCCGGGATCGGAGATGGCCCGGGTCTCGGGTACTTTCCTGACGCGGGTCTTCGAGGGACCGTACCAGAACGTTCGGCGGTGGGTCGAGGAGATGAAGACCTACGTCACCTCCCAGCAGAAGGAGCTCAAGAAGCTCTACTTCTTCTACACCATGTGCCCCAAGTGCGCCAAGCACTATGGCAAGAACTACGTCGTTCTGCTCGCGGAGATCTAATCTGCGACTCTAAACTTGCGGGACGTCCACGTGGCGGTCCGCTACACGGAGCTCAATCCGGTTCGTGCGAAGCGGTGGCGGCTATCTTGGTGATGCGCATAGTTTAGCACGCCCACGCAAGTGGCTCGCGGGCACGAGTCGCTAGTACGAGGGGGGCACGCTGCTGGCGTGGGTGGACGACTGGCGTGCGTTTCCGATGGAAGGTCTCAGAGATAACCGAACATCCCCCAATTTCATCCACATGGCAGGTACAAGAGGCGGATAGAAAAGGCATCGCAAGCCCTGCGCGAGTAGAATGTCAGCCCAACTGCATTATTCTCAGGACTATCGCGACGGAGAATCCCCCAACCACAGCCATCAGCATTACACCATCCAGCTTCCTCAGCTTATACCAAAGACTTGCTTCAACCGCTGCATGGCCCAGTCCAGCCATGCGCCGAAGCTGCACATCGGAGAGCATGACAAAACCCTGCCACAATGCCAGGGACCCCAAGGCAATGTCCGAAAGTAGATTTGCCAGTGCTTCCGCGTCATTCATATGTCACTTCCTGATTCCTGTGCCTTTGTCCTTGCCGAATTTCGTTTCCAACTGCTTGAATTCCTGCAAAAAACTTGCGACAGTCTGCTCAGTTTCCGTCTTTTGGTCACGAATCAGTTGCTCAAGATCATGCAACCTCTCTGTAAGGCCCTGCATCCTGTGCTCGGCCGCCTCTATAATTCTGCCAAAGATATATTGGTTACAGACATTGCAGGCCAAGCGAGCCCGAACGTGCATTTCGAAGGGTTCCGGAGCACGATGAAACTCCTTCTTTGGGAAAACCAGATAGGCTATGGCGCGCGTCCCGTTGGCATCGGCACCGTTCAAACTGACCCAGCGTACTCCGCGCACGTGAGTATCTACTGTCGAAAGATGGCTATTCAGGAACTCATACCGGAATGCGCTTGGATCACCAATAACTGCTAGGTCGAGACTTTGTATCCGTTGAGTTACGAGACGCCCCTCGATCTTGTCCCGAAACAC
>Ga0315275_10004846_pt1 | contig 12659 bp, 12 predicted proteins | sample YL17G03_0_MG_FD_205557 | JGI IMG/M metagenome (GOLD analysis project Ga0315275, IMG submission 205557) | Sediment microbial communities from Yellowstone Lake, YNP, Wyoming, USA - YL17G03_0 | ecosystem: Environmental > Aquatic > Freshwater > Lake > Sediment | place: USA: Wyoming | collected... | reverse complement strand
CGGGCCGGGGGCAGCATCTCGAAGGGCTTTGCGGTGCGCGGCTTGGGCGCGCTCAAGGACGCCGGCAGCGTCGGCACGCTCCTGCTGCTGGCCCAGGGCTGGCAGGATGATCCGCGCACGGCGGTATCCGCCATCCGCGCGATCGGGCAGATCGGCAGCCCGGAGGCGGCGTCGGGCCTGCGATCGCTGCTGCAGGCGCGCACGTTGAACCCGGCGGTCCGGCTCGAGGCGGTCGGCGCCCTGGGCGCGCTCAAGGACCGCGAGTCGCTCGACACGGTGCTCGAACTGCTGGGCGACCCGTGGCCGTCGATGCGGGCGGCGGCGCTGCGTGCCGTTTGCGACATCGATCCGGAGACGTTCATCGTCGTGCTCTCCGGGCTGGAGCCGGACGCGCACCCAAGCGTGCGTGCCGCGCTGGTGTCGATCCTGTCGAGGATCGATCCGGAGATTGCGAAGGTCCGCCTGACGGCCATGCTGGCGGAAAAGGATCCGACGGTGCTGCCGGCGGTCATCGACGCCGTCGCCGCGCTGTCGAACAGACCGGCGGATTTCGGGACGACGCTGCTACGGCTGCTGACGCACGCCGACGTGCTGGTGCGGGCGGCGGCGGCGCGCGGCATCGGCGCGCTGAAACCGGCATCGGGCGACGGGGCGCTTGGCGAAGGCTATCGGGCGTGGCTGTCCGACGGCCTGTACCAGGCGCGCCTGGCGGCGCTAGAGGCCCTGGTGCACTACGGCGCGGCGGCGGCGACCCCGACGCTTGGCGCCGCGCTCTCGGATCCTGACTGGGCGGTGCGGCTGAAGGCGGCGGCGCTGCTCCGGGGCCTGGACGGCGCGCGGGACACCGCGCATGCGATCCGGCCTGCGCCTGTGAAACCCGGGGACGATGACGGCCGCACGGCACTGGTCGCGCCGCCGTTCTCGCCTCATGTGTTCTTTGAAACCGACAAGGGGACGTTCGAGATCGAACTGGCTGTGCTCGACGCGCCGCTGACGTCGGCGAATTTCCTCATGCTCGCGAAGCAGGGCTACTTCTCGGGTGTCGCCATCCACCGCGTCGTCGCGAATTTCGTCGTGCAGGACGGCGACCGGCGCGGGGACGGGGAAGGCAGCCCGGGCTACACCATCCGCGACGAGCTGAACATGCGCCCGTACCTGCGGGGCACGGTGGGCATGGCGCTGGACGGCGCCGACACGGGCGGCAGCCAGTGGTTCGTCACGCACTCGCCGCAGCCGCACCTCGACGGGAAGTACACGGTCTTCGGCCACGTCGTGGCCGGGATGGACGTGGTGGATCGGCTGCAGCAGTGGGACGTCATCCGCCGCGTGCGGACGTGGGATGGCGTGGAGCTGGTGGTGAAGTAACGCGCGGGCGGGTACAAAAAAAACGGGGGTGCTCACACCCCCGTTATTGTGCGGAGAAGCTTAGCGCTTCTTCGCGGCTTTCTTCGCGACCTTCTTGACAGTCTTCTTCGCCATTTGTCCTCCTAGGACCGTGCGTGCTCAGCTGGTTACCAACCTGACACCATCACAAGCACTGGGCTGAGCAAACCAGGCTCATACAACCTGTAGATTATGGATGAGAAGGAAATGATGTCAAGCACAAAGTGATGTGCGTGCGCAACTATTTTCGCCGCGCGTCGATCCGATCGCAGCAAGCGACGACGAGTTACCGCAGTTTGGCGAGTGCGCTTTCGGCGTCGCGGCGCACGTGACGAGGATCGCCGGGCGGCGCTGCGGCCATCGCGGCGCGGTACGCGGCGACGGCCTTCTCGCGTTGGTTCGTGCTCGCCCAGGCGCGCGCGGTTTCGAGGTGCGCGAGCGCGACCGCGCCGTACGGCATTGCCGGCGTGTGGTCGATCACCCACTGGGCCTCGTCGATCGCGCGGCCGGGTTCGGACATTGCGCGCAGCTGCGCGGCCGCGCCCAGATGGCCCCACGTCTCGGCCAGGACCGGTTCGCGCAACGTCCCTCCGCGCGCGCCGTCTACGAGGGCGCGATAGGCGGCGAGGGCGGCCGGGCGATCGCTGCGATAGATGTCGTGCACCTGCGCCGCGTTCTGGACGAAGAGCGGGTTATGCGGGTAGCGCGCGCGCAGCTGGTCGAGCAGCGCGAGCGCGTCGCCCGGCGTGTGCTCGTACCACAGATCGATCAGATGCAGCTGGTACGCGGCCTCGGCCGTCAGCAGCGTGCCCCGGTTGCGCGCCTGCCGCATCTGCGCCAGGCCTTCGGCCTTGTCGCCGCCCGGCAGCAGCAGCAGCCAGCGGACCAGCTTGAGCACGGTCGGGGCAATGTCGGCGTAGTACTGGTAGAGGCCGACGCCGAAGTACGCGTCGTGCAGGTCGGGGTCGAGACGGATCGCCTGCTCGAGCGAGGTCTTGATGCGCTTCCCGTCGCGGGCCGCCGCGAAGTACTCGCTGCGCCGGGCGTGGTACTGCACGCGCGAACCGTAGGCGGCCCCGAGGTAGAACCAGGCTTCGGCCCGTTCCGGCTCGCGCGCCACCCACTGTTCTCCGCCATCGATCGCGGCATTCACGCGCGCCATGAACGCCGCGTCGAGACGGCGATTGTCGATGTCGAGGTAGATGCGCCACCAGCGCGCGGCGACATCGATCACCGCGCACGCCTGGGCGGGCGCCGGCGGACACGCCTGTTTCAATGCGGCGTCGGCGCCGGCGAAGTCGGCGTCGTAGACGAGGTCGTATGCGCGCGCCAGCAGCGGCGCCTGGCTCAGTCCCTTGATCGGTGCGGCCTGGAGGGCAGACGCGGCCAGCACAGCCGCCGCCGCGCCGGCCAGGAGGAGCACGGCCGCAAACGGCGCGCGCCCCCGGGTCATGGCTGGCTGGTGCGCAGACGCTGTTTCGCGGCGTGCCGTTCGAGGGCCAGCGCAATCAGGCGATCGAGCAGCGCGGCATACTCCAGGCCGGTCGCCGCCCACAGCTTCGGATACATGCTGATGGTGGTGAAGCCGGGGATCGTGTTGATCTCGCTCACGTACCACGTGCCCGCGACGCCGTCGAACAGGAAGTCGACGCGGCCCATCCCGGCCCCGTCGATCGCCGTGAAGGCCTCCACGGCCAGGCGCCTCGCCTCTGCCGCCTGCGCGGGCGTGAGGCGCGCCGGGATGAACAGCCCGGACTCCTTCTTGTACTTGGCGTCGTAGTCGTAGAACTCGCAGTCGGCCGCCGGCACGATCTCGCCCGGCACTGACGCCTCGGGGCGCTCGTTGCCGATCACCGCCACTTCGATCTCGCGCACGTTGGGCACCGCCGCTTCGACGACGATCTTGCGATCGAACTGCGCCGCCAGATCCAGCGCCGCCTCGAGCCCTGCAGCGTCCTTGGCCTTGCTGATGCCGACGCTGGATCCCAGATTGGCGGGCTTCACGAAGACGGGCAGCGCAAACGCCTTCGTCAGGCGCGCCAGCACGCCGGCGCGGTCCCGGGCCCACTCCGAGGCCAGGACGACCGCGAACGCCGCGACGGGGAGGCCGCGCGCGGCGAAGAGCGTCTTCATCACGGCCTTGTCCATGCCGACGGCCGAGGCGAGCACGCCCGCGCCGACGTACGGCAGGTTCGCCAGTTCGAGCAGGCCCTGGATCGTGCCGTCCTCGCCGTACGGACCGTGGAGCACCGGAATGACGACGTCCAGACGGAGGTGCTTCACCAGCGACGTCACGGATCCGTGATCCGGCTCGTCGCCGGACACGTCGGCCGGCCGCGAGAACACCAGCAGCGTTTCATCGCCCGGCCGCGCCGGCATCACGACCTCGGAGTCGTGGCGGAACGAGCGCGCCTGGTCCTTCACGTATTCGCGGGCCTGCGCGTCGGTCGCCGCCTCGGGCAGCCGGCTCGGCAGAATCCAGTGACCGTCCGGGTCGATGTAGACGGCGGCGGCCGAATAGCGCGCGGGATTCAGGGACGCCAGGACAGACGAGGCGGAGCGGACCGAGACATCGTGCTCGCTCGACCGCCCGCCGAAGATGACGCCGACTCGAATGCGTTTCACAGGAATACTATAGCAGCGGTTCGCGGATCCGCGCGCGACAGTCGGGCACGCTGCAAACCGCTCGACACGGCGGACAAACGCGTCTCCAGGGTGCTGCCGGCGGCAGCGCTGGGTCCCCAACCCAGCGCGGTTCTCGGCCCTTGCGACGCCTTTGTCGAGCATTCGTGATCGCCGTGCTCGCATGGTTTGCCGTGTGCCCGGCCGTCGCGTGCCACTGTCTTCGTCCTGTTGATTCTGTCTTCTGTCTTCTGACTTCTGTATTCTGATCTCCGTGTCCTCCCCGTCCTTCTCCTTTCGTGTTCTGCATACCGCCGGGTCCGCCCGGCGCGGCGAGATGACCACGGCCCACGGCGTGGTGCAGACACCGGCGTTCATGCCGGTCGGCACGCGCGGGGCGGTGAAGGGCGTGACGCCCCGCGATCTGGTGGACGCCGGAGCCGAGATCATCCTCGGCAACACCTATCACCTGTGGCTCCGTCCGGGGGACCGCCTCATCGCGAAGCTGGGGGGACTGCACCGCTTCATCGGCTGGGACCGGCCGATTCTCACCGACAGCGGCGGCTTCCAGGCGTACAGCCTCGGCGAACGGCGCGTCATTTCGGAAGAGGGGATCCGGTTCCGCTCGCACCTGGACGGCAGCCAGCACATGCTCACGCCCGAGGAAGCCACCGACATCCAGCTGCGCCTCGGGCCGGACATCGCGATGGTGCTCGACGAGTGCCTGGCGCAGCCGGCCACGTTCGAGGCGGTCCGCGAGTCGACCGAGCGCTCCGCCCGCTGGGCCCGCCGCTGCCGGGACCGGTTTCTCCGCCAGCTGGAGATCGGGGTCAGACTCGAATCTCGGGACTTCGGCGAGAGATTCGAGTCTGACCCCAATCTCGCGGGGGAAATCGGCCCCGTCCCCATTTCCAACCCCGGGCAGGCGCAGTTCGGCATCATCCAGGGCGGGGTGGAGCCGGAGCTGCGGACCCTGAGCGTCGAGCGGACGCTCGCGGTCGGCTTCGAGGCCTACGCCATCGGCGGGCTGAGCGTGGGGGAGCCGGCTGACATCATGTACAAGATCGTCGAGCACACGGCGCCGCTGCTGCCCGCCGACCGGCCCCGCTACCTGATGGGGGTCGGCACGCCGGCGGATCTGGTGGAGGCCGCGTCCCGGGGGGTGGATCTGTTCGACTGCGTGATACCCACCCGCAACGCGCGCAATGGTCAGCTCTTCACCAGCGACGGGCGCCTGAACATCAAGAACGCGCGGTTTGCCGAGGATCCCGGGCCGCTGGACCCTGCCTGCGGCTGCTACACCTGCCGCACGTTTTCCCGCGCCTACCTTCGCCACTTATTCGTCGCCGGCGAGATCGGCGCGGCTGTCCTCAACACAGTACACAACCTCCGCTTCTACCTTGACACGATGGCCCGGGTACGGGAGGCTATAGTGTTTGGTACGCTTGAACAATTGCGAGTAGAACTGCAGTCAACCTTTTCCCGCCCGTTGTGTGACTCATGACGCAGACAGGTGTAACGGATCTGGTGCTGGCCATGGCCGCGCCGGCCACTGGCGACAGCAACCCCTGGGTGCAGTTGATCCCCTTCGCCCTGGTGCTGGCGATCTTCTACTTCCTGATCCTGCTGCCCATGCAGCGGAAGCAGAAGAAGGTGCAGCAGTTCCTTGAAGCGCTCAAGGTGGGTGACCGCGTGGTGACCACCAGCGGGATCTACGGGCAGATCACCAAGCTGTCCGACAAGAGCGTCCAGATCCAGATTGCGGACAAGGTCCGTATCGAAGTGGCCAAAGCGGCCGTGGGGGGCTACCAGGGACAGGAGCCCGTCGCGCCCGACACAATGAACCAGTAGTACGCCTATGAAGAACTTGCGCTGGAGGGTGCTGGCCACCCTCGTGATCGTGGGGCTGGCCATCTGGGCCGTCTATCCGCCCGATCAGAAGATCAAGCTCGGGCTGGACCTGCAGGGTGGCGTGCACCTCGTCCTCCGGGTGCAGACCGACGATGCCCTGCGCATCGACACCGAGACGACGCTGGAGCAGTTGCGGGAGGCGGCCGAGACCAAGGGGGTCTCCGGCGCCACCTTCACCGCGACCACTCCGACGCAGTTCAAGGTCGAGGGCGTGCCGCAGCCCCAGGACGCGGCGTTCCGCGAGGCCGCGAACGAGGTGCAGGCGACGTTCAACCGGGAGTCCGGCGCGAACGGCTCGTACACGTTCGAGATGAAGCCGAACATCGCGGTCCAGTTGCGCGAGAGCACGGTTACCCAGGCGCTGCAGACGATCGAGCGTCGTGTGAACGATCTCGGCGTCGCCGAGCCGGTGATCGCGCGAACGGGTTCCAATAACGACCAGATCATCGTCGAGCTGCCCGGCGTGAAGGAAGTGGCCCGGGCGAAGGAGATCATCCGGTCGACGGCGCTGCTCGAGCTCAAGATCGTCGAAGACGGCCCGGCCGGCACCAAGGACGCGCTGCTGCAGTCGCGCAGCGGCGCGGTGCCCTCCAACATGGAAGTGGTGCCCGGCGCGAGCGATTCCACGGCAGCGGGGGATCGCGCCGCGACGGTCTTCTATCTCGTGCGCCGGACGGCCACCGTGACCGGCCGCGACCTGCGCAATGCCAAGCCGTCGCTGGACGAGATGAACCGACCGGCGGTCAGCTTCACGCTCAACAACGACGGCGCCCGCAAGTTCGGCAAGGCGACCGGCGAGAACGTCGGCCGCCGCCTGGCGATCATCCTGGACGGCCGCATCCAGTCGGCTCCGGTCATCGAGTCGCGCATCACGGACCAGGGGCGGATCTCCGGGACCTTCACGCAGCAGGAGGTCCAGGACCTCTCGCTCGTGCTGAACTCGGGCGCGCTGCCGGCGTCGATGACGTACCTCGAGGAGAACACCGTCGGCCCGTCGCTGGGCGCCGACTCGATCCGCTCGGGTGTCATCGCGTCGCTGGTCGGCCTGGGGGCGGTCCTGATCTTCATGCTGGTCTACTACCATCTGTCGGGGATCAACGCCGTCGTCGCGCTCCTGTTCAACCTCCTGATCCTGCTCGGCCTGATGTCCTACATCGGGGCGACGATGACGCTGCCGGGCATCGCCGGCTTCGTCCTGACGATGGGGATTGGCGTGGACTCGAACGTGCTGATCTTCGAGCGCATCAAGGAGGAGCTCGCTGCCCAGCGCGGCATCCGCCAGGCGCTCGACGCCGGGTTCAGCCGCGTGTTCCTTACGCTGCTCGACACCCACGTGGCGTCGCTCATCTCGGCGGCGTTCCTGTTCCAGTTCGGCACCGGGCCGATCCGCGGGTTCGCGATGACGCTGTCGATCGGGCTGCTGTCGAACCTGTTCACGGCGACCTTCGTGTCCAAGACGATTTTCGAGCTGGTCTTGTCGGGCCGCAAGGTCCAGAAGCTCAGCATTTAGCAGGCGACGGCTGGCACCATGCAGATTTTCAAGAATCCCCACTTCAACTTCGTCAAGTACCGCTGGCACGCGCTGATCCTGTCGTGGATCATCATCGGCGCCGGCGTGGCCACGATCTTCACGGCCGGGCTGCCCCTGGGCGTCGAGTTCTCGGGCGGCACGATCGTGATCGTGAAGTTCGACACCGCGCCGTCGGTCGAGCAGGTGCGTGCCGCGCTGGGCCGCCACCAGGGCATCACCGCCGGCCAGAACATCGTCGTGCAGCGGTACGGCGACGAGGCGGCGCGCGAGGTGCTCATCCGCCTGCCGGAAGTCGGGCAGGAGCAGGGCACCGGCCTGACCAAGACCGCCGATGCCGTGGTCAACGGGCTGTCGGCCTCGAACCTCGGCAAGTTCACCGTGGTCGGCCAGCAGGTGGTTGGGCCCGTGGTCGGCCAGGAGCTGACCCGCAAGGGCATCCTGGCGACCGTCCTGTCGCTGGCCGGCCTGCTGGCCTATATCGCGTTCCGGTTCCGCTTCAGCTTCGCGGTCGGGGCGGTCGTCGCGACCGTGCACGATCTGCTGGTGACGCTGGCCTTCCTGGCGTTCTTCCGGTACGACATGTCGCTGAACGTGATCGCCGCCATCCTGACGGTGACCGGCTATTCGACCAACGACACCATCGTCATCTTCGACCGCGTCCGCGAGAACCTGAAGAACGCGCGGCGCGACTCGATTCTCGAGACGGTCAACACCGCCATCAACCAGACCCTGAACCGGACCATTCTGACGGCCGGCACGACGCTGCTGTCGGCGGTGTCGCTGTTCCTGTTCGGCGGCGAGGTGCTGAAGGGCTTCGCGTTCACGATGATCGTCGGGGTCATCACGGGGACGTACTCGAGCGTGTTCATCGCCGCGGCCATCGTCACGTTCTGGCGGAGCAAGGGCGCCGCCCGCGTGCCGGCGCCGGCCGCCACCAACGGCGACGCCGCCCGGAAGAAGACCAACAACCGCAAGAACCGCGTGTCGTAGGCGCGCGGCCGAATCCCGTTGGGCTACTTCGAAGCAATCGTGCTCGGGACGGTACAGGGGCTCACGGAGTTCCTGCCCGTATCGAGTTCCGCGCATCTCATCCTGGCGCGCGCGCTGTTCGGATGGGACGCGGAGCAGTTGGGGATGGCGTTCGACGTGGCGTGCCACGTCGGGACGCTCCTCGCGGTGGTGGCGTTCTTCCGGTCGGATCTGATGGCCATGGCAGCGGCGGTCCCGGGCCTGTTCCGGCAGCCGTGGTGGCCGGCCGACGCGCCCGGTCGCCAGCTGCGGCTGATCGCCGTCGGCTCGGTGCCGGTCCTCATCGTCGGGCTGCTGGTCGCGGGCCGGATCGAGGAGACGCTGAGAACGCCGCTGGTCGCTGCGTGTTCGCTGCTGGTGGTGGCGGTGCTGTTCCTGGTGGTCGAGCGCGTCGGGGCGCGCAGCCGTGGGGAACAGACGGTGACGGCGGGGGAGGCGGTGCTGGTCGGCGCGGCCCAGGCGCTGGCCCTGGTGCCGGGCGTCTCGCGGTCGGGCGCGACGATCACGGCCGGGATGTTCATGGGGCTGCGCCGCGATGCCGCGGCGCGGTTTTCGTTTCTGCTCGGCGTGCCGGCCATCCTCGCGGCGGCGCTGCACGAAGGGTGGCACCTGCTCAAGACCGGGATGACGGCCGAGCAGGCGGGCATCTTCCTGGTGGGGATGACGGTGTCGGCGGTGGTGGGCTACGCCACGGTGAAGTACTTCCTGAAGTACCTCGCCAGCCACACGCTCTCGGTGTTCGCCTGGTACCGGATCGCGCTGGCCGCGATCACATTTGTGTGGCTGGCGTACGGGCGGGGTTGATCGTGTGGTCGTGGCTGCGGCGCCGGTTCGTGATGAACAAGCTCGTGCTCGACGAAGGTCAGGACCGCTGTAACGAGGTAAGAGCCATCCGTGCAATCCGGAAACGCGGGCAGCGGCGGGTGCGGTGGATCGGGGTCGTGGCGCTGGTGCTGGCGGTGATGGCGCTGGCCGGCACGGCGGCGGTCTGGGCGCGACCATGCAGGCGGTGACGACGGGCGCCTACGGGGCCGTCGAGTTGGCCGTGAAGCTGACCGCGGATGCCGGCGCCGGCGTGAGCCACGTGCTGGCGGCGGTGTTCTTCCTGGTCGCGCTGGTCTTCGTGTGGCGCTCGTTCTACGGCATGCGCATCGGGTCGGAATCCGCCTAGCCCGACGCCGAATCTCCGGGCGAGATCGGGATGTCCGACAGGTCCGGTCGCCCGCCTTCGCCAGCCGGGTTCGCGGGTGGCTTCGGCGGGGCAGGGCCCGGAAGGCCGATTTTCGGGTTCCGGTGTCTAATGGTGCAGGCGGTCTCCGGAGGCCGGAGATCCGGAGGTTGGAGAGGGGTGTCGTATGTCGTTGACACGCCTTTTTCCCTCCCGATATAATCGGTCGCTTTCGTCAACCGTGTGAGCCCAAGAGGTTAGGAGGACAGACCGGTGCCACGCGACATGTTCGGGGATGTCGTTCAATCCTCAATCACCTTGGGGAGTCGGAAATGGTACACGCTTCCGCTCTCCATCTTCATCCACACGCTGCTCATCGCGGCCGTGGTCATCATCCCGCTGATGGCGGCTGATGTGCTGCCGACACCGCCAGGCATGATGGCGTTTGTCGCGGCTCCGCCGCCGCCGCCGCCGCCACCGCCACCGCCACCGCCACCAGCGGCTGCGGCTCCGAAACCGATCCTTGATGTCAATCCAGCGGCCGCTCCTGTGCAGGCGCCGTCGGAGATCAAGCCGGAGACCGGAATCGAAGCCCCCGAGGGCGGCGTCGCGGGCGGCGTCGAGGGCGGGGTGCCCGGCGGCGTCGCGGGCGGCGTCGTGGGCGGCCTGCCAGAAGCTCCGCCACCACCGCCGCCACCGCAGGCGCCGGTCCGTGTGGGCGGCAACATCAGACCGCCGACGAAAATCAGGGACGTCAAGCCGATCTACCCCAGCATCGCGCAGTCGGCGCGGGTGCAGGGTGTGGTCATCATCGAGGCCACGATTGGTCCCGACGGCAAGGTGAACGACGCGCGCGTGCTGCGTTCGATCCCCTTGCTCGACCAGTCGGCGCTCGACGCCGTGCGTCAGTGGCAGTTCACGCCGACATTGCTCAACGGCGTGCCGGTGCCCGTCATCATGACGGTCACGGTCAACTTCACGCTGCAGTAGGCCCTGTTTGGTCGATGGCGATCCGACAGGACCGTGGGGTTGCTGGAGTTCGGCTGCCCTGGGTGACAACTCGTAGGATTTCTTGGAGGATAGAGAGACATGAACCTCATTGAGATGTGGAACCAGATGGGCTTCTTCGCGAAGGCCATTGCATGGATCTTGTTCATCATGTCGATGATTTCCTTCGGCGTGGCGGTCGAGCGCTTCTATACCTTCTTGCAGGCCCGCAAGCAGTCCAGGATGTACGCGCCGCAGGTGGCCAAGCATCTCAAGGAAGGCCGCCTGAAAGAGGCCGTCGCGCTGTCGCAGAAGAAGGACTTCCGGTACAGCCACCTCGCGAAGGTGGTCCTGGCCGGGCTCAACGAGTACCAGTACCAGGCCGACAGCGGCGGTTCGCTCGGCCGTGAGGACATGGTCGACACCGTCCGCCGCGCCATCCAGCGCGCGTCGGCCCTGACGGCCTCCGACCTGAAGCGCGGCGTCGCCGCCCTGGCCACCATCGGCGCGACCGCGCCGTTTGTCGGCCTGCTGGGCACCGTCGTCGGCATCATCACCGCGTTCCAGGGCATTGCGGCCACCGGTTCGGGCGGCCTTGGTGCCGTGTCGGCCGGCATCTCCGAAGCGCTGGTCGAGACCGCGCTCGGCCTGGTCGTCGCCATCCCGGCGGTGTGGTTCTACAACTACCTGACCGGCCGGATCGAGTACTTCAACGTCGAGATGGACAACTCCTCGTCGGAGCTGGTCGACTACTTCATCAAGAAGACCGCCTAGTCGGGCGTGTCGCGGTCTGCCCCAGGCCCCGGTGCGGGGCCGCGGGGCGCCGCGCGGCCGGATGCGGGCGTTAGACAGAGGAGACGGCCAAAATGTCTATGGATGTGGGCGGCAGCAAGGGCAGCCTGAAGGCGGACATCAACGTCACGCCGCTGGTCGACGTCATGCTGGTGCTGCTGATCATCATGATGCTCATCGCCCCGTTGTTGCAGCAGGGCGTGCCCGTGAAACTGCCGCAGGCCTCTAACAGCGCCGACAAGCCAGAAACCCAGGAACAGACGGTGGTGGCCATCGACGCCAACAAGCAGTTTTACGTGAACGGGATCAGGGTCCGCGAGGACGAACTGACCACTCAGATCACCACGATCATGGAGAGCCGGAAGGAGAAGCTGGTCCTCATCAAGGGCGACCAGGAGACTCCGTACTCGTCGATCATGCTCGCGATGGATCGGTTACGCGCCGCAAACATCGAGAACATCGGGCTCATCACTGAACGCAAGATCCGGCAAGGCGAATCGGGAGGTCAGTGATGGCACACCACAAACACTTCGGCGCGGAAGACAACGTCAAATCAGTCGAGCTCCATGCCAGCGCGGACATGAACGTCACGCCGCTGATCGACGTGCTGCTCGTGCTGCTGATTATCTTCATGGCGGCACTGCCGCTCACGCAGAAGGGGCTCGACATCAACCTGCCGCTCGAGACCAAGACCAACACCCAGGTTGAGCTGACGAGCAGCCAGATCGTGCTCGAATACACGGCTGACCGGCGCATCTCGGTGAACAAGCAGGACGTGACCATCCAGGAACTGGAGAATCGCCTGCGCAACATCTTCGAGCAGCGCAAGGAAAAGACGATGTTCATCGTCGCGGCGGGCACGCTCCGCTACGGCGATATCGTCGAGGTCATCGACGCCGCGAAGGGCGCCGGTGTCGAGAAGGTCGGCATCGTCACGGATGGGATGCGCGCCGCGGCCGGCGTGCAGACCGGCGGCAACTAGGCCGTCGACACACCATACGGGGTCCGGGTGACCAGGCACGTGCGGCCCGGGCGCTCCCCACACGCGGGGGTGCCCGGGCCGGTTCTTTGTACGGGGGGCTCTGGCGCTACGGTCACCCCGTTGTCGTTCCAGAGCCCGCCAGGCCTGCCACGCCGCGTTCCCGCTCACTCACGCCGGAAAAACAAACCTTCAGGGTGCTGTCGGCGGAAGGCGGGGCCCCACTTCGTCACCCCACCAGGTCTTCGGCCCCTCCG
>Ga0315275_10004842_pt1 | contig 12664 bp, 11 predicted proteins | sample YL17G03_0_MG_FD_205557 | JGI IMG/M metagenome (GOLD analysis project Ga0315275, IMG submission 205557) | Sediment microbial communities from Yellowstone Lake, YNP, Wyoming, USA - YL17G03_0 | ecosystem: Environmental > Aquatic > Freshwater > Lake > Sediment | place: USA: Wyoming | collected... | reverse complement strand
CGATGGCGCCGGTTTCATCGGTGGAGCCATCGTCCACCACGATGATTTCGCGCAGTTGCACGGATTGCTGCTGCAGGCTGCGGATGGTGTCGGCGACGCTTTCCGCTTCGTTATAAGCGGGAATGATGACGGTCAGATCAACCACAGGGCGGCGGTCGATAGCGGCCGGTTGAATACCCGCCCCACGGCCAACTGCACGCTCTGCGGTCGGCGCGGATGGGTCAAACAAAGCCAAAGTCCGCTGCATCATTCTCTCTCGCTAGTTGGTTCATTCTCGCGGCCATTCTCCCGATGAACGGTCGTCCGCGCCTTCCACGTCGCGTTCTCCGAGTCGATTGATCAGCTTTCCTCAGTTGCCGTCCAGATCGAATGCGCAGGGCGCGCCTTCATTCGCTCCTGCAGGCCCGTCCGCTCCCTCGGCACCGATCAGGATTGTCTTGCCGTCAATGGCGACGTAGCCACCGAAGACGTCATTAGGCGTGGCGTCAGGTGCCTTCAGTTTCGCCGTCGTGACCCAGGCATTTCCGACGCGGCGGTACACGTAAGCCGCGCCCGCCTCGACTCCCCCCGGCACAAGACCCAATTCGGCGTCCGAAACCAGCACATCGTCACGGAGCGCAATGCTGTCGCCAAAGAACGAATCCTCTGTCTCGTCGTTCGCGGTCAACTTGGCTTGCTGGGTCCACTGAAGCCGATGGACTCGAAAATGCCCACGTCGTCATAGTAACTGATCGCCAAGACTGCGTTGGCAACGAAAAAATGACCTTGACGGCGGCGCAGTCATTCGCGTCTGACGGCGACGGGGAAAGCCTTTTCGGGAGAAACAACGTGTCCCGTGTCACACAGAGTCGCCTGGTCGCGCGGAAATACATCGGGCGCAAAATTCCTCCCCGTGCGGAGGGTGGTGCGCGACATGCTCCGGCGGCCCGCGTTGACGGCGCGCCGTTACCGTGATCCGAACGGCTGGTCTTGGGCTATGCATAGGGCGGCTGTGGGTCGAACCGTCAATTCGATTGCTTGAACAGCGGGCGTTCGCTCGACATTTCTTCGTGCAGCATGGCGTGCTGCCGGGCGATGCCGCGCGATCCCGCCATCGGCGCTGGCGCAGGCGGACGAAATGATGCAATGGTCAAACGCTTCTGGTCGTTCGCAGCTACCGCGCCTGCGCGCCGCGATCGGCATCCGTTCCAAGCCGGTGCGGCCGCCCGGATCGTGAATTCGCCGATAGAATCGGGCGGAGCACGCGGGCAAAAGAGTCAGGTCACGCTTTCATCCGTCCCGAGACACGCCCGGCAACCATCGCCACCGCGAACAGCAGCGCGGCCAGCGCGAGGGTGACCGCATCGCCCCAGCGCACGTACGGCGTCGCGCCCTGGCGGCCAGCGATGTCCAGCTCGAGGATGCCGCGCGTGAACCACGGCAGCCGCGCGATCTCGTGCCCGTGGTGGTCGATCGCGGAGGTGATGCCGGTGTTCGTCGCACGGAGCAGCGGGCGACCCAATTCGAGCGCGCGCATCGCGGCGATCTGGTTGTGCTGCACGGCGGCGAGCGAGCGCCCGTACCAGGCGTCGTTGGTGACGTTGACGAGCAGCGTTGCGGTTGCAGCCTCGCCGCGCAATTCCCCGCCGAACGCGTCTTCGTAACAGATGTTGACGGCAACGCGCTGGCCGGCCACGGCCATCGTCGGCTGCGTCCAGTCGCCGGGCGTTTGTTCCGCGAGCGGGATCGCCAGCACGCTGCGGATGAACCAGCCGACGAGGGGCGCGAGCGGTATCGTTTCTCCGAAGGGCACGAGATGCCGCTTGCGGTAGAGCTGCACGCCGCCGGTGCCGAGGCTCACCACGCTGTTGTAGTAGCGCGGCTCTTCGCGCCCCGGCAGCGGCGGTTCGGCGGTGAACATCCCGGCCAGCAGGTCGCCGCCGCGCGCCGTCGCGGTGTGCAGGAGGTGCAGCAGCACCGGATCGGGCACTTCGTCGGCGAACACCGGGAACGCGCTCTCCGGCAGCACGACGAGGCGGCCGCGGCTTTGGCTGACGAGATCGACATACAGCTTGAAGGTTTCGTCGCGCAGGTTCGGGTCGAACTTGGTGGCCTGCGGCACGTTGCCCTGTACCAGCGAAACGGCCACCGGTGCGCCGGCGGGCGCCGTCCAGTCGATGCGTGCGGCAACGCCACCGCCGCCGGCAATCGCGGCGCCTCCCAGGAGCAGCGCGAGACCGCGCAGCCGGGCCGGTGCCGCGAACGCATTGACGGCGAGCGCGAGCGCGCTGCCGGCAAGCGTGACGGCGAGCGTGACGAGCCACACGCCGCCGAGCGTGGCATAGCCCGCCAGCGGGCTCGCGGCGCCTTCCGGCGGCAGCTGCGCATAGCCGAGCGCCAGCCACGGGAAGCCGGTGTAGCCCGAGCCTCTGAACATTTCGGCGAGCGTCCAGATCGCGGCCGCGGCGAGCGCGCGCGGCAGCGATCCCGTGGCGGTGAAGCGTGTGGCCAGCCATCCGGTCAGCGCCGGGAAGAAGGCGAGGTACGCAGTCCAGATCGCCGTGCCGACCGCGGCCAGCAGCATCGGCATGCCGCCGAAGGTGTTGAGCGCGATGTAGACCCACGAGGCACCGGCCCCGAACAGGCCGAGGCCGAATCCGAAGCCGGACCAGGCGGCGGAGCGAGGGCTCGCGTAGAGCCACAAGGTCATGAGCAGGCCGAACGTGACGATCGGCACGCCCGGCAGGTCGAACGGCGCAAAGCCGAAGACCGTCCCCGCGCCCGCCGCGACCGCCAGCAGCGCGCGCCCCGCGCCCGCGGCCGTCATCGACGCTACGCCCGCCGCACGGCCGCGACCCGCGGGGATCTCACGCGTTATCCGCCGGCGCTGCCGCGGTGCCGCCGGTCGCCGCCGGGCCCGCCTGCCCCGGCTCGACGTGCAGTGTGTGCAGCCGCCGGCTGTCCGCGCGCACGACGCGGAACCGGAGTCCGCCGATGGTCGTGCTCTCGCCGCGCTTGGGCAGGCGGCCGAAGGCCTGCAGCACGAGGCCGCCGACGGTGTCGAACTCGTCATCGGCGAAATCGGTGCCGAAACGCGCATTGAAGTCGCCGATCTCGGTCTGCGCCTTGATCCGGAACCGGCCGCTGGCTTCGGCGATGATGTTGTCCTCGCTCTCGTCGAAGTCGTACTCGTCCTCGATGTCGCCGACGATCTGCTCCAGCACGTCCTCGATCGTGACGAGGCCCGAGACGCCGCCGTATTCGTCGACGACGATCGCCATGTGGTTGCGGTTGGCGCGGAAATCGCGCAGCAGGACGTTCAGGCGCTTCGATTCCGGGACGAACACCGCGGGGCGCAGCGTGTCGTGCAGGTCGAAGCCTTCGGGGTTGGCGTAGTAGTTGAGCAGTTCCTTGGCGAGCAGGATGCCGACGACGTCGTCCTTGTTCTCGCCGATGACCGGGAAACGCGAATGCCGGGTTTCGAGCACCAGCGGGATGAATTCGGGGGGCGCGTCGTCCTGCGAGACCACGTCCATTTGCGAGCGCGGGATCATGATGTCGCGCACGGTCAGCTCGGATACCGCCAGCACGCCTTCGATCATCGACAGCGCATCGGCATCGAGCAACTTGTGCTCGAACGCGCCGTGCAGCAGTTCGAGCAGCTCTTCGCGGTCCTCGGGCTCGCGCGTGAGGAAGGCCGACAGCCGCTCGAGCAGCGTCGGCTTGGAGCCCGCCTTGTCGCCGCTGTCGTCCATCTCAGTACCCGCCCGGCCGCCCGTAGGGTACTGAGTGCGCCCCCTTGGGGGGCAGCGAACGTAGTGAGCGTGGGGGTCGCTTCATCTTAGCGCCGGCCAGCGTATGGCACGGCGTACGGGTCGGGCACGCCGAGGGTCGCCAGGATGGCGCGCTCGCGCGCCTCCATCGACCGGGCGGCGCGCGGCGTGTCGTGGTCGAGGCCCTGGAGATGCAGCATGCCGTGAACGACGAGGTGGGCGCAGTGGTCGGTCAGTGTCCTGCCTTCGGCCTTCGCCTCGCGCCGCACCACCGGTGCGCAGAGGACGATGTCGCCGGCGAGCGGCGTGACGTCATCGTACACGAACGTGAGCACGTTGGTGGCGTAGTCCTTGCCGCGGAATATCGCGTTGAGCGTCTGCCCCTCGCGCATCCCGACGAAGCGCACGGTGACCGCCGCGTCGCGCAGGAGCGCCGCCCGCGCCCAGCGGCGCAGCGTGGCCGTCGCCGGCCATGCCGTCGCGGCAACCGCGTACTGGACCGCGAGCGAAAGGCGGGTCGCTCGCGGCTTCATCGCGGCCCGGTCGCGCCGGGCATCACCGATCGTTGCGGGCGCCGCCCGCGGGCTTCTTCGCCGCGGCCTCGCGCTCGTAGGCGTTGACGATCTTCTGCACCAGCGGATGGCGAACGACGTCGGCGCTGGTGAAGCGGGTGAAGGCGATGCCGCGCACGCCGGCCAGGATGCGATCGGCTTCGATCAGCCCGCTCTTCTGGCCGCGGGCAAGGTCGATCTGCGTCACGTCGCCGGTGATCACCGCCTTGGTGCCGAAGCCGATCCGGGTGAGGAACATCTTCATCTGCTCGGGCGTCGTGTTCTGCGCCTCGTCGAGGATGATGAACGAATGGTTGAGCGTGCGGCCGCGCATGTAGGCGAGCGGCGCGATCTCGATGGTGCCGCGCTCGAACAGCTTGCCGGTCTTGTCGAAACCCATCAGGTCGTACAGCGCGTCGTAGAGCGGGCGCAGGTAGGGATCGACCTTCTGCGCGAGGTCGCCGGGGAGAAAGCCGAGCCGCTCGCCGGCTTCGACCGCAGGGCGGACCAGCACCAGCCGCTTCACCGCGTCGCGTTCGAGGGCGTCGACCGCGCAGGCGACCGCGAGGTAGGTCTTGCCCGTGCCCGCCGGCCCGATGCCGAACGTGATGTCGTGCTCCTTGATGTCGCGCAGGTACACCGTCTGATTGGGCGTGCGGCCGTGCAGGTCGGCGCGCCGCGTGCGCAGCGCGGGTCCGTCGTCGTCGGCGGCCGGCGCGCTGGTGCCGTGCTGCGCCGCCAGCTCGATCAGGCCAAGCTGGATGTCGTCGACCGAGAGGGGCTTTTCCGCGTTCGCGTAGAAGAGTTCCAGCGTCTGCGCCGCGCGCGCCGTCTGCGCCGGCATTCCTGCCAGCGTGAACGTGGCGCCGCGATGGGCGATCGCGACGTCGAGCGCAGCCTCGATCTGGCGCAGGTTCGCGTCCAGCGGCCCGCACAGGTTGGCGAGCGCGCGGTTGTCGAGCGGAAGGAGCGAGAGCTGCTGCTGCTCTCGGCGGCCCGTCATCGCTATACTCCCTGCCGCATCAGGGGCGCTTTGAGGGCTTCATCGAGCGTCGAGATCGTTTCGGCGACGTGCGCCTTCGCTTCCTGCGAGTAGCCCTTGTTGGTCGCCGCGGCGGCGAGGTCGGCGCGCAGGAGCTTTGCCTGGGCGCGCAGCAGGCTGCGCGCGTCGGCGGGCATCGACCCCGACGGCCGCACCAGCGCGAGCGCGATCTTGTTCGCGTGTTCGCGCTGCAGGTTGCGGCGGAAGAGATCGATGTCCTTGCCGCTCTTCAACTCGCTCCAGATCGCCGCCTGCAGGCCGCCGTACAGCTCGGTGAGCCGGAACGCCTGGTCCGGCCTCTGCAGCTTGGCCTGGCTGTCGAGGATGCGCTGGGCGACGGTCTCGCTCATCAGCGCATTGAGCACGTTGCGCTGGATGGCGAGCACCTGCGTGGGCAGCGAATAGTCGATGCCGCTGGTCGAGAGCCCGGCGTCGAACGTGTCGTTGCGATCGAGATAATCCTGCGTCAGGCGTTGCATGAACTCCGGCTTGAAGCGGAAGCTGTCGAACGAGAACAGGCCCGCGGCCAGCAGGGCGAGGGCGTCGCGCTGGCGCTGCGGCGAGATCGGGTAGAGCGGCGGGCGCGGGGATCCGGCGTGGTCGCGAACCACGGTGAGGCCGCCGACATAACGCGCGGCAATCATGCTCGACGCGCCGACTTGCGAGAGGCCGCGGCCGATGTTCCGGCGCAGCACCGAGTAGTTCTCGCCGGGCTTCAGCTGCCGGTCCTGCCAGCGGTCGAGCAGTTCCCGCGCGAGCGTGACCCGGCGCGACACGAAGTCCAGCGGATCGTCGGACAGATCGCCCATGCTCGCGTCCGGGTCGAGCGCGGCCGCCACGTCCTCGTCGGTGGAATAGGCGAGCTGCGGCTCCGTGTTGCGCGCCGCGATGCGCTTCAGTTCATCGGCTTCCTGGCCGGCCGGGAGCGGCTTGTAGCCGTACTCGATCGCCCAGTAGTCGTACGGCCCGAGCGTGCCCATCGCGTACGACCCCTGCCGCTCGCCCTTCAACGCGATGTTGATCGCGTTGTATTCCATGACCGACCCGGAAATGCCGTTGGCCCTGGTGAATTCGGCATCGGCGAGCTGCGCCTGCGTGTAGATGGTCGACGCCCGGAAGTTGTGGCGCAGCCCGAGCGTGTGGCCGACCTCGTGCATCACGACGTCCTTCAGGTCTTCCAGCACGAAGGCCTCGGCCTCCGGGCTGTCCGGCTCGATTTCGCCGCGCGCCTCGAGCAGGTCGAGCGCGAACCCCATTTCCGCCGCGGCGAAGTCGTCGATCTGGCAGACCATCGCCGCGCGGTTGCCGAACGGCGTGATCGGCTGCGGGATCTGCTCGACGCGCTGGATCCGGCGGCGGCGCAGCCGCGTCGGATCGATGCCGATGTCGGCGTCGAGAATTTCCCCGGTGCGCGGATCGACCTGCGACGGGCCGATGCCGCCGAAGGCCGGCCGCGCCGTGGTCATCCAGCGGATCGACGCATGCCTGGCGTCGATGGTTTCCCAGTCGGCGTCGTCGGGCTGGATCTTTGCCTGGACAGCGTCCTTGAAGCCGATGCGCTCGAAGGCCTTGTTCCACTCCAGGATGCCGGCGATGACGGTCGGGCGATAGTGCTCGGGGATGTTCTTGTCGAGCCAGTAGACGATCGGCTGCTTCGGCTCCGACAGCGGCGCGGCGGGATCCGTCTTCTCCAGCCGCCACCGGTTCACGTAGTTGACGCGCGGGGTCAACGCATGGTCGTTCGTGTAATCGAAGCGCCAGGTGCCGAAATAGCCGACGCGGTCGTCGGCAAGGCGCGGGGCCATCGGCTGCTCGGGCAGTTTGGCGAAGTTGTAGTACCAGCCGAGGAACAGGCTGCGGATGTCGGGCACGGTCGCCGGCGGCGGCGTGTACGGCGTCGCACCCGGCGTGGACGGCGGTTGGTTCACCCGCGACAGCGCATAGTGGGCATTGACGTTGAACGACGTCTGCTCCGGCGTCGAGCGCGCCTTGGTGATGTTGGAGTTGCGGGCGTCGAACGAGTACGACTGCCGGTAGGTCCGCTCGAGGTCGCCGTTGGCGCCGGGGATGTCCGCGAGCAGCAGCGCATTGACCTCGATCAGCACCGACTTGCGCTCGGGATGCGGCTGCGATGCGACCGGCACGCTCGCGAGCAGGCTGTCGGAAAACGCGTCGCGCACGCCGAGCGCCTGGGGTGTCCTGGGCTGCGCGAAGTAACGGGTGTTGAGGGCGAGCAGCTGCACCTGCGTGCCGACCTTGCGGAACGCGACGAGATGGCTGTCGTTCATGAGGCCGCTGAAGAAGAACTTCTCGCCGATGCCGGTGCTCTGGTTGACCGAGAAGAAATACGGCACGTCGAGCTGCTCGGGCGTGATCTCGAGCCAGACCTTGTCGTCCTTCTGCCAGACGCGGAACAGCCCGGGGAGCTCGGTCGCCTCCTTGATCACTTCGGCGAACGCCTTGGGCTGGCCCGGCGCAGGAGCGGCGGCTGCGGCTCCCGGCGCGCCGGCGCCGGCGGGCTTGGCGGGCTCGGCGCCGCCAGGAGCCGCGGGCACGCTCGCGCATCCGGCAAGCAGGAGAAAGCAGCACGCGATCGCGGGGGCGGCGAAGGGAAGGGGCCGGTTCGGAGGCGGTGCGGGAAGACGGGTCATCGGGGCAGCCTCGGGGGGGCAGCGAACGTGGTGAGCGCGGGGGTCCTTCATGTCACGCCGCCAGCTCGCCGCGCAGCGAATGCGGCAATGCGGCCTTGATCGTGACGTCGGCGTAGGAGCCTATGAGTGCCGGATCGCCCCCAAAGTTCACGACGCGGTTGTTGGCGGTGCGGGCGGCGAGCTCGCGCGGGTTCTTGACCGCGGGCCCGGTGACGAGGACGCGCTGGCGGGTGCCGACCATCGTTTCGCTGTACGCGCGATACTGCGCATCGAGCAGCGCCTGCAGGCGCAGGAGCCGCGCCTGCTGCTCCGCGGCGGGCACCGGGTCGGCGAAATCGGCGGCCGGGGTGCCCGGGCGCGGGCTGTAGGCGAAGCTGAAGGCGCCGTCGAAATTGACATCCTGCGCGAGCTGCAGCGTCAACGCGAAGTCGGCCTCGGTCTCGCCGGGAAAGCCGATGATGAAATCGGTGGTGAGCGAGAGGTCGGGGCGCGTGGCGCGCAGCCGGCGGACGATCGACTTGTATTCGAGCGTCGTGTAGCCACGCTTCATCGCGGCCAGCACGCGGTCGGAGCCGGACTGCACCGGCAGATGGAGGTGCGATACCAGCTTCGGCAGCTTCGCGTAGACGGCGATCAGCCGCGCGCTCATTTCCTTCGGGTGCGACGTCGTGTAACGGATGCGTTCGATTCCCTCGAACTCGGCAATGGTCTCGAGCAGCAGCGCGAAGTCGGCGGCGTTGTCGGATTCGGGCAGCGGTCCGCGGTAGGCGTTGACGTTCTGCCCGAGCAGCGTGACCTCGGTGACGCCCTGGTCGGCGAGATCGGCGATTTCGGTCAGCACGTCCTCGAACGGCCGCGAGACCTCCTCGCCGCGCGTGTAGGGAACGACGCAGAACGTGCAGTACTTGCCGCAGCCTTCCATGATCGACACGAACGCCGCTGCGCCGTCGACGCGCGGCGGCGGCAGGTGGTCGAACTTCTCGATCTCGGGAAAACTGATGTCGACCTGCGGCTGGCCGGTCGCGCGGCGCCGCGCGATCAACTGCGGCAGCCGATGCAGCGTCTGCGGGCCGAACACCACGTCCACATAGGGCGCGCGCCGCACGATCGCCGCGCCCTCCTGGCTCGCCACGCAGCCGCCCACGCCCAGGATGAGGTCGGGCCGCGCCGCCTTCAGTTCGCGCACCCGGCCGAGATCGTGGAACACGCGTTCCTGCGCCTTCTCGCGCACCGAGCAGGTGTTGAAAAGGATCACGTCCGCGTCTTCCGGCCGGTCGGTCAGCGTGAGGCCGTCGGCGGCGGCGAGCACATCGGCCATCTTGTCCGAGTCGTACTCGTTCATCTGACAGCCGAACGTACGGATATAGAGCTTCTTGGTCACGGCGGGGGGCGTGCGGCGGCGCGTGCGGCGGGAGTCGGCAAGTCGTTGAAAGGGCGCGGATTATAGCAGGAGGCGCGACGGGGCGGCGCGGCCGCTGGCGCGGGCGGCGCGCGGGCGCCTATAATCCGCCTCCCCAACGTCCCGAACGGGTTGCAGCGGCCAAGGCCATGAGCAAGGCGTTCACGCGCGAATCGGACGAAGCCGACGCGGCCGACGACGAGCTGTTGTCGGCCGCGCCGCTGCCCGCCGGCGCGCGCAACTACATGACCCCGGGCGGCTTCGCGCGGCTCAACGCCGAGCTCCTGCGGCTGGTCAAGACGGAACGCCCCGCGCTGGTGGCGACCGTGTCGTGGGCCGCGTCGAACGGCGACCGCTCGGAGAACGGCGATTACATCTACGGCAAGAAGCGCTTGCGCGAGATCGATCGCCGCATCCGCTTCCTGATGGTTCGTCTCGACGCCGCCGAAGTCGTCGATCCGCTCGCGCGCCGCGACGACGACAATGCCGACCAGGTGTTTTTCGGCGCGACCGTGACGGTCCGCGACGAGGGCGGCGCGCAACGCACGGTGCACATCGTGGGCGTCGACGAGATCGACACCGCACGCGGTTTCATCAGCTGGGTGTCGCCGATGGCCAAGGCGCTGCTGAAGGCGCGCGAGGGGGACGCGGTGACGCTGCGCACGCCCGGTGGCGCCCTGCAGCTCGACATTGTGCGTGTAGCCTACGAGCCGCTCGCCACCGACCTGCCGCCGTCCGGTTGACGCCGCGCGCGCGCTCCACCTATAGTGTCCCGATGAACACTTCAACCACCGCCGTCGCGGATTCCGGCATCGAGCGCGATCTTGCCCTGCTCGAGGGCAAGCTCGCGACGCTCGTCGCGCACGCGAGCGAACTGCGGACCGCGAACGAGACGCTGCGGCGCGATCTCGCGGCCGCCCATGACCGGAACCGGACGCTGAGCGAGCGTGTGGCCGTGGCGGCGCAGCGGCTCGACACGTTGCTCGCGCGCCTGCACGAAACGGCGGCATGACCACGCGTGCGGCACCGGCAGGCGACGCGCCGGTCACGCTGGACGTGTCGCTGCTCGGCCGCGACTACAAGGTGACGTGCAGGGAAACCGAGCGGGCGCAACTGATGGACGCGGTCGGCTTCCTCGACCGGCGCATGCGCGAGATCCGCGACGCCGGCAAGACCGCCGGCTCCGAGCGCATCGCGGTGATGGCTGCGCTCAACATCACGCACGACCTGCTGCGCGCGAAGAGCGACGCGCGGGCGCCGAAGAGCGAAACGACGGCGCCGGCAATTGACGATCCCTCCGCGCGGCGTAGAATCACAGCGATGCATGCCGCCATCGATCAGGCGCTGGCGGAATGCGAGAAGCAGCCCTGAGCGCCCCTGATCCCGGGGGTGCGCCGAGGTCATCGTTCCATGTTCCCTGCGGTGTTCGAGTCGTCCAAATACTCTTTGAGCCAATGCTACTAAGCGAGGTTGCCGCGCCTTTAGCGGGCTGGTGTGCGCTCCCAAGCGGAAGCGCCTGAAGGCCCCGGCAGGCGACCCTCTTGAACCCAGGTTCAAGATGACGGACGACACGGCATTGCGGGGGACACCCCCCCTTTCGGAATGACCGCGCGGATGGCCGGTGCATGCCGGCGCCGCCGCGGTCGTCCCGTCCGTTGACATCGCACCAACCCCTCTTTCGAACCGCAGGGAACACGAACCTCATGGGACCTCTTGCCGGTGTGCGCGTGCTGGAGTTCGAAGCCATCGGGCCGGGTCCGTTCTGCGGCATGATGCTCGCCGACATGGGTGCCGACGTGCTGCTCGTCGATCGCACCGGCGAATCGGGGCTCGGCCTGCGCTCCGAGCGCGGATTCGACCCGATGCTGCGCGGCCGGCGCTCGGTCACCGTGGACATCAAGACGCCCGCCGGCGTCGCGGCGGCACTCGCGCTCGTCGCGAAAGCCGATGCGCTGATCGAAGGCTTCCGTCCCGGCGTGATGGAGCGCGCGGGGCTCGGGCCCGACGTCCTCCTCGCGCGCAATCCGCGGCTCGTGGTCGGCCGAATGACGGGCTGGGGCCAGGACGGTCCGCTCTCGGCTCGCGCCGGCCACGACATCAACTACATCGCGCTGTCGGGCGCGTTGCACGCGATCGGCCGCGCGGGCGGTCCGCCGCTGCCGCCGTTGAATCTCGTCGGCGACTTCGGTGGCGGCGGCATGCTGCTTGCCTTCGGCATCGCGTGCGCGCTGGTCGAGGCGCAACGCTCGGGCAAAGGACAGGTGGTCGATGCGGCGATGGTGGAAGGCGCGTCGCTGCTGACGACGATGTTCTGGGGCATGCAGGCGGCGCGCCTGTGGACCGACGCGCGCGGCGAGAACATCCTCGACTCCGGCGCCCCGTGGTACGACGCCTACGCGACGAGTGACGGACGCCACGTCGCGATAGGATCGATCGAAACCAAGTTCTACGCGGAATTGCTCGCGCGCCTCGGGCTTGCCGGCGAAGCCCTTCCTGCGCAGCACGATCGGGCGGGCTGGCCGCGGTTGCGCGAGCGCTTTGCCGCCGTCTTTCGCACGCGGACGCGCGACGAATGGTGTCAGGTCTTCGCAGGATCCGACGCATGCTTCGCGCCGGTGCTCACGTTCGCGGAGGCCGCGCAGCATCCGCATGCCGTCGCGAGAGGCGCACATGTCACCGTCGGCAACGTGACGCAACCGGCACCGGCGCCGCGCTTTTCGCGCACGCCGGGCTCGGTGCGCGGCGCGCCCCCGGAACGCGGCGCGGGTGGCCGCGATGCGCTCGTCGATTGGGGATACACCGGCGGTGAGATCGACGAGCTTGCGGCGCTGGGCCTCGGGTTCCGCGCCGATTGAGGCGGGAACCGGCCGCGTTGAAAGGCATCGCTGTGCCCGTCGACGCCGCCACCGTGGGCTCCGGACGCAGCCCGTGACACCGGGCGCCGAGGTGAGCGAGCCGATCTCCCGCACCGCCCTCTGTCCCTGCGGCAGCGGGCGTCGGTACAAGCACTGCTGCGGCGCGGCGACCGCGCCCGCCGCGCCCATCGAGGCGGCGCCGGCGGCCGCCGGCGATGCCTTTGCCGCCGCGCTCGGTCTGCACCAGGCGGGCGACATCGAGGCGGCCGAGCGCATCTACCGCGCGATCCTGGAGACCCAGCCCGCGCGAGCGGACGTTCTGCACTACCTCGGCGTCTGCCGCCATCAGCGCGGCGATTTCGAGGCGGCCGAGCGCCACATCCGGGCGGCGCTGGCGCACAACGATCGCGAGCC
>Ga0315275_10004841_pt1 | contig 12665 bp, 11 predicted proteins | sample YL17G03_0_MG_FD_205557 | JGI IMG/M metagenome (GOLD analysis project Ga0315275, IMG submission 205557) | Sediment microbial communities from Yellowstone Lake, YNP, Wyoming, USA - YL17G03_0 | ecosystem: Environmental > Aquatic > Freshwater > Lake > Sediment | place: USA: Wyoming | collected... | reverse complement strand
CGCAACAGTGAAGTGTCAAGCTCCAGTATTGTTGCATCGCTGGCGAGCGTGCATGTTGCCGGCACGGCGGTCGTCGGAGGGCCGCTCGAGGAGAGAAGACATGGGACGGTTCTGGGATCTCGCCTTCACGCCCGGGGTGAAGGCGGTGCAGCGGCGGATGGGAAGTCGGCGGGCCTATGGCCGTTCGGCCGGGGATGGGCGCGGTCCGGAGCCGCTCGGGCCGGACGAGCGCGAGTTCCTGGCCGAGCGCGACAGCTTCTACCTGGCCAGCGTCGGCGAGGGCGGCTGGCCCTACGTCCAGCACCGGGGCGGCCCCAGGGGCTTCGTCCGGGTCCTGGACGACGCGACCATCGGGTTCGCCGACTACCGCGGAAACCAGCAGTACGTCTCGGTGGGGAACATCGAGCACGACGACCGGGTCGCCCTGATCTTCGTCGACTACCCGAACCGGGCACGCCTCAAGCTCCTGGCGCACGCCCGGGCCATCACCGAGGCCGACGACGCGGCGTTGCTGGCCCGCCTCGCCGTCCCGGGCTACGGCGCGAAGGTCGAGCGCGGCCTGGTGCTGGCCGTGGAGGGCTTCGACTGGAACTGCTCCCAGCACATCGTGCCCAGGCACACGGAGGAGGAGATCGCCCTGGGATCCGCCGACGCTCGGCTCCGATGAGACCCGTGTCGATGGAGAGGCGTCCCGCGAACCCCGCAAACGGGGTACCCGAATCGGGACTCGTCGCGAACTGGGCTCGCGAACGAGAGGTGGCCCCATGTCCCTGCGCGCCACTTTCGCCACCCTCCTCGGTATCACCGCTCGGCCCAGCACCGTTCGGTGGCGTCTTCGCCAGCGGGCCGGCGTCAAGCTCGGCGCAATGCAACACCTCGGCGATCATGGGCGCCAGGTGCGCCGAGGAGGTCAGATGGGTTACCGGGTCGATCGTGCGACCCAGTTGGCGAGGCTGCTCGACGGGATCGACTTCGGAAGGATCGGCCGGCCGAGCCACGCTGATGCGTTCATCGGCGCTGGCACCAGCCGGTGGTGCCGGTGCTGTTCCAGGGAATCCCGGAGGCTCGACTCACCTCGACGCAGCGGCTTCGCAGGCACCGGGTCCGAGCATACCTGGCACGCGCTGAGGGCGACTGCGACGACGGCCAGCCGATGTGCCCTGGCTTGTGCCCCAGCCAGGCAGGACGAAGGGCGGCCGGTCGGTTCGCAGCCATCCGGGAGTGTCTCCCGATTATCAGGAGCACGCCGACGCGCGTTCCTGGAACGACCACCCCCGCCGGGATGAAGCAGGGGATGAAGCCGTAACCCGGCTGAGTGATCCCCTCATTTCGTGAGGGCAAGACGTTGATATCCGGGTGGGAGGGGATCAAGCTGCCGCCTCGTGAGCGACCAACCTCTCGACCGCGACCGGATCACGAAGCCCGTCTCCACCATTTTCGCCGGCGATCTCCACGCCAAGCGTGTGGCCTCGTTGGCGGGCGCCGCCGTCGGGGTGCTGGAGGGGGCCGCCTCGAGCCCCTCATGGCCAAGTTCGGAGAACTCCTCCGGCGGCACGCCGTCCTTCGTGATGTCTTCGGGCTCATCTGAAATGAGGGGATGGCTCAGGGCGGCCGTAGTTCTCTTCAGGATGCAGCCGGGTGTGACCAGAGCGTGGCGATTGGCGCCGCGAGGATGCGCTCATCGAGCGCGTACGCTCTCGGCCCGGTGTGAAGCACCACGCCCCTGACGAAGCGCTTGCCAAGCTGGTCACGGAGCCAGGTGAGATGGTGGGCGTCGGCTGCGCGGGGCGCCGCGTTCGCCTTGACCTCGATGGCGATGACCTGGGTTGCCGAGATCTCCGCGAGGATGTCGACCTCGTGCCGCCCCTGCTCCTGGCGAAGGTGGAAAAGGCGCGGGCGGCACTCGGCCACGGCCAACTCGGCGCGAAGCTGGGACGCGACGAACGTGTCGAGAAGGCGCCCGAGGAGATCCCCTTCGCGGAGGATCGCGTTCGCGTCCACCCGCAGGATGCCGGCGAGCAGCGCGGCGTCCGTGAGGTAGCGCTTGGGAGAGCGCACGAGCCTCTTCAGGCGATTGGATCTCCACGGCCGTGCGCGGTCGATGACCATGAGGTTCACGAGCAGTTGCTCGTAAGCCATCGCGGTCTTTCGATTCAGCCCCGCCGCCTCGAGAAGCGTCTTGTCCTCCACGAGGCCGGCGGAGTGGAGGGCGTAGGCCTCGAAGTAGCGCCGGAGCTTTGCCGGATCGCGGGGCCCCGCGACGTGCATCGCATCTCTGGTCAGGAGCTGGTCGAGGTAGCTCTCGATCCAGCGCGCTCGCATCCGCCCCGATAGCGACAGCGCCGCCTCCGGGAATCCGCTCTGGAGGGCCAGCTCGACGTAGCCTCGAAGGTCGGGAGCATCCTGGGGCACCGCGACGTCGTCCCCTCTGGAGAGCCGGTCGAGGAGTGGCTCGGTGGTCGATCGTCCCAGCTGCTCCGCCACGGTCATTCCGTACAGGGGTACCCGCACGAGCCGGCCGGTTCCGGGCCAGGTCGGCGCATCCAGGTCGGCGCGCACCGATCCGGTGAGGAGGAACCGCCCCGGACGCGGCTCTGCATCGACGGCACGTTTGACGGCGCCCAGGACCTCGGGGACCGCCTGCCACTCGTCGAGCAGCACAGGCTCCCGGAGGCCGCGAAGAGCCGAGTCCGGGTCGGCCTGGAAGGCGACTGCCTCTCCTGGCCGGTCAAGCCGGACGATCGTGGCCGCATGTCTCGACGCGGTCGTCGTCTTTCCGGTCGCCCGGGGCCCCACGATGAGCAGCGCGGGTAGCTCGGCGAGCAGTTCGCCGATCAGGCGGTCGGCGGTGCGCTTCCTGTACCCGGTCACGGCCCGTTCACTACCACTTTCCCGCATGGCTTGCTACCGTTTTCCCGCTACCTGCGCCACCCTTTTCCCGCGCACAGCCCAACGTCCAGAAGGGTGGTCGCCCCACTGGGTGCACCTTTGGAAAAAGGAGATCCCGCCGGAGCCGGACGTGCCGGTCGTCGAGGTGGTGTTGAAGAGCTTGGGGACGGGCGGGTTCCGGCAGTAGCGCTGGCCCACCTCTTCCCGTCGGGATGACGCCGCACTCCTCAATCAGGTAGCCTCGACCCGCTCCCAGGGGAGGTGCGCGTGGTCGAGGGCGCCGGGGATGACCGCGGTTCGTCGACGGGCGTACAGCCCGGCGAGGCGCCGGTACCTGCGAGCCCGCGGAAGGCGACGCTCGGGGATCTCCTCGCCGAGCTGAAGCGGCGGCGGGTGTTCCGGGTGATGGTCGGGTACGGGATCTTCGCCTTCGCGGCGCTCCAGGTGAGCGAGCCGATCATGCACGGCGCCCGCCTGCAGGAGTGGGTGTTGACGGCGGTGCTCGTGGCGCTGGCGCTGGGTTTCCCGGTCGCGTTGACCCTGGCGTGGCTCTTCGACCTGACGGCGAAAGGCGTGCGCCGGACGCACTCTACCGCCGGGCCCGGCGCCATCTCCTTCTCCCGCCGCCGGCTGGCTGCGCTGCTGGTCGTCGTGGGGCTCGCGGGCGCGCTGCCGGGTGTCGCCTGGTACCTCTGGAAGCAATCCGGCGAGCGAGAGGCGACGACGACAGCGGCCGCAGCGACGCCCTCCATCGCGGTCCTTCCCTTCGCCGACATGAGTCCGGGCAAGGACCAGGAGTACTTCGCGGACGGCATGGCGGAGGAGATCCTGAACGCGCTCGCCCAGGTGGAGGGCCTGCACGTCTGCGGGAGAACCTCATCCTTCTCCTTCAAGGGCAAGAGCGAGGACCTGCGCATCATCGGACAGAAGCTGGGCGTCTCCACCGTGCTGGAGGGCAGCGTCCGGCAGGCCGGCGGACAGGTCCGTATCTCCGCGCAGCTCATCCGCACCGGGGACGGTTTCCACCTTTGGTCGAAGACGTTCGATCGGGATCTGGCCAACGTTCTCGCGGTGCAGGAGGAGATTGCCCGGAATGTCGTCGAGGCGCTCAAGGTGAAGCTGCTGCCCGGGCAAGGGGTCGCCGCACGGGTAGTGAGAACCTACGATCCCGAGGCCTACAGCAAGTACCTGCTCGGCCAGGAGTTGCTCCGGTCGGGGAGCATCGAGGACGCCAAGCGCGCGCTGCGGGCGAACGAGGCGGCGGTCACTCGCGACCCGCGCCTGGGGCCGGCCTGGGCGGGCGTCGCCAGGGCCATCATCTGGCTTCAGACGATGGCGGGAGAGGGGACCTCCGCCGAGCAGCGCGCCCGGGCCTTTGCGGCGGCCGAGCGAGCCATCGAGCTGGAGCCTGAGCTGCCCGACGGCTGGCTGGCGCGCGGCTGGGCGCGACGCGCATTCCTCTACGACTGGCAAGGAGCCCTCGCGGACGTCGAGAAAGCGCGTAGCCTCGGCCCCGGCGATGCGGCCGCGGCAGCTCAGCATGGATTGTTGCTCCTGGCCCGCGGAGACACGGCCCAGGCCATCTCTGGGTTCGAGCACGCCCTCCGGCTCGACCCGCTGTCACCGCTTATCTTGTCGTATCTCGGTCAGGCATACGTCAATGCCCAGGACCACGAGCGAGGCCGGGCCGCCCTCGAGCGTGCGCTGGAGATTTCTCCACGGTTCGACTTGGCCCGGTGGGTCCTCTACAGGGACCTGGCCTCTTCCGGACGCGCCGCGGAGGCGCTGACGGTCGCCCGAGGAGCAGGGATGGCGTGGCTCAGGAACTGCGGAGTGGCCATCGCCCAGCACACCCTGGGCAACGAGAGCGAGTCCTCAGCCGCGCTGGAAACTCTCATACGGGACAATGCAGAGGATGCCGCGTACCAGATTGCCGAGGTCTACGCGTGGCGTGGGGATTCCGACCGCGCGTTCTCGTGGCTCAATCGGGCAGCGGACGAGCGCGACACCGGCATCGCCTGGATAAAGCACGACCAACTGCTGCGGACGATCCGGACCGACCCGCGCTGGAAGCCCTTCCTCCGCAGGGTGAACCTGCCGGTCGACTGAGGGTCGCGGCGACACAAGCACCGCCGCCCCTCACAGTTCGCACTCGACCTCGTCCCCGGCCTGGAGGTGGCCGGCCGGGAGGAAGCGACGGTTCATCATCGTCGTCGGTGGCTACTTCAGCTTCTTCGAGGAGGGCCGGGCCCGGAAAGGCAACGGCCCCGGAGGAAGGCCTCCGGGGCCGTCTTCGATCGTTGCGTGACCGCCTGGCGGCGGTCCCGCTGGTTTGGCTCCCCAGGCTGGACGGGTCACAAACCGGCTGCTGCCCTTCCGGATGGCGGTGGCGCGCGACGGCCGGCGGCTTATCTCCTCGCGTGTCCCGAAGGCCCGGAAGGAGCCAGCCATGAAGAGATTCCTCGTCCTCTACCGCTCGACGATGTCCAACAGGGAGCAGATGATGAAGGTACCCCCCGAGCAGCGGAAACCGATCATGGACGCGTGGGCGAACTGGGCCAGGCAGGCGGGCGCGGCGCTCGTCGACATGGGCGCGCCGCTCGGAGACTCCACGCTCATCGAGGGCGCCCCTTGCCAGGGGCACATCGGCGGGTACTCGATGGTCCAGGCAGAGTCGCTCGACGCGGCGAAGAGGATGTTCGAGGGGCACCCGCACTTCGGCGCGCCGGGAGCCTCCATCGAGCTCCTCGAGGTGATGTCGATGCCGGGAATGTAAGGCCGACCCGGCGCGGCCTCACGCCCCGAAGGGACGGGCAAGCCGACGAGGGGTACCTTGCCCTGCTGGAGGCTACATGGCGTACGACCACGAGCTCGCAGACCGCATCCGCCAGGCCCTGGGCTCGCGAGCCGAAGTCACCGAGAAACGGATGTTTGGTGGGCTGGCCTTCCTGCTCGACGGCAAGATGTTCTGCGGCATCGTCAAGGCCGACCTCATGGTACGCGTCGGTCCTGTCCGATATGGGCCCTCGCTCGCCGAGGATCACGTACGTCCGATGGACTTCACCGGCCGTCCAATGGTCGGCTACGTGTTCGTCGGGCCCGGTGGAGTCGGGTCCGCGAAGGCCATCAAGAAGTGGGTCGATCGAGGCGTGTCCTTCGTCGCCGGGCTGGATCGCGGCATCGCGGGCAAGCGCTCCAACGGGTGACCGAGCCGGTGGTAGAGGCTGGCCCGAGCCGGTTGCCGGCGCTCGGCTGGCCCATCGCACGGCCCTTCCACCGGGTCGGGAGCCGTGGGCGGCGGGGGGCCTCCTGGCGGCCATCGAGGTCCGGAAACGCAACGGCCCCGGAGGAAACCGTCCGGGGCCGTTCATGAGCATTGCGTGGCCGCCTGGCGGCGGCCCCGCAGTAGATGGCTCCCCAGGCAAGACTTGAACTTGCGACCCGATGATTAACAGTCATCTGCTCTGCCAACTGAGCTACTGGGGAATGGCAGGGCGGGGAGACTAGACGCCGTGGCCGTCGAAGTCAACGACGGCGGAACGACACGGGAATCGGCTGGGAAGGGCGAATTGGCGAGGGCCCGGCGCGCCCACCTATATTCACTCCCGTGCTCCTCCCCGGCTTCGTCCATCGCCCCGGCGTCCACTGCGGATCGACGGCCCTCGCCGACGTCCTTCGACTGCGCGGCCTCGATCTCACCGAGGCCATGGCCTTCGGCCTGGGGGCAGGCCTGGGATTCTACTACCTCGACTCGCCGCTGCTCAGTCCGACGCGCCTCTTCATCGGCCGGAACGGGCCTCTCGAGGAGACGGCCTGCGACGTTCTCGGCGCCCCGCTCGCCATCCACACCGAGAGGGATCCAGACCGCGCCTGGGAGGGCGTTCGCGCCGCGTTCGACCGCGGCATCGCCCCCATCCTCTCCACCGACCTGCGCTTCCTGCCGTACTGGAGGACCGCCTCGCCGTTCAACGGACACCGCGTCGTCCTGGCCGGCCACGACGAGGGGCGTCGCGTCGCGCACCTCGCCGACAGCGAGTGGGAGGGCCTCCAGGAGGTGGCCCTCGACGATCTGGAGCGGGCTCGCGCCTCCGACGGGCAGCCGCTCGGATTCACCGGGCGGCTCTGGATGGAGATCGACGCGCCCCCCCGGCCGGTGCGCTGGCGCGAGGTCGTGGCCGACGCGCTCCGCCGCCAGTCCCGGAACATGCTCCTCGGGCAGGACGGCCGCGTGGGCATCTCCGGGCTGGAGCGCTTCGCCGCCGAGCTTCCCGCCTGGCACGACCTGGCCCGCGACGAGGCCGACCGGGCCTGGGGCTTCCGCTTCGCCTTCCAGTGCATCGAGAAGCGCGGAACCGGGGGAGGGAATTTCCGGCTCCTCTACGCGGCGTTTCTCGCCGAGGCCGCCGGGCACCACCCTGCCGTCGCCGCCCTGGGCCTCCCGGCGCGCATGGAAGAGATCGCCGCCGGCTGGACTCGGCTGGCAAACTGGTTCAAGGATCTCTCCGGACGACCTGGCGCCGGGGCGCCGGACGAGGTGGCCGCGATGGCCCGGGATCTGGCGAGGAGGGAACGCCGGTATCACGAGGAGGTCGCGGCCAGGGTGAGCGGATGACCGACACGGAAACGCCAGCACGCGCACGATTCGCCGCCCTCCTGGAGCGGAACGAGATCCCGCTCGACGAGGCGGCGCTGGCCATCGCCGCCGAGGAATACCCCGACCTCGACACGCACGCGACGCTGGCCCGGCTCGACGCGCTGGCCGACGAGGTGGGCGCGCAGGTCGGGGATCTCCGCCCCCCGCTCAGGGTTCTACAGGCCATGCGCGGCGTGCTGCGGGAGCACGGGTTCCGGGGGAACGAGAAGGAGTACTACGACCCCCGCAACTCCTTCCTGAACGAGGTGATGGAGCGAAAGCTGGGCATCCCGATCTCGCTTTCCATCCTCACCGTGGAGGTGGCGCGTCGGCTCGGGGTCCATCTGCAAGGGGTGGGCTTTCCCGGTCACTTCCTGGTGAAGTGTGCCGTCCAGCCCGGCCTTCCAAGCGAGATCTTCGTCGATGCCTTCAACGGCTGGGAACTGCTCGGGAGCGAGGAGTGCACCGCCCGCTTCCGGTCGGTGCTGCACGGGCGCACCTTCGACCAGACGCTGCTCGACCCGGTCGACTCCCGCCACATCCTCACGCGGCTGCTCCACAATTTGAAGCGCATCTACGTGGAGCGGGGCGACGACGTGCGCACGCTCTGGGTGGTGGATCGCCTTCTGCTGGTCACGCCCGGCGACCTGGAAGAGCGGCGCGATCGTGGGCTCGTCTCGGCGCGGCTGGGTGGAACGGCGGCTGCCGCGCGCGACCTCGAGGCCTACGTGCGCGGCCACCCGCGTGCCTCCGACGTCGACGAGGTCCGGGCGCTGCTCAAGGAACTGGGCGGCCGTCCCTCGCTCCTGAACTGATCAATTCCTGTCGGGCCAGTCGCGGACGACGAGCCGCTCCACGGGCGCGCCGCCGACCAGGTGATGGTCCACGATCTCCGGCACGTCGGCCGGGGTGACCCCGCCGTACCAGACGCCCTCCGGGTACACCACCATGGCCACGCCGTGCTCGCAGGCGTCCAGGCAACCCGACGAGTTGGCGCGAACGCGGGTCTGGAGCCCCCGGGCCTTGAGCTCCGCCTTGAGAGCCTCCTTCACCTCGGCGCCGCCCCGGGTGGCGCAGCAGCCCTTCGGGTGGCCGTCGGGACGGCGGTTCTCGCAGACGAAGACGTGGCGTTCGAAGCGCATGGGTCTCTCCTAGCGCGGCGCCGTCCCGGTGGCTACCATGCGCCGGTGCCCCGGATCCGCGCCGTCGTCACCGACCTCGACAACACCCTCTACCCGTGGGTGGACTACATCGTCCCCAGCCTCGAGGCCATGGTGGACTCGCTCACCGCCACCACCGGGCTCCCGCGCATCCGCATCGTGCAGTCGCTGAAGGAGGTCTACACCCGGTACGAGTCGAACGAGTACCCGTTCGCCATCCAGGAGTCGGACATCTTCCAACCCTACGAGCGCGATTTCGAGTCCTTCAACCGGCTGGTGGTGGACCCCGCCCGTCGCGCCTTCAAGGCCGCCCGCGAGCGCTGGCTCAAGCCCTACGCCGGGGTGCGCGAGACGCTCGACTGGATCCGCGCGCAGGGGCTGCCGCTGGTCGCGCTGTCGGACGCACCGCGGAACGCCGCGGAGCTGCGTCTCAAGTGGCTGAAGCTCGACGGCCACTTCGACGCGCTCTACACGCTGCCCGGCTACGAGCTCCCCGAGAACGTCGACCCGGAGATCCGGCGCCGCGAGAAGGCCGGCCACTACCGGTCGCGGACCGCAGTGCGCGAGCTGCCGAGGGGGGCGGAGAAGCCCAGCCCCGAAGGCCTTCGCCGCATCCTCGCCGACTTCGGGCTGCGGGGCGCCGACGTGATCTACGTGGGCGACAACGTGAAGAAGGACATGCCGGTGGCCCGGGCCTGTGGGGCACTGGGGGTGTGGGCCGAGTACGGAACCTACATCTCGGCCGAGTACCGGGAGCGGCTGGCGGTCATCTCGGCACGGTCGGTGACCGTGCGCCACGTCGCCGACGAGGGGCAGGAGCGCTGGCCGCTCGCCATCTCGAGCTTCTCGCAGGTGAAGGACGTCGTGCAGGGGTCGCGCTGGAGCGCCCCGCGGGCGCATCGGGCCAGGAAGAGAAAGGGGAGGCCATGACGCTGCCAGTCCGGTACCTCGACCTGGAGGGGCGGCGGGCGCTGGTCACCGGCGGGTCGAGCGGCATCGGTCTGGGCATCGCCGAGGCCTTCCTCGAGCAGGGGATGAAGGTCGCCATCCACTTTCGAACCCACCGGGGCGAGGCCGAGGCGCTGGCGAGCCGGTTCCTCGGCCGCGCGTTTCCGGTGGGGGCCGATCTCGCCACCGAGGCGGGCGCCGTGGCATTGGTGCGCGAGTCGGTTCGGCTGCTCGGCGGTCTTGACCAGCTCGTCCACTCGGCCGGGATCTGGAACGATGGGGCCATCGATCGGATCGAGGCCGGGCGGGTCGAGGAGATCTTCCGCGTCAACGTCTTCAGCGCCTTCTACCTGGTGCGCGAGGCGCTGCCGATGCTGCGCTCCGGGGCCCCGGGTAACGTGGTCTTCATCGGATCGACCGCCGGGCAGCGCGGGGAGGCCGGCCACTCCCACTACGCCGCCACCAAGGGCGCCATCCAGTCCCTCACCATGAGCCTGGCCGTCGAGCTTGCACCGATGGTGCGGGTCAACCTGATATCGCCCGGGTGGATTCGCACCCCGATGGCCGAGGAGGAACTCGCGACGCTCGGGACGCTCATCGCCGGCGCGCTCCCCAATCGCCGGCTGGGCGAGATCGACGACTGCGCCCACGCGGCCCTCTTCCTCGCCAGCCAGGCCTCGTCGCACCTGGTGGGGCAGGACCTGGGCGTCTCGGGAGGGGCACTCCTGGTGGTCCCCCGGGGGCAGGTGGTCGCCCGCCAGACCTGATTGCCAGATGAAAAAGGCGTGCGCAATTGCGCACCCTTAGCTACATGGTGTTACCATGTCCCACATGGTCGGCGGCAGGTTGATGCGACTGGGTTCGTTCCCGGGGCGCGAGGGCGAGGGGCTGGGGCTGTTCCTGAAGGACGGGAGCGCTCCATGCGTCGCCCGAATCGTTTACTTGCCGGGTGTGGACGCCTCGGCCCGGGAGGGTCTGGAGCGGGAGGTCGCGCGCGCGGCCGAAGCCCTTCAACACCCCCACGTACAGCCCCCTCTTGGGCTGGACGAGATCGATGGCCGGCTGGCCATGGCGGTGGAACACGCCGACGGCGAGACCCTGGCGGAGATCCTGGCGGTGGGCGGACGACTCTCGCCGTCGGTGGCGGCCCGCATCGTGCGGGACGCCTGCATGGCCATCCAGTTCGCCCACGAGGAGGGGCAGGAGCGCGGCCCCATCCTGCACGGGTGGCTGCGCCCGTCGAACCTGCTCGTCTGCCGCTCCGGCGTGACGCTGGTCTCCGGCTTCGGGGTCGGCCTCTCGCGGTCGGCGGCCGACCTCATGCCGTGGCAGAGCCCGGAGCAGGTGCTGGGCGGCCCTCGCGCGGCGTCCCGGGCGAGCGACGTCCACGGCCTCGGTCTCGTGCTCCACGCCTGCCTGGCCGGCGAGAACCCCTTCGAGCGGGAGCCGGACCCCGACGTGGCCATCCTGTCGCGCGCCGCGCCGCTCCTCGAGCCGCTGGGCGTTTCCTCGGCGCTGGCGGCGGTCGTCCGTCGTGCACTTTCCGTGAAGGCGCCGGATCGCTTCGCCGACCCTCGGGGCCTGGCCCGCGCCATCGAGGCTGCGGTGCCCGACCTGGCGACCCCGGCGACGGTGGCAGCCTGGTCGGAGTCCCTCTTCCCGGCCGGCATGGGGATGCGGGTGCTGCGCCAGCGAGCCGTCGAGGGCGCCCTGACGGCGGCCGCCCGGGAGGCCGCGCGCCGTCCCGAGTCAGCAGGCCATCCGGTTCCGCTGCCCGAGCCGCGCATCGAGGCGACCGAGGCGCCGCGAGTCGAGCCGGCCAGGGCGCCGGCAGCCGAACCTCGAGCGGGTCGGCGTCCGCCGCCCTGGCTCGTGTTCCGGCCGGCTCCAGGTCCGGCCAGGGTTGCGCCCGCCGCCGGGCTGCACCAGGCCCCGATGCGCCCGGTCCGGCGCGTGGATGTCGCAGCCGACGAGGTCGTCATCGGCGAGTTCTCGCTGGCGGCTCCGCCTTTCCCGCATCCGGTGAAGTTGGTGAATCCGGTCGACGCCATCGAGATCGACGTGGTCCTCTCCGACCCGCCGCCGCCGCTTCGCCTGCCCGTGCCTCCAAGGCCCGTGGCCGGTGGCGTCCAGGCCATCAGCCGCATGGACGTCCAGAGCGGAGCGCAGAGCGCCGTGGCCGGGGTCGCCGCCATGGCGCTGGCCCAGCTCCGCGGCTGGCCATAGCCCTCGGGCCGCTGCTACCAGTGCCCGAGGCGGCGGCGCAGCACCCACTCGCCGGAGAGCGCCCCGGCGAGGAGCGCCAGGTACCACCAGCGGTCCCACAGCGGCACGTCCTGCTTCCGCCCCACCTCGACCACCTCCGGCTCCCGGAGCTTCAGCTCCGGCAGCCCGGAGCGCGGCAGGGTCGAGAACGTCCCGCCGGTGGCCTCGGCCACCTGGCGCAGCAACTCCGGGCGCGGCGCGGCGTCCGAATCCTCGGCGCCGCTCGACCGGACGGAAACGGCGGCGGCGGCCCGCTCCGGGGGCGTGCCGGGCACGTTCGCCGAGGCCTGGACCCTGTAGGCGCCCGGCGCCGGCGCCGGGAACTCCAGTCGAGCCGACCCGTCGCTCGCCGCGCGCGCCTCGGCGCGCCCCACCACCCGGCCGTCGTCGGCGAAGAGCTCTCCCACCACGGTCGCCCCGGGCGCCGGGCCGTAGTCGGGGCCGCGGACGGCCACCGAGAACCCCACCGGGTCGCCGGGTTCCACCGCGGGCCGGTCGGGCTGGATCTGCAGCGGGGTGAGCGACGGATCGCGCACCAGCCAGCGCAGCGCCCCGTTCCAGAAGCGCTGGTGGGCCCGGCCGCCCTGGCCGTCGCCGGCGGCCACGAACCCCCAGGTCCAGGACGCGTCGGTCGTCACGGCGAGTGAACGTCCGGCGCCCACCTCGCGCACCGCCACCACCGGTGCGGGGCGGCCGTCCACGAGCAGGGATGGGGCCTCGAGCAGAACCCGGGCGCCCTCGGCGGCGCCGAGGGGGGCGGTGAAATTCAG
>Ga0315275_10004840_pt1 | contig 12667 bp, 11 predicted proteins | sample YL17G03_0_MG_FD_205557 | JGI IMG/M metagenome (GOLD analysis project Ga0315275, IMG submission 205557) | Sediment microbial communities from Yellowstone Lake, YNP, Wyoming, USA - YL17G03_0 | ecosystem: Environmental > Aquatic > Freshwater > Lake > Sediment | place: USA: Wyoming | collected... | reverse complement strand
GCACTCAGGCGCAGTGCGTCAACAACTCCCTCGCGCTGGGCAGCCACAGCCTCACCGCGCTCTATTCCGGCGACGCGCTCAACGCCAGCAGCCTCTCGCCGGTGCTGACGCAGATGGTCAATCCGCCGGTGCTCGATGTCGATGCCAGCCTCACGGTGACCCAGTACGACGCCCTCACCGACGGCCTGCTCGTCATCCGCTATCTGTTCGGCCTGACCGGCACTGCCCTCACCAACGGCGCTCTGGGCGGCACCGCGACGCGCACCGATCCGGCGGCGATCAAGACCTACCTCGACACCATCCGGCCGCTGCTCGACATCGACGGCAACGACAGCGCCGACGCGCTGACCGATGGCTTGCTCATCATCCGCTATCTGTTCGGGTTGCGCGGCCCTGCGCTCATCGCCGGCGCGCTCGATCCGCTGGCCACTCGCGCGACGCCAGCGGCGATCGAAGCCTGGCTGCAGACGCTGGTGCCGTAGCTTGTCGCGATTCAGTTGTCCGCGGCGACCTGAAACGCAGTCACGCGCTCCTTGAGCCGGGCGGCCGCCGCACTGGTCGCGTCCAGGTCCACCTTGCCCGCCTGCTGGTGCAGGAACGTGAAGATGTCGAATCGCCCAAGGCAGGACCTGACGATCATCGCACGCGGCTCGCCGGTGGCGGGGCTTCTGTCCACTTCGGCGCCGATCACCAACTCGTAGGGAATGCGGACACTGGTCGTGCCCGGCGGAGGCGTCAGCAGCAGCGAGCGATCGGTGACGGCGCGCGCGCCTTGCGCGGCGAGGTTGAGTCCGACCGCCGGCAGGATCGCGCATCCGGCCATCCGGGCGCACGCAAACGCGGCAAGGGCCGCTTGCAGCGAGGGACTCATGGTCGCCGAAATACCTTGCTGTCCGGTGCCGCCGAGCGCTGCTTCTCCATGGTCGGTCCCGCGTCCTCTTTCTCCTGCCGCCCGGATCGCCAGCCCTGCGGCCCAAGCCGGCACGGGAAAGGGCAAGGCGCGTCGACTCCCGTCAGACGATGCCGGTCCTCGCGCGGTCCTCGCGTCCGCTCTTCACCTGACAACAGACAGCGCGGAATGCCTCGGTCAAGCACTTCGAGCTCGCCATCGGCGAGGCGACGTTCTCCTTACAACGCAAGGCGGACACTATCGCCGCTGAAGCCGCTCGCGACGGCCGCCACCTCATTCGCACCTCGATGCCGGCGGCGCAAAAGGACGCGCCCGACTGCGTGCGCAACTACAAGGCGCGGGCCACAGAAAACGCACCGGCCTTCGAATTCGACCAGCGCCTCGCCTAGTCGCCACGACCGTCGATGCTCGCCTGCGCGCGATACCCGGCTGGCTTGTGTCCGCGGCCGCCAAACGCGAGGCGCAGGCACCCCGGCGCACGCGGGTCATCCGCAGACGGGGCAAGAGCGACCCCTCGGCGACCCCCGACCACCCCATCTGCCCGTCGGCCCGGTGGCGTCAACCCGTCACAACCTGATCCACTGACGCTTGGTGCGGTCGAAAAAATCCTCGACGGCGGAATCTGTGGGTGCTTTCCCCTACCTGCCGGGTTTTGGGGTTGAGTTGCGGAATTTGTAGAGCTTCCGACAGGTGGCGTCGAAGGAGTTCTGCTCGACCTCCGTGATGCGCGGGAAGATCAGCGGTCCACCTTCCTCCTCGATCAGTTCGTCGATGGCCTTGTCCACCGGCATCTTCTTGAGCTTTGGGTCATGGTAGCGGCGCCGACGATGTCAAACCCCGGCAGGGCTCGAAGGCTCGCTGCTCTGGGGTGTCGGAAACCGGCTGGCGCACCGGGCGCGCAAGCTCTCCTGGAAGGAGACCGCGCTATCGTTCCACACCAGCTGGACCGCGGACGCGCACTTACTGACATACGGTGCCGGGCGGGGTAAACACCTGCCGAGTGATCGCCTTGGACCGAGACGTGCCGTTCACGGTATAGGCGAACGTCGCCGCGTTGCCGTCGGCGAAGGTGACGGTTGCGGTCCCGACCTCGCTCTCCGCCACCGGACTTTGACTCCACGGCACCGAGTCGAACGGTGGCCCGGTCACCGTCGAGACGGGACCGGAATAGACGCCATCCGCGGTCTTGTCCAGCAACACGATAAGCCACCACGGCTTGCCCTGTGCATCGTAGGTGAACCAGGTCGCGAAGATGATATCGCCCTGATGCGTAAAATTGATACCCCATCCTGACTCGTTGGCGTTCCACCAGAGGTCCTGGTAGTTGGTCGCCAGCGCGAGATTCGGTTGCGCACCCCAGACACAGGTCGACAGATTGCCGAACTCCTGCGGCACGATCGCCTTCGTTTGCGATACTCCATTCACGGTGTATGCAAGCGTCGCATGTTTTGTGTCAGCGAACGTCGCGGTCATGGTGCCAACCTCCGTTTCCACCGGAGTCGGTCCGAACGGCACCGAATTGAACAGCGGCCCTGTCACGGTCGAGACGGGACCGGAATAGACGCCATTCGCGGTCTTGTCCAGCAACGCGATGAGCCACCACGGCTTGCCTGTAGCGTCGTATGTGAACCACGTAGCAAAGATGACGTCGCCCTGGTGGGCGAAATTGATGCCCCAGCCTGATTCGCTCGGGATCCACCACAAGCCTTGATGGTTTGCCGCTGCACCGGAGAATGTGGCCATGACGCTCCGGGCTGCGATCATGCTTACGGTACAACTGCCGCTGGCGTTGGCACAGGCACCGCTCCAACCGGCGAAACTGGACCCGGCCCCGGGATGAGCGGTCAGGATGACGACGGTACCGTTGGCGTAGGTTTCCGTGCAGTCGTTGCCACATTCGATGCCCATTCCGCTGATGGTCCCGCTGCCCGTGCCAGCCTTGGTCACGGTGAGGGCATAGGTTGCGGTGGAAGGCGCCGGAGTGACACTGTTCGACGGCGCCGAGGCGGGGCCGGTGCCGATAGCATTGGTGGCGGTTACCTTGAAGGTGTACGCCACATTATTGGTAAGCCCCGTCACATTGATCGACGAGCACCGTACGGTGCAACTGCCGGTCAGGTTGCCCGGGGTGGACGTCGCCGTGTATACCCGGACTGGCGAGCCACCGTCATTGGCCGGAGCGCTGAAGTTCACGGTCGCCTGGGCGTTGCCGGCCGTGGCGCTGACTGCGGTCGGTGCCTGGGGGACGGTGGCGGTGCCGGTGGCGGTGGCGTCCACCTGCATCACGTAGGGATAATCAGGATCACTATCAGGCCACGTAACGCCGCCATCTTCACTGTCAGCCCAGATCGGTGAAAACCCGGCGCCGCTGCCGGTGGGGTCGTCGGTGTAGACCCAGTCATAAGACCCGGACCCCTGGGCGTGGAGCACCACCCAGTACGTCGTGTTGGCGGCGAGCGGGACGCCGGAAGCGGCAAAGAGCGTTGGGGCGGCCGCGGCCGGGTAAGAGCCCGGTGAGGTGAGGGTTCCGACATAAGTCGTCGGCACGTCATCGCCGGAGTAGATATCCACGCGAGCGCCGCCGGGCGTGTTTTCACTCATCAAGAGCGTGACGGAGTTGAGGACATACGCCTGTTCGTCGGTCTTGAATTGTTGTGCTCCCCAAATATTACCGGAAGCCGCGACGACGTCATAGGCAATCCGGTCCATGTTGTAGAACACAACCACCGCCTGGGCGCTTCCAGCCCACAGCGCCATCAGGGCGCCGAACGCGAGCATGTTTACAAGTCGCTTCATCATGTGCGTATCCCCTTCCTGCTGGGCAGGCCGTCAGGTCGGTGCGGTGCCGCCGGCGAGCCGGTGTCCCATCGGCTGCAACGCCGCTCGCCGCAAATGCCTTGGCGACCTTCCCGCGGCGGGAAGCAACCGTTCAATTGACCGCGAAACCGCGTTCGGGTTCAACAAACTCCAGTTTGCGAGAGATTTCTACCGGGCGAAAGATGCATCACGCAGCATGCCGCGGAAAGCGGGACGGGTCAATCGTACCCGACGCAATCAGGACAGGCCGGTACCCATTCCACGCCTGCGAGACCGGAGCGTACGGAACTGACTTGATCTCGTCGATCTCGAGCACGCGTCGATTGGCGAGCCGGCGGTGACAGCGAAACAGCGGATCGTGGTCGGTGCTGACGTGTTTCGGTAGCGATTGTCTGGCGACGGCGTGGTTGAACATCCGGCAGGCTCCCAGGAGCCTGTCGGGTGGCGCGTGTCGAGGGCGGGGGATCAGGGCTCGAGGCTGATCACGAAGTTGTCCAGAATGCCGACACCTTCAAAGCCGACAAAGCTGGGCGTGATCGCCAGGTGGTGACTGCCCAGGGCCAGACCGTTGATGCTGGCGCTGACGTTTTGCGCGACGGGGTCGTAGTGGATCTCCATGCGGTTCCAGGTCACGTCGTCGACGACACCCGTGGCCAGCAGCGGGCCGGCCTGCCCAGTCAGGCGCCATTCGTAAACCAGCGGTCCGTTCACCATCGCCTGCTCTTTGCGCAGGCTCAGCCAGACCTGACCGACGCTCGTGAAGTTGCTCAGCGTCGCGCCCGAGCCCGTCAGGCCGATTGCGATATAGGCGCCCGCCACCACCGACGGATAGCCTTCCATCGACACCACATACGGCTGTGCAGGCTGCTTGAAGGGCAACAGCGCGGTCGGGTATTGCGTCACCGGGTCGAACCAGTCGGAGATGATCGCCCCCTGGCCGAATTCAGTCGCCTGCAGAGGCGAAGGCAGCTCATACGGGTCGAGGTAGCCGCCGATGGCGGCGAACCTCCACGTCTGGTTGCCATTCGACGTGATCCACGCGTTGTTTTTGTTGCCGGGGTACTCGACCCAGAAGCCGCCCAGCGAGGTGTGTATGGGGTACGGTTTGAGCAGACCCTTGCCGCCGGCTGGACGCAGCCCGTCGGCAAGGCCGAAGGATTCGCGGATCAGGATGTTCGGCGCCGGCGGGGTGGTCGGCAGCATCGACACAACCGGTGGCTGTGCACCGCCACCGCCGGAGGCCAGCGCGGGAGTTGCCGCCCAGCTGACGGAAAGCGCGGCGATCACTGCCGGTAAGGTTTTCTTCAAATTCAACATGCCAATTCTCCCCAAACTGAATGAACTTGCGAATCAAGACGAGTCGGTCCCGCATTACACAGAGTCGGTCACTGGCGCGGAAATACATCGCGCGAAAAAATCGTGAATTCGCGCGTTGCCCCAAGCGCGGCTTCTGCATGGCCCTTCCCGCTTTCCCGCCTAAACCCGGATTCCCGATCCGTCAACCGAGCCGGCACGGGCATCGTCAACTCGCGCTGCCAGTCGTCGCGCGACGCCAGGCCTTGCGGCGTCCTGGTGTCAGCGATCGTCCGGAAGCGGAACGGCATGGATTCCGTCAATCGCCGACACCAGGCGATGAATTCCGATCTGCTTTGCCACTCCACCAGAGCGCGTGGTACGGTTGGATTTCCTCCCCCTGCTCGTACGGTCATGCACGGCGCAAGCGACTCCGGATCGACTCCGCTCTTCTCTTCCCCGCGGAGTCGCCGTCAGGTGTCGCTCGTCGCGCTTTGGACATTGCTTCTTGCCGCCGCCGCCGTGGCTTACGGCGGCATTCCCCTCGGCGACGAGTATGTCCACCAACTTCAGGTGCACATGTTCATCGAAGGGCGCTACACGCTGCTCCCTTACCTGACCACGATCCCGGGATTTCACGTGCTGGTCGCCGGAATTCAAAAGCTGCTGCAGACGGATTCAGTCGGGGTGTCCCGGTTGGTGACCATGGCCTTTGCCGTGCTCGGCGCGCTTGCCTTCGCCGGCATCCGGCGCGCGCTCGCGCCGGGCGAAGATCCCCGTCTGGCGACGTTGCAGTTCGTATTCTTTCCGATCCTGTTTCCTTTCCTTTTCCTGATCTACACGGACGTGCCCTCGCTCGCACTCGTGCTGTGGGCCTTTCGTTGCTCGCTCGACCGACGGCACGTTCTGGCCGGGGTCCTGGGGATCGCGTCGCTGCTGGTGCGGCAGAACAACATCGTCTGGATCGCATTCATCGCCCTGTTGCAGGTGCTGGAGATGGGTTCGGCGTACCGGTCGTGGCGGGATTGGCTGCGTGCGTGCACCGCGCTATGGCCGTATGTGGTCAATGCGGCGGCCTTTGCCGGCTTCTGGCTGTGGCGCGGCTCGATTTCACTGTCGCTCGAGCAGGCGAGTCTGCATCCGGATCTCAGCCTTCGCAGCGGCAACCTGTTCTTCATGCTGTTTCTCTTCGGACTCTTCTTCCTGCCGCTGCTCGTCGTCTGGTTCCCAAGGTACGCGCGGGCTGTGCCGTCGCGCCCGGCGCTCCTGCTGATCCCGGTGCTGCTCGGGATTCTGTACGTGACCACGTTCACCGTGGATAACCAGCACAACTTCACCGACCCTGAATACTATTTGCGCAACGGCGTGCTCGCCCTCGTGACGGGGCAGCGTTGGGCCTTTGTCGGTTTCGGCGTCGTCGCCGCCATCGCGGGGTGCGCCATCAGCCAGGTGCGTTGGCGGCGTCCCGGGTTCGCGACGTTGATCCCCGTGTCAATGTTGTTCGTCAGCGCGTCATGGCTGATCGAGCAGCGCTACTACCTCATCCCGATCGCGCTGCTGCTGGCGTTCCGGGTGCCCGAGGAGCGTCGCGCGGAGCGCGTGCTGCTGGCCTGCTGGATTCCCATCGCAGCCGGGTTTCTGTTCGGCATGTTGACCGAAGCATTTTTCCTGTGATTCGCGGCAGCAGCCAGCCGCTGGTCTGTCGCCCCGGCCGCGTGATGCGAACTCGCTGCACGAAGCACGGGCGGCCATCCGACACCGTCGGGTCGCCCACCTGCTGGTCGTGACCTGCCGCATCCTGGTTCGGAATCACCCCCAGCAACCGTCCCGTCGTCGCGCAACCCAGGTTCGTGGAATGGGTCTGCAGTCGCGCTTTGAAGGTCCCGTTGCAGTCGTCGAACGTGAGCCGCTGGCGCTCGACCGATTTGTCGACGACCATGCCGTTCAGCGGCCTGACTCAACACGAATTGGCCGGCGTTGTCCCCAAAGGCCCCGTCGGTGACGATGAACGTTATCGCCGGATTCGACTGCGAGAAACTGCCAAAGCCGAGCGCGCCCAACGTCGTTGCGGGCAGGTTGAGACCGGCGGGCGGGGCCGCACTGCCGAGGCCGTTGCCGGCATTGGTTGGGAACACTTGAACCGTGCCGACACCGGAAACGGCCATCAGCAGGGAACCGTACGTCCACGTGCCCGCCGGGATGATGCCGCCCGGTCCGAAATACGACGAGGACTCGCCCGCGGGCTTCACGCTGAGCGTGGCCCCCACCGTCAGGACCCCGGCGCCATTGGGGCAACAGCCTGCGTTGGGCTGCAGGCTGGGGTTGCCGGTCTGGGCAACAGCGATCGTGTCGTTCCCGGTCAACGTGCCCGTGTAAGTGAACGAAGCGCCGCCTGGTTCTTGCGATGGGCATTCGCCATCGCTCATGCCGGCAATGACGATTCGCTTCTGAAAAAGCCATACGCCCGGCTGCCGAGACGCGCTTGAACCATGTCAGCAGGGCCCGCTGCCGCAAGCGAATTTGTTGACAGGCGCGGGCCAAAGGAATGCAATTGCGTCGCCAAGGAGGCCGGAAAATTGACCATCGACGACGCCGCGTCCGGCGGGCCGAAGGTCGACGTCGAGTTCGACGCGCCGTTGCTGCGGGAGCTGAAAGCCGCGCGTCGACGCGAGCGGCGGATCTTGCCCGCAAGTGCCGGCCGCTGCGCCGACGGGACCCGCGCGCGCGTGAACCCATGCGCGCGGCAACGGAGGATCCATGGAGCGCGTACGCAGTCAGGTGCTGGCGTGGGTCGAGAGCAGTGCGTTGCCGCCGGCACGCCTGCACGACGCGCTCTGCGCGGCCGGCGCATTGCCGGACGCGCGCGACTGGCAGCGGTTCCTCGAACGGGTGTTCCTCGGGCTCGGCGTCGCGGTCCTCGCGGCGAGCGCCGTGTATTTCATCGCCGCGAACTGGAACGAGTTCGGACGCTACGGGAAATTTGCGCTCGCCGAGGGCACCGTGGTCGCTGCCGTGGCCGTCGCCCTGTGGCGCGGCCTCGATACGCGGATCGGCGCGGCGGGGCTGGTCGCCGCGGCCCTGTTCACCGGCGTGCTGCTCGCGCTGGTCGGGCAGGTCTACCAGACCGGCGCCGATACCTACGAGCTGTTCGCGGTCTGGGCGGTGGCCATCGCCGCCTGGGTCGCCGCCGGCCGCTCGCCCGCGCTGTGGCTGATCTGGATTGCGTTGCTCAATCTGGCGGTTGCGCTGTATTACACGACCTTCGGCTGGCTGGGCCTGTTGTTTGCGCCGGGCGATTGGCGCGCGCTCTGCGCCGCGCTGTTCGTGCTCAATACCCTCGCGCTCGCGGCGTGGGAATTCGCCGCGGTGCGCGGCATCGATTGGCTTGCGCCGCGCTGGGCGCCGCGGATCCTCGCCGCGGCCGGCGGCGCGGCGATCTCGATCCTCGCGGTGCTGTCGATCGTCGAGACGCGGGGCAGCGCGTGGGCCTATCTGGTGTTGTACGCGCTGTGGCTCGCTGGCGTGTACGGCTACTATCGCCGCCACCGTCTCGACCTGTTCGTCCTCGCGGGAGCTGTCCTCAGCCTGGTCGTGTTCGGCGCAGCGGGGCTCTTTCGCCTGCTGTTCCGCCATCATGGCGATGCCGGCGGCCTGCTCGTCATCGCGGCCTTCGTGATCCTGGCGGGAGGAGCGGGCGCGCTGTGGCTGCGCAAGCTTGCGGTGGAGGAAGCGCAATGAGCGCGGCGACGCGACTCGCGTTGTGGGAGCGGCTGCGCGCGGCCGGCGTGGTCGACCGCGACCTTCCGGCCGACGACGCCGTCACCGTGCCGTGGTACGTCCGGGCGATGGTCGGCATCGCCGCCTGGATCGCCGCGCTTTTTCTGCTCGGTTCGATCCTCGCGATGCTGTCCGGCCTCTTTCGCAGCGGCACCTCGATGCTGGCGATCGGCCTCGTCCTTTGCGCGATCGCACTCGTCGTCATGCGCGCGAGCGAGCAGAACGCCTTCGTGTCGCAGTTCACCTTGGCGCTGAGCCTCGCGGGACAAGGGCTGTTCATCGGCGGCGTGTTCTCGGGTGCCGCATTCGGCTCCGCCCACCCGGGATTCGACTTCAACGGCGTGCGGCTCCTGTTCATCGCCGCGTTCGAGGGCTGCCTGGTGCTGCTGGCGCCTGCGTACGTGCACCGGGTGCTGTGCACGCTCGCCGCCGCGGTCGCGTTCGGCGGCGCGCTGGTGGTCCTGCGCGTCGGCGAACTCTTCGGCCCGCTCATCGCCCTCGGCTTCGCACTGGTCGCCCTGCACAGCACGCACGACGGCGACCGGACGGCGCTCTGGCAGCCGGTCGTCGCCGGGCTGGCGCTGGCCCTGGTGGCGTCGATCGTCGCCCTGATCGTCGAACCGTCGCTCGCGGAGTTCGGCGCCCGCATGAACAGGACCGTGCTGCCGCCCTGGACCGGGCCGGCCGCGATGACGCTCGCCTTCGGTATCGCGGTGGCGCTGCTGTTGCGCGCCGCGGGCGCCGGCTCGGGCGCCGGCATTGCCCTGTGGCTCGCCGCCGGCGTGGTGGCGGCAGCCGCGTGGTTCGTTTCCGGGCTGCTCGCCGCGGGCATCCTGTTGCTCGTGGCGTTCGCCCTCGGGCACGAAGTGCTGATCGGCCTCGGCGTGCTCGCGCTGCTGGCCACGCTGTCGCGCTATTACTACGGACTCGAAGCGACGCTGCTCGTCAAGTCCGCGGCGCTGTGCGCGACGGGCGTCGCGCTGCTCGCGGCCCGGTACGGCATGCGCTTCGTCGGCCGGGCCTCCGCGGAGGCGGATCATGGGTAACGTGATCGTCGCGGTGGCGGCCGTGATCCTGCTGGCCGTCGTCAACTGGGTGATTCACGCCCGCGAAACGCTGATCGACAGCGGGCGCGCGCTCTATCTCGAACTGGCGCCGCTCGACCCGCGGTCGCTGCTGCAGGGCGACTACATGGCGTTGCGGTTCAAGGCCGCCAACGACGCCTTCGGCCGCCGCCGCGTGGAGGAGGTCGACGGCGGGGGCGGCGACGACGGCCGCCTCGTGCTGGCGGTCGACGGCCGCGGCGTGGCCGACTTCAGGCGCATGGACGACGGCTCGCCGCTCGCCGCCGACGAGGCGCTGATCCGCTATCGGGTGCGCAACGGCCAGCCAAGGCTGGCGACGAATGCGTTCTTCTTCGAGGAGGGGCACGCCGCCGATTACGCTGGCGCGCGGTACGGCGAATTCCGGGTCACGCCGGACGGCACGGCCATCCTCACGCGGTTGCGCGATCCCGAGCTGAAAGTGCTGGGCGCCGCGCCGCGGCGGTGAGGGGCCTGCGGCGTCGCGCGGTCGCAGCGCATCCGGCCGGCAATTGTCGGGCCGGGTGACGCCGGGCGCCTGACGCCCCTGCTCCCACCCCTGCAACGTACGCAACACGCCCAGGAGGGCGGCGAACCGAGACCGGGAAAGCCCGGCCTTCTTGCGCGCCTCGACCATTGGCGAGGAAACGACCTGAACTTGGCCGGCCTTCATTTCCCGCACCGGCTCAATCTGATCCTGGCGACCGGTTCCGCGCGGACAATGGCGGCCGACACCTCGTGCCGCCCACCCTTAAGCCGCGAGTTCTGCCGCTACCTGGAGTGCCGCATCCTCGCCCACGGCTTTGCCCGGGCCCGCTGCGGGGGCTGCCGGCACGACTTGCCGGCAGCGTTCTCGTACCAGGGCATGGGCGTGTGCCCATCGTGCACCAGCCGGCGCATGGTGGCGACGGCGGCACATCTCACCGATCACGTCTTGCCACCGCTGCCGGCGTGCCAGTGGGTGCTCGCTGTGCCCAAGCGCCTGCGCCGCGACGCCGATCGCCAGGGCGCGGCTCTGCGCGTGTTCCTGCGGGTGGTCGGGCGTCCGGCGTGGCTTCGACGGCACCGCCACAATCGAGGTCCGCGGGCCGGGCTGGGCCCTGCGCCGCGCCCTCTTCGTCAAGGGCGATCCCGTGGCGTCCGCCGGCGGCGCGGCTGACCAGTACCGGCACGATGGTGGCTCGTCACCAGGGCCTTTGGAACGACCCCGGAATTCCGGTCGGAAAGCGAACAACGAACCGACATCGTCCGGGCACTGTTAAACTATCGTCCTTTCCAAGGACATGAACCGTGATCGAAATCCTGCAGTGCTTGAAGAAATACGGTCAGCGGCTCGATTTGGAGATCGCCAAAGAGATGGGCGTGCCGCTTGCCACGGTGCGCCGGCAGCTCGTCGGCCTGGCAGCTACGAGGGCGGTCATCATGTGCAATTTGACCCGCTTCGAAAACGGCAAGAGGATTGACGCGTGGCAGTGTCGGGTGTCCGGTTATATCCCGCCTGTCGCCCCCGGTCGAAAGCCAAAGCCGACGACATAGTCCGCCGTTTCTTGTGGGCAGGTGGCCTCGGCCTGGTTGTCGCGCATCGCTTGGGTCGCGAACAGCCTGCCGACGATCGTGCTTGTCGTTTCCGCGCGGACGAAGCGCGCGCGCCGAGTTGAAGGGCCCCCACGCTCACTGCGTTCGCTGCCCCCCGAGGGGGCGCGCAATGCCCTTCGGGCGGCCGGGCGGGCACTGCGAAGGAGTGCCGCGATGCACACGAAACGGGTGATATCGATCGTCGGCTGCCACGCCGAGGGCGAGGTCGGCGACGTCATCGTCGGCGGCGTGCTGCCGCCGCCCGGCGCGACGATGTTCGAGCGGATGACCGCGATGCAGCGCGACCAGGATCACCTGCGCCGGCTGCTGCTGTGCGAGCCGCGCGGCAGCGTCGCGCGCCACGTCAACCTCATCACGCCGCCGGCGCGCGCCGACTGCGACATCGGCCTCATCACGATGGAGCCCACCGAGTTCGTGCCGATGTCGGGATCGAACCTGATCTGCACGGTGACCGTCGCGCTGGAGACGGGCATCCTCGAGATGCGCGAACCGGAGTCGATCGTCATGGTGGACACGGCGGCCGGCCCGGTCCGCGCCCGTGCGTCGTGCCGCAACGGCAAGTGCGAATCGGTAGAGTTCGCCAACGTGCCAAGTCTCGTCGACCGCCTCGACGCGCCGCTGGAAATCGAAGGCCTCGGCACCGTCAGCGTCGACGTCGCCTACGGCGGCATGTGGTACGCGATCGTCGACGCCGGCCGTCTCGGTTTCCGGATCGAGCCGACGGAGGCCCGGGATCTCGCCGTGGTCGGCGAGAAGATCCGTCTCGCGGCCCGCGCCCAGCTGTCGGTCGTGCATCCCGGCAACCCGCAGATCCAGGGGGTGAGCATCGTCCAGTTCAACCGGCCGTTCGCGGGTGGGGGCAACGTCGCGCGCAATACCTGCATCGTCGCACCCGGCCGCTCCGACCGCAGCCCGACCGGCACCGGCACCTGCGCGCGCATGGCGGTGCTGCACGCCCGCGGGCTGATGAAGGTCGGCGACGCAATCATCCACGAGTCGATCATCGGCTCGCGCTTCAAGGGCACCATCGTCGGCGAGACCACGGTCGCCGGCCGCCCGGCCATCCTGCCGACGATCGAGGGGCGCGCGTGGATCACCGGGCTGTCCAGCGTCTTCGTCGATCCGGCGGATCCGTATCCCGAGGGTTACGTCCTCGCCGATACCTGGGGCGTTAGCGGGACCACCGCGCAGT
>Ga0315275_10004834_pt1 | contig 12669 bp, 9 predicted proteins | sample YL17G03_0_MG_FD_205557 | JGI IMG/M metagenome (GOLD analysis project Ga0315275, IMG submission 205557) | Sediment microbial communities from Yellowstone Lake, YNP, Wyoming, USA - YL17G03_0 | ecosystem: Environmental > Aquatic > Freshwater > Lake > Sediment | place: USA: Wyoming | collected... | reverse complement strand
AATCACACCCTGTCGGTTAGGGGATCAATAATTTAGAATTCCGGGAAAGGAGAAAAGGGCATCATGGCAAAAGAAATCCGTGCAGCGAAACTGGATACGGAGCAGTTCATCTCCGAAAAAGTGAGGGAAATCAGAAAAATCGTCGGGAAAGGCATCGCCATCAACGCCCTCTCCGGAGGAGTTGATTCATCGGTTGTGACCGCCCTGGGTCACCGGGCTCTGGGGGACCGACTCAAAACCTGCTTTATCGACAACGGCCTCATGAGGCAGAATGAACCGAAACAGGTGAAATCCCTCTTCCAGTCACTGGGTATTCCCATAGAGATCATTGACGCCAGGAAGGCCTTCTTCAAGGCCCTGAAAGGATTGACAGACCCTGAGGAAAAACGGGAGGCCATTACCCAGACTTTCTATAAAAAAGTATTCGGCGAGCTGGTTGTGCAGAGCGGAGCGAAGTATCTCCTCCAGGGGACCATCCTGACGGATATTGACGAAACCGTGGCGGGGATCAAGCGGCAGCACAATGTCTTTGAGCAGCTCGGCATCGATCCCCAGAAGGCATTCGGTTATAAGATTATCGAACCCCTGGTCCAACTGCGCAAGGACGGGGTGCGCAAAGTGGGGGCCGCTCTGGGCCTGCCGGCATCGCTTTTTGACCGGATTCCTTTCCCCGGACCAGCGCTGGCGGCGCGGGTCTTGGGTGAAGTGACACCGGATCGCGTGAAGATCGTCAGGAAAGCCACGGCCATTGTGGAAAAAGAGCTGTCGGAAATGAAAGTTTTCCAGTATCTGGCCATCCTGCACGAGGGCCGCGTCACGGGCATGCGGGATGGGAAAAGGGATTTCGGTTTCCAGATCGAGGTCCGTTGCTGGGACAGTGTTGATGCCCGATCTGCCGCGGCGACGAGATTGCCCTATGAAACTCTGGAGAGAATCGCCGGGAAGATCGTCAAAGACGTCCCAGGCGTGGTCAGTGTGACCTATAACATCACCCCGAAACCGCCTTCAACCATCGAAGCGGTATAACCGGGAATCGCTGCAGGGTCACAACCTGCCTGCCTGCTGAAAAGAAGGAACCCCCTCCAATCGCTGGACGGGGCTTCTTGAAATGAATATTCTATAAGGGCGGGTCAGCACAATTGCTGTCCGGCCAGGAACAGATCCCTGGTGGAAAAATTGGGTTCACTGGTGAGATTGACACCCAGGCGCCTCAATCCCGCTTCGTCGCCGGGAGTGGGGATGTGGGTGATGTGAACTTCGCAGCCTCTGAGTTCTTTTAGTTTTTCGACGGCCAGTTGCGCCGCCGGATTTGTTGTTGCGCTGATGCTCAGCGCAATCAGTGTCTCCTCCAGATCGAGACTGATGGACTTTTCGTTGAGAATATCCGTCTTCATATTTCTCACGGAGTCCGTGATATAAGAGGGCAACAAGGTAATCTTGCCGGGTATGTCGGCAAGAGACTTAATGGCATGCAGGATCAGGCTCGACGCCGCATGCATCAGTGGGGAGTTGTTGCCGGTGATGATGGCGCCGTCTTTTAGCTCGATCGCGGCGCCGCAATAAATCCCCTCGTTTCCTTTGTTCTGTTCCTGCGCCTCCCTGGCAGCCCGCCATGCCGGTCCGACGACACGACGATCCTCCGGATGAATATTGAATTCATTAAGAAAGAGCTCGACTCTCTGAACCATTTCCTTGTCGGCAAATCCCATGACATACTCGCAACGGTATCGATAATATCGCCGGATCACCTCCTGCTTGGCCGCTTTTCTGGCGACTTCGTCGTCGATGATGGCAAATCCAGCCCTGTTCACACCCATGTCCGTTGGTGAACTGTAGAATGAATCCCCGCCCGTGATTTTTTCGAGAATCCGTTTTACAATCGGAAAAACCTCCACATCCCGGTTATAATTTACCGCTTTTTTGTCATAAGCTTCCAGATGAAAGGGATCGATCAGGTTGAAATCCCGGATATCCGCCGTGGCCGCTTCGTAGGCCACATTCACCGGATGCTTGAGGGGCAGGTTCCAGATGGGAAAGGTTTCAAACTTCGCGTAACCGGCTTTGACGCCCCGCCGGTATTCGTGATAAAGTTGCGATAGACAGGTGGCAAGTTTGCCGCTTCCGGGGCCTGGGCCGGTCACAATTACCAAAGGTTTATCGGTTTCAATGTATTCATTGGCGCCGTATCCCTGATCGCTCACGATCGCTTCGACGTCCGTAGGATACCCTTGGGTGAAGCGATGCGTGAAAACCCTGATGTTTCTCCTTTCCAGCTTGTTCTTGAAGAGTTGCGCTGCGGGCTGATGATCGAAACGGGTGATCACGACGCCCAGGACATTGACGCCCCGGTTCCTGAGATCATCGATCAGCTTGAGGGCATCGGAATCATAAGTGATGCCGAAATCGGCCCGGATTTTCTTTCTTTCAATGTCCCCTGCATAGATACAGAGCAGAAAGTCGGACTTGTCTTTCAGCTCCTGGATCAGTCGCATTTTTACGTTCGGATCGTAACCGGGCAGGACACGGGCCGCATGATAATCATACAGCAATTTGCCCCCAAATTCGAGGTAGAGCTTGTTATCGAACCGTTCAACTCTTTCGAGGATCTTGGCTGTCTGCTCACGGATGTATTTTTCGTTGTCGAATCCTATTTTGTCTTGCATGAATGAATGTAACCCTCCTGTGTTGGTAACATCAGCGCGTTTAGATGTTCATCCTGCATTTGAGTCATGTCTTATGAGATCATGATGCGCTTTTTTGAAGTTAGCGCGCAATATAGAACAAGCGATCTCGTATGTCAAAAAATAAGCCTCGGCCATTCGCGACAAACAGTTGCCTCATTAAAAAATGTTACCGAAGTGGTTGAATTGAAAGTAACACGGGCTCATAAAAAGATGTTATCGAGGGTTGTTGTTTATGGAGTATCGCGCGAAGAATCAGGCTGGCGGCAGTTTTGAACTCAATATCATATCCATACAAAAATACACACAATCCGGATGAATTCCAATTTTCCAGGCCGCATCCGAGTTCTCTTCATAGGTTTAAACTGATGGCATTCACTCCCCCTTGAAGAGGGGGTTGCGCTTTTCCGCAAAGGCGGCCAGCGCTTCAAGCCGGTCTTTCGTCGGGATCGTCACTTCGTAGGCCTTGGACTCCAGCGGCAGGGCCACGCCGAGGGAGGCCTCCATGCCGTTGTTGATAGCAAACTTGGCCTGACTGACGCCGATGGGGCCGTTCTTCGCGATCTCCCGGGCCAGTTCCCGCGCCGCAGGCATCAATTCCGCCGGTTCAACAACCCGATTGACGAGACCGATATCCAGCGCCGTCCGCGCGTCGATCCGGCGCGCGGTGAAGATCAGCTCCTTCGCCTTCGCGATCCCGATGATCCGCGGCAGCCGCTGCGTGCCGCCGGCCCCCGGAATGATCGCAAGGCTCGTTTCGGTGAGCCCCATGATCACGTTGGATGACGCGATCCGGAGATCACAGGCGAGGGCGAGTTCTATCCCGCCGCCGAATGCAAATCCGTTGATCGCCGCGATGACCGGTACCCGGACCTGTTCCACGGCGGTAAAGGTGTTCCGGATCGTGAAGATGAAGCGCCGGACCTGATCCGGACTCAGGGTTCGGCGCTCCTTCAGATCGGCCCCCGTCGAAAAGGAGGCCTTCTTCGGATCCTCGCCTCCGGCGCCGGTGATGATGATGCACCGCAAATCCATATCGAAGTTCGCCTCGCGGATCGTGTCGGCGAGCGCCGCGAGCAGATCGAAATTGAAGCAGTTCATCGCCTCCGGTCGGTTCAGGGTCAGAACGAGGATGCCTCCCTCCGTCCTCTCCTGTAAAAGAATATCGGCCATGCAATTCTCCTCAATGACACGTAATGCAGGTAAGTTCTGATGGATTCCCGCTTTCGCGGGAATGACCTTTGTGGTCTTAAAACTTCATATCTCCCCAGACCGATTCCCGGATCGGCACGTGGAGGGCGATCTCGAACGCCCGTGCGAGCCGCTCCCGCGCCTCGCTGAATGCGATGACGCCGTCGTGAAATAGAAGCGACCCGGTGTAGAAGGGGTGGCCCTCCTCATCGTAACGGCTCCGCATCTGCTGCCGGAATGCGGCCATCTCCGCCTCGTCGACCACCCCGCCCTTGTCCGTAATGTTCTTTCGCTTTACCGTCTCCAGGATGAACCCGGCGGTCTCGCCGGACATGACCGTCGTTCGGCCGCGCATGTTCGTGAAGGCAAAACGGGGTTTGAACGCCCGGCCGCACATTCCGTAGTTGGCCGCGCCGTGGTCGGGGCCGATCACGTAGGTCACCTTGGGCGCCTCGAGGCAGCTGCAGGCGCGGACCATGTCGGCGCCGTACTTGCCGATCCCGCCCCACTCCTCCGCCTTGCCGACCATATACCCGGGGGAGCCCTGGATGAACAGGACGGGGATCCGGGAGTTGCCGCAGCGCATCATCCATTCGGTCGCCTTCCGCGCCGCCTCGATATAGATCACCCCGCCCGCGTTCGCGGCGATCACCCCGACGGGGATCCCTTTGAGCCACATTTTCCCGCAGACGATCGATTCCCCGCGCGTGAGGCCGTACTTCACCTTGTATTCGTGGAAATAGCTGTCGTCGGCGAGACACCGGATCGTGTCGCGGATATTGATGTGCTGGTATGTGTTGATCGGGGTGGAGGCCATCATCTCCCGGAAGTCGTATCGCGGCTCCCGCGACGCACGCCGCTCGATGCAGATCTTCTGCGCCGGTTCGAATTCCATCATCGCGCGGAGCTTCTCGATCCCCTCCTGCTGGGTATGGACCAGGTGATCGCAACCGCCGGAGTGCTGCGTATGGACATAGGCGCCGCCCAGGTCTTCCATCGCAACGGTCTCGCCGATTGCGGATTTCACCATCGGCGGACCGGCTAAAAAGGCGTAGGCCATCTTCTCGATCATGATTGATTCGGAGGCAAGATAGACGATGTAGGCGCCGCCGGCGGTGTTTCCGCCGGTGGAGAGGGTGTACTGTTTGATCCCCTTGGCCGACATCCGGCACATGTTGTAGAACATCGATCCGAAATGGCCGTCGTCCGCGAAGCTGCCGACCTGCAGCGGCAGGTTGACGCCGCCTGAATCGGCGATGTAGATGCAGGGAAGGTCGCACTGCTCGGCGATCGCCTGGGCCCGCATGTGCCTCTTCAAGGTGATCGGAAAGTAGCTCCCGGCCGCAACCCGGTTTTCATTGGCGAAGATCATGCAGTCTTTTCCGTGGACGATGCCGACGCCGGTAACAACGCCGCCGCCGGGAATATGCCCCCGCTTCTCCTCCTCATAGGCCGGCCCGCCGTGGAGCCTCTTCTTGCCGATGTCGTACCCGGCGTCGAGCCCAAGTTCGAAAAAATCGGTCCCGGGATCGATCAGCATCCGGATGAGTTCCCGCATCGTCTTCTTGCCCTGCTTCGCGAGGCGCTCCGTCTGGACCGCACCGCCGATCTCGTAGGCCTCCTGGCGGTGGCGAAGCAGCAGCGCATCCTGCTCCTCCCAGTGCTTCAGATTGGTTTCCCGCTCCTGCGCCTGTCTTTCCGCCCGCGTCAGACGCGTCTTCGTCTCCTCTGCCATCTCCTCTACTCCTTATACATCGACTCGATCAACTCCCCGTAGTGGGCGTTGATGAACTTCCGTTTGACCTTCATCGTCGGGGTCATCTCCCCGTCTTCCGTATAAAGTTTTTTGTCGAGGATCCGGAATTTGCGGATGTTCTCCACGCGGGCCATCTGGGCGTTCACCTTGTTCACCTCCTCCTGGATCAGCCGGACGACCTCTTCCGTCCGCGTCAGGCTGGCGAACGTGGTGAATTGAATCTTCTGATCCTGCGCGTACTTCACGACATTCTCCTCGTCGATGACGATGATCGCGCTGATGAACTTCCGTTTATCGCCGATGACAACCGCGTCGTTGATGTACGGAGAAAATTTCAGGAGATTCTCGATATACTGCGGGGCGATGTTCTTCCCGCCGGCGGTGATGATCAGGTCCTTCTTCCGGTCGGTGATCTTGAGAAAGCCGTCCGCGTCGATCTCCCCCACGTCGCCCGTATGCATCCAGCCATCGCGGAGCGCCTCCCTCGTCGTCTCCTCGTCCCGGTAATAACCTTTGAATATCGCCTTGTGGCGGACGAGGATCTCCCCATCCTCCGCGATCCGGACCTCCGTCTCGGGGAGGGCCTTCCCCACGGTCCCCAGCTTGAAATTCCTCTCGTCGGACATGTGGGTGATTCCCGTTGTCTCCGTCATCCCGTATCCCTCCCGGATGGTGATACCGATGCTCTGGAAATACTTCAGGATGTTATGGGAGATGGGCGCGGCGCCCGAAAATCCGATCTGAACCCGGTCGAAACCGAGACGCTCCTTGAGTTTTCGGAAAACCGCGAAGGAGGCGATCTGATTGGCGAGGCGCAGGGCGAACGACGGCGAACGCCCGGCGAGCTTCTCTTCGTTGTAGCGGGTGCCGATCCCGAGGGCCGTCCGGTAGGCGACCTGCTTGAACCAGGTCGCGTCGCCCATCTTCAGGACGATGCCTGAATAGTACTTCTCCCAGATCCGCGGTACCGCGTGGAACACGGTGGGGGATACGTCGCGCATGTCCATCATCACGGTATCGGTATTCTCGGTGAAATTCACGATGTGTCCGACGGTGAGGTGGATCATCAGATCGAAGATCTGCTCGTAGATATGGTTCAACGGGAGAAAGGAGATGGTCTCGTCATCGCGGCCGGCGCGGATCAGCGAGGTCGTGTGGCTGCCCATCCAGAGATATCCCTCGTGGGCGAGCATCGCCCCCTTGGGGGGGCCGGTCGTGCCCGATGTGTAGATGATCCCGGCGATGTCCTCGCCGCATCCCCCAGCCACAAGGCGCTCAAACAAAAGAGGATCCCCTTCGGCGGTCTTCCGTCCGAGAGCGAGGAGGTCGTCGAAGCTCATGACCATCGGGTCCTGGAAATGCCTGAGCCCCTCCATGTCCCAAACGATCATCTTCCGGAGCGTCGGTGTGTTCTGCCGGAAAGCAAGCGCCTTGTCCAACTGCTCCTCGTCCTCGCAGATATAGACCACGGCGCCCGCATGGCCGACTACATATTCACACTCGGTAACGGGATTCGTCGTGTAGATCCCGACAAACGTCGCCCCGGCGGACATGCCGCCCAGCGCCGAAAAAAGCCACTCCGGCTGATTCTCGCCGATGATTGCCACATGGTCCCCTTTGCGGACACCGAGCGCGTGCAGTCCGAGGGCCACATCCTTGACTTTTTCCAGGTATTCCGACCAGTGAATGTCATGCCAGACGCCAAGCTCCTTTCTCCGCATCGCTACCCGTTCGGGCTCGATGCCAACCATCCGGACCAGGGCTTTCGGCAGTGTATCAATAACCATGATTTCTCCCTTTTTTCAGGCTGTTCAAAAATGCCCAGATGCAAGGCCCCCGAAATCCTGAGCCGTGAGGCGTACTTTATGGTACGTTGAACGGCGAAGGATAAGGGAAACTTGAGCAGATGGGCGTTTTTCAACAGCCGGCTATCGGAACCGGACTTTCCGCCTGTACCGCTGGTAACCCTTGACCGATGTCCCTTTGGCGATGCCGAGATAAAATTCCTTGACATCCTCGTCCTCCCGGAGGATCTCGGGTTTTTCGGCGCGGACAATCCGTCCGTTCTCCATCAAAAAAGCGAAGTTCGCGTATTTCAGGGCCATGTTGACGTTCTGTTCGACCAGCAGGATGGTCACGCCATCCTTTTGATTGATGTCCCGGATGATGGTGAAGATGTCCCGGGTGAGCAGCGGCGACAGCCCCAGCGAAGGCTCATCCAGCATTAGAAGTTTCGGCCGGCTCATCAGCGCCCGGCCGATGGCGAGCATCTGCTGTTCACCGCCGCTGAGATGGCCCGCCTCTTGATCCTTCCTGGCCTTCAGAATCGGAAAATGATCAAACACATGGTCGATGTCATCCTTGATCCTTTTTCGGTCCCGGCGGGTATAGGCGCCCATCATGATATTTTCCAGCACGGAGAGCTCCGGGAAAACCTCCCGACCCTCCGGAACGTAGCTGATTCCCATGCGGACGATCTCGTCGGTGTTCTTCCGGTCGATCCGTTCGCCCATGAATTCGATCGTGCCCTTTTCCGGTTGCTCCTCCTTCAGGTCATAGAGGAGGCGCATGATGGTCTTCAAGATCGTCGATTTCCCCGCCCCGTTGGACCCCAGGAGAGCCACAATATCGCCTTGCTTCACCTCGAAAGAGATACCGTGCAGCGCCCGGATCAGATCATACCAGGTTTCGATATTGTTTACTTTCAGCATCAATGCTCCTCCCCCAGATATGCCTTGATGACCTCCGGGTGGCTCTGGACTTCCCCCGCTACCCCTTCGACGATCTTCTCGCCCTGGTTCATCGCAAATATCCGGTCGGAAATGCCCATGATCATGTTCATATCGTGCTCGATCAGCAGAATCGTCACCTGATAGTCGGCCTGTATGTCCTTGATCCAGATATTCAGGTCGCCCTTTTCCTCGGTATTCATACCGGCGGAAGGTTCATCCAGCAGCAGTATCTTGGGCTCCAGCGCGAGGGCGCGGCCGAGTTCCACCAGTTTTCGTTTGCCGTAGGGAAGGCTCGCCACATAATGATTTCTGACCGATTGGAGGTCTAAAAAATCAATAATATTTTCTACCATTTCCCGGTTTGCAATCTCTTCCTTTGCGGCCATGGATCCTCTTCCCCACATGAAAGCCCCGGCAAAAACACCCGTTTTCATATGGATATGTCTCCCCAACAGCAGGTTGTCCATGACAGTGGCATTGGAGAACAGCTCGATGTTCTGAAACGTGCGGGCCACCCCTTTGCGGGCAACGTGATCCGGGGAGAGCCCCACAATGTTTTCTCCATCGCAGATGATCCGTCCGCTGTCCGGTTTATAGATGCCGCTGATCATGTTGAAGATGGTTGTCTTGCCGGAACCGTTCGGCCCGATGATGGAGAAGATCGAATTCTTTTCAACATTGAAACTGACGTTGTTGACCGCCTTCAAGCCGCCGAACCTGATGCTTAGATTTTCAACTTTAAAGTGATCCATTGCCGGGGGTCCCACTCCTCCCTCGTTGTTGCGAAAGGAAAAATCTTAGAGAGACAATCCGGGGGCAGCCCCTCAAGCCAGGCGGCAAAAGAGGGCCGCCCCCGGAACGGTTATTTCTTCCAGGTGGCCATATCGTTTGTCGTCCAATCCTGCAGCTGGATGGAGCTTCCGTTGGGACCGCACTTCTGGATCGTGACCGAATCCGTCCCTTGATGCTGCTTATCGGTCCAGGTGATCTTGGGACCGATGGTCTGGTAATCCTTGAACGCATTCAACGCTTTCACGACCGCATCGGTGCTCAGGTTTCGCCCCACCTTCTTCAACGCCTCCACGAGCGGATCGGCAAACAGGATGCCGGCATAATAGAATACGCCCCATCGCTCCTGCGGGCTCAGGCGCTTGGCCGCTTCACGATATTTGACCATCAGCGGATTCTTGGAATCCGGTAGCTCACCGAAGGAGCCGGTGATGACCCCTTCCCAGAGCCCGCCGGAAATCTTGAACATCAGCGGATAATCGGAACATGTGTTGGCGGCGACCCATTGGGGTTTGAATCCCACGTTGGCGGCGGTCTTCACTACGATCACGGACGTGGGCACGCCGACATACATCAAAACCGCCTCCGCCCCCGAGTTCTTGAGCCGAAGGACCTGCGAGGCGAAGTCCTTTTCGGTGGGTTCCACCGGGATTTCGGCCACCAGGCTCATTTTGTACGTGGCCAGGCGCTCCTTTGCCCCTTCCAGACCGTCCTTGCCGTAGGCGTCGTTCTGGTAGAGAATCCCGATCTTTTTCATTTTGAGATTCTCGACGATGTATTTGGTCAGAACATTCGCCTCGTCCCTGTAGAGCGGATAGACCGCAAAAAGATAGGGGTTAAGCGGTTGAATAAAATCCTGGTCCGCGGCGGACGGGCCGACCCAGATAATTTTGTTGGCCGCCAGATAGTCTTTCACCGCCATTCCCGTGGCGCTGCCGACACCGCCGACAAAGGCGAAGACGCCCTGACGCTCCACCAGCTCCTTCACCACACCGACGGTCTGGGCGGGGTTGTACATATCATCCCGGATGAAATATTTGATTTTCCGGCCGTGGATGCCGCCCTCTTCGTTGACGATATCAAACAGCAGCTTGCTGCCGCGGGCCACCGACCCCCAGGGCGCCGCAGGACCGGTCTGGGGTCCCCACTGGCCGATGCGGATCTCGTTGTCATCAAAACCCGCGGGGGTGGCCGCCGGCGCCACAGGGGCGAGGCATAAAACAGCCCATACCGCAATCCATAAAACAACCCATTTCTTTTTGAATATCATGGCATCCTCCTTGTTGATGAACATCTGGTTTCTTGGGAAAAACAGTATCGAAATTTCTTGTCGCTTCTTTATCGGCACGACGGCAATTAAACCTTTTTCACATAGTGCTTTGTAAAAAGACCACTCGGCCGCAGGCAGAGAACCAGAATAATCACGATAAATGCGATAATCGGTTTCCAGTGGGGCCAAAAGTACCCGAAGAAGTTCTCGATCAATCCCATCAGAGCGCCGCCGATGATCACACCCGGAATGCTCATGAGCCCGCCCAGGACGGCGGCGGCAAAGGCGCGCAAAAAAGGTTCCATCATGAAGGCCGGATCCAGCGTGGCCCGGGACGCAAAAAACATCCCCGCGACGGCGCCGATCAGCGAGCTGAATCCCCAGGCAAAGGAAAATACCCGCTCGGTCCGGATTCCCATGATCTTGGCGGCATGTTTGTTCTGCTGTGTCGCCCGCATGGCCACGCCCAGCTTGGTAAATTTGAAGAAGATATAAAGAAACAGCATGATACAGGCGGTCACGGCGAACACGGCTATGGCCCAGTTGTTGATGATCATCCCCTTTATCGGCTCATACGTAACCGAGGGATTCAGCGGCAACGAAAAAAATTTCTGCTCCGCCCCCCACTTCCAACTGGCGAGGCCCATCAAAAACATCTCCGCCCCCAGCGTAATGACAATCATCCCCAGGATGCTGGGGTGCTTGGCGGGACGCAGAAACAGAAATTCGATCAGGATCCCTAACAGGATGGAAAACAGCATGGTGATCACAAAGGCGAGCCAGAACGGATATTGATAAGCGGAAAGGATATGAAAAGCGACGAACGATGAGAACATGGCCATCTCGCCCTGGGCAAAATTGACCACCTCGGAGGTCTTGTAGATGATCACCACGGCCGTCGCAAAGAGACCGTAACAGGCGCCAATCGCCAGACCTTCCACCAAAAGCTGTCCTATCGGCATCGTCAATCACCTTTCTTGACGGCTTCGTAAAAAAGCCGGATGCTGCGTTGCGCTTCATCCCTCGTCATTGCGGCGTACGACGCAGTACGCCTCATTCCTCAGGATTCGCGCGCCTTGCCTGCGGCCTTTTTACGAAGCCGCCACATTTTCAAGACTTCTAAGACTATTTTACGCGGTCGTCTTTCTTAATTGTTAAAAAGGCCATGTCATCCAGTATTTCTTCATGCGAATCCACACGCCGAACATGCCGAGCGGCTCAAAAATGATAATCCCGATCATGATGAGCCCGATGGCCATGCTGCTGAAATTCTCGAGACCGACCAGCGTAAACCACTGTTTTGAAACCGCAACCATCAGTGCGCCGAAATAGGGGACTTCGGCGATGTTTTTCAGGAGATCGTATTGAAGGTAGGTGATCAGCGTGGCGCCCATGATCCCCCCCAGGATGGTGCCCAACCCGCCGACCACGACCATCACCAGGAAGATGATGGAGAGGATCATGTTGAAGGTAAAGGGATCGAAAAACCCCAGCACGAAGCCAAACAATCCCCCGGCGATGCCGGCATAAAAGGCGCTGACGGCAAAGGCCAGTGTCTTGTAAATGGTCAGATTCACGCCGATCACCTCCGCGGCAATGTCGCTGTCCCTGATCGCGACAAAAGAGCGCCCGACCCTGGTCTTAAGAATATTCCGCGCGCCGACCACCATGATGATCGTCATGATCAGGATCAGGTAGTACTTATGGAAGTCCGTGGTTAAGATCCAGCTTATTCCCAGTTGTTTGATCCCCAGATCGAGCGGCGGCGCCTTGATCCCCATTCGGCCGCCGAATACATCCATTCCCCCGATGACATGCATGATGGTCAGCCCGAAACCCAGGGAGACGATCGCCAGGTAGGGGCCTTCCAGTCGCAACGCGGGCAGTCCGAGAATAAAGCCGAAAAAAGCCGCGATAAACGCGGCAATCAGGATGGCGAGGACGAACGGGAGCTGAAACATGGTCATCATCAGGGCCGTCCCGTAGGCGCCGATCGCGAAAAAACCGGCATGGCCCAGGGATATCTGGCCGGTGGATCCCACGAGGATGTTCAAACCCACGGCCAATATGATGTGGACCATGATGATATTGAACAGATAGACGTAATAATTGGGAACAATCAGTGGGAGGGTGAACAGGACAACCAGCAGCACGACCGTCCAGAAAAGAACCACCCCGCTCTGAAAAAGCCGGATGTCCTCGTAGTAGTCACGTTTCATATCCATGAGAGCACCTCAACAGGAAGGGTAT
>Ga0315275_10004833_pt1 | contig 12670 bp, 10 predicted proteins | sample YL17G03_0_MG_FD_205557 | JGI IMG/M metagenome (GOLD analysis project Ga0315275, IMG submission 205557) | Sediment microbial communities from Yellowstone Lake, YNP, Wyoming, USA - YL17G03_0 | ecosystem: Environmental > Aquatic > Freshwater > Lake > Sediment | place: USA: Wyoming | collected... | reverse complement strand
GCTGCACTCCAGGGCCTTCTTCAGGTAGGCTCGCTCGATCGCCTCTATGATGTCGTCGAGCGCGACCCCCTTGGCGACATCGTCCAGGTTGAAGCGCCTGTCCTTGATCCCCTCGATCCAGCGGCGCTTGTGGACGGACAATGCCAGGCTGTCCGGCAGGATGATGTTGGTCGATGAGAGCGCGACACTGCGTTCCAGCAGGTTTTCAAGCTCTCTGATGTTGCCCGGAAAATCGTATTTCTGCAACATGTCGAGCGCATAGGATGACAGCTTGCTGATTTCCTTACCAATCTCCTTGGAATATTTCTCGAGGAAGTGCTGGGCGAGTGTGCGCAGGTCCACCTTGCGTTCCCGCAGCGGCGGCAACTTGATCTCGACGACGTTCAGCCGGTAAAACAGGTCTTCGCGGAACTTGCCGGCGATGACCTCCTTCTCCAGGTGCTTGTTGGTGGCCGAAATGATGCGGATGTCCACAGCGCCATCTTCGGTGCCGCCCACGGGCCGGACCATTCTTTCTTGGACCACCCGCAGCAGCTTGACCTGAATGCCCACGCTCAACTCGCCGATTTCATCGAGGAAAATAGTCCCTTGGTGGGCCTGCTGAAAAAGGCCTGGTTTGTCCTGGACGGCCCCCGTAAACGAGCCTTTCTTGTGGCCGAAGAGCTCGCTTTCCATCAGGGTTTCGGGGATCCCGCCGCAGTTGATGGCGACAAAGGGATGATCGCGGCGATCGCTTTCCTGGTGGATCGCCCGGGCGATCAGCTCTTTGCCGGTGCCGCTTTCCCCGGTAATGAGCACGTTGGTCTTGGTCTTGGCCAGCTGCACGATCATCTTATATATGTGCTGCATGGGCGGGCTGTTGCCGACGATCATTCCGAAATGCAGATTCTGCTTGAGCTGGTCGCCGAGGGTCTCTTTCTCCTGCTCCACCGTCCTCAGCTTGAGGGCCTTGGCCAACGTCTCCAACAGTTCGTCGTTGTTGAACGGCTTGGGAACGTAGTCGTAGGCGCCCTGGTTCATGGCGTCGACGGCGGTCTCGGTGGTCGAATATGCGGAAATCATGATGACGACCGTGCCGGGATGATGCTTCTTGCAGGCCTTCAGCACGTCCAGTCCCGAAATATCTCCCAGGCGGATGTCGCAGAGAAGCAGGTCGTAGCTGTTGTGCTCCACCAGGGAAACAGCTTTGCGGCCGTTTTCGGCACAAGTGACGTCGTACCCTTCCCTTGTCAGCATGTATTCCAGCAGCTGGCGCATGCTGAGTTCATCGTCGACGATCAGGATGTGTGCGCGATTGTCGTTCATTCGCTGTTAAAAGCCATAGGGTTATCCACTTGATTATTATATTCGATGGCGCGGCAGTTGTCCAATCAGCAGGGCCGGCTTTTTTCTGGCAGAAAAATGATGAGCTCGTAAAAAGCCGATTTACAGACGACTTTGTAAAAAGCTCCAAATTCAAGGCGCACGCGTCTCGTGTCACGAGGCGTACGGATCGTACGCCGCAGTGACAACGAGATGAAGCGCAACGCCGAAGTTGGACTTTTTGCGAAGTCGTTAAAAAATGATAACGCCTTAAACTGCCTTTGATAACCTGCCGGGTTTTTCAAAAAGCCGCCCGATTATCTTCGAAGACGACCTGCCCACCCACCATGGTCGACACCACCTTGCCCCGAACGGTCATGCCGCAAAAGGGTGAGTTGCGGCTGCGCGATTTGAACATGGAGGCCTCGATGACGTATTCGGCCCGAGGATCGAGAATGGCGATGTCCGCGGCCGCGCCGACCTTGAGACCACAGGGAGCCCCGAGGATCCGCGCCGGGTTCAGGGTGAGCTTGGCGATCAGCTGGGAGAGGGAGAGCACTCCTTCGTCGACGAGCTGAAGGCTGATGGGGAAAGCGGTTTCGAGCCCGATGATGCCGTTCGGCGCCTGGGAGAGCCCTGCCGCCTTTTCTTCGGGCGCGTGCGGCGCGTGATCGGTAGCGATGCAGTCGATGGTGCCGTCGGCGAGCCCCTCCCGCACGGCCAGGCGGTCCTGTTCGGATCGCAGGGGCGGGCTCATCTTGGCGTCGGCCCCGTGGCGCAGGACCGCCTCGTCGGTGAGCGCAAAATAGTGCGGGGCAGTCTCGGCGGTCACCGGCACCCCCCGGGCCTTGGCGTCCCGAATGGCCCGCACGGATTCCCGCGTGCTCACATGCGCGATGTGCACGGGTGCACCGGTAAGCTCGCTCAGGGCGATGTCGCGCAGCACCATGATGCTCTCGCTGGCGTTGGGAATGCCGGCCACCCCCAGCTTCCGTGCGGCAGCACCTTCGTTCATGACACCGCCCTCGGAGAGGTAGGGGTCCTCGCTGTGGGAGATGACAAGCAGGTTGTGCTGGCAGGCCTGCTCCAGGGCCAACCGCATGATCCGGGAGTCCATCACGGGCCTCCCGTCGTCGGAAACGGCGGCCGCTCCGGCCTGTTTCAGCTCCCGGTAGTCACAAAGGCTGCGGCCTTCCAGCCCCTTGGTCACGGCCGCGACCGGGTATACCCGCGCCAGGCCGGCCTTCGCCGCCTGCGCCAGGATGTATCCGGTGACGGCTGCGCTGTCGTTGACCGGCCGGGTGTTGGCCATGCAGCACACCGCGCTGAAACCGCCACAGACTGCCGCCCGGCAGCCGGTCGCGATGGTCTCCTTGTGCTCGAATCCCGGTTCGCGCAGGTGCACGTGCAGGTCGATCAGACCCGGAGCCACGATTTTCCCGGAAGCGTCAACAATCCGATAGGGCAGTGAGGATCCCTCTGGCGGAGCAGCCCCCGACTCGCCTCTGTGGACGGCGGCAATCTTTCCGTCCACCACGAGAATGTCGCCGGGACCCTCGTAGCGGCCCGGATCGACGATCCTGCCCCCGATGATATGGAAGTCCATGAAAATAACTCCTGGTGGAAAAATAATGCGGGGCGATTATATTTTTCGGCCCACGGCCGAAAAATCAGTGCAAGAGGCGCGCTAACCTGCCCCACCTCACCCTCATATCATCGCTGTCCCAGGACCAGTAGATGATGAAGGCTTTTCCGCTGACGTCCCGCAGGGGGACAAAACCCCAGAAGCGGCTGTCAAAGCTTTCATCCCGGTTGTCGCCCATGACGAACAGCCCGTCCTTGGGCACGGTGATTGGGCCGAGGTTGTCGCGCGGCCGGACATTGCCCGGAATGGAGCGCGGGTCGGTGAACACGCTGAAATCCTGGTTGACACGCTTTTGGTTGACGTAGACGGCTTTTTCGCGGACCTCCACGACGTCGCCCGGCAGCCCGACCACCCGCTTGATGAAGTCCTTCTTCGGGTCGAGCGGGAACTTGAAGACAACGATGTCGCCGCGCCGAGGGTCCTTCAGCGGCAGGAGGACGGTGTTCAAGTAGGGGATTTTGACGCCGTAGATGAACTTGCTGACCAGGATGTGGTCTCCGATCAGGAGCGTCTGCTTCATGGACCCCGACGGAATCTTGAAGGCCTGAACCACAAACGTCCGGATGAACAGCGCGATGATGATCGCGACGAGGATGGCCTCGACGTTTTCCCGGATGCGGCCGCGCTGGAGCGTGTCACTTCCCACAGAAGCCGACGATGATTTATTCAAATCGGTATGCCGCCTTTCACGAAAATTAGGTTACTACTCAGGTTTTTAGGCTGAGGGCTGCAGTCTATAAAACATCTCGTAAAGCACGGATCAAGCCATTCAAGGTCCCGAAGTCTTGTATGATCACGCATGGTTTGCCCCTAAAAGCCTTCAGTCTTCAGCCTATCTACCTGAGTAGTTGATAGAAGCGCGTTCAGGCCGGGTTGAAAAAAACCGCAACGAGCCGCAGGAGAAGGTTGGCGTAAATCCCGGCCACCACGTCGTCCAGCACCACCCCGGCCCCGCCGCTCATCCGGGTATCGATCAACCGGGCCGGAAAGGGTTTCACGATGTCCAGGATCCTGAAAGCCGCAAAACCGGCCACCGCGTTGAAGAAGGTGAACGGAAGCCCGGCCAGCGCGACCGCCATGCCGGCGATTTCGTCAATGACGATCGCCGCGGCGTCCTTGCGCTTGATAATCGCCTCCGCCCGGCCGGCGATCCAGATCGCGGCGACGCTAAAGACCGCCAGCACCATAAGCGCCACGCCCGGGTCGAGTCCGGCCAGGATCCAGGCCAAAGGCAACCCCAGGATGCTCCCGAAGGTGCCGGGCGCAAACGGAACCCGGCCGACACGAAAACCCGTTGCCAGCCAGATCACCGCTTTGTCCCGGGAATTCATGGGCCGCTTCTATCCGGCAGTGGCACTTTTGTCAAGTTGAGGACTTCGTAAAAAGCAGGTTGTGGCGCGCGGCGCCATCCTATCGGTAATGAAGTGTCGCCCTTGTGGGAGTGGCTTCCAGCCACGATGCCATCGCGGCAAGATGCCGCTCCCACAGAAAAACATACAACTTCATTGGAAGGCCAATTTCGGCGTTGCGCTTCGCCCCGCACTCGCTGCGGCGTACGATGAGTACGCCTCACTCCGCGGGGGCTCGCGCGCCTTGAACTTGGCCTTCTTACGAAGTCCTCATTCATTTTACTTTACTGGGATTGGCTTCCCCGGCGATCCGGTCATAAACAACGCGGATGGGCAGGTTTTGCTCCAGCGCAATGCGCCGGCATTCCTCATACTCAGGCACCCGCCGAATCTCCCCCTGGGGCGAGTTTACCCGTTTAACGACGACCTTGCCAAAAGACGTCTCAAGGGTTTCCGCCGACCGGGGCAGCATGTAACGGCCGGCCTCGAAATAGCGAACCCCCAGGGACGTCGTCTCGGTCAGGATGCAGTCAACGATCGCGTCTAACAGGTCGTGGCGACAGAGCACCTGCAGCAGCGTGGCCGGCCGGTTTTTCTTCATGTGGATGGGAATCCAGACGACATCGAGAGCCCCGACCGCGAAGAGCTTTTCCATCACGTACCCGAACAGCTCGGGGTTCATGTCGTCGATGCTGGTTTCGGCGACGACGATCCGGTCCTGCAGCAACCCCGCCGGCGCGCTGCAATCTCCCGCGGCCGGCTCCCCTATCATGATGCGCAGCAGGTTGGGTCCGGGGTCCAGGTTCCGACTGCCGGCGCCGTAGCCGATGCCGCGCAGGGTCATGGCGGGCATGGGTCCGAACTGCTGGGCCAGGCTGGTGACGATGGCCGCTCCGGTCGGTGTCGTCAACTCGAAGGCCACTTCGGAACCGGTCACCGGCACGCCCTTCAGGATGGCCACGGTGGCCGGGGCGGGCACGGGCAGCCGGCCGTGGCGGCAGTCGACGAACCCGCTGCCGGTGGGAACCGGAGAGGCAACAAACCGGGTGATCCCGAGATGATCCGCGCAGAGGGCCGCGCCGACGACATCGACGATGGCGTCCACCCCGCCGATCTCGTGGAAGTGGACCTCCTCCGGCAAACAGCCGTGGATGCCGGCTTCGGCGTGGGCCAGTTTCTTGAAGATGGCCAGGGCCGTGGCCTTGACGCTTTCGGTGAGGGGGCTCTTTTCAATCAGCGCGCGAATGTCGGCGTAGTTGCGGTGCGCGTGCCCGTGGGCCACGACGTCGACCCGCTTGGCGTGAATCCCGTTGTACGCGACATCGGCGGCCATGAGGTCGAACCCGGCCAGGGGCAGTGCCGCCAAGTTTTCCTTGAGCCACGGCACAGGCACCCCCAGATCGATGAATGCGCCCAGCGTCATGTCGCCGCTGATGCCTGAAAAGCAGTCAAAATAGCCAATCATAATAAATTCCGCTCCGCTGAATTTATTGCAATTATGAAGCTGAGTGCAGTTGAATAATTTCCAGCAGCAATTCCGTCGCCCGCACCATGTCGTCCAGGCGCACGAACTCGCGCGTGGTGTGGATTTCGCGCATGCCGGTGCCCAGGATTCCGAGGCTAATTCCTTGCTCGAAAAAAATGTTCGCATCCGAGCCGCCGCCCGAAATCTTGGTCCGCATCGGACGGCCGAGGCGCTCGGCCGCCTGCCGGGCCAGCGTCACTAGGCGGTGGTCTTCGGGGATGCGGGTCTTGAAATAGCTTCTCGCCACCCGGCTCTCCAGGCGCGGCAGGCCGTCCTGCCCCGCGGCCACGCGGTGTTCGAACACCACGCGCTCGAAGGCCCCCAGGATCTCCCGGGTCACCTGCTCGAGTTTCTCCTCGTCGTGGCTGCGCGCTTCGCCCTGCAGGCAAACCAGCGGCGGAACGATGTTGGTGGCAAGCCCGCCCTCGATCATGCCGATGTTGCAGGTGGTCTCCCGGTCGATGCGGCCAATCGTGAGGCCGGCCATGGCCTTCGCGGCCAGGTGGATGGCGTTGATCCCCTGCTCGGGGTGCGCCCCGGCGTGGGCGTCCTTGCCGACGACCCGGATCTCGAACCGATTGGCCGACGGCGCCTGGGTGATGATGCCTTCGGTGTCCGACCCGTCCAGCGCGTAGCCGAACCGGGCCTTGATCCGGCTGAAATCCAGGTTCTTGGCGCCGGCAAGCCCGACCTCTTCACAGGTGGTGAAGATGATCTCGAGCGGACCGTGCGGCAGCTCCCTTTCGCGAACGACGCGCAGCGCTTCGAGAATCACGGCGATCGCGCTCTTGTCGTCGGCCCCCAGGATGCTCGTGCCGTCGCTGGTGAAGACCCCGTCGTTGAATCGAACCGAAACGCTCTCCGCCGGGCCGACCGTGTCCATGTGGGCATTCAGCAGCAGCGGCGGTGCATCGCGGGTGCCCTTCAGCCGGGCGATCAGGTTGCCGGTGTCGCTGCCCGTCCTGGGCCCGGAATCATCGACCCACGTTTCAGCGCCCAGGGATTCCAAGTCCCGGCGCAGGCCCGCCGCCAGCTTCGCTTCCCGCTTTGAGAGGCTGCTCGTTTCCGCGAGCGCCCGGAAGGTACCCGCCAGTCGATCAGAATTCAGCATGAACGTAACCCCGCCGTTCCGGATTTAAAGATTGACAAAACCGATAATCCATTTAAGATTGGGGCGTAAAAAATCAGTCATAATTTTTCAAACGCGGAAGTGCGCAGCTGTCTGGTGAGGCTCCCGGACTTCAAATCCGGTGTGGGGCGCTAACACCGTCCCGGGTGGGTTCGATTCCCATGCACTTCCGCCATTTTGTTATTTAATTTCAAACACTTAACTACTTCGAAACACCCTGTTTTCTGGTCCGAAACTGGCCCGGAATTTTATTTTGGACCAGCAAAAAAACGCTCTCAGATTGAAGCAACATTACATCGATTCATAACATATCTGCAACCATTTTCACCGATCAACAACAGACCGACCTATTTTTCCCCAAAACTACCCTCCCCTGCCCCTCGGACCCACCTGAGCCAAAAAAAATCGCGCCCCTCACCCAACCCTGGAGAAAGTGCGCGTGCTTAACGCAAAAAAAAAACGGCAGCCGTTAAGCCGTTCAGGAACCATCTCCATACCAGCCGCTGACACCCTCCCCAACCGAACAGACACCCGCTTAATTTTTGCCGTTTTAATAATAATTGTAAATAGATAGCGAATTTGCGCGCCGGTTGAAATTGGACCATTGGGGCCAGCCCTGCTAAAATCCAATAAGGCAGCATCCTGACCAGGGCATTCCACACGCCGGCGTGGCTGCTGCCATCCTGATGCTGAAAACAATGTTCCGGCTTTTGCCGGCCGTGGAGTGAAGACCATGTGGCTTTATGCTGTTACGATTTTTCTGGGTTCGTTTTTGCTTTTTCAGATTCAACCCATGATCGCGAAGATGATTCTGCCGTGGTTCGGCGGCACATCGGCGGTCTGGGTCACTTGCATGCTGTTTTTTCAGTTCGGGCTGCTAGCCGGCTACACCTACGCCCATGCCAGCATAAGGTACCTGCAGCCCAAAACCCAGGCCCTGGTCCATGGTCTCCTGCTGATCGCCAGTGTGTTCTTGTTGCCGATCGTGCCGTCGGCCGGCTGGAAGCCTGCGGGGCATGATTTCCCGATCATGCAGATCTGCGGACTTCTGACTGTTTCAATAGGGCTGCCGTATTTCATCCTGTCCGCCACCAGCTCTCTGATGCAGGCCTGGTATACCGGCAGATTCCGCTCTGCACTGCCTTACAAGCTCTTTGCCTTGTCGAACCTGGCGTCGCTGCTTGGATTGCTGGCCTACCCGTTTCTCATCGAGCCGGTTCTCAGCCTGCGTGAACAATCGACTGTCTGGTCGACCGCCTACAGCATCTTCGGCATCTGCGCAATGGCCGCCGCCGCGAGCAACGCACGGAAAGGCGCTTCGCAGAGACTGGTTCAGGAACACTTTGCGCAAAACCCCCAGGATTCGAGCGAGGCACCCACCGGCCGCGACAAGACCTGGTGGTTTTGTTTATCCGCCGGCGGGGTTGTCTTGTTTTTGTCCGTAAACAACCACCTGACACAAAACGTCACCTCGATCCCGTTCCTCTGGATCTTGCCGCTGGCCGTCTACCTGCTGAGTTTCGTGCTCTGTTTCGACCTGGAAGGTCTTTACCGGCGGTCATGGTATCTGGTGCCTTTGGCAGCTGTCCTCTATGGCGTTATGGTCAGAGTCGTCTGGCTTGATGGCGCCACCACCTCCGATCTTCAACTCACGGTCCCTTTCTTCGCTTGCGCCCTGCTTGCCGGTTGCATGTTTTGTCACGGCGAACTGGCGCACCGCAAGCCAGCTCCAAAGCATTTAACGGGGTTCTACCTCACCATTTCCGCCGGGGGAGCCTTTGGAGGCCTCCTGATTTCAGTAGCGGCGCCCAACCTGTTCCGCGGCTATTTTGAAATGCCGTTGGCGGTGCTGGCCTGCGCCGTGTTGATTACGGCTGTCCATGTGCGGCGCGGGTGGATCGCTGGAACGGTGGCTGTCGTGTCGACCATCGGAATTGTGGTGATGACAGGGTATTACGTGCAAAGCTACGCTGAGGGTGCGGTTGCTATGGACAGAAATTTCTACGGCTGGTTGCGCGTCAAGGAGGCCAAAAAGGGTGACGGCTCCAACTTCCGTTATCTGTTGCACGGCACTATCATCCATGGAGGGCAATTTACGGATGCCGGCAAGCGTAGCCGCCCCACTGCGTACTTTGGTCCATCAACCGGGGTGGCCGCTGCGATCAGCAGCCTGAACCACCAGCCGATTCGCGTGGGCATCATCGGGTTGGGCAGCGGTATCCTGGCCGCTTATTCCCGACCCGGAGACGTCTATCGTTTTTATGAGATCAACCCGATGGTGGAGCAGTTCGCCAGGGATTATTTTACATTCTTATCAGCCGCCCAGGGAAAGATGGAAATTGTGCTGGGCGATGCCCGCATTTCACTGGAACGCGAAGAAACCCAAAACTACGACCTTCTGGTGGTGGACGCGTTTTCGGGTGACGCGATTCCGGTGCACCTGCTGACGCAGCAGGCCATCGAGCTGTATTTCCGGCACCTGAAGCCGGACGGCATCCTTGCCATGCACATCTCCAACACCCATTTCGATCTTGATCCGGTGGTGGAGAAAGTGGCGCGTTCGTGCGGCAAGCATGCGGTGCTGCTTGAAAATGACCACAGCATTGCCGATGAGGTTTATGCCTCGAAATGGGTCCTCGTCACCGCGGCACCTTTGAAAACGCGGGCCCTGATGATAGCCTCAAAACCGCTGCCGGCCAGGCCCGACCTGCGAGTGTGGACCGATGACTACAGCAATATGGTTCAAATCCTCAAATGGTAGCCTCTCCCCAGCCAGACCGTGGGCCGTGTCAGAGCCCGTTGTGAAAAAGTAACGATACACAAGTAAAGCATCCGCACCGTTGGGGTGAGGATGTTTGATGTTTGCCACCGCCCGTGCCCAGTTGAAGCCCGGCTGGCCCAAGGGTGTCACCATCGCTGCGGCCATCATGGCAGGCATCATCGTGCTGCAGCTGGCTCGCAGGAAAAACGCGCCTGCGGCCGTTTAGCGTGCTTCCGATACCGAAAAAAACCCGAGAAGGCTGACAGAATTCCAGCCTCCCGGGTTTTTTGCTTGCTTAAACCCTCGACCTCTTGGACCCTTGACGCCTTGCTTACTTTCCCTGCCACCACCGGAAGATGCGCCCTTTCAGATCCCTATTGATTTTCAGGCCGACATAAATTAGCAAGTAGCACTTGGCCCGAAGATATGAGCCCGTTCCTGATCTCCCGGACCGCCACCTCTGACCCAAGGAGTGATTATGCCCAGAAGGAACGACCTTCGAAAAGTGGGGGTCGCGGCCCGCCGGGAGGGAGGCCCCAAGGTCCGCTCCCGGCAGCAGTATCATGCGGATATCCGATGAAACAGGGGTGCGGGGCGCAGGGTCCATGGTGCACGCAAAAGCAAAAAAACATCCTGGTTCCGGTTCACATACCTTGCGCCCTGCGCCGTGAACCGTGCACCTTTCATCATCCCAACCGGCTCAACGGCGAGGAGACTCCATGGGCGGATTGTTCGGCATTGTGTCCAAAGACGACTGCGTTTCCGAGCTCTTCTACGGAACCGACTACCACTCGCACCTCGGCACGCGCCGCGGCGGGATGGCGGTCAGCAACTCCAGCGGCATTCAGCGCTCCATCCACAACATCGAGAACAACTACTTCCGCACCAAGTTCGAGGCGGATCTGGCCCGCTTCAAGGGCCGCAGCGGCATCGGCGCCATCAGCGACACCGACCCGCAGCCGCTGGTCATCGGCTCGCACCTGGGTTGCTTCGGCATCGTCACTGTCGGCAAGATCAACAACCTGCAGGAACTGGTGCAGAACGCCTACACCCGCCGCCGCTTTTTCACCGACACCTCCGGCGGTGCCATCACCCCCACCGAAATGGTCGCCGAGCTGATCTGCGAGGAGGACAGTTTCGAGGTCGGCATCCGCAAGGCGCAAGCCGTTATCCAGGGCTCCTGCTCGCTTTTGCTGCTCACCGACAAGGGCGTCTACGCCGCACGCGACCGCCTGGGGCGCACGCCGCTCGTCATCGGCCGCCGGGACGGCACGGTGGCTGTGAGCTCGGAGTCCTGCGCCTTTCCCAATCTGGGCTTGAGCACGGAGCATTTTTTAGGGCCTGGCGAGATCGTGTTCATGACCGCCGAGGGCTGGGAGCAGCGGGCGGCCCCGGGGCTGCGCATGCAGATTTGCTCGTTTCTCTGGGTGTATTACGGCTACCCGGCCTCCGAATATGAAGGCATCAACGTGGAGTCCGCCCGCAACGCCTGCGGCGCGGCCCTCGCCCGCAACGACAACACGGACGTGGACTGCGTGGCCGGCATCCCGGATTCGGGCATCGGGCACGCCATCGGCTACGCCAACGAGAAGAAGATCCCCTATCGCCGGCCCTTCGTGAAATACACGCCGGGTAAGGGGACGGGCCTGTTTTTATGTGTTTCAATCAAAAAGACGGAGTGCAATTGATCAAGCCTGCCTCGTAGAGCCCGCATCGATGCCCCGGGTGCTTTGCATCATGTAATTTGCCGTGGTATCGAACGCCGCAAGATCTTTTGCGAGGATTCCGACCGCAACGATTTTCTCAGGTGGCTGGAGAATATCTTGGGTGAAACCCAAACCCCCTGCTACGCAAGCGATCCGCTCTCTACGAAGCATGATTAATCAAGAACGGTATTGCTTTCGTAACAAACACATATAAACAGGGGCGTCCCCATGACGTCTAAACAGGGGCGTCCCCATGACCCGTACGTCAAACACATATAAACAGGGGCGTCCCCATGACCCCATGACCCGTACGTCCCCATGACCCGTAGTCCCCATGACCCGTACCAGGGGCGTCCCCATGACCCGTGCGTCCCCATGACCGTCCCCATGACTGTGACTAATTTCCCTCCTGCGGCAGTTGGCAAGAAATCCATTACAACCGGCTAATCCCTATTTTTCATCCTACCCCTTAGGAGGCACCAGGATCGACGACCCCGCCTCACCTGATACGATAGGTTAGCTTGATCTTATTCAACCAGGCAGCGCTTTCTGGGCGTAACGCTATGGCGCAAGGCTGGGGCTATGCAATGAAACCAAATAGCCGGAGATGAACATAAAAAAACCAGGCTCTCCATCCGTGGGATACCTGGCAAGCCAGCCCTTAACTTCGGTGCCGGGGTTTGCATATAAACGGGTTTGATTGCTGCAAGAGTACCATCTCGCATTAATGGTGCCTGGCAATGTTGCAGTAGGTGAAACCGACAATCCATGCGTCATTATCTCGTTACCGGAAATCGTTTGAATGCCCCATTGTATAATCTGCTGATCACCTTTTAACGGCACAGCTCCACGTAAGGATACGGTTTCGATGACCAGGCGCTTACCAGCGGGGACTAAAAAACTACCCCATACATCCCCTTCTTTGTCTGGAAACTGAAGCCTCATAGCTTTTTGAAAGGGTACGCGGGGGTAGCTTTCTGTCGAAACAGGGACCGGATTAGCTGGATCGTTTTCGATTATAACAGGGGTTGGTCCACGATTCTTATCAGGACCAGCAGCATAAACATTATTAGCTATGCAGATCGGAGTGAAAAAGGTTCCCAGAGCGAGAAGAATGACGATGCCGCATGACATTTTACTTTTCATATCCCCTCCTGGCGTTAGTTGTTTGGAGACCACTGAATGGTTCCCCTTTTTCTGTTGGGTCTACCTAAAAAATGGATGTCATCGACTCGATCGACCTTGACGTCACC
>Ga0315275_10004831_pt1 | contig 12670 bp, 15 predicted proteins | sample YL17G03_0_MG_FD_205557 | JGI IMG/M metagenome (GOLD analysis project Ga0315275, IMG submission 205557) | Sediment microbial communities from Yellowstone Lake, YNP, Wyoming, USA - YL17G03_0 | ecosystem: Environmental > Aquatic > Freshwater > Lake > Sediment | place: USA: Wyoming | collected... | reverse complement strand
CGCAAAGCACCCAGGCTCCGCGGGCGACGGCTGGCTCGATCCGATTGGCGAGGTGTGTCGCGCGGGCAGCGAACATCAGCAGCAGTTCGCAGGATGACGGCATCGGCTCCTCGCCGCGCTCGAGCAGGATTTCACGCAGCCGTTCGGCTCGGGCCGTGCCTCCCGGCTCCCGCGTAGTGACGACATCGAGGCCGCGGGCCTGCAACCAGGCGCCGATGCGCTGTATGTGCGTGGACTTGCCGACGCCTTCGCCGCCCTCGAACGTGATGAACCTGCCGACCAATTCAGTGCTCCATCCGCTGCTTCCGGTAACGAGCCAGGTACTCGCGCACCGCGGCCTCGTGCTCGGCGAGCGTGCGGGAGAAGCGGTGCGTGCCGTCCGGCAGCCCGGTCGCCACGAAATACAACTCGCCACGCACGTCCGGCTGCACCGCGGCGCGCAAGGCGGCCGCGCCCGGCAGCGCGATCGGCGTGGGCGGCAGACCCGCCCGTGTGTACGTATTGTACGGCCCGTCGCGCTCGAGGTCGGCACGGCGCAGATTGCCGTCGAAACCCGCGCCGAGGCCGTAGATCACGGTGGGGTCGGTCTGCAGCCGCATGCCGATGCGCAGGCGTTCGGCGAAAACACCGGCGATGCGTGGGCGCTCCACCGGGTTGGCCGTCTCCCGCTCGACGATCGAGGCGAGGATCAGCGCCTCGTAGGACGTGTCGAACGGCAGCTTCCCGGCCCGGTCCTGCCACGCGGAGCCGAGTTCATTGCGCATGCGGTCGCGTGCCTGGCGCAGTATCTCGACATCCGTCGCGCCCTTCCCGTAAACGTAGGTGTCCGGAAAGAAAAGTCCCTCTGGAGCCATGCCGTCCTCGCCCAGCACGTGCATCACAGCCGCCTCACTCTTGCCCCGCAGCGTGTTGTCGAGCAGGTCCTCGCGCTCGAGGGCCCGGCGCAGGTCACGAAACGTCCAGCCCTCGACGATCGTGACCGAGTGCTGCACGACCGTACCGCTCTCGAACAGCCGCAGCAGTGCCTGCGGCGTCGTGCCGGGTGCGAGTGAATATTCCCCGGCGCGCATGCGCGCATCCGCACCGGTCATTCGAGCGTAAGCGGAGAGCCAGCGCGGGTGCTCGAGAATGCCGCGCCGCGCGAGGTCCCGGCCGACGCCGGACAGGGTTTCGCCGCGGGCGATCTCGACGGTGACCGGCGCGGAGCCAATCGTCAGCGGAGACGTCAGCCATTGCTTGAACAGTGACGCGCCGGCGGCACAAGCGAGCAGCGCCCCAAGCACGCCGATCGACAGGATGCGGCGCAGGCTCATGCGGCGTCCTCAGACAGCCGCGCGCGCAACCGTCCAGTGACCTCACCGCCTTCGTACTGGCCAATGCCGGCCACGGCGAACACCGGCCGGATGCCACGGACCGCATTGGTCAGGAACACTTCATCGGCGCCGCCGAGATCGCCCAGTTCCAGGTCGGCGACCGCGACGGTCAGGCCCAATGCATCCGCCGCGCGCAGCACGACCTGCCGCATGACGCCGGCAATGCCGCAGTCACGAATGGCCGGTGTCACGACGCGGCCGCTGCGCACCAGGAACAGGTTTGCCGAGGTGGCACATACGAGGCGGCCGTCCATCGCCAGCATCAAGCCTTCGTCCAGGCCGGAGCCCCGCAGTTCGGCGCTGGCCATGACCTGCTCGAGCCGATTGAGGTGCTTGATGCCGGCGAACTGCTCATTGAGCGCAAGACGCGTCCGACACACCTGTGCAACGACCGGCCGCGTCGCTGCGGAATCGTGGCTGTGCGAGGACGCGGCAGTGACAATACGCGTCACCATCGGTTCGTCCGGCGGTGCGTAGCCACGTTGCCCGGCACCCCGCGTCACGACCAGCTTCACGGTGGCGGAGCCGAGCCCTTCGAGCACCCGCCGGCAGTCCGCCTCGATCTGCTCGATACCCGGCATCGGGATCTCGAGGCGCCTGCAGCCGTCGGCCAGCCGGCCCATGTGCAGGGCGAAGTGACGGATACTGCCGTCCACGGCGGCCATGGTCTCGAACAGCCCGTCGCCGTATTGCAGGCCGCGGTCGTCCGCCGCAACTCCCGCACCGTCGACTCCGTTCACCAACCGACGCCCGATCATGGCTCGCCTCCGAGCGCACGCAGCATGCCGCGCGCCTTCGCCCGTGTCTCCGCCAGCTCCGCCTCGGGATCGGAGTCTGCCACGATGCCGGCGCCGGTCCGAAACTCGATGTCCGAACCCTGCACCGTGAGCGTGCGAATCAGGATATTCAGGTCGAGGGAGCCGTCGGTCCCGAGGTACCCCATCGAGCCCGTGTAAGCGTCGCGCGGAGTGCGCTCGAACTCGGCGAGCAACTGCATGCAGCGGACTTTCGGGCACCCCGTGATCGTGCCGCCGGGAAAGACGGCGGCGATGGCCTGGCCAGGGGTTACCCCGTCGCGCAGGTCCCCGGACACGTTCGACACGATGTGGTGCACGGTCGCGTAGGTCTCGATGGTCATGAATTCGTCCACGCGCACCGTGCCGGCGCGGCAGATGCGGCCGAGGTCGTTGCGCCCGAGATCCACCAGCATGACGTGCTCGGCGCGCTCCTTTTCGTTGAGCCGCAATTCCTTGACCAGCGACGCATCGGAGGTCGCATCCAGGCCGCGCGGCCGGGTGCCGGCGATCGGCCGGGTGCTCACGACAGAGCCTGCGATGCGCAGCAGTCGCTCCGGCGACGAACTCAGCACCGTGAATCCCTCCAGCTGCGCCATCCCGGCAAATGGGGCTGGATTCGCCTGACGCAGGGCACGATAGAGATCCGCTGCCGTCGCGCCGGGCGCGAGCGTGGCTTGCCACGGACGCGAGAGGTTGGCCTGATAGACGTCGCCACGCCCGATGGCCTCGAGGGCGGCGCGGACGCCGCTCGTAAAAATCCCGGGTGCCTGCTCCAGCGTGTCGTGGGCGACGAGCGTGCGAGGCGCCGCTGCCGCAGGGCCCGAAGCGCGGAGCTCGGCGAGATCGCTCTCCATATTCTCTTCCAGCCCTGTGATGCAGCCGGGCTCGCCGACCACCTGTACCGCGCCGGTCACGCGTTCCCGCACAATGGCGCCGCGCATGCGCCAGGCGATGGCTCTCGGGAACCGAGCGGCAGGGAGCGCCAGCGTCGGCTCGATCTCGGCCGCCAGTTCATAACCGAGATACAGGAACCATCCGCCGGCGAAGGGCGCGTTTGACTTCGTTGGCACCGTGCGCTCCCGACTCCACCACTCGTCGAGTGCGTCGAGAAAGCGGCCACCGCCGCTGACGGGAGCATCGCCGGCCAAACCCGCGTCAGGCGCCAAAGACAGGCGCGCGCCGGGCAAGGCCAGCAGGAGGTCAAAGCGGCCCAGTGACTCCGCGCCGCTGACGCTCTCGAGCAGAACGGGGTAGCGCTCGGGATGACGCTCGTGCAGCGCGAGCAGGTCGAGGCCTTCGAGACGGAGCGGCGTCACCCTCACTCGAGGGCGCGGAACACGAGACTCCCGTTGGTGCCGCCGAAGCCGAACGAGTTCGACAGCGCGACACGCACCTTCGCCTGGCGCGCGGTGCCGGGCACGTAATCGAGATCGCACTCGGGGCCGGGATTCTCGAGGTTGATGGTCGGCGGCAGGATGCCGTCGCGGATCGCAAGGATCGAGAAGATGGCCTCGACCACGCCGGCCGCACCGAGCAGGTGCCCGGTCATCGACTTGGTCGAGCTGACCGGGACGTGCCTGGCATGATCGCCCAGCGTGCGCTTGATGGCGATCGTTTCCGCCCGGTCGCCGAGCTCGGTCGACGTCGCGTGCGCGTTGATGTAGTGCAGATCTTCCGGGTTGATCCTGGCGTCGCGGATGGCGGCCGTCATCGCGAGGCGAGCACCCTCGCCGTCCTCCGGCGGGGCCGTGATGTGGTATGCATCGCCGCTCATGCCGAAGCCGGCGAATTCGGCGTAAATGCGTGCGCCGCGCGCCTGCGCGTGCGCGTATTCCTCGAGCACGACGGCGCCGCCGCCTTCGGCCATGACAAATCCGTCGCGGTCGCGGTCCCAGGGACGGCTGGCGCGCGCGGGTTCGTCGTTGCGCTGGGAGAGCGCGCGGGCCTGGCAGAAGCTGCCGATGCCGAGGGGCGTGAAAGCCATCTCGGCGCCGCCGGCGACCATGATGTCGGCGTCACCGTACTGGATCAAGCGCGCGGCGATACCGATGCTGTGGGTGGAGGTGGTGCAGGCGGTGACCAACGCGAGATTCGGACCGCGCAGCTTGAAATGGATCGACACCTGTCCCGCGGCCGCGTTGATGATGCTGCCGGGGATGAAGAACGGGGAGATCTTGCGTGGGCTCTTCGATTCGAGCCACTTGGCCGTGTTTTCCTCGATGGTGCTCAGGCCGCCGATGCCGGCGCCCATGGCTACACCGATGCGCGGCGAGTTCTCGTCGGTCACCTCGAAGCCGGAGTCCTTGACCGCCTGCATTGCCGAAGCGACGCCAAACGGCACGAACGGATCGAACTTCCGCACGTCTTTCGGCGACATGTACTCCTCGACAGCGAAGCCGGTCACCTGTGCGCCGATGCGCACCGGGAAGGCAGACACGTCCAGGCGGGTGATGGGACCCACCCCGCTGCGCCCGTTCACGATGCCGTCCCAGGCCGTCGAGATGGAACTGCCCAGGGGCGAAACGATGCCTAGTCCGGTAACGACGACTCTGCGCTTGGACAAGCTGAGTCCCCCTGGGTGGGCGGGTGAACGGAGAATCGATCACCGCCCTCCGTGGCGGTGGCCGCGGCCGCGGCTCAGGTCTGGCTGCGGCGCTCGTTGATGTAGTCGATCGCCTGCTGGACGGTGGTGATCTTCTCAGCGTCCTCATCAGGGATCTCGGTCTCAAATTCCTCTTCGAGCGCCATCACGAGTTCCACAGTGTCGAGCGAGTCAGCGCCCAGGTCGTCAACGAAGGACGACTCATTCGTCACCTCTTCTTCCTTGACCCCCAGTTGCTCGGCGACGATCGCCTTCACCCGCTGTTCAATACTGCTCATTGTCGTTGGAATCCTTTGCAAGGAATGAAGTACTGCCGGACCCGGCCCCCGCGGACGCCCGGCATGGGCGGCGTATTCTATGTTAAGCCGCTCCGTGGGGTCCAATAAGACCGAATCCCCTTTTAAATCATGTACATGCCGCCGTTGACGTGCAGCGTTTCCCCGGTGATGTAGGCCGCGCGGGGCGAGGCGAGGAAGGCGACGGCGTGGGCGATGTCCTCGGCAGATCCCAACCGGGCGAGAGGTACCTGCCCCAGCAGGGCCTTGCGGCTCTCCTCGCTGAGGGCGTCCGTCATGTCCGTGACGATGAAGCCCGGCGCCACTACGTTGACCGTGACATTGCGTGAACCGACCTCGCGGGCGAGGCTCTTCGTGAAGCCGATCATGCCCGCCTTGGCCGCCGCGTAATTGCACTGCCCGGCGTTTCCCATCACGCCGATCACCGACGCGATATTGATGATCCGGCCGCGGCGCGCCTTCATCATGCCGCGCATCACGGCTTTGCAAGTGCGGTAGACGGCGCTCAGGTCGGTGTCGATGACCAGCTGCCAGTCGTCGGCGTTCATGCGCATCAGCAGGCCGTCCCTGGTGATGCCGGCGTTGTTCACGAGGATGGACGGCACGCCTTCCTGTGCCTCGACGTCCTTGAAGCAGCGCTCGACCGAGTCGGCCTGCGCCACGTCGAGCACCAGTCCGCGTCCCTGGAGGCCAGCCTCGGCCAGATACGCAGCGATGGCACGTGCGCCCGCCTCGCTGGTCGCGGTGCCGACGACTCGCGCGCCCTGCCGGCCCAGTTCGAGAGCGATGGCGCGCCCGATGCCACGGGAAGCGCCGGTGACGAGGGCAGTGTCGTTTTCAAGCATACGGGGACTCCTTGCAGGCCGACAGCGCGGCGGCAATCGACGCAGGATCTTCCAGGGCGAGCATCTTCAGGTCCGGGCGCCGCTCGATGCGGCGATTGAGCGAGGTGAGCACCTTGCCCGGCCCGCACTCGACGAACGTGGTGACGCCGGTCGCGAGCATCGCGCGGATCGTGTCGGCCCAGCGGACCGGCTTGAAAAGCTGCTCCTTGAGCGCGTTACGAATGCCGTCCGGGCTCGCGTGCTTGCGCACGTCCACCGTGTAGACATCCGGCACGTTCGGCATTCGCAGTTCCACGCCGGCGAGCCGCACAGCGAGTTTGTCCGCCGCGCCGACCATCAGGCTGCTGTGCGCTGGCACGCTGACCGGCAGCAGCACCGCACGCTTGGCGCCGCGCTGCCTGGCGGCCTCCATCGCCCGCGCCACCGCGGTGGCGTGTCCGGCAATCACGACCTGCCCCGGCGAATTGAAATTGACGGGTTCGACCACCTCACCCTGGGCGGCCTCGCGACAGGCAGCTTCAAGGTCCGCGTCCTCCAGACCGAGCACCGCGGCCATCGCGCCCTGGCCGAGCGGCACGGCCTGCTGCATCAGCTGTCCGCGATAACGCACCAGGTCGACCGCGGCGCGGAAATCAAGCGCCTCCGAGCACACCAGCGCCGAGTACTCCCCGAGACTGTGTCCCGCCATGGCGACCGGCTGCCGCCCGCCACCGCGCTTCCAGACCCGCCACGTCGCGACTCCTGCGGCCAGCATCGCGGGTTGCGTCTTCTCGGTCATGCCGAGGTCCACCGCCGGTCCGTTCTGGCAGAGCGACCAGAGGTCGTAACCGAGCACCTCGGATGCCTGGGCGAACGTCTCGAGTACCACGGGTTCCCCCGCGCCGAGTTCAGCGAGCATCCCCACCGATTGCGATCCCTGGCCGGGAAACACGAATGCCAGCGACATGTTGCTCGTTCTCCTGCGGGCGCGCCGCCCGTTGGCCGCGCGATTATAGCGACGGCGCCACGGGGCGCCGCTGCCGATTGAGAGCCAGGGCCGCAACCAGGCCGCCGAGCGCTCCGTAGGTGTGGGCCTCGTGCACCACCGGCAGGCTGAGCGATGCGCTGGTGAAAGGCAGCGCGCCCGCGAAATGCTCCCAGGCGAGCTTGGCGGCAAACAACACGGCGACGAGCGCGGTCAGCGGATCGCGCTCGGACCGCAGCCAGGCGAAGAGCCCCGCCGCCATGCAACCGTGCAGCAGCCCGGAGAATCCGACATACCAATCGAGGCCAGGCTCGAAAAGAAGGAACCCGGCGCCGATCGCCGCTGTCGAAGCCAGCAGGATCCGCAGCCAGTCACGCAGGCAGAACTCGCGGGCAAACAGGAGCCAGACGAGCAAGATGCCAAAGACATTCCAGCCAAGGTGAGCCACATCGGCATGCACGAAGTGGCCGCTCACGAGCCGCCACCACTCGCCAGCGAGCACCAACGCACGCTCGTAGCGCAGTGCGGCCGTGACGCCCGCCCCGCCGAGGAAAAGCGCGAGGAGCAATCCGGACAATCCGAGAGGTGCGATCCACGCGGAAATTCGCAGCCGAGTCAGGCGTTCGAGCATGGTGGAAGTCCGCGGCACGACGGTTCGGTTTGCTATGATCGGCGCAATTTAGCGCCCTGTAACGGCCCACGCGATGAAGATTTCCAGGACCGCCATGCATGCACCTCGTTTTCCTGTGTCCCGCCCCCTCCGCACTGCCCGCGGCTTCACCCTGATCGAGATCATGGTGGTGGTGGTCATCCTCGGCATTCTCGCGGCGCTGGTCGCGCCGAACGTGATCCGGCGCATCGACGACGCGCGCATCACCAAGGCCAAGCAGGACATCCGTGCCTACGAAACGGCGCTCAACCTGTATCGCATGGACAACTTTCGCTACCCCACCACGGAGCAAGGGCTGGAGTCGCTGGTGAAGCAGCCGGCGGACCCGAACATCAAGAACTGGAAGCAAGGCGGCTACATCCAGAACATGAGGAAGGATCCCTGGGGCAACGATTATTCGTACATCTCGCCGGGCGCGCACGGTGACTACGACCTCTTCACCCTCGGCGCCGACGCCCAGCCGGGTGGCGAGGGCTCCGATGCCGACATCGGCAACTGGGACATCGAGTAAGCCATTGCGGCGGTACCCCGCCGCGCCAACGGCCTCGGGCTTCACGCTGCTCGAAGTCCTGGTCGTCGTCATCATCATCGGCATCATCACCAGCATGGCGGTGATCTCGGTCAAGGTGCTCGGCGGCGATCACGAGATGGACCAGGAAACGGCCCGCCTGCAAGCCATCCTCGTGCAGTCACGCGAAGACGCGATGCTGCTCGGCACGGATGTCGGATTGCGCGTCGATGCCCGCGGTTACGACTTCCTGCGCTACGACTCCCGTCGCGAAATCTGGCAGGCGGTCACCGACGACCCGATGCTGCGTGCCCGTACCCTGCCTGACGGCATGACGGCCGAGTTGCGGCTCGAAGGGCGCGACCTGGTGCTCAAGGCTCGCGTCCCGTCCGCAGGGCTGCTGGCCGACGGGGAACAGCCTGTGCTGCCGCAGGTGGTGGTGCAGGCCTCAGGAGACCTCGTGCCGTTCGACATCGTGCTGAAGCGCGACGGCACGGAAGAAGAGCGGCGCATCGCCGGGACACTCGAAGGCAGGATCGAGATTCACAATGACGCGCGCGAACGCCAGTAGACGCGCGCCAGCGCGCGGCTTCACGCTGATCGAAGTGCTGGCCGCGCTGGTCATCGTCGCGCTCGGCATGATGGGCGTCATCGAGGCCGTGACGCAGTCGGCTCGCAACGGCACGTACCTGCGCGAGAAGACACTGGCTCATTGGATCGCCATGAACGTCATCACGGAGCGGCGCCTGCAGGCCTCCGCTCCGGCGGTCGGCGAAACGGCCGACGACATCGAGTTCGCCGGGGTGCGCTGGCACTGGAAAATGGTCGTGACGCAGACTCAGGTCGAGAGCATGCGTCGCATGCAGGTCTCGGTGCGCGGTGCGGACAGTGCCGAGGACACGTCCCTCGTCAGCGTCAGCGGCTTCTACGGCACAGCGATCGGTCCCGCCGGTGGGAGCGCCATGTCATGGGCCGGTGCCGGCGGCACCGGGCCTGGCGGCCCGGATGGCGGCGGGACGCCGGGTGGCCAGAACCCGGGTCCCGGCAGCCCCGCCACCCCGAATCCGACTCCCGCTCCTTCCCCGGGCGAGGAGCAGGAATGAGACCCCGCCTGCAGCGGATCCGCGAGGCGGGCTTCACCCTGATGGAGTTGCTGGTCGCGATGGCCATCTTCGCCATCGTCGGCACGATGGCGCTGACCGGTTACACGCAGTTGCAGCAGCAGAGCGAGTACACCGAACTACGGCTCGAGCGCGTGCGCGAAGTGCAGCGCGCCGTGCAGACGATGGTGCAGGATCTCGAGCAGATCGAGCCGCGCCCGATCCGCGAGCCGATCGGTGACGCGCGCATCGCCGCGGTGCTGGCCGGGGACTCGATCGAATACGGACTGGAATTCACGCGTAGTGGCTGGAGCAACACGGCAGGACTGCCGCGTCCCACGTTGCAGCGCGTCGGTTATCGCCTCGACCAGGACGGAATGTGGCGTGACCACTGGGCGGTCCTCGATCGCACGCAGGCCACGGAACCCGTGCGAGTCAAAATGCTGACGCGCGTGCGATCAATCAAGTTCCGCTTCATGAATGCCAGCCGCGCGTGGGTGGACCGCTGGCCGGCGAGCGATGCGGTGGGTTCGGCGGATGGCGAGCGCGCACGACCCGCGGCAGTCGAGGTAGTCATCGATCTCGAGGACTGGGGTCAGATCCGCCGTGTGATCGAGGTGGCGGGATGATGTCGCCTACGCACGCGTCACCGCTGCGCCGTCGCCAGCGCGGCGTTGCCCTGATCACCGCGGTGCTCATCGTGGCGCTCGCCACCATTCTCGCGGTGAACGTGGCGTTCAGGAGCGTGCTCGACCAGCGCCGCAGCGCCACGCTGTTCGGTCTCGACCAGGCTTTCGAAATTGCGCTCGGCGCCGAGGCGCTGGCGGCCGAAGCGCTGCGTCGCGACGCTCAGGAGACGCAGACGGACCATCTCGGCGAGACCTGGGCCAAACCCGTCGTCCTGCCCGTGGACGACGGCATCGGCACGGTCGAGGGACGGCTCGAGGACCTGCAGGGCCGCTTCAACCTGAACAACCTGATCTTCCCCGACGGCACGACCAACCCCGATGCCGTGAAGCAGCTCGAGCGCATCATGGTCATGGCCGGCATCGAGAGCGACTGGGCGACGGCGATTGCCGACTGGATCGACGAGGACGTGGACCCCGGCTTCCCGAACGGTGCCGAGGACAGCGCCTATACCGGCGAGAGCCCGCCGCACCTGGCCGCCAACATGCCGATCACCCGCGTCAGCGAGATCCTCGTGATGCCCGGCTTTTCCGCGGATCGCTACGCCAGTATCAAGCCTTACCTGTCGGCACTGCCGGTCGGTTCGAAGCTCAATGTCTGCACCGCACCCGGCATCGTCCTCGACTCGCTCGCGGAGAACCAGCGGCAGTTCAGCCTCAATCCGGATTATCTGGTCGAGCAGCGCAAGAACCTCGGCTGCTTCCCGACGCTGATCGATGTGCAGGGCACACTGGGACAGGCGGAGTACGCCAAAGTTAAGAACTCGCTCGCAGAAACCAGCAGTTACTTCCGTGCCACCGTATGGGTCACTATTGGCACCACCGAGTTCACCCTGTACAGTCTGCTCGCGCGCGGCGGCACCGGTCCGGTGCGGCCCGTTCTGCGCAGTTTCGGCAGCGAATAACGAGCCCCGAGGTCCGATGACAGAATCGCTGGTGATACGGCTCCGTGCCAACGATGAGGCACCGGCGTCGTGGCTCATCGTGGATGCGACGGGAGCACGCTGCGGCCCCGTGACGAGCGGTCCCATCGCCGACGCGTTGAGCGTCGCGCCGGGTCGTCGGGTGGTGCTGCTGTTGCCCGGCACCGATGTGTCCCTTGCCGAACCCGAACTCCCCGTCCGCGGTGGCGCGCGCATCGCCCAGGCCGTCCCGTTTGCACTCGAGGAACAACTCGCCACCGACGTGGATGCGCTGCACTTTGCCGTGGGCACGCGCGTACCGGGCGCCGTCGCAACACCGGTGGCCGTGGTTTCGCGCGCGTTACTCGAGCGCTGGCTCAACGCCTGCAGCGCTGCGGGCATTACGCCGCATGCGGCACATTGCGAATCTCAGGCCGTGCCGGTGTCCCCGACCGGGTGCACGCTGCTGCTCGATGACAGCACCCTCTATGTGCGCCGGGCCGAAGGCGTGCCCTACGCGCTCGACGCGCAACCCCTCGTGGCCACGCTCGAGCTTGCATTGGGCCCGGCCGCCGAACCCGGTGAACACGTGGTCTTCTATGCCACGCCGACCGAATACGAGCAGCACCGCGTGCTGATCGAAGGCTTGCGCGCCCGCACGGCGACGCTGCAGGTCAAGCTGCTGCCCGACGGTGCGCTGCCGCTGCTGGCGGCCCACCTGCCCGGCGCTGCGGCGATCAACCTGCTGCAGGGCGGTTACTCCGCGCCCTCCACGCTCGGCACGCAACTGAAGCAGTGGCGGATTCCGGTTGCGCTCGCGGCCGCAACGGCGCTGGTGTTCCTCGTCGGCCAGGGCCTTTCGCTCTGGCAGATGCAGCGTGCAGAGCGGCAGGTCGATGCGCAGATCGCGGAGGTCTTCGGCCAGTTGCTGCCGGGTCAGAAGATGATCAGCGCGCGCGACCAGGTCGAAGGCGTCCTGCGCCGCAAGGGCGGCGCCAATGCGGCATTGCTGCCGGCCGTTGCCATGCTCGCCCAGGCGATTGCTCGGGCGCCCACCGCACGAGTCGAGGCCCTGAACTTCCGCGGTGACGCCGTGGAGCTGCGACTCGTAGCGCCGACGGTCGAAGCACTCGACGGCATCAAGCAGGCGATGAGCCGCGAGGGCGTGCTCGTCGAATTGCAGTCCGCGACGCCGCGCGGTGACGTGATCGAGGGCCGCCTGCAAGTCAAGCTGGGGGCCGCATGATCAACGTTCGCAGCTGGCTCGACAATCTGGCGGAGCGCGAGCGCAAGCTGGTCTACGCGGGAGCGGCTCTCGCGGCCATCGTGCTGCTGTACCTGCTGCTGGTGCTGCCGTTCCAGACGGCGAGCCACAGGTTTTCGCAGCGCCTCGACAAGAAGCAGACGGACCTGGCGTGGATGCGTCAGGTGGCCCCGCAGGTTGCTGCGGCTGCCGGCGGGGGCGGCGCGATCGAGAGCGATGAATCGCTGGTCGTGCTGGTGGATCGCACGGCACGCGAGGCGGGTCTCGGCAACTCGTTGCGCGACCAGAGCCCGGACCGCAACAACGCGTTGCGGTTGCGCCTGGAAACGGTCTCGTTCGATGCGATGGTGGCCTGGCTCGCCAGCCTGCAGAACCAGTACGGAGTCACCATTGAGGCGGCGACGATCGACGGCGCCTCACCTGGTCTGGTCAACGCCAGCCTGACGCTCAGCCGCCCGGCGGGCTGACCGCCCCGCTCGCCGGCGCTCCGCCTCGTGAAACGTTACGGCTGGCTCATCGCGCTCGGGATCGGCGCGCTGCTCGCATTCGCGCTTGCCACGCTGCCCGCCGGCATCGCCGCTGGTCGTCTCGAGAAACTGGGTGTGCAGGCCGCTTCTTTCACGGGCTCGATCTGGACCGGCAGGGCCACGGGCCTCGCCTGGC
>Ga0315275_10004827_pt1 | contig 12672 bp, 12 predicted proteins | sample YL17G03_0_MG_FD_205557 | JGI IMG/M metagenome (GOLD analysis project Ga0315275, IMG submission 205557) | Sediment microbial communities from Yellowstone Lake, YNP, Wyoming, USA - YL17G03_0 | ecosystem: Environmental > Aquatic > Freshwater > Lake > Sediment | place: USA: Wyoming | collected... | reverse complement strand
CCATGGCGCGCCAGTGGTCCAGCGCGCTGCGGAGAAGGACGGCGGCGGCCGTCAGCGCCATGAGCGGGCCGAGGGAGCGCGGCGTATCGCCCGCGATCACCCGGCCGAGCAGCCAGCCGAAAAGCGCCAGGCGCGCGATGCCGGCCCCCACCGCGAGAAGCCCGAGCAGCACGGTGCCGGCGATGCGCAGCCGCACGCCGCGCGTGAATGCCCAGAGCCGGCGGTCGAAGTACATGGGCGGGCCCCAAGATACACCCGAAGGGAATCGCGGCGGCGCCCGCCGCCGTTTGACTCGGTTCAGGCACTCGCGTAGCCTCGCATGAACGATGAGCGGAGACTCGGGTCGCGAGCGGCGACAGTACGAGGCGCTGATCGAGCGCGCCAAGGCGCTCGGCCGTGTGCCGACCGCCGTCGTTCACCCCTGCGACGAGAGCTCCGTCTGCGCGGCCATCGAGGCGGGCGCCGCCGGGCTCATCGAGCCCATCTTCGTGGGGCCCACGCGCAAGATGCAGGCGGCCGCCGCCAGGGCCGGCCTCGACCTCCGCCGCTTGAGGATCGTGGACCAGCCGCACAGCCACGCCGCCGCGGCAAAGGCCGTCGCGCTCGTGCGCCAGGGCGAGGCCGAGCTCCTGATGAAGGGCAGCCTCCACACGGACGAGCTCATGCACGAGGTGACGGCGCACGAGACGGGCCTCCGCACCGCGCGGCGCATCAGCCACGTCTTCATCATGGACGTGCCGACCTACCACAAGCCCCTCTTCGTGACGGACGGCGCCATCAACATCGCCCCGACGCTCGAGGACAAGCTGGACATCTGCCAGAACGCCATCGACCTCGCGCGGGCCCTCGGCGTCGAGCAGCCCCGCGTCGCCATCCTCTCGGCGGTCGAGACGGTCACCTCGAAGATCCCGTCGACGGTGGACGCGGCGGCATTGTGCAAGATGGCCGAGCGCGGCCAGATCACGGGCGGCATCCTCGACGGCCCGCTGGCCCTGGACAACGCCATCAGCGCGGAGGCCGCGCGCGCCAAGGGCATCGTCTCGCCCGTCGCGGGCGACGCCGACATCCTGGTCGCCCCGGACCTCGAGTCGGGCAATATCCTGGCGAAGCAGCTCACCTTCCTCGCCAATGCCGAGGCGGCGGGCATCGTGCTGGGAGCGCGCGTGCCCATCATCCTCACGAGCCGTGCCGACAGCGTGCGCACGCGCATGGCGAGCTGCGCGATCGCCGTCCTGCTGGTCCACGCCCGGCGCCAGGCAGCGGCGGCCGCGCTCAAGGCCTAGCGCGACGGTGGCCGACGCCGTCCTCGTCATCAACGCGGGTTCTTCGAGCGTCAAGTTCTCGGTGTACCGCGTGGAGGGCGCGGCTCCGCCGGCGGAGACGGCCCGCGGGCTCCTCGACGGCATCGGCGTGCGGCCCCACCTCGCCGCGCGCGATCTGGAGAGCGGCGCCTCCGAAGACCGGCCGCTCACGGCATCCGAGGCGGGCGACCACCGCGGCGCCATCGCGATCGTGGCGGAGTGGCTGCGGGACCACCTGGGCGGGGCGAAGCCGATCGCCGTCGGGCACCGTGTGGTCCACGGCGGCACCGCTTACGCCCAGCCCGTGCTGCTCGATCCCTCGGTGCTGGCGGCCTTGGAGGCGCTCGTGCCGCTGGCGCCGCTCCATCAGCCGCATAACCTCGCGGCGATCCGCGCCATCTCCGACAAGCTCCCGGGCCTGCCGCAGGTCGCATGCTTCGATACGGCCTTCCACCGGGGGCACCCGCAGGTGGCCGACCTCTTCGCGCTGCCGTGGGAGCTCTACGAGGCGGGCGTTCGCCGATACGGCTTTCACGGCCTTTCCTACGAGCACATCGCCCAAGTCCTTCCCGCGGTCGCTCCCGAGATTGCCGGCGGGCGCGTGGTCGTCGCCCATCTGGGCGCCGGATCGAGCATGTGCGCCCTGCGCGCAGGACGAAGCGCCGAGAGCACCATGGGCTTCACCGCTCTCGACGGGCTCCCCATGGGCACGCGCACGGGAGCGCTCGACCCCGGCGTCGTGCTCTATCTCCTCCAGGCACGCGGGATGACGGCGACGGAGATCTCGAGCCTGCTCTACACCCGCTCGGGGCTCCTCGGGCTCTCGGGCGTCTCGAGCGACATGCGCGATCTCCTGGCAAGCGATGCGCCGCGGGCGCGGCTGGCCATCGACTACTTCGTCTACCGCATCGTCCGCGAGGTGGGCGCGCTGGCCTCGGTGCTGGGCGGCCTCGACGGCCTCGTCTTCACCGCGGGCATCGGCGAGCGCGCGGCCCCGATCCGGGCGGGCGTGTGCGAGGGGCTCGGCTGGCTCGGCATTACGCTCGATGCCGCGGCCAATGCCGCGCACGGCCCGCGCATCACAGCGCCGGGCAGCCGCGCCTCCGCGTGGGTCATCCCCACCGACGAGGAACGGATGATCGCCCGCCACACGCTCGAGGTGCTCGGGGGCATTGCGCGCTGATTCAGCCCCGCCCGCACGGTCGGGCTGGGATAACATAGCGTGCGCACGCATGGACCCCTCTCTCGTCGAGCTGACGCGGCGACTGGCCGCGGGTGATCCCGCCGCGCGGGCGGATCTTGCCCTGCACCCCGGGGAGATGGCGCGCGCGCTCGACGAGATCGTCACCGTGATGGAGCGCCGCACCGCCCTCCTGGCCGAGACGGAGCAATACTTCGACGCGCTCGCCCAGCAGTCCCTGGTCGGCATCTACGTCGCCGGACGCGATCGGATCCTCTATGCGAACGAGACCCTCGCGACCATCTCCGGCTACCCGGCCGATGAGATCGTCGGCCGCCTCGTGCTCATGGAAGTGGTGCACCCCGAGGACCGACCCACCGTCGCGCGCAACTTCGAGCGGCGCTTCCGCGGCGAGACCTTTCGCGCGAGCTTCCGGCTTGTGCGCAAGGACGGCGGTATCGTCCTCGTCGAGACCGACGGCCGCCGCGTGGTCCGGCGAGGGGAACCGGTGGTCATCGGCACCGTTGTCGTCGTGGACACCCTCAAGCCCGGGCAGACCGAGGCGCGCCGACAGCGCCAGGCCCTGTTCCGAAGCGAAAGAATGGCTGCGCTCGGGGAGCTGCTCGGTGGTCTCGCGCACGAGCTGGACAATCCGCTCACCGGAGCGGTGGCCCAGGCCAAAGCGATCGAGGAGATCGCGGGACCGGGCCCGGTGGCGGAGCGGGCGCACAAGATGGCGGAACAGGCGGAGCGCGCGGGCCAGATCGTCCGGCGCTTCACGGCCCTGGTGCACGACTACCCGCAGGAGCGCGGCCAGGTGGCGCTCAACGACCTGGTGCGAGAGGTCGCGGACCTGTTCGACTATACGATCCAGCGCGGCAAGATCACGCTGGTCCTCGATCTGGCGGACCAGCTCCCCGCCATCTGGGCCGATGCGCATCGCCTCCACGAGCTCGCGGCGCACCTGATCGCCAACGCCGTCCAGGCCATGCGTGGGAGGCCGGCGCCTCGACGGCTCACGATCCGGACGCTGGCGATACCGGAGACAAAGCACGTGGCGTTCGAGGCCTCGGACACCGGACCCGGTGTATCCGCTGAAGCTCGCGCGCACCTCTTCGAGCCCTTCTTCACGACCAAGCCGGCGGGCGTGGGCACCGGGCTCGGCCTCTTTGTCTGCCTCGAGATCGCGCGGGAGCACCGCGCCTCCATCGCACTCGTGGAGAGGCCCGGGCCGGGGGCCACATTCCGCGTGGAATTGCCCGAGCGCGCACCCGACCTCGGCTGACCCGGGCGCTCGCAGGCACCATGCCGACAGTCGCGAAGATCGAAGACCCCGAAGACCCGCGCCTCACCGACTACCGCGAGATCCGCGACGCCGAGCGGCGGCGGCGCAGCGGCACCTTCATCGCCGAGGGCCGCGAGATGGTGCGCCGCCTCCTCCGCACCCGGCGCTACCCGATACGGTCCGCGCTGGTGACGCCCCCCGCTCTCGAGGCCCTCGGCGCGATGCTTGCCGCGGCGGAGGTGCCCACCTACCTGGTGCGTCAGGACATCGTCAAGGCCATCGTGGGCATCGAGTTCCACCACGGCTGTCTCGTGGTAGGGGAGCGCGGCGCAGAGGCGACACCGGAGGCGGTTCTGGCCGAGGCGGCAGGCAAGGACATAGTCGTCCTCGAGGATCTGGGTGACGCGAGCAATGTCGGCGCGATGTTCCGCAATGCCCTGGCCTTTGGCGTGGGCGCGGTGTTTCTTTCGCCCGGAACCGCCGATCCCCTGTACCGCAAGGCCATCCGCGTCTCGGCGGGCGCGGTCGTCGCGCTACCCTTCGCGCGCTTTGCCGACTGGCCGCGTGACCTTGGACGCCTGCGCGATGCCGGCTACACCCTCCTCGCGCTCACGCCGCGGGCCGATGCCATGGCCATCGGCGCGCGGGGCACCGGGCATCCGCGGCCCGCGCGCGTGGCCCTGCTCCTCGGCACCGAGGGTCGCGGGCTCAGCACCGAAGCCCTCGCGCGGGCGGACCTCCACGTCCGCATCCCGATGGCGCCCGAGATGGACTCGCTCAACGTGGCGACGGCCGGCGCCATCGCGCTCCACTGGCTGAACGCTGGCAGAGAGGATCCACCACGCCGGGAATCCTAGGCGGCCCTCCCAGCCAATCCCGCATTGCCCGCCGCAAGTGACCGCGCTATAGTCCGGCGGCAAGCGGGGAGACCAGGACATGGTCGCGCTCCAGACGGATGGATCGCTCCGATATCCGACGCTGCACCAGCAGGCGGGCGCGGCCGCGCTTGCCGCCTGCGAGATCGGTTCTTCCGCGGCGCCCAAGCCGAGGCTTCTCGAAGGACGCCCGCCGGCCTACGGGACGACCTGCCGAGTCAACAGTTCCCGATGATCTTGCCTACTCAAGGCCAGACCCACCCAGCTGCCATACCGAAGCGCGCGCTGCGTCACCCCTTCTGGCACGATTCCTCTTTCCGGCCCTGGCGGCGGCCGGCGCGGCGTTGGCCATGGTTTCGTTCGCGAACACGCTCGTCAAGTTCGTGCAGCGCCGCCGCGGAGAAGGGCGCATGCGCCTCTTTCCCCTGGTCATCAATATCGTTGCGATGGTATTTCTCGTAGTCCTGCCCCTCACGCACCTTCTGCGCGCGATGACTCCCTCGGGCGATGGGGCCCCACGAATTCACACGGGATTCGGCGCCTGGCTGGGCGCGGAGGGGTATCCGCTACCGAGTCCCCACCGCGGCGTCGACATCGCAGGCAGCATGGGAGCCGATGTGCTTGCGGCAGCCGACGGCCGCGTGACCGTGGCGCGGGACAACCGCGATTCGTGTGGTCTGATCGTCGTCATCGACCACGATCCTGGCCCCTACCGAACGGTCTACTGTCACTTCTCCGTGATCGCCGTTCGGGTCGGGGACAGTGTCAAGCGCGGCGAGCGCATCGGGGCAGTCGGCACATCGGGGCAGCGTGCATTCTTCGGCTTCGAGCACGTGCACCTGGAGGTGCAGAGAGGACGCGACGTGAGGGACATCGAAGACCCTCTCCCGCGGATTGTCGGATGTTTCAACGAGACGAAGCTCTACGCCGTGGACCGCTTGGTGCTCACATATCCGGTGAAGTGCTGAGCGGCGGCGCCCGGCGGCGCATCTCACCCTATTCGTCACGGCACGATGAGGCAGGCACAGCATGGTGTGCGCGAAAGCCTTCTTTGATCTTCAACTGCACTTTGCGCACAGAGTGACAGCCCTCTCCGGACTCCCCTTGACACGCGTGTTGCTCGAATACACCAATCTGTACGTCCGGTTCGGGTTGGGTCGCGACTTTCATCCAGCGCATCCGACCTGGGTGGCATACCTGGCAGGCCTGCAGGACACCAACGATCAGCGCGAGTGGACCTATCGCTTCTACGTGACGAGAGCCGCGGCGATGGCGGGGCCGCCTGTCACGGCCACCTTTGGCTGCTTCTCTTATGCGCTGTTGCGTGGGGACCGCATCCGCCTCCACTTCCGGAACGCCGACACGGAGGGGCACTCTTCCCTTGGCGTGGCCTGCGTGGGGCAGCGGCGTGCGGACCTGACCGCCCTCTTTGCACACGTGCAACGGACCCTGCATGAGCGGATCCACGTGGTGGGAGTGTCGTGGCTGTACAATCTCGAGGCGTATCGTCGCCTGTTTCCGGTGTCATACGTCGCGACGGCGCGCGTGCTCGTCGATCGCTTTCAATCGATGCCGCTCTGGGGGCAATTTCTGGATCGGCATGGCGACGTCAAAGAACACATGACGCGACCGTTTCTAGAGCGTCTGGAGCGGCAAGCGAGTGTCGAGCGCCGGCACGACTGCTTTCCTTTTCCGGTGCTCGCAGTCGAGGCTCCAGTGGGGGAGTTCCATGATTTCTACGGCATCTCGTCACGCCGCCACCCGACCGAGGCGTCCAGCTGACGCCTGGCGTTGGGCGCCTGAACTGTCGTAGTCGAAGCATTCTCATCGGAGGGTCATCCATGATCATCGCCCTGCCCTCGCCTCGTATCGCCTCGACCACGGTGCGATGGGCGGCGCGGCGGGGCGCCAAGATCGTCTTTCATCCCCACCACACGGGGAGCGATCACGACGGTGTCCGTCTGACGCAGTGGGGCGCGGCGAGCAACCGTTACTACGAGAAGGCGATGATGATGCGCAGCATCGAGAACACGATCGACTTTGCCAGTGTCAACTATGCTTTGCGCTTCCAGGAATCGGCGACGAGTCTCATCGCCCCGTCAGGCCAGTGGAAGGCGCACTTACCCTATGGGCAGGAAGGCGTACTGGTGCAGGCCATCAACGTCGAGGAAGCAACCGGTTTGCTCGCCACTCGATACGCACCCGAGCGTTATCAAGACTCCGGGTTGGAGTGAGCGTCCAACATCGCATGCAGCCGCCGCCGGACGCGGTCACACGCCCTTGTGATACCCTTCGGGTATGGTTAACCCAGCGCGCGGACTCGAATCGAAGGCCCTGAAGCTCTCGCGCCGGGACCGCGCCCGGCTCGCGCAACGCCTCCTCTCGAGCCTCGATCAGGAAGCAGATGCGGATGCTGAGCAACTCTGGCTTGAGGAGGCGGAGCGGCGCCTGGGCCAGCTTAAGTCCGGAAAGGTCCTCGGGATTCCTGCAGAGAAGGTTATCAAGAAGGCTCGCTCCTCGCTTCGGTGAGAAGCGTTGAGTTTCATCCCGAGGCACAGGACGAGTTCATTTCGGCAGCCCGGTTCTACGATAGCCAAACGGCCGGGCTCGGACTGGACTTCATCCTCACGGTTCAGCGCACGTACGAACGGCTGCTCGAGTTCCCTGCCACAGGCCCGCCGTTTGGCCGCCTGCTCAGGCGTCTACTGGTTCCCAAGTTTCCTTACGGCCTGCTGTATCGTGTCGAGCCTCAGCGCATCTACATCGTGGCGGTCATGCACCTTCACCGTCGACCCGGCTACTGGCGGTCACGGCTCTGAAGCGACGCGGGCGCGCTCAACTGAGCCGTCGAACAACCCGCTGCAGCGGCTCGGTGCTCGCGTTGCTCGCTCCGGCTGCTGAGCCCGACCTTTCGCGTCTCGCACCCGGTCTTGAGCGGCGCACAGTCCGCCGCATGGCCGGTGTCGGGCGTGAGTGCGACGCCGCTCAAACCGGGATGGAAGGAGAGTAGGACCCGCGCTTACCCCCGGCCGTGACGGGCAAGCGCGGAGAGCACCGCCCGGAGCGACGCCGTGATGATATTCGGATGCACGCCCACGCCCCAGCGAAGCGCGCCGTCGACGCCGATGGTCTCGACGTAGGCGGCCGCCGTGGCGTCGGCGCCCTGGCCGACGGCGTGCTCCGCGTAGTCGACCACGTCGAGGGTGACGCCCAGCCCGCCGCGCAGCGCGTCCACAAAGGCGGCGATGGGACCATTGCCGGTGCCGGTCACCGTGCGGTTGGCACCGTCCACCACGAGATGGGCCGTGATGCGCGTGCTCTCGTTGCCGGCCTCCGAGACCAGCTCGTGGCTGCGCAGCCCGTAGACCGGCCGCTCCGGCAGGTACGCGGCCTTGAACGCGTCCCACATGGCCGCCGGGCTGATCTCCGTGCCGCTGTCCTCGGTGATGGTCTGGATGGTCTTCGAGAATTCGATCTGCAGCCGCCGGGGCAGGTCGAAGCCGTGCTCGGCCTTCATGATGAAAGCCACGCCGCCCTTGCCCGACTGGCTATTGACCCGGATGACGGCCTCGTAGGTGCGGCCCACGTGCTTCGGGTCGATGGGGAGATAGGGCACCTCCCAGACCTTGTAGTCCTTCGGCAAGGCCTCCATGCCCTTCTTGATGGCGTCCTGGTGGGAGCCCGAGAAGGCCGTGTAGACGAGATCACCCACGTACGGATGGCGCGGGTGAACGGGCAGACGATTGCAGTACTCGGCCACGCGACGCAGCGCGTCGATGTCGGAGATGTCCAGCTCGGGATCGACGCCCTGGAGGAAGAGGTTCATGGCCAGCGTGATTACGTCGACATTGCCGGTGCGCTCGCCATTGCCGAACAGCGTGCCCTCGACACGGTCGGCGCCGGCCAGCACGCCGAGCTCGGCGGCCGCCACCGCGCAGCCCCGGTCATTGTGCGGGTGGAGCGAAAGCACGAGGCGGTCGCGGCTGGAGATCTTCCGCAGGAACCACTCGATGGTATCGGCGTAGACGTTCGGGGAATACATCTCCACCGTGGCCGGCAGGTTCAGGACGATCTTGCGGTCCGAGGTCGGCTCGATCACGTCCATCACGGCCTCGCAGATCTCCACGGCGAACTCCACCTCCGTGCCCGTATAGCTCTCGGGAGAGTACTCGTAGAAGATCTCCGTCCCCGGCAGCGTCTCCTCGAGCTTGCGGCAAAGCTTCGCCGCGTTGACGGCGATATCGACGATGCCGGGCTTGTCGAGGCCGAACACCACGCGGCGCTGCAGGATGGAGGTGGAGTTGTAGAAGTGCACGATGGCGCGCCGGGCGCCCAGCAGGCACTCGTACGTCCGCTGGATGAGCTCGGGCCGGCACTGGGTCAGCACCTGGATGGTGACGTCGTCCGGCACCAGGTCCTCCTCGATGAGGAGGCGCACGAAGTCGAAGTCGGGCTGCGACGCTGAGGGGAAGCCGACCTCGATCTCCTTGAATCCCATCGCGACGAGGGTCTCGAACATGCGCCGCTTACGCTCCGGGTCCATCGGATCAATGAGGGCCTGGTTGCCGTCGCGCAGGTCCACCGAGCACCAGCGGGGCGCCTTCAGGAGCTTCTTGCCCGGCCAGGTGCGGTCGGGCAGCTCGAGAGGCATGAAGGGGCGGTACTTGTCGAAGGCCATCTTCTTCGGCGTCACTGGTCGCGGTGGCATATGACTCCTCGTCAGGCTCGGGTGCGAGCCGGAAAACAAAAAACCCCCTGGCGACACTGTCGCAGGAGGCTCGGCGAGCGCAGGTTTGCGCTCGCCGCTACATAAGCAGTAGGCCCAGAAACATGTTCATAGCGGCCCAAGACTGCCAGCGAATCCACCCGATGTCAATCCCCTCGTCAAGAGCGCCGGGCTACCCGGCCAGAGAGGCCGCCGAGCTGGCCGGCGAGGGCTCGACCTGCGCCGCCGTCGTCAGCCGGCCCGGCAGCAGCGAGACGAAGATGGTGGTGAGGGTGGCGAGGCCCGCCATGACGAGCAGCAGGGTGGCGAAGCCGGCGGTCTTGACCGTCGGACCAAGCAGGTACACCGCGAGGGAGCTGACCCCGAACGACACGGCGAGCCGCGTGCCCGCCACCCGCGAGCGCATGCGGTCATCGACGTACTGGACGATCAACGCGTCGATGAACGGGATGGCGCCGAAGACGAGAACCATGATGCCCAGGAGAAGCGCGTAGAGCGGCCAGCCGCTCGCATGGGCGGCGAGGACGAAGAGCGGCACGTTCGCCGCCGCCATGGGCAGCCAGATGCGCTTGAGCGGGAAGCGGTCGAGGAGCTTGCCGACCACGAGCTGGGCAAACGAGGCGACCGTGTACACCGCGGCCAGCAGCGCCCCCAGCGTGGCGGGATCGTCCACGGTGCCGCGGAGGCGCTCCGTGAGGAGCTGGCCGTTACCATTCGTGGTGAAGTTGAAGAGGAGGCTCCCCGTGATGGCGGCCAGCGTCATCACCAGGAACGCGCGCACGATCATCGCCTGCGGAAGCGCCATCAGTTTTTTCGGCTTCCGCGCCGGCGGCGCGTCCTCGCGCGGGACCAGAACGGCGAAGAGCGCGGCGCAGAGGAGTGCGACGGCAGCGGGCACGGCGAAGGCCGCCCGCCATCCCAGCTCCTTGACGAGGAAGCCGGTGAGCACCGCCGCCACGGCGATGCCCAGATTGCCCGCAAGCCCGTTCACGCCGATCGTGAAGCCGGGCTTGCGCGCGTTCTGCAGGAGCATGGGGATGCCGACCGGGTGGTAGATGGACGCGAAGGCGCCCATCACGGTGAGGGCCCCCGCGAGGTGCCAGGGGCTCGACGCCATCGTGATGAGGAGCCCAGAGACGCCTATGCCGACGAAATACACCACCATCATGGCGCGCCGCCCCCACAGGTCGCCGAGGCGACCGGCCGGGAGCGAGCCGAGCCCGAACATCAGGAAGGCCCCCGAGGTATAGGGCATGAGGTCCTGCCAGAGCATGCCCCACTGCGTGGCGATGGCCCCGACCGCGGTGGCGAAGATCAGCAGAAAGAGATGATCAAGCGCGTGGCCCACATTGAGCAGCAGCGAGGTCGGCATTGGGGTCAGGTCTTGAATTACTGCATCACGTCCGGCGGATTTCCTCGACAACCGAGGCGTAGACCGAGCGGAGCGCGGCCGTATCCGACGAGTAATTGATGATGGTAGCACCGAGGGCGATCATCTGCCGCACGCCCTCCACGCTGTCCGCGATCATGGCCACCGCCTTGCCGTGCTTGCGCGCGGCTTCCACCAGCCGCCGGCGGTGCTCATCGAGCACCGGCCGCTGCCTGGGAGTGCCGAGCACGCCCAGGTCCTGGGCGAGGTCCGTGGGCCCCAGCGTCAGCGCGTCGATGCCGGGAACCGAGGCGATCTCGTCGAGACGGTCGAAGGCGCGCTTGGTCTCCAGCATGATCGTGACGTGCACGCGGGCGTTCGCGGCCGCCATGTGCTCGGCGGGCGGCAGGGTGCGGTACTCCGTGTGGGGGCCGAAGCCAAACATGCCCCGCTCGCCCTGCGGAGCGTAGCGGCAGTACGAGGCGACCGCGGCCGCCTGTTCCGGCGTGTCGACCTGGGGCACGTGCAGGTTCCAGACGCCGGCGTCGAGGAGCCGCGTAATCCACTCGCGATTGCCCTCGGGCGGGCGGACCACCATCGGGAAGTCCAGCGCGCGCGCCAGCGTCGCCATGTCGGCCACCGTCTCCATCGAAAACGGCGAGTGCTCCATGTCGATCCGGACGAAGTCGAGGCCGGCCGCCCGGAGGAGCGTGAGCACCGCGGGAGTGCGGATCATCGTCACCCACGTGCCGATCTGCACCTCGCCGCGCTCGGCTCGCGCCCGGTACGCGTTCGGGTTCATCGGTGTGATGCCTCCGCCGGGACGAGCATGAAGGGGACGCTCGCGCTCTTCGCCACTTCCCTCAACTGCTCCATCAGGTCGTCGGGGATCGGGACGCCATGCTGAAGGCGTTCGCGGCGGGTCTCCATCTCGGGGTCTCCGGCCACCAGCACAGGCTGATCGGGCTCGGCCCGCTTCGCGTCGTGAAGGACATCGATCACCTGATCCAGATCTTCCTCGAACTCGCCGTCCGTGCGGAAGGCGCGCGGATCGATGGCCATGAAGAAGTGGCCGATATTGTGCGGATCGGAGGGGCCCTGCGTGCGGTTGCGGATGGGCGAGAATGACGCGCCGCCAAGAATACCGCCCAGAATGTGCACCATCACCGCGAGCCCATAGCCCTTGTGTCCACCGACCTCGCGCGCGCCCCCCAGCGGCGTGATGCCACCCTCCGCGCGCTCGAAGACGTAGCGAAACGCCTCTTCAGGGTCCGTGACCGCCTGGCCATTGCCGTCCACGGCCCAGCCCGGCGGCAGCGGCCGGTGGTTCAACTTGTAGACCTTGACCTTCCCGGCAGCGACAGTGGTGGTCGCCATATCGAGCTGAAATGGCGGATTGCGCTTCGCCGGCGCCGCGAACGCGAGCGGATTCGTGCCCATGATTGGCTCGGCGGCGAATGTCGGCACCAAGGTGACGCCGCGGGTCGAGGAGGTGACCATGCCGATCGCGCCGCGATCCGCGGCGATCCTCGTGTAGCAGCCGGCCGCGCCGAAGTGATGCGAGTTGACCACGGACACCACCGCGACACCGGACGCGTGGCACTTGTCGACGGCGAGGTTCATCGCGTGCACCGAGACCGAATGGCCGAGGGAGGCGTCGGCGTCGATCAGCGCCATGGCCGGCGCATCGCGCAGCGTCTTGAACACCGGACGCATGTTGAGCCGACCGCTCCGGAGCTCCCGGTCGTAGGTGGGCAGCATCGAGATGCCGTGGGAGTCAACGCCGCGCAGATCGGTCTCGAGCATCATTTCGGCCGTGGTGTCGGCGTGGGCCTCCGACATGCCCCAGGCGCGAAGGACGGACACGAGCTGCTGGCGGATGTGCTGCGCGAATACCCGCGTCGTGGCGGCCATCGGGCGGATTCTACCGCGTTTT
>Ga0315275_10004825_pt1 | contig 12674 bp, 9 predicted proteins | sample YL17G03_0_MG_FD_205557 | JGI IMG/M metagenome (GOLD analysis project Ga0315275, IMG submission 205557) | Sediment microbial communities from Yellowstone Lake, YNP, Wyoming, USA - YL17G03_0 | ecosystem: Environmental > Aquatic > Freshwater > Lake > Sediment | place: USA: Wyoming | collected... | reverse complement strand
GTCGAAGCTTTCATCCCTTGACAGCAATGCAGCGCCGAGAGGCGCTGCAAGATTCAAGGCCTAACACCGGGCGCGAGCGGGGATGGATTGTTGCAATGCAAGACCTGATCCCGAGGTCTCTCACTCGGGGTGGCTTGTTGCAATGCAAGACCTGACCCCCAGGCCTGACCCCCAGGCCCTCTCAAGACCTGACCCCCAGGCCCTCTAGACCTGACCCCGAGGTCCTGCGCGGGATCAAGCACCTGCGTCTGGGGGACCGTCAAAGTTCGGGCTAGGTTTTGAACATCGGCGCTGCCGCCGAGAGAGCAAACAATAACAACAACAAACTGGGGGCGAAGATGGCCGACAACTCTGGCAGCGCTATTGCTCTCCATGTCATGAAGAGTGCGGCAATACCAAGGGCCGGGAGGAGCAAGAACCAATACCAGCTTGCTCGAACCGAACTCAGGAACACGTCGCCACCGCTTGGCCAGCCACCTTGCTGAGCCATCACTTTATCGAGACGCCTCCATTGCTCTGAGCTGATCGGAACACCAGGGCGCTCATTCAAGATGGCTTGTGCTGTTGGCGGAAGTTTTGTGACATCTATTCGATGCCCTTCCGCTGGCGACGTCACCAACTCGCAGAGCAGAGCACCGATGAACAACGCGAGTAGCCCGACCAATAGAGCCTTCACAAGTCGCGAGGGCTTCATGGTCAATTCCTCCAATTCGAGCAAAACAAAAAACCCACGCAGCTTTGAATCTGAATTCGTGTTGTGATGTCTGGGCCAACCGGGCTCGACACCCACCGGAACGAGTTGCCTTCCACATAGTTGAGAGAGATGCGCGAGGTCTCAACCTGGTCAACGATCGTGATGCGGTAGTACTGTCTGTCGACGCGAGCCTCATGCAAGATCTCGCCCCGCTGAGGTGCACCTTCAACCTTCAACTCGAAGCCGGGCACCTTCGACGCGACATTCGGTATGAGCGCCATGGCATCGGCCGAGAACCACTTCATCAATGAAGGGTCGTCCCAATCAATCGGATTCCATTGGACGTTCATATTTCCCGTGTACTGGAGTCGCTCTTCGAAGGTTGTTTTGGTGCAAGACCTACCATCCATCGAACACGACATATCAGACTTGTTCGACGCGAGCTCATTAAAGAGGTACTCAACAGCTCCCGACATCCAGTGTCGTAGACCAAGCCGTTTTCCTCTGGCGCATCAGGCACTTGGCGCGCATCGCGCGGGGTCCGAACTCCTTCCAAGGTAAAAAATTTCGTAGAGGCGCATTTTGCGCCGTGCGGGCGCGCGCGGCGGTTCGGGTTTTACCTTCCTTAGCCGCTGTCTTTTTGCGACCGTCGCGATGCTCAGGCGCTGATCGGGTCAAGGCCGCGCGCAGCGCGCCCGAAGGGCTTGGCCTTGACGCGCTCGGACCTCAGTACGCTCTTGCTGTGCGGTGCAAGGCGGCGACACGTCGGCTTGCACCGCATGGCAAGCCATAGCGATGCTGGCGCGGGCATGGTGGTGGTCAGCAGCGCCGGCGGTGCCGGTGCTGGCCGCGTCAGCGGCCAGCGACTTGCGCCGACGTTTCAGCGCGGCGCGTAGCCCACCGCTGCGAGTGCGGCGCGCAAGCGCTCGGTGGCCGCGATCATGAGGCGCGTTTGCGCCTCGTCCTCGGCCAGGCTGCGGCAGTCGGTCCAGCCGATGCGCTTGACGAGCTGGGCCAACGCCCAGGCCTGCGCGGGCTGGAGTTCGACGGCGACGGTGACGAGTTCTTCCATGACGATGCTCCGGTGTGCCCGGCATTCGGCGAACGCCTGTGGCCTGGCTCAAGGAGCGCCGAGTCGCAGCCGGGTCAAGGCCGCGCGGAACGCGCGCCCGAAGGGCTTGGCCTTGACGCGGCGAGCACGGCGCTACGCTGAGCAAGGCCACAGGCAGTGAGTGGGGGAGCCCCTTGGGGGCGGATGGGTGGTCGGGCGGGGCCAATTCGTGATGACTGCGCGCGCAAGCGCGCCATGCTTCGATGCCTGCGGCGACGGCGAAGCCGTGGCCGCACGAGCTTTGGTATTCGAGCGCGGCGAGTTGTACCCAACTGGCCGCGCTGCAGGCGCTGCGGGGCGCAAGACATAACGGGGGTTGCCGCCCACCCGAAGGGCGCGAAGCGAAGCGCAGCGGTGCCGCACCAAGCGCGCCCCGCGCGCGACTGCGGCACTGGGCGGCAACAGCCCGTTATGTTGAATTGCGCCAGCAATTCACCCCGCAGCGACTGCCAAGCACGGACGGGCTCAATGCCCGGCCGGGCTTGTCTCGTAGCTCTGCGCGCAAGCGCCTGACTTCTGTCTTCCCGGTGCTGGCCAGCGCGGCGCCGGGGGCGTCGCCACGGCGTAGCGAACGGCGCGCGGGTTGCGCATGCAAGCCGCGTGACGGCAGCGGGCCCGAAGGCGTCAGCGGCATCCAAGTTCAGCGGCGCCGCAAGGCGTCCGCTGCAACGCCTGGCGTGTCGTCAGCGCCGACCTGCACGTCCTGGCCGGCATCGTCGTCCTGCTCGCGCCGTAAAGCGGCTAAGAAGAGGTCGCGGGCGTCGGCAGCACCGTCGGTGCCGGCCGACGCGCGATCGGCGCCTGGCGTGGCTGTATTCGCGTTCTGGTCGGCAACGACGGGCCGGCGCAACCTGGCCGGGTGCGTCGCGTTGTGAACCTCCTTCAACTTGGCCAGCGAGACGAGGGTGTAAATCTGCGTCGTGTCGAGCTTGGCGTGGCCGAGAAGGCTCTGGATGAAGCGGATGTCGGCGCCGTTCTCCAGCATGTGCGTGGCGCAGGCCACCCGGAACAGGTGGCACGAACCAGCGTGCTCGATGCCGGCGGCCACGAGCTGGCGCTTGACCTGGTCGCCGATGCGCTCGGGCGTGAAGCCTCGGCCGTCGTCGTCAAGGAACAGGCGGTAGTCGTCGGCGCCTTTCGTCAACCCGCTCTCAAGGTCGGGCCGTACCTCGCGCAGGTACTTGTCCACCCAGGCGCAAGCGCGCTCGCCCACGGGCACGAGGCGATCCTTGGCGCCCTTGCCCTGGCGCACCATCAACGCCCCGCGCTCGACGTCCACGTCAAACAGCTTCACCCCGGCCAGCTCGAAGCGCCGGATGCCGGTGCTGTAGAGCACTTCGAGCATCGCGCGCATGCGCAGGCCCTCGGGTTTGTTCACGTCGCAGCCATTGAGTACATCCTCGACCTGGCCGATGCTGAGCAGGCCCTTGGGCAGCGCCTTCGGCCGTGTCGGCAGATCCAGATCGGCCGCCGGGTTGTACAGGACGTGGTTCTGCTTGGTGAGCCACTTGAACCAGGCCTGCAGTGGCAGGATCAGGCCGAGTTGCGCCGACACGGTCAGCGGCTGCCCGTTGGCCTTGCGGTGGTGGTAGACGTGGCGCTGGTAGCGCTCCAGGATCGGCCGCGTGATGTCCTGCGGTTTACCAAGGCCGCGCTCGTCGCACCAGGCGATGAAGCGCCGAAGAGCGTGGCGCTGCGCCTCGATGGTCCGCGGCGAGTACGCGACCACGGCCTCCCACTCGTGGAAGGCGGCTTGGTAGCGCGTCAGCGCGTTGTGCGACAGGGCTGCAGGTTCCGCGCTCACGCGGCGGCGGCGCGCGGCTTTCGGCGCCACGGCCGGCGCGGCGAGCTTGTGGCGCTTGATGCTGGCGGCCGTGCTCATCACGCGGTAGCAGCGACAGCCAAGGAAGCCGCTAAGGAAGAAGGCGCGGCTACGGCCTTGGGGTACGACATGACCGGGGCCGCAGCAGCGCCAGAGATAAGCGTTTTGCTGTCATCGTCGGTCGGATCAGCGGGAACCCGCGCCAGTGCTGGCTTTGCGGGTAGTTTGGCGGTAGGCGATGGCCCGGCGTCGGGCAGGCGTTGGGGGCGCGATGGCCCGGCGAACTTGGGCTCAGGGGTAGGCGAACTCGCCGTCGTAGTCATGCCTGTAGGCGTGGGCTTGAGCGCTTCCACGTCGATCAGTCCGGCCAGGTGCGGCCCATCGGCGCCGGCCGGCGCGTCGTGCAGCAGCTCGTATTCGTAGCTCTGCCCGCGCTGGCCTCGGTGGACCAGCAGGTATTCCATCGCCGCCAGGCGATCCAGGTGCATGCGGCAGCGCGTGTCCGACAGGCTCGTCAGCGCTCGGACCTGCGCGCGCGTGAAGCGCACGTCCTCGCGCCGCATGGCGCCGGCCTGCGCCCGCGCGTTGATATGCGCAACGATCATCGCCAGCACGCGCCGCGTCTGCGGCGGCAACTCGTCCAGGCTGCGCCCGAGCACTTCATGCGCGATGGCGTTGGCCGTCTCGATGTCACCGAGCGTGGCCTCGATGTACTCGACGCTGCGGCCGGCGACGTGGGCAGCCTTGATCTCGCGCTGGTGTTGGTGCAGCAGCGCAATCACGTCGATCAGGGTCAGGTACTTCTCGTGATCGCGCCGCGTGCGCGTGCGGTCGTCCAGGAACGTGAGTCGATCGGCATACGGGTTCACCACCGCCAGCGAGCGCAACAGCCGCTGCGCGTTCTGGTGCGTGGCCAGGATCGCGGTCTTGGCCTCGCGCCTGGCCAGGCCGGCCAGCGTGCGCTTCTCGCGCTGCAAGGCATGGATGCGCCGCGTCTGCTCCCGGTCCTCGTCCACCGTGAGCACGAGGCACCGGTTCAACAGCTCTTCGTCCAGGTCGATGGCGGTCGTCGTCATCATCAACATCGTCGGCCCCTCGACGCGGTATTCCTGCGTGATGAGGTTGCCCGTGGCCGGGTCAGTGCCGGTCGATGCGATGGTGAGTTCACCCTCGGACTGCAGCAGCTTCATCGCGTAGCTGGCACGGCTCGCGCCTTCTTCTTCGGCAATAGCCAGGATGCGGTGTTTGAGGCTGGTCTGCCCCATGTAGAACAGGCTCTGCCCCGTCATCGCGCTGTACTTCGTGCGCGCCTCCTCCGGCACGAAGGCGAGCACGGCATCCATCAAGCTGGACTTGCCCGCCGCGCTCGATGACTGGATCACCACCGCCAGCGGCCGATCCAGCAGCCTTGATACCGCAGCCAGGTAGCCCACCAGCTTGTTCGTCCTTTCGCCCACCACGCCGCAGGCGTCGAAGTCATCGACGATGCGCGTCATGAGGTCGGGCGACTTGAGCATGGTCAGCGCTTCGGCCTGGTCGGCCTCGGTCATGCTCGGCGCGGCCGGCTCCTTCGGTGCCAGCGCCTCGCGGATCGCCTCGTCCTGCAAGGCTTCGAGCTTCAAGAGCACGCGACCAAGATCGGTCTTGAGCACGCCGTCGGCGATGCTCAATTCGCTCGATGCCTGTTGCACGAACACGGCGCGAGCACGCGCGGCGTACAGGTCGAGCGTATCGACGTGGAAGCGGCCACCCTCGCTGCTCACCATCACATTGACCTTGAGCACGCCCACGGCCAGGTTCTTGGGCAAGCCGCGCACGCGCCAGCGGCGGGCATCGCGGCCGTCGCCGAAGACGATGACGGCCTCGCGCTCGCTGACCTGCGCGGGAGCATCGGCGGCCGGTGCGCTCGGCACAGCGGCAGCAGGCAATGCAGCTTCTTCTTCAGCCGCTGGCTTCGTCGGCTGCACCGCGTCGGCGGCTGAAGAAGGAACACCCGGCGGAAGGTGGTCGCAACTTGCGACCACCTCGGGCTCGGTGTGATCGCCGAAGTTGTCACGTCGGGGCGCCTGGCCTTTGCCCATCCATTCGGCCTTGCGGATCAGCAGGCCCAGGCTCTTGGCCGCCGGCGTCACCTTGGCTGCGTACTCGTTGGCATCCATGCCCTTGGGGAACAGGACGCGGTAGCAGTCGATGCCCAGAGCCTGCAGCGCTGAAGCCAGCTTGGGCGCGCCACGCTCGCCGGCGTCGTCGTGGTCGAAGGCAATCAAGACACGCTTGACGCCACTCTCACCAATGGCCGGGATCAACTCCACACCGAACCCATCGGCGCCGTAGGCGGTGCTCACGTTGCGGTACCCAGCACACCAGAAGGTCAGCGCATCGATCAGCGCCTCGCATACGATGAGTTCCTCGCATGCCCCAGGCATCAGCGCCGCACGGTTGAACAGCCCCGGCCGCGGCGAGATCGGCAGGTACAGGTGCAGCGCCGTGCCCGGGCGCAGGTCGCGGCGCACCTTGCGGCCGTAGAAGTTCACGACGCGGCCAACAGCGTCGAACAAGGGGAACACCAGGCTGCCGTTCATGTGCTCGTGCCCGCTGTGGCGGTACACGCCCAGGCGTTCGAGCCGCGCGCGGATGTCGGCGCCGGCCTTGCGCGTCTTCTCCGGCAAGCGCAGGCCCAAGGTGCGGTTCGCATAGCCGAGCTTGAAGACCTCGATGGCCTCGGCCGCAGCGGCACCGACGATGCCGCGCCCTTCGAGATACGCCAGCGCCTCAGGGCTTTGCTTCAAGGTCGCCGCGTAGTAGTCGGCCACCTGGCCAAGCAGCTGCGCATCGTCGGCATCGAAGGCCACCGGCGCCGGCAAGGCGCGCACCGTCGTGCGCTTGATCGGCGCCGCAGTTTCGGCGAGCGAGCCAGCAGTTGAAGAAGGAAGCCCCTCACGCAGCAGTTCCACCGCGTGCCGGAAGCTCACGCCACGGGTTTTCATCACCCAGTCAATCGGCCCACCCGCCGCCCCGCAGCCAAAGCAGTGCCACAGGTTCTTCGCCGGCGAGATCACCAGGCTTGGCGTGTTGTCGCCCTCGTGGAGCAGGCAGCGCCCGAGCATGTCCTTGCCGCTGCGCTTGAGTTCGACCCCCGAGGCCTCGACCAGGCGTTGCACGCGCACCTCGTTCTTCAGCCGCTCGAGTTCGCTGTCGGGGATGCGTGCCATGGGTTCGGGCTCCTTTTGTCCGACTGCGGCGCAGGGGCTTTGCGGCAAACAGGCGGTTAAAAAAATAACTGCATCGAAGTCTACGCCATAGTGGCGTATAGTCAACTCCCATCCGCAGACTCGGAGTTATCTTCATGGCGTCGCTTTCACCATGTACCGCCGCCATGACCCAGGACGAGAAGGACTATTTCAAGCTGCTGGGCAGCCGCGTGGCGCAGCTACGCAAGGATCAAGGCTTGACGCAGGTTCAGCTGGCCGAGGTGCTGGAGATTTCTCAGCAGATGGTGGCCTCCTACGAGGTCGGTCGGCGGCGTATCCCGGTGTCGATGCTGCAAGCGCTGGCCAAGGCGCTGTCGGTGGAGATCGACGTGCTGTTGGGCGATGAGTCGGCCAAGGCGCGCGCCAAGCGCGGCCCGGTGCCGACTCTGGCGCGGCACATGGAGCGCATCAGCGCACTGCCCAAGACGCAGCAGAAGTTCGTGATCCAGGTAATCGAGACGGTGCTCGCGCAGCAAGGGCGCTGAGGCGCCACGAGGAACAAGCGATGACAGCAATCGAAGTGCAGTTGATCGAGCGGCTGAAGAAGCTGCCGCCGGCCCGCGTGGCCGAGGTGGTGGACTTTGTGGAGTTCCTGGCTTCGCGCGAGGAACGCGCCGCAGCGGCGCAGCGACTCACCGATGGGCTGGCCAGGCTCGATGCGTTGAACCTGCCACCGGTGTCCGAGGATGAGGTCGAGGACGAAGTGCAGGCGGCTCGGCGAGAGCGGCGCGCGAAGCAAGGCACCTGAGCGCCAAGCGCTGTGCGCATCGTCGTCGATACGAATCTGCTGGTCTCGGGGGTGATCTCGTCAGGTGGCTTGCCTCGGCAGTTGGTCGATGCAGCCAAGGCCGGCGAGTTCGAGCTTTGCACGAGCGAGGTGCTGCTGGCCGAGCTGCTCGATGTGCTGTTACGCAGCAAGTTCGCCGCGCGGCTCGCGCAAGCCGGCCTCACGCCCGAGGGCATCGTCGGTGAGTTGCGCCGCCTGGCCGTTGTCGCGTCAACGCCGGCCGTGCCGCCGCGCGTGGTGCCCACCGACCCCGATGACGATCACGTCATCGCCGCCGCAGTGGCCGCCAATGCCGATCTCATCGCCTCGGGCGACAAACGCCATCTGCTTCTCTTGGGCACCTTCGCTGGTATTCCGATCATCACAGCGCGTGAGGCGATCGAGAGACTGGGCGCAAGAAGCAAGACTTGACCCTTGCGCCCCCAACGAGCGGCGGCAGTACGAGGATGGGCCGCGGTAGCGGCGAAGCAGCGGGTGAACACGATGGGAACGCAAGCCAACCACGACGAACGAACTGACGACGACATGCCCGCCGAGATCGACTTCTCGAAGGGCGCGCGGGGAAAGTTCTTCAAGGCCGGCGCGGCAATCACTCTGCCGGTGTACCTGGAGGCCGAGGTTCAGGCCTATCTCGCCGAGCGCGCCAAGGCCCGCGGCATCGAGGTCGCTCAACTCGTCAACGAGCTGCTCAAGAAGAACATCGAGCTGATCGAGGCGGCACGGTAGCCGCTCCGAGCATCGAGTTCTGGACAGCGGGGTTCAGATTTGAGACCTGACCCCGAACTCCCCGCGTGAGGTAGTCGACAGGATCGAGGCAAGAAGCAGCGCCTGATTGTTCCCCCAGCGGGCGGGACATCACGCAACTCTATAGGGTGGCTGGTGGCTTGTTGCGCTGCAAGACCTGACCCCAGCGTCCGTGTGTTGCGCTGCAAGACCTGACCCCAGCGTTGCGTGACCCCAGCGTTGCGCCAAGCTCCTCAAGCTGAGCGATGAAGGTCGGTGATGGCTGCGAGCAAGGCAGATTCGATACGCGCGAGGATCGTCAAGAAGCAATCGACAGCCAAGATGGCCTGCGCCACCACGACGGCTTGATCCCTCGGCGACGTTGGTGCGCACTCGTATGCAGCAAGCGTGATCACATCGCCGGCGGCGGCCGTGTGACTGCTCGATGGCAGCAGGTAGCCAGCGCTCTTGTATGCGTCGGCGCCGGGCACCAACGCACCAACACGCAGCGGCAGTCCGGCAAAGTCTTTGCAGCAGGTCTTGGCATAGAGCCCTTCAAGACCGCCACCGGGTCGAACATAGAACGACAGACGAACATCGCCACGCCAACCCACCGCACCCAAACTATCAACATCCTCTAGGCAGGCAAGTATCGATGCTGAAGTCGCCAGTGACTTTTCGAAGCACACTGCCGAGTTGTTGGCGGCCCGCAAGGCAAATCCCGCGTCAGAGAATCGCTGTTCGAGGGCGGCAACCGCATGCTCCCGCACTGACGCCGGTGGACGCGACTCGATTAACGTGGCGAGCGGCTCAAGGTATCGATTTCGTTCGGCCGCGAGTCCAACGGACGCTGCTTGTCGGGTGACGTTCGCATAGCACACGGCGAGCGAGGGGTCTGCCCGCATTAGCGCATCTGACCGAAGCAGGTAGATTGCCCCGGCTGGTATTGCCGATCGTGCTTGCCGTCTCCGCTCTGCAAGCGTCGGCAGTTCAAGAGCATCACCGCCTGTGTCACGGGTATAGCGGGCGAAGTTGCAGAACTCTTCCCTGCAGGAGAGAAGCAAGTTTCTGAACTCCGCTTCTCTCTCTGATTCACCGACAAGAGCCACGCGCTCATCAACGAAGACTTGCCAGGCCGCAAAGCCTGATTCGCGCAAACCTCGATGAACCTCATCGATCAACGGAAGACGCTGCTCCAGAAGGGAAGCGAACCGTGCAAGGGCGCTGGTTGTCTTCATGCCTTGGCCGCTCTAGTGTGGGCCGTTCTTGTCGGTCGGTCGGTAGAAGACCAAGCCACTATTGCGTCTGGCCGGATCAGCAAAGAACGTTACCGAGAGGACAGGTCGCCCCGTGATCTCGCCCACCGTCAACACGAACATGTTTCCGTTGGTCGCGTAGTTCCGGAAGTCGCCCGCGCGGAACTGCGTCGTCTCGTACTTGGCATTTAAGCCCGGAACATAGTTGTCGAGCACTTTGTTCAAGGCGTCGTAGTAGCGACCCGAATTTTCGGCCAACTGATACGTGCTCGGCTTCAACTCGAACACATCCTGATTGAAGAGGATGACGTCGGTACGGAAGCGGAACTCGCCCCATGAGAAGCTCGTCTCGAGCCGCACGTTCTCCGGACCAAACTTGGTCGAAAGCGCTGCACCAAACAGTTCGTGAATCTGATTCCCGCGCTCAAGGTGTTGCAGCTGATTAAAGAGGTACCCAAACGCCCCCTGCTGTGCCCCATCCGCAAACTTTCCTCCGCTGGCGACCGATGCGAACCCGCCGAGCATGGCATGTTCGATGGTCCCCATGACCACCTGACCCTTGAACGCACCGCCATCCGTGACATTCGTATACGCCGCAGACACCCCCGCCGAAATTGCCCCGTTGCTACAACTCCCTCCACTGGCTGCTGCCGATGCACATCCAACGGCCGCATGCCCGGCGACATTCGCGAAGTGCTGGCCAGTGGTCTGGCTTGTCCATGTCTCGCCGGTGACCCCATCGGCATATGTCGAGGTGGTCCAATCCCCGACCTGCGTGAACGCATACGACGTCGCCCCAGCAATGACACCGGTCTTTACCGATTCCCCAAACGAGCGCCCCGAGAAGCCCGCCCATGCCGCTTGGCCAGCTCCATTGCAAGCCGCAGCTGCTCCCTCGCAATATAGCGATGCCACACCGATGACAATCGAGCCAACCATGTACCCATACTTGGTGTGCGCAATCCTCGAGAGGAGTTGGCGGCCTGTGACTGCATTGAGGAAACTCTTCCCAGTCCCGGTGACTGCACCCAGGAGACTTTTCCAAAACGAGAACCCACTCGGGTCCGTGCAAGTCATCGGGTTGTTCAGGCAGTACCCATAGCGGTTGTAGTTCTGCAGATTGGTGGGGTCCTGGATGAACGGATCGCCCTGCAAGAACACCCCCAAGCGCGGATCGAATATCCGCCCGTTCATGTGGATCAGCCCGATGTCGTCCAGGTGCTCATGCCCCGTGTAGCCCCGATCCGTGCCGCTGTTGGTGTTGCCCGTCCAGTCAATGACGAGCGTGCCAAACGCGTCGTACTGCCCTGCGGCCTGGCGCCGCTTGCCAAACGGGTCGTAGCTGTAGCGCGCCGTCACGCTGCCGTTGTGGTCGGTGGTGGCCACCAGCGAGCCCAGGTAGTCCTTGTGCCAGTACTCCATCTTCACCAGCGCGAGCGTGGTGGTGACGGTGGGTGGCGTCATCTGCCCCACAGGCAGCGTGGGCAAGGCGCCGGTGGACACCAACACCCCGATGCTCATGCCTCCCACGCTCAGGTAGTGGCGCCGCTGGGTGCCGGCCGAATCGCAGTTCAGGCTGCCGCCAGCCGACTCGCACTCAAACCCCAGCCCGCCCTGGCTGTCAGGGTGCAGCGACCAGGTGGTGCGCGTCACGCCGGCCACCACCCGCGTCTCTCTCACGCGGGCATGGTTCTCGTCGTACAGCCAGGTGTACTTGGGTGAACCCGCAGGCCCTTGCGCGCCGGTTTGACCGTCGGGCAGGTTGAAGCTGGTGTAGCCCACCGTGCGGTAGCTGCCCGCGCTGGCCCCGGTGAGGTTGCCGTTGGCGTCGTAGGTGTAGCTCGCGTTGGTCGCGCCCGTCACGCTCAGCAGCGCGTGGGGCTTCACACCAGCAGTGGCCGGCGCGCCATAGCTGTACACGCCCACGTCGCTCTTGTACAGCAGCATGCCCAGCGCGTTGTACTGCAGCGAGACTTTGCGACTCTGGTCGGGGATTCCGGGCGACGAGACGGTGTAGTCCGTCAGCCGGCCGATGGGGTCATAGATCAGGTCGTGATCGGTGACGCCGATGGTGCCGTCACCGTTGTCGTCGTTGCGCTGCGTGAGCAGGTTGAGGCTGTCCCATTTATAGCTGTAATTGACGACGTTGGTGGCCTCGCCGATGCCCGCCGTGATGGACGTGGTGCGCCCGGTGATGGCGTCGAACGTGGCACGGTTGACGACGTTGTTGCCGTAGGTACTCTTCTCGAGCCGGCCCCAGGCGTTGTAGGCCTGCGCAGTCCACAGGGTGCTGTTGGCGGGCAGCGAGGCCGCGGCCCCGGCAGCACCCCCCGCAGTCGGGGGCAGCGGCGTGATGGTGGCGTTCTCGGCCAGCGCCAGCGCGAGGTTGCTCAGGAACCCATTGGTGGTGTAGTTGTAGTTAACCTGCACGCCGGTGGGGTAGGTCATGCTGGCCAGCCGGCCGTGCTTGACGTCGTAGCTCACCGCACTGGCAAAGCTCGGACCATTGGTGAAGGTGGCGCGGGTGTTGACGGGCCGGCCCAGGCTGTCGTAGACGAACTTGCGATTCGTGTAGTTCGTGCTGCCGCTCTCGCACAGCTTGCCCGCGCCGCGCGTGGCAACCTGCCCTTGCATGCACGCGGTGCCGTCGGCGTATGTGTCGTAGCTCCAGGTGCTGACGAATTCGGGTTCGACGCGGCTGATCATGCGCCCCAACAGGTCGTAGGCCATGGTGGTTTGCCGCGCCTCCGACTGGGCCGCGGCGCGCTGGTTGGGGCTTTGCTGCCAGACCAGCTCGCCCAGGGCGTTGTACTCGTATTTCCACAGGCCCGTGTCGGGGTCGGCCATGCTGACCTTGCGCCCGCGTGCGTCGTAGGCGATGGTGATGGTGTTTTGCAGGGCGTCTATGGTGCGCACGAGGTTGCCGAAGGCGTCGTGCTGGTGAACGATCTGTGCCAGCAGTTCGTCGGTGACGCGCACAACCTTGCCGTCGACGTTCTTCTCTTCTGTGCGGGTCTGCTTCTTGTCGTT
>Ga0315275_10004823_pt1 | contig 12679 bp, 11 predicted proteins | sample YL17G03_0_MG_FD_205557 | JGI IMG/M metagenome (GOLD analysis project Ga0315275, IMG submission 205557) | Sediment microbial communities from Yellowstone Lake, YNP, Wyoming, USA - YL17G03_0 | ecosystem: Environmental > Aquatic > Freshwater > Lake > Sediment | place: USA: Wyoming | collected... | reverse complement strand
AAACGTATGTCGGACCGGCCGGATACAAGAACATTGTGGTCTTCAAACCCAGAATTGCAGTCAGACTTTCCAACAATATCAGCCTTGGATTTGAGGTGTTATTTTACCACAAGGACACCTACTTTCAAGATTTTCCGGATGTCAGCAAAAGAGGCAACGAACAGAAACTTTATCTGATGCTGTATTTTTAAATTCACGCCTTGTCTCTATGAAGAGCAGGAAATATTCTTGGCCGGAGAGGAGCGAAGACAATGAATATTTTATTCGCGCAAGAAACGACGAATTTGAAGCCTCTGAATGAGATCCTTCACAACATCCTAACGTTCATTTATTTTCTTCCCCATCAGATCGGTGTATGGATCTACAAAATCCTCCAGCAGATCTTTCCGCGCCTGATTTTTCCGGACAGTCTTATCGATGCCCTTGGATTCTTGATCATTTTGACCCTCTTCGTGGTTCTTGTTCGTGTCGCCAAAAGACTGGCCTGGATTATTGTTTGCCTGGGTTGGATTCTGTTATTGATTAGAATTCTTATGATCATTTTTAAACTCGGATAAGTGATCGCAAAAAACAGAATCCTCATCTCCAGTGCCTGGAGATAGAAAGAGCGATTTCCTCGCCCTTGCGGATGATCCCTCACGGCTGCGCCTGATTCCCAATCATCTCCGCCCCTGACACCCCTCATCTTCCTAGGTGGCGTCGACTCATTTAAGAAAGCTGCTTACTACGGGGAGCAGTAAATATGTTACATAATCCTTACTGCTCCCCGAGTACTAGCCGGGCGGCAAAGACATCCGGGGTCAACTCTATTCCGCCCGGCTTAGTAAGTAAGCTTGAACCTTGATTGGGCATCTGATAGACTTAAAAAAGTCCGAATAGGCACAAACCTGATGGCGAAAGTTCTGATTATAGATGACGATAAGCTCATTCGTGACTGGATCGCGAATGTCGTCACCCGATTAGGACATCACCCCGTCTCGACGCACCTTCTTCGGGAGGGGCTCAGGAAAGTCCAATCCGAGCCGTTCGATATCGTTTTTGTCGACGTGCGCTTGCCCGACGGAAGCGGCTTGGAGATCATGCCGAAGATCAAAGCCGCCCGATCTTCCCCGGAAATCATCGTCATCACGGGACTCGGCGATCCCGATGAGGCCGAGCTCGCCATTCAAACCGGCGCCTGGGATTATTTGGAAAAGCCGGTTTCGTTCGAAGCCATCAAACTGCCCATTCTCCGGGCTCTGGAATATCGAGCGGAAAGACAATCGGGGAAGCCGTCGGTCGTTTTGAAAAGAAAGGACATTATCGGAGATTCGCCAAAGATCACGTCTTGTCTGGAACTTCTGGCCCAGGCCGCCGGCAGCGACGTCAATGTTCTCATCACCGGGGAAACCGGAACCGGGAAAGAGCTTTTTGCCAAGGCGGTCCATTCCAACAGCTCGCGGGCCAAAAGAAACTTTGTGGTCGTTGATTGCACGGCGCTTCCCGAGACGCTTGTGGAAAGCGTTCTTTTCGGGCACGCGCGGGGGGCTTTCACCGGAGCCGATCGAAGCGAGGAGGGGTTGATCAAGCAAGCCGACGGAGGGACTCTTTTTTTAGATGAGATCGGGGAGCTGCCGTTTTTGATTCAAAAACGATTCCTCCGGGTCATTCAAGAGCACCGCTTCCGTCCCGTCGGAGGACGTCAAGAAATCGAGAGCGATTTCAGGCTTGTGGCGGCGACCAACCGAAACTTGGAAAGCATGGTCCAGCAGGGACGATTCCGGGAAGATCTGTTCTTTCGGCTCCGGACTCTTCTTATGGACTTGCCCCCCTTGAGAGAGCTTCCCGAAGACATCAAAGAATTGACGGTCTTTTATATGAACGACTTGTGCGAGCGGTTTGGAATCGTACCCAAAGGAGCTTCTCCGGAATTCTGGGATGTCGTGACCGCGTATAAATGGCCCGGCAATGTGCGGGAACTGATCCAGGCTCTGGAGAAAGCTTTGCTTTCGGCCAAAGATGAACCCATGCTGTTCCCCAAACACCTGCCGACGTATATTCGGATTCAGGTGGCCCGGAACTCTTTCCCGACGAAGCCGGCCAGCCGGGGCAAGCCGGAGAAACGCTCGAGCGTTCCCCAAGGGCCGCGCCCATTGAAAGAGATTAGGAAGGCCGCCGTCTCAGAAGCGGAGCAAAAGTATATCCATGACCTGATCTCCTATGCGGGCGGAAACGCCAATAAGGCCTTCCCGATTTCCGGCCTGTCCCGATCGAGATTCTATACGCTTCTCCGAAAATACCGCCCCGCAAACAACAGCTGACGGGAATCCCGTCGTCCCGCGTTTTCCGCTTAAATTGATCCGGGCTCGCGGCGGGGTGCTTATTTATAGGAAAAAGTGCTGTTTCAAAGAACCCTGGCCGGGCGATTTCGGGGGGCGCAATTCATCAACCAATGATATCCCCCCTAAAAATCAAGTTTTTCCGATGTGGCGTGTTTCTTGCACTATCTTTTTGGGCGAGGAGAACGATGACGATCATGAGTTTGTAAAGAGGTCACCCTTCCATGCAGCTGTTTTTTTACTCCAGTACGGATAATGCCCATAAAAAAAGGCTCGAGGCGGCGATTTATAACGTGATTCCGGGAAAAAGCGTCGAATTCTTCGAAACGCTCGATGATCTCAGGGTAAGGCTTCGCCGGATCATCGAGCCGGACTCCATTGCCGTTTTTTTCGCGATCAATCGGAAAGAGCTCTTGAGAATGCAAATGCTCCGTGAGCTGCTCCCGGAAATCTATGTCATTCTCGTCCTTCCCGATCGAACGGCGAGCACCATCGGACTCGCCCATCTCCTGCTGCCGCGATTCTTGACCCAAAAAGAAGATCCCTTCACGGATCTCCAAGAGGTCCTCAACAAAATGGTCCGGAACTCTCGCTAGAAAAGCGGGGCCTTCAGCGGCGCAGGTACTTGTCCATCTCGGCCGCGGCGATGCGGCCGTCGCCCATGGCCAGGATGACCGTGGCCCCGCCGCGGATGATGTCGCCGCCGGCATAGACGCCCGGGATGTTGGTGGCCATCGTCTCCCAATTGACGTCGATGTTGCCCCATTTGCCCATCTTGAGTTCGGGCATGGCCTGGGAGATGAGCGGGTTGGGACTCTGGCCGATGGCTACGACGACGAGGTCGATGTCCATGATGAACTCCGAGCCCTCGATGGGGATCGGCCGCCGCCGGCCGGAGGAGTCGGGCTCCCCCAGGCCCATCTTCTGGCATTCCATGGCCTTGACCCCGCCGTGCCCGTCGCCGATATAGCGGATGGGTGTGGTCAGCAGGTGAAACTCGATCCCCTCTTCCTCGGCATGGTGGACTTCTTCGGTCCGGGCGGGCATTTCCACCCGGGACCGGCGGTAGACGATCACGGCCCGTTCCGCGCCCAGCCGCTTGGCCGTGCGGACGCTGTCCATGGCCACGTTGCCGCCGCCGATGACGGCGGCCCGCCGGCCCAGGAAGACGGGTGTATCGTAGTTGGGGAAATCGTAACCCTTCATCAAGTTGACCCGGGTCAGGTACTCGTTGGCCGAAAACACGCCGACCAGGTTCTCCCCGGGGATCTTCATGAAGTTGGGCAGGCCCGCGCCCGTCCCGATGAAAAAGGCCTCAAATCCTTCGGCCCGCAGGTCGTTCAGCGTGGCCGTTTTGCCCACGACGAAGTTCATCTTGAATTCGACCCCCAGCCGCTTGAGGTAATCGACTTCGGCCTTGAGGATGGCCTTGGGCAGGCGGAACTCCGGGATGCCGTAGACGAGGACGCCGCCGGACATGTGCAGCGCTTCAAAGATGGTGACGCGGTGGCCTTTCTTGGCCAGGTCGCCGGCCACGGTCAGGCCGGCCGGCCCGGCGCCGATGACGGCCGCCTTCTTCCGGGTCGGGGCCGGCAGGGTGGGCAGGGAGACTACCCCGTGCGAGCGCTCCCAGTCAGCTGCGAACCGCTCAAGGTTGCCGATGGCCACCGGCGTGCCGGCGGCCTTTTTTAGGTTGCAGACCTCCTCGCATTGCGTCTCCTGAGGGCAGACGCGCCCGCAGATGGCCGGCAGGCTGTTGGTCTCCTTCAGCTTGCGCGCGGCGGCCTCGAATTCTCCCTTTTCGATCAGCTTGACAAAGGAGGGGATATCGATCCCCACCGGGCAGCCGCAGACGCAGGTCGGATTGGCGCAGTCCAGGCAGCGGCGGGCCTCCTCCTGGGCCGCGGCGGCGTCCAGCCCCAGGTTGACCTCAAGAAAGACCTTGGCCCGCTCCTTGGCCGGGCGCTCGGGCATCTTGTGGCGGGCGATTTTCATCCGGTCCTTGACCGGCAGGCCCTGGCGCAGCTGCCTGCGCCATTCCAGGCCGAACTCCGCCTTCAGGAGCTCCTTGAGCTCGGCCGGGATCTTTTTTTCCTCGCTCATCTTCGTGTCTCGCGTTCTCCGGGCGTCAGCCGAAGGTCTTCTCTTCCCAGGCGCAGAGCGACCGGATCTCGTCGTCGAAATAGGATTTCCGCCGGGCGTAGACCTCGGCCCAGTCGATGGCGTGGCCGTCGAAATCGGGGCCGTCGACGCAGGCGAAGCGCGTCTTGCCGCCCTCGGTGCAGCGGCAGGCCCCGCACATGCCCGTGCCGTCGACCATGATCGGGTTCAGGCTGACCATGGTCTTGATGCCGTGCGGCCGGGTGGCTTCGGCGCTGGCGGACATGAGGTAGGTGCAGCCGATGGCCACGACCCTGTCGATGCGCGGCTCGGCGGCGATGAGGGCATTCAGCTCGGCCGCGATGTAGTGCGGCTCGTTCGTCCCGCCCGCCGCGCCGTCCCGAGTCGAGACGATGAACCGGTCGCTGACCCGGCGCAGCTTGTCCTCCCAGTAGAGGAGATAGCGGGCCTTGACGTCGACGATGGTGATGATCCGGTTGCCCAGGGCCTTGAGGGCCCGGGCGATGGGGTGGATGGCGGCAATGCCGAAACAGCCGCCGGCGCAGACAACCGTGCCGAAATTCCTCATCTCCGAGGGCTTGCCCAGCGGGCCGACGAAAACCGGGACCTCGTCCCCGGCCTGGAGCAAGGCCAGCTTGCGGGTGGACGTCCCGACGGCCAGGAAGACGCAGGTGATCGAGCCCTTTTCGATGTCCCAGTCGGCGATGGTCAGGGGGATGCGCTCGCCCCGCTCGTCGGGCATAACCATGACGAACTGTCCGGGCGCGCATTTGCGGGCGATCTCGGGGGCCTGAACCTCGAGGAGATGGACGTTGGGGACCAGGCGGACGCGCTGTAGGATCTTGGCCATCAGGACACCTTCGCCAAGCGGGCCGGTTCGACGCCCACGCTCAGGGATTCCCGGGCGGACATCCGCAGGACGCGCCGGGGGATGGACGGATGGATCCGCGCTTCGGCGCGGATTTCGGAGATGGCGGTGGCCAGGAGAACGGCGTCGCCGTCGCGCACGCCCGCGTCCGCCGCGTCGTCGGGATTCAGCCAGACCGCATGGGTGCGTCGGATTTTACGCAGGCCCGGGATTTCCTCGGCCAAATTATGGCCGCGATAAAGGTCGGGCGAGGGCGAGACCTTGAGCAGGAAGGGATGGTCCGCGTCCGTTCCCATCGGCAGGCCGAAAGGGGGGAGGGGAAGGAAACTTTGGGCCGGTCGGATGGAGGGGGCCTCGGCCGGTTCCACGGGTCCGGCGAAACGGGCGCGGATCTCTGCCGCGACGTCCTCGGGCGAATCGAAACGGAAGCCTTGGAGCTCGAGTTCCCGGGCCAGGGCGGCCGTGATCCACCAGCCGGGCTTGGACTCTCCCGGCGGCGGCAAGGTCTCGTTCCAGCTCTGCAAGCGGCCTTCGGCGTTGATGAAACTGCCGGGCGTCTCGAGCACCGTGCAGGAGGGAAAGACGATGTCGGCCTGAAGAAGGGCCTCATTCCAGAGCGGGCCCTGGCCGATGAAAACGTCCGGTCGCGCGCCGGCGAGGTCGAAGGCGCGCCCGGCCAGATAGAGGGCCCGGAAGGCCCCCGAGCGGATGCCCTTGACGATCTCGGCCGGCGGTTTTTCTTCCGTCTCGAAGATCCGGCGGATGTTCAGCCAGCCGCGGCCGTTGCTGCTGACGGCCGGGGAAATGAGCCGGGCTTGGGCGGCGAGAGCCAGGTCCAGGACCGCGGCGGTCGTTTCCGGCCCGGCCGCGGGGACGAAGAAATCGCGGCCGACGAGAAAGACCGTCGGCGCTCCGAAGGTCAGCTCGCGGGCGAAGGCGGCGATTTCGTCCGAAGACAGGGCCGGGTCCGGACGTGCGCCCGTCCCCTCGAGCGAGCGTTGGAACGTCTCGAACCCGGGCCGGTTGTGGACCGCGTCGGGGATCCCCGATCCAAGAAGGACCCGGATTATGTCGACGAGAACGGAGGCTTCGTAACCGGGCGTAGGCCGAAGCTCCCGATCGATGTGCCGACCGGCGGACTGGGGCAGGTTGCCGACGGACAGGAGCCGGGCTCCGCCGTTCAGGGCTTTCCAAATTTCCAGCCAGACCAGCGGGTGGCTGACGGCCGGATCGGCGCCCAGTAGGACGATCGTCCGCGCGGCGGCGATTTCGTCCAGCCGGAAATCGAGGGGGACGCCGGCCTTGTCCAGAGCGTCGGTGGGCGAGGACGGGGAGGCCACCGAGCAGGCCCCGGCGCCAACGGCCGCTCCCCATTTGCCCATCAGGTACATTTCCTCGAGCGGGCTTTGGGCCGAGACGACGTAAGCCGAGGCCCGTCCGGGGACCGTTTTCAATCGTTCCGCGGCGTGATAGAGGGCCTCCTCCCAGGAAGCGGGCACGAGTTCGCCGTCCTTGCGGATGTGCGGGCGCAGGATCCGCCGTCCTCCGGTCAGCGCGGCGCGGAGGGCGAACCGGCCCTTGACGCAGCCCTGGCCCTTGTTGACCGGTCCGTGTTCCGAGGGGACGGTGTACAGTAAACGGCCGGCATGGGAGTGGACGTCGAGCGTGCAGCCCAGGCTGCAGAGCGGGCAGATGGCCCGCGTCGTTTTATCGGGCCGGGGCTCGGGTCGGGCCGCCCGTTCGACGAGGGACCCGGTCGGACAGACGTCGACGCAGGCGCCGCAAAACTGGCAGCCCGAGTCGAGCATGGTCCGGCCGAGGGCCGTGCCGACCACCGTCTCCGAGCCGCGGGCGATGAAGGTCAGAACCGAGGCCCCCCGCACTTCCCCGCAGACCCGCACGCAACGGCCGCACAGGATGCACAAGCTGTTGTCCCGGTCGATGAAGGGGTCGGCGCGCAGGACCTCGCCTTCGCGGCGGCGGGCCGGGTAGGGGACGCGTTCGACGCCGACCATGTCCACGACGCGCTGCAGCTCGCAGCGGCCGTTGACCGGGCACTGGACGCAGCCCGTGACTTCGCCGGTCTTGCGGATGGTCGACTTGAACTCATCGCAGGATGTCTTTTCCGTGCAGATGAGGCAGGCGTTGGGATGTTCGGCCAGGATGAGCTCGAGTACGCCCCGGCGCAAAGCGGCCAGGGCGGGCGATTCCGTGACCACCTCGATCCCCTCTTCGACAAACGTGCTGCAGGAGGGCGCGTAGCCGCGGCGGCCCTTGATCTCGACCAGGCAGATGCGGCAGGCGCCGTACGGCAAAAGGGCCCGGTGTTCGCAGAGCGAGGGGATGGCGAACCCGTTGGCCCGGGCCGCTTCCAGGACGGTGGGGCGGCCGGAGACGACGATGGCGCGGCCGTTGATGATGATGTTCATGGCTGGACCGGGGCCGCCGCCGGGCCGGCGAGCGTGCGTCCCTTTTCTCCCGTGTATTTGGACACGGCCTGGACCTTGGTTGGGCAGATGTTGAAGCAGGCGCCGCACTTGATGCAGGCGGCCTGGTCGATGACGTGGACCTTCCTGCGCTCCCCGGCGATGGCCCGGACCGGGCAGGCCTTGAAGCAGAGGAGACAGCCGATGCATTTGTCCGGCTCGATGAAAAACGTGGTCAGGTTTTTGCAGACGCAGGCCGGACAGCTCTTGTCGATGATATGGGCCCGGTATTCGTCGCGGAAATAGCGCAGGGTGGACAGGACCGGGTTGGGGGCGGTCTGGCCCAAGCCGCAGAGCGATCCGTCCCGGACCGTGGCGGCCAGCTCGAGCAGGCGGTCGAGGTCCGTCTCCGTCCCCTCACCGGCGGCGATCCGGGCCAGGATTTCGGCCATCTGACGGGTGCCGATGCGGCAGGGCGAACATTTCCCGCACGACTCCTCCATGGTGAAGCGCAGGAAATAGAGGGCGATGTCGACCATACAGGTCGCGTCGTCCATGACGATCAGGCCGCCCGAGCCCATCATGGCCCCGGCCTCTTTCAGGCTTTCGTAATCGATCGGCAGGTCGAGCAGGGCCTTGGGGATGCAGCCGCCCGACGGGCCCCCGATCTGGACGGCCTTGAAATCGCGGCCCCCGGGGATGCCGCCGCCGATGGCGTAGACGATTTCGCGCAGGCGGATCCCCATCGGGACTTCGACCAGGCCGGTATTGTTGATTTTTCCGACCAGCGAGAAGATTTTCGTGCCTTTGCTCGTCTCCGTGCCCAGCGAGGCGAACCAGCCCGCCCCGCGGCGGATGATGGCCGGAACGTTGGCCCACGTCTCGACGTTGTTGATGACGGTCGGTTTCCCCCACAGGCCCTTCTGGGCCGGATAGGGGGGGCGTTGGCGGGGCATGGCCCGCAGGCCTTCGATCGAGGCCATCAAGGCCGTCTCCTCGCCCGAGACGAAGGCGCCGGCGCCGCGCACGATCTCGGCCTCGAAATCGAACCCGGAGCCAAGGATGTCCATCCCGATGAGTCCGTAATCGCGGGCCTGGCGGAGGGCCAGCTCCATGCGCTGGATAGCCAGGGGGTATTCGTTGCGGATGTAGAGGAAGCCGTGCGAGGCGCCGATGGCCTTGGCTCCGATGATCATGCCTTCCAGGACGGCATGCGGGTCGGCCTCCAGGACGGAGCGGTCCATGAAGGCCCCGGGGTCGCCCTCGTCCCCGTTGCAGATGATGTACTTGGGCGTGCCGGTCTCCTTGCGGCCGGCGGCCCATTTCTTGCCGGTGGGGAAGCCCGCTCCGCCCCGGCCCCGCAGTCCCGAAGCGGTGATTTCGGAGAGGATGTCCTCCGGCGTCATCCGGGTCAGGGCCCGGCCCAAGGCCTCGTATCCGTCGTAGGCGATGGACTCGTCGATCTTTTCGGGGTCGATGCGGCCGCGGTTGCGCAGGACGACGAGTCGCTGGTGTTTGAAAAACTCGATGTCCGCCATCTTGGGGACGGGTGTCGTCTCGGCCGGGGGGACGTACATCAGGCGCCGGACCGGCCGGCCCTTGATCATGTGCTCCTCGACCAGCAACGGCACGTCCTCGACCTTCAGCCGCTGGTAGAAGATGCCGTCCGGGTGGACGGTCAGGATGGGGCCTTTTTCGCAGAAGCCGTTGCAGCCGGTGGCGATGACCAGGATTTCGTTCCCCAGTCCCCGCCGCTGGACTTCCTGTTCCAAGGCCTCTTTCAAGGCGAAGGCTCCGCAGGAGACGCATCCCGTCCCGGCGCAGACGAGCCAGTGTGAACGGTACTGTTTCAAGGGGCCCCTAATACATCGTTTCGCTGCCCACGGCCAGGGCATGGGCGGAGACGATCGTTCCGCCGACGACGTGATCGGCGACAATCGTCTTCATCACTTCGGGGGTCACGCGGACGTATTTGACCGGCGGCCGGCCCTGGATCTCGACGGTCACCATCGGCTCCTGGTTGCACAATCCGGCGCATCCCGAGGTCGTGACGACGACGTCCTGGAGGCCGCGCTTTTCGATATCCGCCAGCAGTTCGTCCATGATCGCGCGGGCGCCCGCGGCAATCCCGCAGGTGCCCATGTGGACGGTCACTTTGGCCCGGCCCGCGCCCTCGCGCAGGATGGTCATCGCCTTCGTCCGATCCCTGATCTTGGCCAGGTCGTGGATGGTGAGCTTGGTCATGACGCTCCGATCCTCCTCAAACCGGACCGCAGCGCCCGGCGGACGGCGCCGGAGAGGGCCGCCGTGCCCGACGAGGCCCGTCCGGAGCGAAGAAAAAATTCATGACTGACGAACGAAAAGGATCTGCCGTTTCGCCGGTGGCGGTAATGAAAATCAATCTCGGGGTGACCGAGAAGCAACATCATCATGGTTTCGGTCATTTTTGTCAAGGGCTGGCGGTCGATGTGGCGATAGCCGAATCGGGCCGCCACCCGCGTCCCCCCGCCGGGCCTGGCGGCCAGGGCCACTTCCCCGCCGCACTGGCGGGCGGCCTGGGCCAGCAGGGCCAGGCCCAGGCCCGTCCGTTTCCGCTGGGTCGTGAAGAAGGGGTCGAAGGCCTTGGCCGCCGCGTCCGCCGGAATCCCCCGGCCGTTATCGGCGACGCGGATCGTCAGAACGTCGCGGGCCGCGTTTTCATTGATGAGGATGATGATGCGGGTGGCCCCGGCGTTGACGGCGTTCTCGGCCAGGTCGAGGACGTGGAAGGACAGGTCTTCCATCATGCGTCGAGGATCCTGCGGCCCTCCGCCCCGGCCAAGGCCAGGCGGATCTCGGACAATTGCGGTTCGGCCAGCAGGAAGCCGGTCGAACGGCGCCCGATTTCCCCGGCGCAATGGGCATCGGAAAAGGCGACGAGGGGCAGGGCGGTCGGCAGCAAGGCGGCCGGTAGAATCCGGACCGAGGCTTCCAGGGCGTCGAGCCTCAGGTCGGGCGGCACGAACCCCAGCTGGGAGATGAGGCTGAAGGACTCCCGGTCGACATGGGAGGCGATGGCCAGCCCGCCCCGGTCCCGGATGAGCTCGACGATTTCGAAGACGGACATGAGGACCGATCCGGCCAGGAACTGGGAATGGAATCCGGTGACTTCGTCCTGTTCGTCGACCAGGACCTGGTCCCGGATGAAATCCGTCTTCGCCCCGGCGCCGGCCAGGTTCCGGGCGACGACCTTAAGGACGGGATCGATCGCCTCCATCGTCTCGAAGATCCCAAGGATGTGGACGTCCTCCTCCGAGGAGATCTCCATTCCCGGAAAGACGGTCAGGCCGGTCCCGGCCGCGGCGCGGATGACCGCCCCGGCGTTGTCCGCGGCGTTGTGGTCGGTCACGGCGATCATGTCCAGCCCTTCCTGCCGGGCCCGCTCGACGATCCGCCGGGGATACATGTCCAGCTCCCCGCACGGCGAAAGACAGGTATGGATGTGAAGGTCGGCCCGGAATCGCCTCAACGCCATGTCTACTCGTGAAGGCCGAGCGCGTAGAGCCTCCCTGCCAGTTCGTAAACGCTCAGCGGGCTGCCGAGGATCGGCAGCCGCTCGTCTTCCGCGCGCCGGAGCGTGTCGGCGGCCGGCTCCCGGCCGTTGGCCAGGAGGATGGCGGCCATATCCTTGAGCAGGGCCACGGCCACTATGTTGGGGTGGATTTGGATGGTGATCCAGAGGCCGTCCTTGGGGCCGCGGGCGATGACGTCGCTCAACAGGTCGCCCGCGTAGGCGCCCGCCAGCGGACGGTCCAATCTTCCGCCCCCCGCGTAGACCTTCAAGGACAGGCGTTCGACGATCTCGGCCAGGGTCATGACGCCTCCTTCCCCATGAAGGGACAGTCTTCAAAGCGGGCCCAACCCCGGACGATATCTTCGGCCAGGGTCCGGCAATCGGGCGCGCCGCAGGCCCCGCAGTCCTTGCGCGGGAGCCGCCGGCTGATCTCATCGCGCTGCGCGGCCATCTGGATGGCTTTCACCGGGTCGGAGTCCAGCAGGGACGGCTGGGCCGGGGGGATGGGCTGTTGGAAGGACAGAAAGTTTTTATGGAACTGGATGCTGTCCTCGGGCCGGGCGTGAGCCGATTTTTCGCCGGCCAGGTTGATGAGGCGGAGGATCCGGCTCTTGGCCACGAACCGGTTCTCCACCGCCAGCGGTCCGCCGACACAGCCGTCCGGGCAGACCATGCACTCCAGGAAGTCCAGGTCCTTGAGGAGGCCGCCTTCGACCTGGTCCAGCACATGGATGGTGTCCCGGACCCCGGACACGGCGACGGTCCGGTGGTCCCTGAGCCCCCGCGTCTCGCCGCCCGACAGCGACCAGCCGATGCCGAGACCGCTGATCACGGTTTCCGGGAAGAGGTGATGCATGATCGCGTCCCGCTCGTTCTGGCGCAGGGCCCGGAAGGTCGGCGGGAAGATGTCGCGGATGGATATGGCCCCGTCCAGGTTGGACCGGTGCATGGTCAGCGGGTCGTTGATGGAGACGATCTTGGCCGGGCACGGCGTGATGTGGATGATGCCGATCTCCTCGGGCTTGAGGTTCAGGGCGCCCGGCAGCGTCGAGCGCAGGATCTTGGCCGCGACTTCCCGGGGCGGCTCCATGGGTACGAGAAGCTCGACGAGGGACGGGTAACTGCGCTGGATGAGCCGGACGACGACCGGGCAGGTCGTCGAGATCAGCGGCCGGGGCCGGGGATGTTGGACCAGGTATTCGTCGAAGGCGGCGGTATGGAGCTCGCACAGCGTGCTGAGCTCATAGACGTAGTCGAATCCCGCGCAGCGGAGAGCCGCGAGGATTTCATTGGGCATGACGTCGTTGCCGAACTGCCCGTAAAGCACGGTGGCCGGGATGGCCACCTTGTACTTGAAGGCGTTCATGTCGGAAAAGGACGTCGTCCGGGAATC
>Ga0315275_10004822_pt1 | contig 12680 bp, 10 predicted proteins | sample YL17G03_0_MG_FD_205557 | JGI IMG/M metagenome (GOLD analysis project Ga0315275, IMG submission 205557) | Sediment microbial communities from Yellowstone Lake, YNP, Wyoming, USA - YL17G03_0 | ecosystem: Environmental > Aquatic > Freshwater > Lake > Sediment | place: USA: Wyoming | collected... | reverse complement strand
GTAAAGCGGCGACAGGTGGATGTTTGCGCGCACGAGAGCGTGGACGCGATCCGTCGTGTGGACCGACCAGCAGTCAATCTGCTCGCGCGCAATTCGGCCGGACAGGAACGAGAAGGGCACGATCTCCCGATCGCCGGGTTCGAGACCAAAAGCCCCGCGCCGCAGCGCCGCGTCGAAATCGATCGACCGCCGGTCGAGCCGGGGGGGCGTTCCCGTCTTCAGCCGACCCATCCGGAACCCAAGCCGGCGAATCGACTCCGAGAGGCTGTAAGAGCCTTCCTCGCCAACCCGGCCGGCCGGCCACTGCTCGGGACCGACATGGATGAGCCCACCCAAAAACGTCCCCGTTGTGACGATGACCGTCCGCGAGGCCAATTCCTCGCCAGATTCTAGGTCGCACAATAGAATATTGTCGGGACCCGGCGTGAGCGCCCCGACCTTTCCAATCACCCAGGCGATCTTCGGATGCGCCTCCAGCGCCCGGCGCACCCATGCTCCGTAACGCGCCTTGTCGGCTTGCGCCCGCGGCGACCAGACCGCCGGGCCCCGGCTCCGGTTGAGCAGTTTGAACTGGATGGCCGTCGCGTCGATGGCCACCCCCATCAACCCGCCCAGCGCATCGATCTCGCGAACCAGGTGTCCCTTCGCCGTCCCGCCGATCGCGGGATTGCAGGGCATGTGCGCGATCGTGTCCTTCGACAGCGTGCAGATGCCGACGCGGCAGCCCATCTGCGCGGCCGCCCACGCCGCTTCCACGCCAGCGTGGCCCGCGCCGATCACCAGGACGTCGAAGAGGTCACCCACGGGACCGCGCCTAGTCGAACAGTGGCGCTTGCGCGAAGGGCGCGCCCGCCGCGTCCCTGGCGGACACATTCGGCTGCTGGCCCGGGTCAAGCGGCCATGCAATATTCAGTTGCGCGTCGTTCCAGAGGATCGTGCGCTCATGCACGGGCGCGTAGTAATCGGTGGTCTTGTAGAGGAAATCCGCTGAATCCGAGAGGACGAGATACCCGTGGGCGAACCCGGCGGGAATCCATAACTGCCGGTGATTCTCGTCCGACAACTCGACGCCATCCCACTGCCCGAACGTCGGCGACGACCGCCGCAAATCGACGCACACGTCGAACACGCTGCCGCGCGCGACGCGCACGAGTTTTCCCTGCGCCTGCTCCACCTGATAGTGCAGCCCCCGCAACACGCCGCGCCGGGAGCGCGATTCGTTGTCCTGCACGAACTGCGCGGCCACTCCGGCGGCGTCGCGAAACGTTTGCGCGTTCCAGCTCTCGAAGAAGTAGCCGCGCGGGTCGCCAAAGAGCCGCGGCTCGAGAATGACCACGTCCTTCAGCCTGGTGGGAACAACGTTCACGCGTCAGCCTTCCTGAAGAATCTCGAGCAGGTAGCGCCCGTACTCGTTCTTGCGCATCGGCTCGGCCAGGCGCTCCAGTTGCGCCGCGTCGATGAAACTCTTGCGGAACGCGATTTCCTCCGGGCACGCGATCTTCAGGCCCTGCCGCCTCTCCACCGTCTCGATGAACTGGCTCGCCTCGAGCATGGACGCGTGCGTGCCCGTGTCCAGCCACGCAATGCCGCGGCCCATCACCTCGACGTCGAGTTGCCCGCGCTCCATGTACACGCGGTTGACATCGCTAATCTCGAGCTCGCCGCGAGGCGACGGCTTCAGGTTCTCCACGATCCCCAGCACCTGCGGGTCGTAGAAATACATGCCCGTCACCGCATAGTTCGATTTCGGGTGCGCCGGCTTCTCTTCAATCGACTTGGCGTGGCCGTTGGCATCGAACTCCACCACGCCGTAACGTTCGGGGTCGCGCACGTGGTACGCGTACACCGTCGCGCCCACCTCCTGCGCCGCCGACCGCTCGAGCTGCTGCAGCAGTTGGTTGCCGTAGAAGATGTTGTCGCCAAGAACGAGCGTGCTGTGGCGGCCCGCGACGAAATCGTGCCCGACGAGAAAGGCCTGCGCGAGGCCGCCTGGCGTGGGCTGTACCGCATACTGGATCTCGAGACCCCACTGGCGGCCGTCACCGAGGAGCTCCTCGAATCGGGGCGTGTCGCTCGGCGTCGAGATCACGAGGATGTCACGGATCCCCGCCAGCATCAGCGCGCTGAGCGGGTAGTAGACCATCGGCTTGTCGTAGATCGGCAGGAGCTGCTTCGAGACCACGCGCGTCACCGGATAGAGCCGCGTCCCGCTCCCGCCCGCCAGCACAATTCCCCGTCGTGGAAGCACGGCGCCCCTCCTGCGCCATCCGCGGCGCTGAAGCTCCACTATAAGCCGGCGGGCGCTACTTGCCGATGCAGAAGTTCGCGAAGATGTGCCGCAGCACGTCTTCGCTGGTGCGCCTGCCCGTGACGTCCTCGAAGGCACGCCGCGCATCGGCGAGGTCGGCAATCACTAACTCTTCGCTCGCCTGCTCTCCGGCCGCCCGGAGATTCGCGATGGCACGGTCGAGCGACGCGCGCGCCTCCTCGAGCAGCGCCGCGTGCCGCAGATTCGAGATCATGGGCGCGTCACGCAGGGGCTCGGCCGTGGGCCGGCCAGGCGCGCGGGATGCCCCAAATTCACCGCGCGTGGCCCGTTCGCCGGAAGCGCCGGGCGTGCCGGGGTCGACCGAAATCCCCAACGCCTCGCCCATGGCCCGCCGCAGCGCGTCCATCCCCGCGAAGGTCTTCACTGAAACCTCGACCGGGCCCGGCCCGACCCGGTCCAGTCCAGTCGGGCTCAGTCCGCCTGCGGGCCCGGTCGGACTCAGTCCGAGCCTCAACATTGCCTCGGCGGGTCCACCCGTTTCCGCCACACGCCAGGCTATCGACGTGTCCCCGCCGATTCCGCCGCCGATGCACGTGGGGGCTGGGGGAGGGGGAGGGAAAGGGGGAGCGGGCGCGGCGGGCGCGGCGGGGGTATCCCATTCCTCATTTTCGGTGGACCGGGCTGGGCCCGGTCCGCCAAGAACGTCCCCGAGACCCCTCGCGGCCAGCGCCCGGCACCGAGCGGCGGCACCATCACCCGCGCGCCGAGCGGTTCGGGGGTTCGACTCCTGGTCCTGAGTGGACCGGGCCGGGCCCGGTCCACCGAAAACGTCCCCGAGACCCCATGCCCCGGCAGCGTCCCCGCCAACTCGCACCCCGGCAGCGTTCCCGTCAGCCCACGCCCCGGGCAGGTCGCACTTGTTCACAATCACCAACCGAGGCGCGCCGGCGGTGTCGCGCAATAGCGCCCGGTCTTCCTCGGCCAGCGGCCGCGACCGATCCAGCACGAGCAGCACCAGATCCGCGACGCCCCCGGCCCCGCGTGCCCGCGCCACGCCCTCGCGTTCCACCTCGTCGTCTGTGTGCCGGATACCGGCCGTGTCGACCAGGCCCAGGCGGACGCCTTCGAAGTCGATCGTCTCGCGCAGCAGATCGCGCGTCGTTCCCGGGATTGCCGTCACGATCGCGCGGTCGGTCCCCACCAGCGCGTTGAATAGCGACGACTTCCCCACGTTCGGCCTGCCGAGAATCGCGATGTGCCGGCCCTCCCGGATCAGGCGGCCGCGGGCGGCGGTCGCGAGCAACTGCGCAACGCCCTCACGCACCGAGACGAGCGCCGCCTCGACCTCGCCGGCCGCGACGAAGTGATAGCCCTCGTCCGGAAAATCCACGGAGGCTTCGAGTTTCCCGACCAGGTCGAACAACTGCCCATCGAGTGCGCCGATCGCGCGCGTGAGCGTCCCGTCGAGTTGATCGAACGCCACGCGCGCCTGGAGCGGCGTCACGGCGTTCACCAGATCCCCGACGGCCTCGGCCTGCACGAGGTCGACGCGCCCGTTCAGGAACGCGCGCAGGGTGAACTCGCCGGGCTCGGCCAGGCGCGCGCCCTGGGACATGGCCGCCGCCACGATTTCGCGCAACAATTCGAGACTGCCGTGCGCGCTGATTTCGACGACGTCCTCGGCAGTGTACGAATGCGGACCCGGAAAGAACGTGGCCACGACCTCGTCAATGGGGCGAGCGGTGTCGCCAGAATGGAGCCGGCTCGCGACGACGTGCGTCAACGTGGCGTGGCGGGGCTCGAGATCGTGGCTCAGCGTGAGCATCTCGCGGGCAATCGCCGCGGCCTGCGGCCCGCTGAGGCGCACGACACCGATGCCCGCCGGCGCGGGTGCCGTGGCCAGAGCAACGATGGTATCGGAGGGAGAAAACATCTCCCGCGTGCGCTACTTGCGCGCCGCGATGATAACCGTCTTCATGAACGCGTCGCCGATGCTCTCCGACGTGACGTCGGACCGCTCGGTCACGGCCATGTGTACGAGGCGCCGTTCGTACGGGTTGAGCGGCCCGATTTCCTGCGGCGCGCCGGAGGTGACGGCCTTGTCCGCCAGGAACTGCGCCATCTTGCGCAGCTCGGCGTCCTTGCCCTGGCGGAAGCCGAGGCAGTCCACGCCGATGCGCTGGCCCTCGGGCATCTCGTCGCGGAAGACGGAGGCGACAATCTGCTGCAGCGCATTGAGCGCCTCGCCGCGGCGGCGCACCAGCAGCTCGCCGCTCTCGCCATCGAGATCCACGCGGATCCCGTCGGACGTCTCGACGATGGTCGCGGTGAGCGACAGCCCCATGGCGCCGGTCACGGCGGTGACGAACTCGATGATGCGGGCGTCCTGATCCATAGTCCTTAATCCTACGCGGCCCCGTCGGCCTTCTTCAACCGCCGATCGGCCGGCGGACGAGAACCCTTCGGCGCGCCGATGATCCGGTTCGTGAAGTACTGCTGGCCGATGGCAAGCAGGTTGTTCACGAGCCAGTAGATATTGAGACCGCTGGGCGCCCACAGGAACATGACGGTGAAGATCACCGGCATGAACATGAACATTTTCTGCTGCACGGGGTCGGTCGCGGTCTGCGGCGTCATCCGCTGCTGCACGAGCATCGTGATGCCGGTCAGGACCGGCGACACGAAGTACGGGTCGAACACCGACAGGTCCTGGATCCAGAACCCGAACGGCGCGCCGCGCAGCTCGATCGAGTACGCGAGCATCGAATAGAACGCAAACAGAATCGGCATCGTCAGGAGCATGGGCACGCAGCCGCTGGCGGGGTTCACCCCGCGCGACTTGTAGAGATCCATGAGCTCCTGGTTCATCTTCTGGCGGCCCGGGTCGGTCGCCTTCATCTTGCCGTAGCGGTCCTGGATGGCCTTGATCTCGGGCTGCAACTGCTGCATCTTGCGCATCGACACGACGCTCTTGTGGCGCAGCGGGAAGATGGCGAGATTGATCAGAAACGTGAGCGCGATGATCGACCAGCCGTAGTTGCCGATGTAGTCATTGATGCCCACCAGCGCGCGCAGCAGCGGCACAACGATGGCAGCGAACATGCCGTAGTCGATGGCGCGGACGAACTCGACGTCGATGCTCTTGAGGAGATCGAACTCCTTCGGGCCCATGAAAAACGTGGTGTTCACGCTCTGGCCCTGCGGGTTCACGCTGTAGCTGACAAACGAATGCGTGGGCTTGCCCTGGCTGTCCTGCAGCGTCAGCGGCCGGTACTCGACGCGCACGGGCGTGGTGCCGAGCAGCGCGGCCGACATGAAGTAGTGGTCGTCGACACCGGCGTACCGCAGCGCCCCTTCGTAGACGGGCGTGGTGACGAGCGCGCCGGCGTCGTGGCGCTCGATCTTGCCGTCGCGATAGAGCAGCGCGCGGGCGCCCATGATGTAGCGGCTGACTTCCTCGGTCTCGGCGGCGCCAGGGCTCGGGCCCATCACGATCCCGACGTTCGCCGGCACGCCGCCGATGGTGGCATCAACGGTGACGTTGATCGTGAATTTCGCCGCATCGATCGCGAACGTCTTCCGGACTTCGATGCCGTTCACCTCGCGATACTCGAAGGCGACGACGTAGACGCCGGTTTTCGGATCGCGCGCGGCCCCGCCCCCGTCGACGCGATAGAGCGCGCTATTCGCGCGGGCGTCACCGGCCTCGCTGCCCGTGGTCAGGAAGAACGGCTTCGCTGCGCCGGCCAGCGCCTGGGGCACGAGATCGACGGGGCGGCCGGCCTTGTCCTTGTAGCGCTTCAAGCGCCAGCTCTTCAGGGCGGCGCCGCGGTTGGTGAAGACGCCCCGGACCTTATCGGTCTCGATGACGACGTCCTGCTCGGCGGTGGCGGACACGAGTGCAACCACCACCTGGTTCGGGCCGGGCCCGGTCAACAGGGCTGAGCCCAGTCCACCGGCTGAGCCCGCCGCGCCGGAGCCGGCCTGACCGGGCTGAGTCGACTGGGCCGAGCCCGACGAAGACGACGCGGACTGGCCCGCGCCCGGGGCGGAGGAGCCTGTCGCCAGCTCCGTCTGCGCGGCCTTAGGCCTGGGCACCTGCTTCGGAACGAACATCGCCTGGTAGGCGTAGAGCACCAGGAACGACAGCACCACCGCAATCAGAACGCGCTTTTCCATAATGACCGATCAAAACCGGGAGGTCTTCTTCTCTGCCCTGCCTTTGTCTACGAAGAGCGCCCGCCAGGGGTTGCTCCCGGGCACCGGGTCGTGTCCGCTGCCGCCAAATGGGTTGCACCGGCAGAGCCGGCGCGCGCCCAGCCCGATCCCCGCGGCCACGCCGTGACGTTCAATGGCTTCGGCCGCGTAGTCCGAGCACGATGGCAGGTAGCGGCACGAGCCCGCGAACAGCGGGGAAATCAGAACCTTGTAGAGCCGCAATACACGCAGGGCCAGCCGTGCACCAGGGCCGGGCTTAGTCCGGTCCTCGGCGACGCGGACCGGGCCCGACCGGGCCCGCACTTGACCGGGCTCAGCCCGGTCCACGCCCCGCGCGTTCGCGGCACCGCCGAACCGCGTCAGGGCGTCACTCATGACGCCCCCGGCCGACCGGATTCGCTCCGCCTCGCGCGGCATCTGGCGCAGGCCTTGGTGGCCCTGGCGTGCGCCCAGCGCCGCGCCGCCCGAGAATCGAGAGGAATTCTGCCTCGACATGGGCGTAGTCGGCCTCGATCATCTCGCGCCGGGGGATGACAACGATGTCGAGCCCGCCGGCCGGTTTGTTGCGGCGGAACACTTCGCGCACGAGGCGCTTGGCCCGGTTGCGGACGACGGCGTCGCCGAGCTTGCGCGTCGCGGCGATGCCGAGCCGGGCCCGGCCCAACTGGTTGGCCTGCACGAACACGGTCATGAGCCGGCTCGAGTGACGTCTGCCCTGCTCGTAGATCGCTTCGTACTCGGGCCTGCGGCGGACCCGCTCCACCCGCCGGAGGCGAGTGTCCTGGGAGTTCCCCGGCTCGTGCAACGGACAGCCCGCTGGCTACTCGTCGGACACGGTCAGCCGCTTGCGGCCCTTGGCCCGGCGACGCGCCAGCACTTGCTGGCCGTCCTGGGTCTTCATCCGCTTGCGGAAACCGTGAGTCTTTTTACGGCGACGAACGTTTGGCTGGAATGTGCGTTTCATTCAGACACCTGGATCGTTCAGAGACGGAACTTCTTATGCTACAGGTCCTTCGCCAGCCCGTCAACTTTTGGTACGAAAACGTCCGGCAAGTGCTATCGTCGTCAGGTCCGGCCCCTGGTTTTCCACAGCCCCGCGTGCCGTCCGGAAGACACCGGTGCCGCCGCCACTTTTCAACAGATGTGGAAAAGATTGTGGAAAACAATGGGGGCGAAAGGTCAGCGCAGCCCGGAAATTCGGGCAGGTTTTTGCGTGTTTCGAACACGCGAAACGCACTGATGCGGCCTCTGGGGGGCGAAAGCTTGTAAGTTGTTGTGAATGCTGTGGTTATTACCGGTTTAGAGGCCTGAAATGGACAGCCAGAACGTCTGGGATGAGATTCTCGCCCGCGTCGAGACCAAGGTGAACCGCCACAGCTTCTACACCTGGTTCAAGCCGACGGTCCTTGTGAGCCAGACCGGCAACCTGCTGCGCATCCGGGTGCCCAATCCCCTGTTCTGTGACTGGCTGCCCCGCCACTACACGGGCCTGATCAACGAAGCGCTGCAGGAAATCGAGCGGCCGCTCATCCAGATCGAGTACTTCGCCGAAGGCCCCCGCTCGGACGCGCCGACGATGGCCGAAGCCTCGCCGCCGATCGCGCGCGAGGAGGCGGAGCAGGCGCAGCCGGACGTGCTGGCCGACCCCTCCTCGTTCGCTTCTTCCGAGCCTGGGTTCGCAGCGTCAGCCGTCGAACCCCCGCCCGATGACGCGCGGGCGCGCGCGCGGGCGTACGGCGGCGGGGCCTACGAAGGCAGCCCGGCGGTGGGCCTCAATCTGCGCTACACCTTCGAGACGTTCGTCGTCGGGCCGTCGAACCAGTTTGCGGAAGCAGCCTCGCGCGCGGTGTCGGAAGCGCCGGCGCGCTCGTACAACCCGCTCTATATCTACGGCGGCGTGGGCCTGGGCAAGACGCACCTGATGCACGCCATCGGGCACTACGTGCTCCGGCACAACCCGCACTTCAAGCTCACCTACATCTCGACCGAGCGCTTCATGAACGAGATGATCAACGCCGTGAAGAACGACCGCATCATCGACTTCCGTGAGCGCTTCCGCGCCGTGGACGTGCTGCTGATGGACGACATCCAGTTCCTCGCCAACAGGGAGGGCACGCAGAACGAGTTCTTCCACACGTTCAACGCGCTCTACGACGCGCAGAAGCAGATCGTGCTGAGCAGCGACTGCCCGCCCAACGACATCCCGTCGCTCGAGGAACGGCTGCGCTCGCGGTTCGAATGGGGCCTGATCGCCGACATCCAGTCGCCGGATCTGGAGACGAAGGTCGCGATTCTGAAGAAGAAAGCCGACGCCGAGTGCGTGCCGCTGCCCGACAACGTGGCCATCTACATCGCGGAGAAGATCAAGTCGAACATCCGCGAACTGGAAGGATCGCTCATCCGGTTGATCGCGTATGCGTCGCTCAAGGGCGTGGATGTGACGATTGCCCTCGCGCAGGAGGTCCTGAAGAACGTCATCGGCCAGGACGATCGCGCGGTCACGATCGACATGATTCAGAAGTCGGTGGCCGACTACTACCAGTTGAAGACGGCGGATCTGCGGTCCCGTAACAACTCGAAATCGGTGGCGCTGCCGCGCCAGATCGCGATGTATCTCTGCAAGGCGCTCACCCACGCGTCGCTGCCGGAGATCGGTCGCAGTTTCGGCGGCAAGCACCATTCGACAGTGATCCACTCCATCCGAAAGATCGAATCCCTGCGACAAAAGGACCGGGATTTCAACAGTGTTATCAACAGCCTGGTGGGTGGCCTGAGATAGTAGTCAGTAGACAGTAGTCAGTCGTCAGTAGGGATTGCGTGGACTGACGCTGTCGCGGGGTCCTTTTCAACAGCGTTCCACACCCCTCCCCTGTGGAACACTGTGCGCCCTGAGGACCCGGGAAAACGGTCAACAGCCGGCCACAAGACGGGCCGGTTTCTTCCCCAGGAAGTCAACAGGTTCTTGAGGCCGCAAATACCTCAAAAATAGTCACTTATCCCCTCTTTATCCGCTTTTCAACAGCACTTCTTTTTAGTATACTTTCTTGATCTCATTTGATCTTCTGATCTGACTGGATCTCACCGTCAGCAACGCCGTTGGACCTCGAGGGCGGAACACCATGGAACTTGTCGTCCGAAAAACCGATCTCCTCAAAGAGCTCGCGCTGTTCCAGGGCATCGTGGAGCGCAAGAACACGATTCCGATTCTCGCCAACGTGCTCATCGAGGCGAAGGGCGACCAGATGCGCCTGGCCGCCACGGATCTCGAAGTAGGCCTGCGCGGCTCCTGCCCGGCGTCGATCGCCAAGCCCGGCGCCCTCACGATCCCGGCGAAGAAGTTCTTCGAAATCGTGAAGGAACTGCCCGAGACCGACATCCGCATCGAAGAGGAAAAAAACGGCGCCGTGAAGGTGGCGGCCGACCGCTTCGAATCGCGGATGCAGACGCTGCCGAAGGACGACTTCCCCACCCTCCCCGACCTGGCGGCCGGCGACGGCTCGCTCGTCAACCGCGCGTTGCTGCGCGAGATGGTCACCAAGACCCAGTTCGCCATCACGGGCGAGGACACGCGCTACTTCCTGAACGGCGCGCTGTTCGTGCTCCGGCACGACGGCATGGCGCTGGTGGCCACCGACGGCCACCGCCTGGCGCTGGTGACGGCGCCACGCGAGGGCGATCCGAAGGCCGAGGAGCAGCGCACGATCCTCCCGAAGAAGACGCTGCTCGAACTCGGGCGCCTGCTCGGGGACGGCGACGGGGACATCCGCTTCGCGCGCGGCGAGAGCCACATCTTCTTCGAAATCGACGGCCGGCTGCTCGTGTCGCGCATGATTGACGGACAGTTTCCGGCCTACGAACGCGTCATCCCGAAGGGCAACGACAAGCGGATCGAGTTCGAGCGCGACCGCTTCCAGAGCGCCATCCGCCGCGTCGCCCTGCTCTCGAACGAGCGGTCCCGCGCGGTCAAGTTCGCCATCGAATCGGGCCGCGTCGAAATCGCGTCGCACACGCCCGAGCTCGGCGAGGCGAAAGAACAGCTGGCCGTCGAGTACGGCGGGCCGGCGATGACCATCTCCTTCAACGCCCAGTACGTCCTCGAGTTCCTCAACGCGGTGGCGACCGACGTCGTCGCGATCGAGTTCAAGGACGAAGTGAGCCAGACGGTGATGCGCCCGGTGGGCGCGACCGGATACGACTACACCTACGTCGTGATGCCCATGAGAATTTGATGGCGCACGGCAGCGACGACACACAGAAGCAGCAAACGGACACGATGGCGGGCGACACGAACACGGGCGAACCGGAGACCACCGGTCTGTCGACAAACGGCAACCAGGACGGTAATATCGTCGGCCCGGGCATCGATGCGGGCGATTACGGCGCCGACAAGATCAAGGTGCTCGAGGGCCTCGAGGCGGTCCGCAAGCGGCCGGCGATGTACATCGGGTCCACGGGCCCGCTCGGCCTCCACCACATCGTCTACGAGGTCGTCGACAACTCCATCGACGAGGCGCTGGCGGGCTACTGCGACGAGGTGCACGTCACCATCCACACCGACAACTCGATCACGGTGGTGGACAACGGCCGCGGCATCCCGGTGGACATGCATGAGAGCGGCCGGTCGGCGGCCGAAGTGGTCATGACGGTGCTGCACGCCGGCGGCAAGTTCGACAACGACAGCTACAAGGTGTCGGGCGGCCTGCACGGCGTCGGCGTGTCGGTGGTCAACGCGCTGTCGGAGACGCTGGACCTCGAAATCTGGCGCAACGATCAGGTCTACCAGCAGACGTATGAGCGCGGGACCCCGGCGGGCGAGCTGGTGATGACCGGGACGACGCACCGGCGCGGCACGAAGGTGCACTTCAAGCCGGACGCCGAGATCTTCGAGACGCTCGAGTTCTCGTTCGACACCCTGGCGCAGCGGCTGCGCGAGCTGGCGTTTTTGAACCCGGGCCTGCACATCTCGCTCGAAGACGAGCGAGAGGGCAAGCGCCACGACTTCAAGTACGCCGGCGGCATCGTGTCGTTTGTCGAGCACCTGAACAAGAACAAGGCGGCGGTCAACGACAAGCCCATCTACATGCGGGGCGACAAGGACGGCATCGTCGCCGAGATCGCGCTGCAGTGGAACGACACCTACGCGGAGACGCTGTACTCGTTCGCGAACAACATCAACACGCACGAGGGCGGCACGCACCTGTCGGGGTTCCGCGCGGCGCTGACGCGGTCGGTCAACTACTACGCGTCGAAGAACAACCTGGCGAAGGACGCGGGCGAGGGCGTGAGCGGCGACGACATCCGCGAAGGCCTCATCGGCGTCATCAGCGTCAAGATCCCGCGGCCGCAGTTCGAGGGCCAGACCAAGACGAAGCTCGGCAACACCGAGGTCAAGGGCATCGTCGAGGCCATCGTCAACGACAAGCTGAGCGCGTATCTGGACGAGAACCCCGCGGTCGCCAAGCGCATCATCTCGAAGGCGGTCGACGCGGCGCGCGCGCGCGAGGCGGCCCGCAAGGCCCGCGACCTGGTGCGGCGCAAGGGCGCGCTGGACAACAGCGCCCTGCCGGGCAAGCTGGCCGACTGCCAGGAGCGCGACCCGGCCCAGAGCGAGCTCTACATCGTCGAGGGCGAATCGGCCGGCGGGTCGGCGAAGCAGGGGAGAGACCGGCGCTTCCAGGCGATCCTGCCGATCAAGGGCAAGATCCTGAACGTCGAGAAAGCGCGCTTCGACCGCATGATCGGCAGCGAGGAAATCCGCACGATGATCGCGGCGCTCGGGTGCGGCATCGGCGTCGAGGACTTCAACGTCGACAAGTTGCGCTACCACCGCATCATCATCATGACCGACGCGGACGTGGACGGGTCGCACATCCGCACGCTGCTCCTCACGTTCTTCTACCGGCAGCTGCCCGAACTCATCAACCGCGGCTACGTGTTCATCGCGCAGCCGCCGCTGTACCGGGCGAAGCGCGGCAAGTCCGAGACCTACATCAAGGACGACCGCGAGATGGACGCGTTCCTGGTGCGCCGCGGCATCGAGCGCCGCGCGGTGCGCTTCGGCGCGGGCGGGGGAGTGAGTGCACGCGTGGGAGACGGGGCCGTCAGCGCTGGCGCGCACGTGGGCGGGGCAGTGATGAGCGGGCCGGAGCTCGAGAAGCTGCTGCAGCGGCTGATCGCCTTCCGCAAGCAGATG
>Ga0315275_10004821_pt1 | contig 12680 bp, 12 predicted proteins | sample YL17G03_0_MG_FD_205557 | JGI IMG/M metagenome (GOLD analysis project Ga0315275, IMG submission 205557) | Sediment microbial communities from Yellowstone Lake, YNP, Wyoming, USA - YL17G03_0 | ecosystem: Environmental > Aquatic > Freshwater > Lake > Sediment | place: USA: Wyoming | collected... | reverse complement strand
GGCCTGCAGGCCTGGGCAGTTCCATTGGCGCGGCTGCAAAAGCCGGCCGGGTTCCAATTATTGTCGCCTCGAACACAAATTTTGATGCGAATGATGTCACGCTTGCTGATCTCCAGCGCCTGGCCAAAGACGGAGTGATCCGCCGGTATCTTGTGATCGAGCGGGGCGGTGTTCGCTTCGGCATTTTCGGAGTCCTCGGCAAAGAGGCCCAGTTTTACACCGGCGGCAAAGGCGCGGTGACATTCTCCGACGCCATTGAAACCGCCAGGGAGATGGTGAAGCTCCTGCGCGAGAAAGAAAAAGTAGATCTGGTCATTTGCCTGAGCCACGGAGGCCTTGAGAAGCGCAAAGACGGAAGTATTACCGACGGCGACGACGTGCGTTTGCCTAAAGCCGTGCCCGGCATTGACATTGTGATCGGCGGCCACAGCCATACCGTGCTGCATGAAGCGATCATTGTCAATGATCGCACGCCAGTAGTCCAGGCCGGGTTGCAGAGCGAGAACCTCGGCGAGCTGGCGATTACCTTGGATGGCGACAAGCTAAAAATTGAATCTTACCGTATTTATCCTATTGATGATACCATTGCCGGCGACCGTGCTATTGCCGATGAGATCGATAAATTTAAGAAGACGGTCACTGAGGTCGTGTTCGCGTCCCGCGGTTACAGCATTGATCAGCCGCTGGCGATCGCGCCCCGGGATCTGCCGAATACGTTCATTGATATCGCGGCTGGCACGCTTCTTGCCAACCTTGTTACCGATTCACTTAAGAATGCCACGAAAGCGGACATCGGCTTTACTGCCAACGGGATGATGCGCTCCAGCTTCATGCGAGGCAAGACCGGCGTGCTGACGGTGTACGACGTGTTCACTATGGCGCCCCTGGGCGCCGGCGTGGTGGATGACACGGCAGGCGGGGCGTTGGTGACCGCCTGGTTTACCGGCCAGGAGTTGAAGAATCTTCTCGAGTTTTTTCTGATCGATAATCCGGCTCATCCCGGCGAGTTTTTTCCCCGTGTTTCCGGTATGCGGTTTAACTATGATCTGTCGCGCCCGAGGTTTGACGTGGTGACCGCCATCGAGTTAGGAGATCTCAAGCGCGGATACCGGCCTATTGACATTACAGGGGAAAAGGGTATATTGTATAGTCTTACCTGTTCCCTTATGTTAGCCCAGATCCTTGTGGGTATCCCAAAATACACCAAGGGCAAGTTACCCCTTGTCCCGAAAAATAAGAACGGACAGCCTCTCAACTCAAAGGTTGAAGCGCTCGATAATCCTCGCAGCAGCACCGCCCAACTGATGCCTCCGCCTGGCACGGTGGATAAGAGCAGTGTCGCTACGGGTACGGGGAAAGGCGCTGTCCGGGAGATCAAGGAATGGCAGGCGATCATGGATCATCTGCGCAAACTTCCAGTCAAGGCCAAGGGCGAATTGCCTGTGATCCCGGTGGATGAGAACGCTGCGGAAGTCCGGGCGTTGAAAGCGGATTGAGTGGTTTGTTGCCAAAAAAGGAGGAAACATGAAGAAGTGCGTTGGAATTGTTGTTTCGGCTTTATTTTTCATTATTGCGGGTACTGCCTGTGCCCAGGACAAGCAAGAAGAAGTCAACACCGGGCAGGATTTCACCAAGCCCCTGACGCGTTTTGATATCCGCCAGAAATACCAAAACCTGCCGGCAGGTAATGACGCTTACACAACGACCCTTCGGGTTGACAAACCCATCATCCTTAATGAACAGGGATGGGCTTTTGCATTGCGGGCAGATCTGCCTTTGGTGGTGAATGATGTTGCCAGCATGGACAATCTCGGCTCGGCTTATAAATTCGGGGCCAGCGATGTCTTAACTCAGTTTATGTTCATCGCGCCCCAGGGGAAGAAAAGCTGGACCTATGCTTTCGGCGCGCAGCTCCTCTGGCCGACGGCTTCAGAAGATCAGATGGGGACAGGGCGTTATCAGATCGCCCCTCTGGTCGGCGCTAAGATGGACCTCAAAGCCATCAGCAAAGGGTCGTTCGGGTATCTCCTGCTGCGTGATCACATCGATGCGGGCGGGTATAGTTCCCGGTCCCATGTAAATTATCTGGTCATTCAGCCGGGTATCAATATCGCCCTGCCCAAAGCTTTCTTCGTGACGATCGCGCCAGAGATGAAGGTCAACTGGGAGGATAATAACCATTGGTTCATTCCTTTTGATATCACCGTCGGAAAAATGCTGAACAAATCGACGGTTGTCTCATTGGAGTACAAATCACCGATCCATGATGACAAATACCCGTCCTATGACACCGAGGTCGAGGCAAGGATCGGGTTCTTCTTTTAATGGATAAAGACAAAGGTTCTATGATGACAATGAGGGAACTCGGATCACATGGTCAAGGCGGAGGATGCTATCCGCATCGCCATGGCGAGACAGTAAACACGTTCAGGATCGGCAGTCCTAACCTGGCTGTCGCCTGGCACTAACGAGGGGGAGAATGTATGAAAAGCAAAAGATTTTTTTTGGTGATCCCGCTGGTAATTGCGGCGATCATGCTGTCAGGGGTGCCGGCTGGCGCCGGGCCTGCTGCTTCCGTAGAGCCGAAGCAGGGCGAGGAACAGGCTATGGCCATAGTGAAGCGGATGGCTGAATTTCTCGCTAATGCCAAGAGCTTTAGCGTCACCGCGGATATAGGTTTTGATGCGGTGCAGAGCTCCGGGCAGAAAATCGAGTTTGGCGAGACGCGCAAGATCGTGCTCGAGCGGCCTAATCATCTTCGCGTTGACGAAACTAAACGCGACGGGGCACAGAACCGATTGATCTTCGATGGCAAGAGCGTATCTTATTACCATGCGCGGGAAAATGTCTATGCCATTGATCCGAGGGCGGGTACTGTTGACGATATGATCGAGTATTTTGTTAACGGCCTTGATATGCGACTGCCGCTGGCTGAGATGATGTCCACGCAACTTCCCAGGCTTCTATCAGAGAAGATACGTGAGGCTGCTTTTGTCGAGGAATCGTCGGTCGCCGGTATTGCCTGTGACCACCTGGCTTTGCGGGGGGATAAGGTCGATCTGCAGGTCTGGGTTGCCCAAGGCGCCCGGCCGCTGCCGCAGCGGCTTTTGATCACGTATAAGCAGCTCGACGGCCGGCCGCAGTTCTGGGCGCAGTTTATTGATTGGAATCTCGCCCCGAAGATCACGGAGTCGCTCTTTGCATTTACCCCGCCCTCAGGCGCGGTCAAGATCGCTTTTTCTCCGCAACAGGTGAAAAATCTTGAGAAACAGCGGCAAAAGAAGGGGGATAGCCATGAAGGTAAATAGATTAAAAGAAGGGATTTCCTGGAGCGTATTAGTCCTGATGATCGTGTTAATGGCCAGCGTCATAGATGTTGAGGCCAGAAGCGTGGGGGGCGGGGGCGGTCGAGGTGGGGGTGGCGGGGGTGGTTTTTCCCGGGGCGGCGCTTCCAGCAGTGGCCGTTTCAGCGGCAGCGGAAGCGGAGGGGGTAGCTTTTCCGGAGGCGGCGCTTCCGGCAGCAGCCGTGTAAGCGGCAGTGGAAGCGGTAGTGTAAGCGGCGGGGGTGCAAGCGCTGCTCCGGCCGACAGGTCGTTATCCAGCAGGGAGTCCCAACCCAATCGGCCGTCTACGGCGCAAACCCAGCAGGGAACTCGCCAGACTGAGCGAGCTTCCAGCCAGGAAAACCAGCAGCAGGACCGACAATCTCAACAAGATGAGAATAGGGAGGATTGGCAGCAACATGGCAAAGACCAGCAGGAGGACCGTCAAGACTTTGCCGACGACTATCATGATGATCATCATGGTTACCATGGGGGGGGATACTATGCGGCTGGGGTGGTTACCGGCGTTGCGATCGGTTCGGTTATGACTTCGAGCCAGTTTTATGCTCAACCTACTTCGTGCGGTACAATGATAATAAACGGCGTGACTTACTATCAATGTGGTTCAACGTGGTATCAGCCTGCTTATCAAGGTGATCAGGTGACCTATATTGTAGTAACTTCGCCTCAATAAAAAGAGTGAGGATGAAATGACCAACAAAGAACAATTACCGGCTCTGGCATTTACAGGCGGAACAAAGGCCATCACCATGACTCCGTTCGTCGGCACGCCCCGACGGAAGTACGCCGATATGTTCGTTCCTGGAGAAGAGGCCATTGAGGATGGCGAGCTGCGCGTGACCGTGCTCGGCAGCGGCAATCCGTGGCCGACCCGCGCCCAGGCCTCGGCCAGCGTCCTGGTCGAAGTCGGCAATCCTGAGCGCGACATTCTGGTTTTCGACCTTGGTACCGGTTCACTGATAAACTACGCGAGCCTGAAGCTGCCTGTCAACAAACTCAACAAGCTCTTCATCACCCACCTGCACGCCGACCACATGGGCGATATCCTCACGCTGTGCGGCAGTTACTCAAAGGTAGGGCGAGGCGATGGACCGGTCTATGTGTGGGGACCCAGCGGCACTGAGCCAAGGCTCGGCACGAAACATTTCTGCGAAGCGATACAGGAAGCGCTGGCCTGGGACGAAGAAGCCCAAAGAGGTACTGGTAATCCGGAAAGTATGAAGGTAGTGGGTTCCGAATTTGATTACAGTAAGACTCAGGTCATTTATGATCAGAACGGCGTAAAGGTCACGGCCTTCCCCGTCGTCCATTGCATAAGCGGTGCCGTCGGCTATCGCCTCGATTTCGGCGGTTTGTCATTCGCTTTCTCCGGCGACGCACGCCCGTGCTGGCCGCTGGTGAAAGCCTGTGAGGGCGTTGACGTCCTCCTGCACGAATGCTTTCCACCTGCAGCAGTTCTCGCAGCCGCATCGGGACTCTCTATCGAACGGGCTACGATTGCGCTCAATGCCATACACACCTCGCCAAAGGGTGCGGGAAAGGTGTTCAGTCTTGTGAAACCGCGCCTGGCAGGACTTACGCATACACTGCTGTCGCCGCAAGTCGTCGCAATTATCTTCAATGAACTCGGTGAGGTGTATCAAGGTCCGGTGTTGCAGTGCCAGGATTTGACCATTATCAACATCACCAAAGAAGCGATCATCTCACGCCAGGCGAAGGTGGTGGATCAGTTGCCGCCGATCGCGGGCCAACAGCACGGGACTTTCAAGCCTGTCCAGATACCGCCCCCTGAATGGTGGGCAGAGGCACTTATCCCGATCGATTGAGCCTTGGCAATGTAACAACACAAAAAAAGGAGTGTTATGAAAAAGGTATCAGGATGGTTGTTGGTGATTTTTGGTTTTGTCATTTTTTTGTCGGCAGCAGCTTGGGCTGATACTGAGGCTCCGGCATCTGATCGCTGGAAGATGACCATTGAGTCGAGTACATGGTTACCTCAAATCACTGGTTCCGTGGCAACGGCCAGTGGTGTAAGTAAGGTCAAGCTTGACATTACGGATTATGGGGCGATGCTTGATGAGGTAAGAATGATTTTGGCTGGTCGCCTTATAGTACAAAAAGGGCGCTTTTCCATATTTTATGATAGTTTTTATTTAAAGATTTACGATGAGATGCATCAGTCAGGAAATTCACTAGAGATCACTTTTTGGAGCTTGATCGAGGAACTAGGGGGTACGTATAAGGTCACTGATTGGGCTGTAGGCGGAGCGAATAAAAAGAATCTGGGTTTTGAGGTCTTGGGTGGCGCGCGCCATGTCTATTTGAGGGCAAAAGGTGACGCTGATTTGCCAATACATGGCTTAACTCTCGGAGCAGATAAAACCTATCAGTGGGTGGATCCGTTTATTGGAGGGCGGTTGACTTTGGGCTTAACGGATCAGGTGAGCGTTTCTCTAAGGGGAGATGTTGGTGGCGGGGTATCGTCTGGTTTCCTTTGGAACGGGATTCTCAATCTGAGAAGCTACTTTACAAAGAACAAGAACTGGTTTACGACCATCGGCTATCGAGCAATGAATACAGATTATAAAGACGGGAGCTTTAAATACCAGATTAAATATTATGGACCTGAAGCAACTATCGGGGTTACTTTTTAGTTTAAGGGTTAAGGCAAAGGACGCGGATCACCCGGTCAAGGCCGAAGATGCCGTCAAGATGGCTATGGCACAACAGTAAATAATTTAATACGGAGCATAAAATGAACATGGACTCCATACCTATGGTGTTTCTATTCGCCGCAACGTTCATCGTGATGGTGATCGCGATTGAGGCGGGATACAGGCTGGGAGCTTTTGTCCACCGGCGCTCGGGGGATGAGAAGGAATCACCGGTTTCTGCCAAGATGGCAGCCATCCTGGGTTTGGTAGCGTTCATACTGGCGTTTGCCTTCGGTATCGTTACCAACCGGTATGATGATCGCAAGGAGCTTGTACGCAACGAAGCCAACGCGATCGGCACGGCTGTTCTGCGGGCTGATTTCATGTCTGAGCCGGACCGCAGTAAAACAATAAAGCTTTTCAAGGAATATCTGGATTCTCGCATAGCCGCGGCTCAGTCGCGCAACCCTGATCAGATCCAAAAAGTCATGACTGATTCGAACCGGATCCAGCGTCAACTGTGGGACATGGCAGTGGTCAATGCCTTCAAGGACATGAACTCAGATGTCGCGGCCCTCTATATTGACTCGCTGAACCAGGTGATCGATATTCATGCCTTGCGGGTGGCTGTCGGGGTGCAAGCGCGGATCCCCGCCGGCATCTGGTTGGTGCTCTATATTATCGTTATTCTCGGGATGTTCGGGGTCGGATACCAGACCGCAATTGCGGAATCTGCCAGGAAATCCTGGACAACGCCGATCCTGGCTTTAGCATTCTCTCTGGTGATCATGCTCATCGCTTCGCTTGACCGGCCCCAGAGCGGTTTTATTCCGGTTTCTCAGCAGCCGTTGATAGATCTGCGAGCCTCGATGAAATAAGGCTGACAAGATAAGGAGCAGGACAATGAAAATTGTTTTAGCTGTCTTTTTTATTTGTTTGCTCACTTGCGGCTGCAGCATTCTTCCCAGAGTGGAGTCCGCCAGGAAAGAGATCGACAATAATATACTGGCTCTCGAGACAGCTCGGCACACTATTGAAGGGGCTACTCAAGCCCTCGACGCCAGCACCAGAAGTATCAGTGAAAATATAGCGACTGTAAATAGGAGCACGGTTGGCATTGAACGGCTTTCTCAATTGCTGAATGATTTTTTGAACGCTTTGGATCGCCTGGCCGCCAAGAAGAAGGTCTTTTGGGCTTTGATCATTGGCGGAGCGATGTTGGTTTTGGTTCCCGTATTGGTGTTTCTTGTCTTCTTTTGGAAACTCGGCCGTTCTATGGCCGCATTGGCCACCCGGATGGATAAATTTCAGAGAGGTGAGTCATAACAAAGAAAGGCGCATAGCATGAATGCCGAACAGACCAAGGCGGAGTCAGCTGCCACAGCCCCGGAAAAAGTCGGGAAGATATGAGGCGAGTAAATCATGCAAGCGATTACCGTCGTACCTAAAAAACCGGGAACAGCCCAATACGATGATTTCCCTGCTGTGAGATGGCGAACGCGACCGTTTGTTTCGCCGCATGGCCAACTCTAGGAGATAATGTAATATGAAAAAGCTAACTGTAACGTCCATTTTTAAACAGCGCTTGCCGGTAATACTGACCGTCCTTGCGGTTATGCTTCTCCTGGCATTTATGCCCGGGCGCATAAGACTGCTTCCAATCTGGGGTATATGCGGTATAGCGATCGCGATCCTGCTTCCTATGGTCGCAGTAGGAATCGCTGCGAATAAAACGCGATGGTTCCGTATAGAGCATGCGGTCACGATATTTTTTTGCCTGTTGGGCGGGGCCGGTAACGTCGTTAATCTTATCGTCTTGCTAAAGGCAATGTTGCTTCGTCCGATTGACATTACAGGACCGCAACTCTTTGCATCGAGTATCGGAGTGTGGACCGCTAACGTTCTTGTCTTTACGCTCCTGTACTGGCAGATCGACCGCGGCGGGCCACAGGCGAGGCTTGAGAAAAAGCCAGTAAAGCCGGATTGGCATTTTCCGCAACAGGACTTATCCTCAGAAATGCCGGTTGACTGGCGGCCGGCATTTATCGATTACCTGTTCATGGGATTCTCTACGGCCACAGCTTTCAGCATGACCGAGGCTACTCCGCTTACGCCGCGCGCAAAGATCCTGATGATGATCGAAAGTACCGTTTCATTGATAACAATCGTAGTAGTGGGGGCGCGCGCGATCAATATTCTCGGCAGTTAGTTGGGGATGGATAAATGATCAAAAAGTTCTTGCCGGGGTTTGAGGCAATGACCAGGTATGACCGGTCGTGGTTTCGCTTTGACCTGACTGCGGGGATCTCGGTCGCAGCTGTTGCCGTGCCGGTTGCCATCGCTTATTCGCAGCTTGCCGGAGTTCCGCCGGTATACGGACTTTACGCGAGCATTTTGCCGCTGGTAGCTTACGCATTTTTGGGTACCTCCCGTCAACTCATTATTGCTCCCGATGCTGCTACCTGCGCAGTTGTGGCTACTATTGTAGCGCCGCTTGCAGCAGGGGACCCGGCACGCACGATCCCGCTCACTGCAGCACTAGCCATCATCACCGGGATTTTTTGTATCGTTGCAGGCATTGCTCGTCTGGGATTTTTGACTAACTTCCTGGCGCGGCCGATCCTCACGGGCTATTTGAACGGCATCGCGCTCTCAATCATCAGCGGTCAGCTGGGAAGATTATGCGGTTTTTCGCTTGACCCGGCCGGATTTTTTCGCACGCTCATTCAGTTTTTTTCAAAACTCGGTCAGGCTTACGGCTTGACCGTTGCCGTAGGTTTCGCTGTTTTTATCTTGCTGCGTATTCTCAAACGGCTGGCTCCTCAGGTTCCGGGGCCGCTGGTCGCTGTGGTGCTGGGGATCGCGGCTTCGTCTATCTTTAAATTAGGTGACCGCGGAGTAGCGCTTCTGGGATCTATATCGGCCGGACTTCCCGGCCTCATGATCCCCAACATCAATTTAACTGACTGGGGATCGCTGGTGCTCGGCGCAGCAGGCCTGGCGCTGATCAGCTTTAACAGCGGTATGGTGACTGCGCGGGGCTTTGCGGTAAAAAACCGCTATGAGACCGATTCGAATCAGGAGTTTATCGCTCTCGGCGTAGCAGATATTGGCGCCGGGCTTATGCAGGGTTTTGCTGTCAGCGGCGCTGACTCGCGCACCGCGGTTAACGATTCAGTGGGCGGTAAGAGTCAGGTGACCAGTCTCGTAGCAGCAGCGCTTCTTGCGCTGGTACTGCTTTTTTTGACCGGGCCGCTTGCGCTTTTGCCCATAACAGTACTGGCTGCAGTGCTGATCAATGCAGCTCTGGGCCTTTTTGATCTTAAGAGCCTAATTAGGCTGCGCAGGATCAGCTTTCAGGAATTTCGTCTTTCGATCGTAGCAACGCTGGGTGTTATCACCGTCGGCGTATTGCCCGGAGTTGCAATCGCAATAGGATTGGCGATGTTACAGCTTTTGATCAAGGCTTCGAGCCCGCACGACGCGCTGCTTGGAAGTGTACCGGAAGTCATTATCTACCGTTTTGATTCGTCGCTCATCTTTTTCAACTCGGATTTTTTTAAGTCCCGGGTCAGGAAATTTGTCCGGGAGGCAAAACCGCGGCCGCGATATTTCTTGCTGGACTGCGAGACCATGCCTTTGCTGGATTCCACCGGCGCGGCAAGCCTTGAAGAGGTAGTAATCGAGTTAGCTGAGCAAGGGATTGTTTTCGCTGTGGCGCAGGCCAAGGGCCCGGTCCGCAACATGCTTGAAAAAACCGGGCTGAAAAAGAAAATCGGAGATAAAAACTTTTTCACCACGCTTGAATCCGCTGTCGCGGCATTTAAGGCAGAGAAAGCCAATGGGGGGTAAGCGTACATGATGAATCCAATATTTTGGGGAGCGCTGTCCGCCTGTGTGCTGTTCATAGGAATTTTTCTCATGATCGAAGTCGGCCGCACTATTGCCGCCAGACAGCGGGTTAGGGATGCCCAGGCATTTAGTTCCAGCCTCGGTGTGCTGGAGAGCGCCTTGTTCGGCCTGATGAGCCTGGTACTGGCGTTCTCTTTTTCCGGAGCTGCGCAGCGCTTTGATATCCGAAGAATGTCCATCGTCGATGAGGCCAATTGCATCGGCACCGCATATTTGCGGATCGATGTGCTGCCGTTGCAGGCTCAGCCGCAGCTGCGGGAAAAATTCCGTCAGTATGTTGACGCGCGGCTCGCCGCATATCGCGCGCTTCCCGATATTGCAAAAGCCAAAGCCGGAATTATCCGGGCGCAGGCGATCCAGGGCCAGATCTGGATACAGGCAGTAGCGGCAAGCCAGCAGGCGAATGCGCTTGAGGCGCAGCTCCTCGTTCTTCCTGCGCTGAACGCGATGTTCGATATCACCAATACCCGGTACATGCAAGCTCAGCTGCATCCGCCGCCGGTTGTTTTTTTGATGTTGGGTGTGCTGATCTTGATCTGCTCGCTGCTTGCGGGTTTTGAGATGGGTTTCGGCAAGGCGCGCAGTTTGATCCATGTTGCCGCCTTTGCGGCGCTTCTGGCACTTACTTTCTACACCATCATTGAACTCGAGTACCCGCGGCTGGGAAAGCTTCAGGAAAATGCTTTTGATCAGGCGCTCGTAGATGTCAGAAATACTATGGATGCAGGGACAACAACGGAGGTGCAGCATGCTCAATAAGTTTTTAAGGACGATGGCTGTGTTAAGCCTGTTGACTATAGGCCTGTCAGGGTGCGTATCTTTAGGGCCCAAGCGCATCAGCCCTGACCGGATCTCGTACATTCAGGAGCTCTCCGAATCCTGGAAGAAACAGATGCTGCTCAACATTGTCAAGCTGCGCTATTTCGATCCGCCCACTTTTCTTGACGTGACCTCGGTGATCAATCAATACGGAATAGAAAATCAGATCAACGCGGATACACGATGGTATTGGCCGGTGCCCAGCACATCCGGCTACAACGCGGGCATTGGCGGGTATTCGCGCTATTCAGACAAGCCGACTATTACCTATACCCCGCTTTCGGGGCAGAAATTCACCAAAAGCCTTTTGACTCCCATACCGCCTACTGCTGTCATCAGCCTTATTCAAAACGGCTGGCCGATAGACCTCGTGTTTTCCCTTACGGTGAAAACCGTTAACGGCGTGAGTAACCGTTCCAATTGGATGGGGCTGGGCAAGGAGGAGACCGATTTTCAACGTCTTTCGGATGCGCTGCGCTCAGTACAGGCTGCGGGCGTGATCGATCTGCGTATGGAGAAAGTCGATGAAAAAGAGGCGGTAATATTTGTGATCTCTGACACGCTCAATGAGGAACAGTTTCGCGAACAAAGAAAGACCATACGAAGCGTTCTTAAGGTCAAACCTGATACCGAGAAATACAAGATCGTGTATGGTTCTCTTGCCAGGAATGATGAAGAGATAGCTTTGATGACACGCTCGATGATGGAAATAATGATGGAGATGGCGGCAATGGTGGATGTGCCCGCAGAGCATATCGCAGAAAAACGGGTCAAACAGGGAATTCCTTTATCCGATGATAAATGGCAGACGCGGATCTATTCAGGCCGCCAGAAGCCGAAGGATGCATTTGCGGCCGTACAGTATCGGGATTACTGGTTCTGGGTCGACGATAAGGATATCGGTTCAAAGCGCAACTTCGCGCTGCTGATGATATTTCTGTCTTTGACGGAAACCGAGGCAAAAACCGGCGCGCCGCTTTTCACTATAGGAGGATAGGTTTTTGGTTATTAGCCTAAGGTCCAATAGACAAGGTTTATCCTTTTTAGGATAATAGGGAAAAGGAAAATATTAACTGTAGTATCAATAACGAGGAGGAGAAATGAAGAGGCTGATCAGTTGTATCGCTTTGTCGATGTTGCTGTTAGCAATGGTTGTGCCGGTCGTAGCTCATGCTCAGGAGAATGAAGGCTGGAAGTTTTCTGCGGGGACTTTCATCTGGATGTCTGATGTCGAACTGGAGGCTACCGGAAACAATACCACCGTTGACGGAAAAGTGGATTTTGCGGACCTTTTAGACAGCCTGGAATTCGGATTGTCAGCTGACGTCATGGCCCGTAAAGATAAGCTTTCTTTTCAGGTGGATACGCTGAACTTTTACCTTAAACAGGATTTTGACTCTCCTTCAGGCGGAAGCCGCGAAGCCACTATGTCAATGAATTGGCTCCAGGGTTTGGTCGGGTATCGCGTTTTTGAGACTCAAGTAGGAGATGAAAGCAAGCTTTCCTTGGAACCAACAGCCGGTTATCGCTACTACTGGAATCGCTTTACTATTGACGATGTCAGCGGAAATGAAGTGACAGATAAAAAGGCAGACTGGGGAGACCTTGTTTGCGGCGGCAGGATCATATATGATTTGAATCCGAAGTGGAGCTTTATCGGTTCTGGGACATACGGCGGTTTCGACATGAGCAATTCCAGCAAGTATTCCTGGACAGCCGCAGCACTCGTGGATTGGCATTTTGCCAAAAATAAGACTCTGCGAGTCGGGTATTTGACGGTATGCGTTAAGAAAGAAAAGGATATGGATGGCGCGCCTATAGACCGGTTATCGATAAAAGAAACGATGTCCGGGCCGCTGGTTTCTTTGGTTTGGAATTTTTAAAGATCGATCAAACAATGGAGGGTTTCAGTGAATAAGGTATGGTTCGTTTTTGTGGCAGTGATGGCGAT
>Ga0315275_10004817_pt1 | contig 12683 bp, 8 predicted proteins | sample YL17G03_0_MG_FD_205557 | JGI IMG/M metagenome (GOLD analysis project Ga0315275, IMG submission 205557) | Sediment microbial communities from Yellowstone Lake, YNP, Wyoming, USA - YL17G03_0 | ecosystem: Environmental > Aquatic > Freshwater > Lake > Sediment | place: USA: Wyoming | collected... | reverse complement strand
AGAACGCGTCTGAAGCGACTGCGCCGCTTGGTGTCTGCCCTTCGCCAATCCCTAATATCCTCCTCGGCGTAGAAGCCCTTCTTTTTTAGGCCGTGCCTTGCGAACGCTTATTCCAGAGCATCACCGCGCCGAGACCAAGCAGCAGCAACGTCCCAGGCTCAGGTATGTAAGAGACGTAGATGTCTCGCGTAGATCTTCCCCCCGGCTGGCCCATGAAGTAAAAGGCCATACCATCACTGCTGAGGCACGGAAAATTGCTGTGACCACCGGGCACATCAAAGAATGAGAGATGTTCGACGTTGTCAAAAAGGCTGGCTGTGGAATCTCTGGTGGCTCGAAATAATTGAAAACTGCCGTTTCGGTCGGACGAGAAGTATAACTCGAGGCCCTCCGGCGAAACATACGGATGCACATCGTGAGATGCTGAATTGACCGTAGCGAGGTTCATCACGTCACCGAATGGCACGTTCTTCTCGGGGCGCGTCGCCATCCAGATATCGTGCTGGCCCACTCTGTCGGGGATATCAGAGCCATGGAAGAAAATGGTTAGCTCGTCCGGCGTGAGCCTCGGTACTTGAATGTATTTGCCAAGTGCATTTAATTCTGAGAGGACTACGCCCTGTGGCCAGGGGCTATCAACTGAAGCTCGTTCGCTCATTCTGATGTACCATCCTGTCGATTCTTCTGTGTGATAATACATCCGCAGGTTGTCGGGGGACACCCAAGGTGCCAGAACATGGTTGGCCGGACGGTTCAATTCGCTTATCTCTGTCACCAACGTGAACGGCCCGGATGGGATGTCCCGGGTGGCCTGGTATATCCGGCCATAATAGGAAGTGGGCGTAAGGACTCTCGAAAAATACAGGGTGAGACCATCAAAGGACAAAAAAGGCGCCCACTCTTCACCCGTGCGAGTGTTGATTTCAGCAACCGGCGCCGGCGTCGTCCAGGTTGCCAGGGCCGGCGCAGACAGACCCATAGCCACCAGCAGCAACAGATACGTTCTTCTTCTCATTTCCCTTACCTCCTAAAAAAGCTGAGCCTTGCGGGCAAAAAAACGGGGGACCTCCTATCCACACTATTCCATAATACCTTATAATACTGGAGTCCGGGCCGGCGTGTCAAGAGAATTGTTGCATTTTCTCGGACTTTTGCTACAAAAGCGTTCTGATCCCCGCTGGAATCAAGGAATTCAGCCCACCAGGGCGGGCCGGCGGCTGATATTGTGGTTGTCGGGACACTGCTAAAGCCGATGATAGTGATGGAGTTTCGGCTGGCCGTTGAGAGCGGCCAATCTGGGTTCTGGAAGATTATGTTGGGCAAAATAAAACGCGACCTTGAACAGGGCAGGAGCCTGATGACTTTTGCATCTTTGCAGGCTGTCGGCCAGACATTCGGGATGGTCGCGCCGCTGGTTGTTGCAAAGGCATTTTCGGCAGATTTGTTTGGAAGCTACTCACTATCGAAGATGATAGTGTTTTTCTTTGCCGCCATATTGGTGTCAGCAAGCCAGGCGCCCTTTATCGTATTTGCAAGCCAGGAAAGGACGCAGAGCGGCAAAATAAACAGGGCCTTCACTGTTCAACTGATGTTCTTTACTCTTGGTTTGTGCGTATTTGCGGGATTGGCACTACCCTTGAGCAGGCAGATGATGGCCTTTGCGGGAATCAACGCCGGAGACTTGCTCTTTGTGCTGCTGGCCTTTGTCGGATTGGCGATGGAGGCCTTCGTCTGCAACCTGTTCATGGCAATGGGCGAGAGGGTCAGAAGCTCGCTCGTTGAATTGGTTTTTGGCAGCTCGAGCCTCGGGTTCATTATAGCATTCTATTTGGGCGGCAGTATCAGTCTGAGGACGGTCTTCCTTACGTATATCCTCTCGGCACTTGTGGTATTAGTCACATTCATCAAAGCCATTGACTTCCGCCAGTTGCTGCCTCTGAAGATCGATAAGCGGTATATGAAAGACATGCTGACTTTCACAAAGTGGATTATGCTCGGCGCGACAGCGCTATATTTCGTGAATTGGGGTGACAATTTGGTCCTGAGATACTACAAGTCGATGGCGGATATCGGCGCCTACAATCTCGGATACCAGATTTTCAAAGGCGTCGTAATGTTGGCCCTCATCGTCAATAGCTATTTCCTTCCGTTCGTCAGCCAGCACATTTCGGACGGTCCCAGGATGAGAGATTACCTTTCGAGAAAAAGGCCGAGGATATTTCTTGTGGGTGTCTTTTGTATAGCCCTGCTTTTCCTCGCTGTCCCGCACATCTTCAATTTCTATGGCGGAGAGTATAGGGAAGCAATCGCGGTTCTGAGGGTGCTGCTCATAGGTTCCGTGGCAGTACTGCACACGGTCTTTTATATTCCTATTCTCAATGCGCTGAAGCGATACAGGGTTCATCAGACTATCAATGTTCTTCACGTGTCGCTTAATCTGTTTCTTGACCTGGTGCTTGTGCCCGTGATGGGGCTGCTGGGCGCCGCTGTCGCGACGACAATCGCGTACTTCTGCCAGGCTGCGATGTTTGAGATATACTTTAGACTCAGGCTCAGGAGGTTGTTCTGGCAGTGACCGCTCCTATCTCTTGACCGCCTTTATGGCCAGGACATAGCCGCTTGCTGGCAGAGCCTTACTCAGCCGCGGTTCGACCCGCCGGACAATTGTGATTAGCAGCTTCTTCAGAGCGGTTGGGAGGTGGTACGGTACCAGAAACCCGGGAACATAACACACACCCGCAGAACGCACTATTTCGAGCCCGTTGTTCTCCAGAGCGGACGCAAGCTCTTTGAACGTCTTCCATTCGTCGTATGGATGACGATGTTTTAGTCGGAGAATTCTCTGGCAGATTATGTAGCGATCGAAACCGTACAGGCTGCGCCTGTTTGGTGTGGTAACTACGAGCGTACCGCCCGGTTTGAGAACTCTTGCCATTTCTGAAACGGCTTTTCTGTAGTCGGGGACGTGTTCGAGGACCTCGCTTGCGAATACTTTATCAAACGTCTCGTCGCAGAACCTTAGATTTGTCAGGTCGCCGACCTCCAGCTCGACTCGCTGGATATTGCGCGTGGCCAGCTCTTTTTTGGCCTCTTCAATCATGTTGGGCGAGAAATCGATCCCAACGCACTTGCAGCCGCTGGCGGCCAGTTGTATCAGGTCTCTTGCGTTTCCACAGCCTGCGTCGAGAACGACCTCATCAGCCCGTGGGTCAATCATTGAAAGGACCATTTGTGAACGTACTGTCTGCTCGTATTGAACAATCAGATTGCCTGCGAGCCTGGCATTGCGGTCTGTCGCCGCCTCGTCGAAGAAGTCCCTTATGTCATTTGCCATCGCTCACCTTCAATCCTGCACACGGAAACCATCTGCCCAGAACGCTACTTTTTCCTCGCAACCAGCATTGTTGTGTCGGCACATTTGTGCTTGTACAGTTCATAAACAGCCCTGCTATACGAGCCCCTGTAAACAAGATAATCCCGTTTCAGAATAATCTCAAAGTCCTGTGCACGTAACAACTGCTCGACCTTCTGCCACTCTACGCGGTCGTCCGGCCAGACATGAATGTCGCCTTCGCTTACGTATCTCGGATTAAGCCGTTTCTTGATGAAATTGATGTAGAACCTGAAACTCAACACAAGGCGCAAGTATTTTTCGAGCAGTTGGCCTTTCGGGACTGCCGCCCTCAGGAAATCGACATATTCCTTCGATTTCCTGTAGCGGGTTTCGTTTGCCTCATGGTCCAAATAGACTATGCCGCCCGGTTTCACGACTCGGCACATCTCCCGGACCAGAAGCGGGTAATCCGGGACGTGGTGGAGAACGGAATATGCCGCAGCGATATCGAAAGTGCAATCGTCTATATTCGCCAGGTCTCTGCCGTTGAGCCTGAGAGTCTTGGAAAGTCCGGTCTTTGAGAAGTTCTGCTCTATGAGTCTGAGGAAATTCTCCGAGACATCAGCCGAGACGGTGAACAAGCCTGAGTCAATCAAATGCCTCGTCAGATTACCCGACCCACAGCCCACGTCAAGGGCCCTCAAGTTGGCCCGGCCGGACTTAATGGCTTTGGCCGCCTCTCGAAGTGCGTCGCGTAAGCGGGCCTGCTCGATATCGTTGAAGATCTCATCATGGATCTTCTCGTACCGGCGAGCAATTCTGTCGTGGGCCTTGATGTTGAATCTTATGTTCTCTGTGTTGCCCAATACTTCGCAGTATATCTTCCGGGTAGCTTCGACATATTTTTCAACCGTGAACTCTTCGACAAGCCTGCTGCCGCCTTCGGTCAGGCGCCGGCGGAGCTGCTCGTCGCTTGCCAGCCGCGCGATGGATTTGCAAATCTCCTCCGGGGTATTCTCCTTCAGGAGCAGGCCCGTCTGCCCGTCGGTGATGTATTCGGCCATTCCGCCGGCCCCCGATGATACAATGGGGATTCTCATTCTCATCAGCTCCAGGCACGTTATTCCGAAGGATTCCAGCCGGGACGGCACAACACCGATATCGAAAGAGGCCATTATTTCCGGAACGTTGTCGCAGAACCCCAGGAATCTGACTCGCTCACTGATGCCAAGCCGCTGCGCCGACTTCTTCAGGCGATTCCGGAGGGACCCGTCGCCGACGAGGAGGAAAAGGTATTTTCCAGATTGCTCCAAAAGATAAGCAGCCGCCCGGATTAGCAAGTCCGGTCCTTTCAAGTGGTCGAGCCGGCCGACATATCCCACCACGACGTCGCTGTCGGAAATCCCGAGCTGTTCTCTGACCGACTTGGCTGATACTTGTTCCGGGTCGAAAACGCCGAATTCCACGGCATTGTGCAGAACTCTGATGCGGCCGCGCTCAATTCCAATTTTGCGGCTGAGATAAGCGGACATATAATCGGATACCGCAATGAAAACCGCTACCCGGCGCCAAAGGAGCTTCAAGGCCGCTCTATAAAGGGTGTACTGGAGTCCCTTGTCGAACACGGGGCCGTGCTCATAAACGATGAGCTTGGCTCTGCAGAAAAAGCTCGCGAGCAAACACGCAATTATTGGCTTACTCAAGTGGGCCACGAGGATGTCTATATCATAGTCTCTGCAGAGCCTCAGAATCGTCCAGAACTTGCGCGGGTCATAGTTGCGATAAGGCCGAGTAATGACAGTGCCTTTTATCGATATCTGGATCTGCCCACATCGAAGTGGATATACGTAGCTCTCGACCTCGTTACTGTCCATATTCTCCACGAGGTGTTTAAGCACAACCTGCGCGCCTCCACAACCCAGACTACCAATCACATGCAGTACTCTTATAGCCATCTCATCCTCCGACCTTGCGTTTGCGCTGTGGCGGTCGGTCGTTCATTGTTCAAGTCATCCATTTTTTGTTCCAGAGGTTGAACATCATAATGCTCCAAAAGAGTCTGGAGTAGTCGGCGGAGCGTCTCTGGTGTTTTTGCCATAATTTCATCAGAAAATCCCGGTCGTAATAGTCAAACGTCGGCTCGGCAAAAACCTCCGCGCGAGCAAAATCCCGCAGCTCGTCCCTGAAATAGTGCGCCAGCGGGACGCCGAAGCCCATCTTCCTGCGATAAAGGATTTCGTGCGGCAGAATATCGCTGAAGGCCTTCTTGAGGATATGTTTCTTGTCCAGCCCTTTGAGCTTCAGCTCCGGCGGAATCCTCGAGGCAAATTCCACGAACGTATGGTCCAGAAACGGAACCCTGACCTCGAGACTAACGGCCATCGAGGCCCTGTCCTCTTTGGTCAGCAGGCACTCAGGCAGATACTCCTTCGTGTCGAAGTTAAGGGCGTTGGTGACGTCGTTTTCGTAGTTGAAGTGTTCGGCACAGTGGCCGAACTCGGCGAGCTTCCGGCTTTGCTCGTCGCCGCTGCGAAACATATAGCTGAACAGTTTGAGGTAAATCTCCCACGCCTGGTCCTTCGGGCCGAGGAAGGCCTGGAGCTTGTTGAGCATATCGTTTCGGAGCAAGGTATTAAGGGTTCGCACGGAGAGACTCAGTATTTTCCTGGCGGGCGCGGGCAACCGATTCAGTTTCTTTAGCACGCCGAACTGGAGATACCGCGGGTAGCCTGCGAACAATTCATCGCCTCCGGTTCCCGATAGAGAGACGGTGACGTATTTTCTGGCGACACGGCAGACAAGACAGGTCGGTATCATCGAGGGGTCGCCGAAAGGTTCATCGTAATAATAGGGCAATTGCTCAATCAGGTCCCTTACGCTCTCAGCGTTGAACTCGATCTCGTGATGCCGGGTCCGGAACATATCCGAGACTATTTTTGCGTACTTCGATTCGTCGTAGCCTGGCCGGTCGAACTTTATCGAGAAGGTGTTCAGCTCCTTGACGTACTTTCTCATAAGGGCGACTATTATGGAGCTGTCAACGCCGCCGGATAGAAACGCCCCCAGAGGCACATCGGCGACGAGCTGGGCCTTCACGCTTTGTTCGAGCCTCTCTGCGATTTCGCGCTTGGCCTGCTCCTCTGTGATGGAAGCATCGCCGTCGAACGACAGCGACCAGTAGCGCGCGTTCTCAGTTATCTTTTTGGCCGCGAGGTCGTATATGAGGTACGAGCCAGGCACGACCTTCCTGACATCTTCCAGGATGGATTGGCCCGATGGCGTATAGCCGAAAAGCAGGTAGTGGTTCAGGGCCGTTTGGCTGACCTGTTTATGGATGTCGCTTTTCAGGAAGACCTTCAATTCTGAGCCGAATATGAACCGCCCGGCGTTGTGATAGTAATAGAGCGGCTTGATTCCGAGGCGGTCGCGCGCGAGGAAAAAAAGGTTCTCATTTCTATCGAAGATGCAGAAGGCGAATTGGCCGTTGATTTTCTCGAGAAGGCCTGTCCCCCATTGTTCGTAGGCGTGGATGAGGACCTCGGTGTCCGTTTTCGAGACAAATTTGTGGCCTGCCTCTTCAAGTGTATCGCGAAGGCTCTCGAAGTTGAAGACCTCGCCGTTGTACGTTATGCAGATAGTCCCATCTTCGTTGTAAATGGGTTGTCTTCCTTTTTCCGAGAGGTCGAGGATGCACAGTCTCTTATGCCCGATCGAGACGCCATCGCGGACGTGAAATCCTTCCTGCTCAGGCCCCCGGTGCTCGAGCAGCGAGGCGAGAATCTCTATTTTGCCTTTATCTTCCCAGTTGAAGCCGACTATGCCGCACATTTATCGCACCTTCTCAAAAACAAATTCGTTGCATCCGGTGCATCCTTTGGTCTTGTTGAACTTCGTGAGTTTGAATCCGCGGGCGCCGAAGAAGTCGCTGACTTCGCTTACCGAGGCGTACTGGTAAGGGTATCCGCCGACCCAATCGACAATATCGGTATAGAAGCGCATTCCCCGGTCTCTCTTGAGCGGGTTTCGCCGCGAGATTATCACCGCTGCAAGAAACTTCACCGCAAGGATCGGATAGACGATGACATTCTTTGCGAATTTGGGGCTTTTAACGTACGTGAACTTTATCATCTTCCAAATGGGCGAAGTGAAATGCTTGTTGTAGATTGCGATTACAAGGGTCCCTTTTTGAGCGACGAGCTTTATCGCAGCTTCAAAGGCTTTGTACATATCGCCGGTGTGGTGGAGCACACCCCAGCTATAGACAATATCAAACTGCTCGCGCACAACACTTTCATTCAATATGGATTCGACCCTGAACTCGATTACATCTTTTCGCACACCCCGATCCCACTGCGCGATCTTGTGAATGAGGATCTTCGCTGCTGCCACGGCCTGTGGGTCGAGGTCGAAGCCCACGACCTTCCTTGCGCCGAGCGCACTTGCCGCCGCGGAAAACAGACCGCTGCCGCTGCCGATATCGAGGAATGTCCTGCCTTCCAGGTCGGGTATAAGTTGACGCAGTGATTCCTTGGCTGCTGCATAGTCTTCCGGCCGCAGGCGCTTAGCGAATTCCGTCCAGTTTTCTCCGAAGGCGAATCTGTCCATTTCTCAATCGATCCCTGTCAGAGCAACGCGCCCCGATTATACCAGCCTGCGAAACACATCCTTGTACCGCTCGGCGATTCTTGTGATGTCGTGATTCTTCTCGACGTAGCTTCGGGCATTCCCGCCCAACTCCAGATATTTGCTCCCTTCGAGCATAGACCTCAGCGCATCGGCAAGTCGCTGCCGGTCGCCGCTGCAGCAGATTCCGCAGTTGTGCTTATCGAGGAACCCGTCCGGATTGACGTTGAGCGACAGGATGGCCGTCGCCCATTTTCCCGCCTGGATGAAGGTGTTTGGAAAACCCTCGGCCCGGCTTGTATTTACGAAGACCTTTGCCTGCTGGAAATAGGCGTCAATCTCACGGAACGGCACGTATTCAACAAACTTGAGATTCCCAACGGCCTTCGCCCGAGCAACCAGAGAGCCGTAGTTTTTATCACCTGTGGCCTGCTGACAAATCATTACAAATTGCCGGTCGGGGACGTTCCGGGCAAGCTCAACGAAGACCTCCGGCTGTTTCAGCTTGTCGCTTCGCCCGGCCCACAGGACCGTCTCCCTGCGGTACTGCTGAAGCGGTCCGAGACAATGTCCGTTGGGTATCACGACAACGCCTCGGCCGATAGCACGCTCCAGACCGGCCTTGTCGCTTGCGTTCTGAGCAAAGACTACCCGGGCTTGGCGCAGCGCCCGGTCAAAAGCCCTGCCGAGGAAAAAGTGCTGCCTATGATAAGTCCCATCATATTCGACCGTGCTTGCCGTGCGATAGACAAAGATTTTGTTGTTCAGCCGGCAGAACAGCGCCGCCAGAGGCACGCCGGGCGAGGCCGTCTTGAGCATATAAATCCGGGCGTCGGCCTGTTTCATCGCCCGCCATATACGTACTGCATTTGCAGCGGCGCCCCTGCTGAAGTCAATGCCCTTGATGATCGTGACCGCCTCGATTGTCTCTGTCTGCTGCTGCCCGTACTCGCCGGTGATGAAGCTTATGGCAAAATCCCTGTCTTTGGCGAGCTCGGCGGCCAGGAAATACAAATCCACTTCCGCCCCGCCCACGACATCATTCGCCTGCGGGTTGAACAAAGGGTATGCCTTAGGGGCAATAAAGCAGATTTTGATCGGCAAACGCTCAGCGGCCATTTTTGTCGCCAACAGCCTTCTTCTCAAACACAAAAACGAAGCCATCGCCACAGGTGCGCACGTTATACCTCTGGCTCCAGGCAGAAGTACTATACTTGGTCAGCGTCCCTCACGCAAGTGAAGACCTCATCAGCGACTATTCAGCCCAGGGAAGACTTGTCAGCCACTCAGCAACGAGAATTGCTATGTCTTTGAAATCGACCTTTCCGTCACGATTGACGTCGCTGGCTATCGGCCATTCACTCATACTTGCCTGGGCTGTACCACCATAGGCCCCCATATTGATTCTGCCGCCGTTGGGCATAGGCTCGCCCGCCGGGCCAGCAGCCGGGTCGCCGCCGTCTATACATGGGCTGGTCTTGCGGTCCAGTACCCACACATCATGCGCAGGCCAGTATCGACCGCGCTCGCTCTGCAAATGATAGTCCCCGCCGGACACGTCGGCAAACAACGGGTCGATGCCCGCCACCGGCTCATAAAGCTGCAACACCTCACTCGCCGATAATGCCCGATTGTAGATACGCACATCATCGATCATTCCATCGACAAAATTTCCGCCGTGAGTCGGGTCCGTCCGACCGATATAGAGGTTTCTACCATTGGTGGCTATGCTCCCCACGACAGTGTTGCTGCCGACAAGTTCGCCGTCAATGTACGTTCTCATCTCGGTGCCATCATAGGTTCCTGCTATATGATGCCAGGCTCCACTGCCTATGTAGCCGGCAGTGCTTTGTTCCCAGGAATTACTAATAGTCAGTCCAAGGCCCACATTATTAGCCGGGCCAATAGTCAAATGGAAACCGTAGTAGGGTGTGGTGCCTGTGTGTTTGGCCACAATATCGTGACGCACGCCCGTGACATCCCTCTTGATCCAAGCCACAACCGCGATTTGACCGGTAATATCAAGGCTTGCGCTGTCGCTAACCTCAACATAATCATTCACACCATCGAAATCCAACGCCCCGCCGAGCTGGGCGGATACCCACTGCGAGCCGAAGACGACCCCGTCATTGCTCCCAGCCGAATCGTACGCTATCAGGCCCGAACCCTCGTCGAACTTCCAGTAGGAGACTATGCCTCCGTTGGGGTCATCCAAATTCGGTTCAAGCTGCTGCTGCACCCAGCTATACTGCGCCTCACAGCCGACCAGGTCCCCGTATTTGTTGGCCCAGAGGATGCAGTTGCTGATATTTGGCTCGGAGTTCTCATAGGCGCCGATGCCGTAGTCGTTATTCACTATCGTCAGGTTGCTGATTGTCGGGCTGCCGGCTGACTTGACTGACACCGCCATACGGCTGTTTTTGATGATGAAGCTCTTTAGCACGCTGTCCGGCCCTTCGCTGGCATGGAACGTAACGGCGTCTATTCCCACTGCCTCTATCACAGCCGGCTCAGCCGCACTCTTAACCGCTATCGCCTTGCCTTTGAAATTGGCGGCCTCTTGATACAAGCCCGGCCAGACAAGGACCGTGTCCCCACCGTCGGAGACGTCGATTCCTTTCTGGATAGTCTTAAAGGCTGTCTCTTCGGTCAGGCCGTTGTTGAAATCGTTGCCACCGACGCCATCGACGTGATACGTATCTGCAGTTGGGGGGCCACCGTAAAGCTCGCGGATCTCCTCCCCCGACAACGCCCGGCTGTAAATCCGGACATCATCAATTTTGCCATCGACGTAATACTGGGCGACTCCGCCGCTTGTTGTCAGCCGGCCGATGTTCACCCGGTCGTCATCATAGCCGCCGACAAAATCAATTGGGTCCGGGGAACAGGTTCTGCTGTTATCCAACCGCCCATCTATATAAATCGCCTGTGTCGTTCCATCCCTGAGCGTGACAACATAATACCATCTGTTCTCAGAAAGCACCTGGTTAGAGTAGAGGTCCTCGTCGGTGTTTGTGGTCGTTGTCATCGCGAAGGCAGTTCGCCCGCTGCCTGCAAGCCTGCTGACCACGTAACCGAGCTCGTTGGACGGATTGCCGCTGTCAGCAAAATTGAGGTCTAAGAAAGTCTCCCCTCCTGACGCAGCCGGAGCTTTGTCAAAATAGACCCATGCGCAAAGGCTGAAATTGGCCTGAGGCAACCAGACGGGATTGTTATCAGGCAGGGCCACGTAATCATCCACGCCGTCGAATTCGAGCGCCCCGTCGATCTTTCCGTCTGCCCACTGTGCTCCATAGACCACGCCGTAGTTATCGCCGGCTGAATCATAGGCTATCAGGCCGCCGCCTTCGTCAAACTTCCAGTGAGCAACCGGACCATCTTGAGTCTGCCCATAGAGTTGCTCAATCTCGAGCGCCGACAATGCCCGGTCATAAATGCGGACATCGTCGATTTCGCCATTGTAGAACTGGATTGTGTCATCGTATGACCTTGCCCCAATCACGAAATGCTTGTCCGGCTCTGTGTCTCCGGTGTCGTATGAGAAATGGCCTGATCCTTCTAATTCGGCGTCCAAATAAATCTTCATGTCCTTGTTGGCATATACAGCTACGACGTGTTGCCAGCTTCCTGGCGTCCCACAAGGGGCACTAATCACCACCCAACCAGCGTATGACTTCTCAACGAAAAACTGAAACTCAGGAGGGCCACCTGCCATGTAGAATCCAAAGACCCCGCGTCTCCCGGCCGTCCGCGCCTTGCTGAGCATCCAACCGCGTTCCGAAGAAGGCTTGGTCCAGAAAGCTATCGAGAAACTGTCGTTCTGGCTGAATCTCAAGGAAGGCGCATCGGCTACCTCGACGTAATCATCGACTCCGTCAAAACTCAGCGCGTCATCTAATTTCCCGGCTGTCCACTGTGCTCCGTGGATGAGTCCGTCGTTGTCACCGACCGAATCGTATGCTATCGCGCCACCGGCCTCATCAAACGTCCAGTGAGCAACCGGGTCGCCGGCTGCTTGGGCGGGTATCGTGGTGAGCGCAGCCAAAAACGCCACTAACGGCACAATGAAAAACTCGCTTCTCGTGTCCATGTTCTTAACCTCCGTTTGAAATACACTATTTCCTGGTCCGCATATACTTCGCGCGTGCCAAAACGCACTCACAACTCCAGATAAAGCGCCCTCGAGCACTCCCTTGGTGTCTTTTACTGGTTCTTCCCGGTACGATCCCTACCCATCCGGGATTCCCCGGGGGCGACAGGAAGTTCTCAGACCTCATTAGTGTACCAAATTTACACCGAAACTGCAAACATTTTCGGATGTCGCCTCGATTTTTTTCGCCCACAACGGACTGGCAGAGAGAAATCCTCCTCTGGGAGTCGGCTGCCCGGCCATCAGTCTGGCGCGTTCCGCCATTCTTTTCCTCATAAAACGGGGTTTTCCGCCATTTTTGGCCCCGTCCGGCCCCGGACTGTACAGCTATCAACGTGACGGTTGGATGTGCCCGGTGCTTACTTTTGTCCTGCCGGCGGGTATCGACTGCTCCAGCGACTCAAAGGCCGAGACAAATCTCTTCTGGTCAAGTGCGTTGTCGCAGAATACCCGCCAGTTCTTGCCGAAGTCGAAGGCGATATTCTTTTGCTCATCCATTACAATGGCGCCAGTAATTAAAGACGAAAATCAGCCACAAATCTCTGGCGTTATCTTCCCTGTTGTTAATATGACCAT